>NPIE01007479.1_pt2 | contig 109831 bp, 94 predicted proteins | sample 8637661 | NCBI WGS metagenome assembly NPIE01 (sample SAMN07420842, study PRJNA396082) | bioreactor metagenome | isolation source: sample BA12 brine-fed electro-methanogenic bioreactor BA | place: Japan: Kochi | collected 2016-12-09
AGCGACCCGCAAATCTCAAATAGCTATCGCGGGCAGGATCTTGTGTGGTCAACAAGGGTGTCGTGGGAGGGTCTTTCGGCTTATGATTACCTGATGTGGTTAATCACCCGGGATGTGCAGACTGAGGAACGCCAAATTATTTTATGGGTGCGGACAGATTTAATGCCTGATGCCCAGTTCGCACCATAGAAATTACAGATAGGATTTATCAGCATATGGGATTACCAACGACAATTGCCATTGATGGGCCAGCCGGTTCGGGAAAATCAACCTTGGGATCACTGCTTGCAAAAGAGCTGGGATATCTTTATTTTNNCGGCGTGATGTATCGGGCTGTGACCTTGGCGGCGCTAAAGCACGGACTGGAGATTCCGGATGAAACGGCAGTCGGCGATCTGGCATATGAGATTCGAATTGACGTACAACCCCCGAGCGTGGATGACGGCAGGGATTATGATGTCTTGCTTGATGAAGAAGATGTCACCTGGGAAATCCGCAAGGACGAGGTGAATGCACATGTCTCGCCGGTTTCCACCTATGCTGCAGTCAGGGAAGCCATGACCTCGCAGCAGCGACGAATTGCCCAGGAGAACAAAGTGGTGATGGTCGGGCGGGATATCGGCACAGTGGTCATGCCTGAGGCTGACCTGAAGATATATTTGGATGCAGATGTGGAAGTGCGGGCGCATCGGCGGTACCAGGAGATGGTCGAGCGCGGGGACAAAGCTGAATTTGAGGCTGTGCTGCGATCACTCAAAAACCGAGACAATATTGATTCCAACCGTGTAATCGCACCGCTGAAACCCGCTGATGACGCCCATGTGATCATCGCCGATTGTTTGGGCATCCGCCAGGTGTTGGATCAGGTCAGGGAGTTAATCAAAAATGTGTGATACATTTGTCGCTTTGAGGAATGCCACGCGAGACGGTTCTGTGATTTTTGGAAAGAATAGTGACCGTGAACCAAATGAGGCTCACGAGTTGACCTTCATACCGCATGCCGTTCACACTCAGGATGAGACGGTGCGCTGCACATATATCGAAATCCCTCAGGTGCCGGAGACGAATGCTGTACTTCTGGCAAAGCCCTTCTGGATTTGGGGCGCTGAGATGGGTGCCAATGAGCATGGTTTGGTGATCGGCAACGAAGCGGTTTTCACCAAAGTGCCATACGATAAAAAGCCCGGTTTGCTCGGAATGGATTTTTTAAGGTTGGCTTTAGAGCGCACCTCATCTGCAGAAGAAGCTCTGGATTTGATCGTTGAACTTCTTCAAACTTACGGTCAAGGTGGCAACCATGGTTTTGCACATGGTCTTTATTATCACAACAGCTTTCTGATTGCAGATCGAGAAAACGCTTGGGTATTAGAGACCGCCGGAAAGCATTGGGCTGCGGAAAAAGTAAAAGATGTGCGTACCATCTCGAATGTGATCAGTATTGGCTCAAAATGGGATCGGGCATCTGACGAATTGGTTTCCCATGCTATTTCTGAGGGATGGTGCAAAACTGAAGCGGACTTTGATTTCGGCCGGTGTTATAGCGATTTGATTTTTTCCCGGTTTGCAGACGGCCGCCACCGGTCGTGCCGTACGCAAATGTTATTACAAGAGAGACTTGGCAAAATAGACCTGCCCTTCGCGATGCGGGTTTTACGTGATCATGGCGAAGATACAAGCGACGATTTTACCCCTGCAAAGGGATTACTTGGTGCAGAGGTCTGCCAGCACGCGAGTTTTGGGCCAGTGCGGCGCAGCCAAACAACCGGGTCGATGGTTTCTCATCTGACACCCAAAGGGGATACCCATTGGCTGACAGGCACGGCGGCGCCATGCACGTCTGTTTTCAAGCCGGTCTGGATGGAATCCGGTTTACCAGACCTTGGTCCGTCACCAACAGGAACTTATGATGAAGCAACACGTTGGTGGCAGCATGAGAATTTGCACCGGGAGATATTGCGGGATTACACGGTGCGAATCAGGGCGCTCAAAACCCACCGGGATGCATTGGAAGCGGAATTCATCGAACAAGCTGAAAAAATGCTTGTGGAAAGCCCGGAAAGCCGGCAGGCGTTGACAAAGGAATGCTTTAACTACGCTGATGATGCTGAAACCACTTGGCTGGCTCAGATACGCGTTTTGCCCGTTGTTCACAGACGGCCTATTCTTGATGCTTTTGCCTGGAACAACTTTGACAAACAGGCGGAGCGTCCTCATTAATTTGTCTTAACTGATCTTGAGCATTATCCTTATGGTTAATAGCCGTGTGATGCTATAATATATTAACCATTATTTACACATTTAAATGACAGAATTCTTTGCACCGCATACGCCAGAATACACCATAAATATCCCGGAAGATCTTGTTGCATTGATCGGCTGGGGCGTTTGGTTTGTTGTGCTGCTCGTGTGGGCCATTCGATTGCGAAAGCAGAAAGTAATTGTTGGCCGCGCTTACTTGATCTGGCTGGCAGTATTGAGTGTATTGATCCTGGTTTTTATACCCTTTTTCGGATTGGGAAATGATATTTTCCCGAGTGAATTTGCCGAGACCAACCCGATTCAACACTTAATGCTGTTTGCAGCAGTACCATGGATGCTTGCGGGTGGGGTGTTGGGTTACTTCCCTGCGCTTTTGTTGGCAGCCATGTCAGGTGTGCTGCTGGCGTATCTGGATACCCACAACATCTTTACCCCCCTGATATTCATGACCCTGGCTTTGGGGGTTACCTGGTGTGTCAGGCAGCGTTACAGAACAACATTATTCAAAATCTTGCGGTTTCCACCTGTGGCCGCGCTGGCCAGTTTGCTTATGGCGTTGCCATTTGTCCTATCAGCCCTGCTTTTGAGTACTTCAGGCCGTGTGGAGGCCAGGCTTGTGAGCGCATTTAGCCAACTGGGGGTTGTGGCTTTGCATTTAGCAATTATGATGATGGTTGGCGGGATCATCAGTGCGATGGTAGGCATTTTATTGCCCAAATCCTGGGTCAAGACCCCCGCCGACCTGCCTGCGCCGGGGGAAACAAGCTTGCGTTTTCGTTTGCTTGCAGTCATTCTGCCTGTTTTACTGCTCCTGCTGATCGTGCTAAGCGTGTCAATGCTATTTGTTGAAAAGAACTTCGCCAAACGCACCATGATGCAGGATATGAAAGTTGCGGCCAACGCGGTCTCAGAAGGATTGCCGCTTTTTGCAGAAACGGGCAAACAACTGGTTCTTGGCCTGGCTGATGAACCCTTGCTTTTAGACCCTGATTTCGAATCTGCCACAACACATGCTGCACAAACAAAGGGTACGATAAACTTTTTTAGCGAAATTTTACTGGTCGGGCTGGATGGCGAAATTTTCATGAGCGGTGAGGACGCAATTAGCCTTACAACGTTGGAAAATGCTGCACTTACGAAGATTGTCAGTGGTGACACCTTTCAGATGGTGTGGCAACAGAACGAAGCACAAGAAGGAATCATCCAATTTAGCTTTATCGCAGGTGTAGCGGGACCCTCAGAAGGCAATGCTCAACGTATTCTCGTTGGAAGGACAGATGTCGAAACAAACCAGATCTTGAATGTGGCTTTGTCTCGAGCGGATCGCATGATTCAAAATGGCGGCGCTATACAGGTGACCGACAAAGATGGCAGCAGGGTTTATTTTGCTGGTGAAGCACTGGCAATGCCGACAGCGGAAGAAATCACGTTTACAACTGCTACTTATTTCGAGACTCAATCCGATATGGGTGAGGTGCACTTGCATTACTACCAGCCTGTTGAAGCGCTTGCCTGGGGCGTAAGGCTATCTTTGCCTGAAGACTCGCTGTGGATTGCCGCTTGGGATGAGGTTTTGCCGCTGATCGGTTTTGGATTGATCCTGATCGTAATTATACTGCTGGTGATCTGGGCGGGCTTCTCACCCCTCACACAAGAACTTGATGCCCTGGCATGTGCCGCTAAGGCTGTCTCGGAAGGGATTGCGGATATCCACCTGCCTGAGGCCCGAACTAAAGGCGAGTTAAGCACCTTGCGGAATGCTTTTACGCAAATGCTCGGCGCTTATAAAATACGAACGCAAAAGGATTCAGCGTTGGTGTCGTTAAGTGCGGAAATCAATCAACAGCGCGACCTTGAAAGCATTCTCCAAGACATTATGGAAACAGCGCTTACTCGGGGAATCTCTTCTGTCCGCATTGTTTTAATGAAGCCGACGAATGAAAACACACGAATAACCGCTGATGCTTCTTGGGGCATGGGCAAGCACAGCGCAGAATATGCCGCACTGGATGAAGCCGTCTTAGATCGTACTTATTTTGAAGGGCCATTTGTATTGAGCGATTTTCGGGCTGGGAAAGTATTTGCCTTTGAAAAAGGTAAGCCGTTCCCGGCTGCACTGATTTCGATGCCAATCCATTGGGAAAATAATTGGCTCGGGGTATTGTGGACTTCGTATCAAGATCAACGTTCACCACGTCAAGAAGATATCGACTTTTTCAAATCTCTCGCTCAAATGGCTGCATCGGCGGTTGTTAATACAAAAGCTGAGGCAGATGTACAGGCAATCAATCAACAGTTAGAAGCCATTTTGGATATTTTAACGGATGCTGTGTTGGTAATCGATGAACATGGGCGGGTTGTTTATCACAACCGGGGTGCTAACAGGATTTTCGGTTGGGGCAATCGGCCTGTACGCGGAAACGGACTATCCTCTCTGTTAAGTGATGAAGCCCAAATCGAATTGCTGACTGGGAATCAACTGGATATTGCTGCAAAAGAGGTCAGATTCTCGAACGGCAATATTTACCAAGTCACGATCAGTCCGGTTCAGATTGATGGAGAAGCAGAGGCGCAGGCGGTCATCTTTACAGATATCACCCATCAGAAGGTGTTGGATTCGCAGAGGACAGAATTTGTGACCACTGTCAGCCACGAGTTGCGCTCACCGTTAACGCTCGTTCATGGCTATGCAAAAATTTTACGTCTGACTGGCAACTTAAATGAGCAGCAGGATGCCCACATTAGCAAGATCATTGACGGCATTGGGGAGATGAAGCACCTGGTTCAGAATTTGCTGGATATCGGCAGGCTGGAGTCGCATGATGCTCTCGAATTTACCAGATTCAATGTGGCTGATTTTGCCCGGGAGGTGGTTGATGGGGTCATGGCACAAGCAAGGCAGAAGAACATTGAGCTGAAGCTTGTCCTCCCGGATACACCCTTGATGATCAGTGCGGATGTGACCTTTATGAAGCAGGCACTCAAGAATTTGCTTGAAAACGCGATCAAATTCACAAAAATGGGGGGCAATGTGACTCTGCATGTCAGGGCAAAACAAGGGAGCGCTGTTTTCGCCGTGCAGGACAATGGAATTGGGATTGCACCGCTGGATCAGCGCCGTATTTTTGACCGTTTTCACCGACCAGGGCAGGGCGGTGATGCGCAGCAAGGCAGCGGTCTTGGCTTGGCGATAGTTAAGTCGATTGCAGAACGCCATGGGGGCAGGGTTTGGCTTGAGAGCCAATTGGGCAAAGGGAGCACCTTCTACATAGAAATTCCGAGAAGTAAATGAAATTGATTACTCGCAGACTGGACTTTTGACTTTCTGTATGGTAGAATGCAACCCTTGGAAAATTTGACAAAAATAATAGAAATTTGTTATAATTACAGTTTGCATGTATTGGCTAAGTTACCTGAGAGGTTGAAAACCTCTTAAGGTTTTTCTCGCGTTAACGCTTATCTTGTCAGCATTATTCCCGTAAAATAGGAGGCTCCTAGTGGAAACTAAGGGATTAAAAGAACTGCGAATTGGTCTTGCGTCCCCAGAGACTATTCTCAGCTGGTCATATGGTGAAGTGACCAAACCAGAAACGATCAACTATCGTCGTTTGCGTCCTGAAAAGGACGGTTTATTTTGTGAGGCCATTTTCGGCCCAACACGTGATTATCAGTGCTATTGTGGAAAATATAAAAATCCCCGGTATAAAGGGATTGTTTGTGACAAATGCGGCGTCGAAGTAACCCGCTCATCTGTCCGCCGAGAGCGCATGGGCCATATCCAGCTTGCTGCGCCTGTCGCGCACATCTGGTATACGCGCCGGATTCCCTCGTTCCTTGGTTTAATGCTGAATATCTCCCGCCGAAATTTGGATCGGGTGCTGTATTTCGCACAATATATCGTCACTTACGTGGATGAAGAAGCCCGTCAAAAGGCTTTGAAACGACTGGAAGATGAAATCAGCCTTTCGGATCGAGAGCTTGGCGAGAAGATCAATTCGCAAATTGCTGAAGTCAAGAAGGCTCGCGACAAACAGCTCAAAGAATTGGATGCCGAACGCGAAGCGCTCGTTGCCAGTTATGATGAGCAAATTGGCAACCGGATTGACCCGGTGATCAAAGAAGGTCAGCGTTTGGAGAGCGATATCCAAACGAAGATGGGTAAGAAGATCCGCAAAGCAATTGAATTCAGTGCCCTAGATAAAACAATGACGATTGTTGAAATGGGTGAGGAGGTTACCTCAAATCATCTCAGCCAGGTTCAGCAGATCGTCAAAGAAATGATCGAAGAACTTGAATCCGATCTGAAAGAACAGCGTGATCGTGAAGTTGAGCATCTCAAAATTAAGAAGGAAGAGATCAAATCTGAAGCAGATTTACAGATGGAATCGCTGCGAAGCGAATTGGAAGATAAGGCTGAGGAGACTCAAACGGAATCTGCCCGTCTGCGGGATGAGCTTTATGAGTTGGAACCTTTTACCTTCCTGAGTGAGGCTCGCTATCGTGAGCTGAAATCAACCTGGGGGCAGGTGTTCCGAGCAGATATGGGCGCAGAAGCCTTTTTCGATATTCTCAAGCGGATTGACCTGGACGCGCTTTCTGAAGAGCTTTGGGAAGAAATCCGCACAACCCGCAGTAAACAAAAACGCAAAAAAGCAACCCGCCGGCTGAGCATCATTGAAGCCTTCAGGCGATCACGCAATAAACCCGAATGGATCATCATGACGGTTTTGCCGGTAATCCCCCCTGATTTGCGCCCGATGGTGCAATTGGATGGCGGCAGATTTGCGACATCAGACCTGAACGATCTTTATCGCCGTGTGATCAACCGCAACAACCGCCTTAAACGATTGCTTGAGCTTGGCGCACCGGATGTGATTGTCCGCAATGAGAAACGCATGCTTCAGGAATCGGTTGATTCGTTGATTGATAACTCGCAGCGCGGTAAAGCATTGTCACGGCGCGGTCGTCGTGAACTACGCTCCCTGAGCGACATGCTTAAGGGTAAGAAAGGCCGTTTCCGCCGTAACCTTTTGGGTAAGCGTGTGGACTATTCTGGACGATCGGTAATTGTTGTCGGGCCGAACCTTCAACTGCATCAATGTGGTTTGCCCAAATCGATGGCGCTGGAACTGTATCGCCCCTTCGTGATCTCACGTTTGGTGGCACAGGAATATGCTGCCAATATTAAGGGCGCCCGCCGTTTTATTGAACGAAACCGGCCAGAGGTGTGGGAAGCGCTTGAAGAGGTGATCAAGGATCGCCCCGTCTTGCTCAATCGTGCACCTACGCTGCACAGATTGGGTATTCAGGCTTTTGAGCCTCTCCTGGTTGAAGGCAGCGCCATTCAGCTCCATCCCTTGGTCACAACAGCCTTTAACGCAGACTTCGACGGCGATCAGATGGCGGTGCATGTGCCCCTGTCGCAGAAAGCTGTCACAGAGGCGCGTGAGTTGATGTTGGCGACCAAAAATCTGCTCAAACCGGCCAGTGGTGAGCCCATCATTAGTCCCTCCAAAGATATGGTACTGGGTGTTTATTACCTGACAATGGAAATCGATAGTGAGCATAAGGGCGACGGCCGTGCTTTTTCAGATATTGATGAATTAATGATGGCTTATGACTTGGGTCAGTTGGATGTGCATGCCCATATAAAAATCAAAGTCGACACTTATTATGATGAAAACAACCTCCGAATGGCTGAGCCGGAAACGAGGATCATCGATACGACTGTCGGACGTGTGATTTTCAATAACGCGTTAACAGATAAGATGCGTTTCTTTAATGCTGAGTTGGATAAAGGCGGAATTAAAGATCTGATTGCTGATGTTTACGAAGTAACTGGTCAGGAAGAAACCTGTTACGTGGCTGATCGAATTAAAGAGATTGGCTTCAAGTATGCTACTCGTTCGGGTTCGACCATCGCCGTCGGAGACATCACCGTGCCGCCGGAGAAGAAAGAAATCCTCCAGCAAGCGCAGGCATCTGTTGATGTTCTCAACAGAGACTTCCGCCGAGGTCTTTTGACTGAGCAAGAACGGGATGAGAAAGTGGTCGAAATTTGGTCACAGACAACGAAAGATGTTGCTGCTGCCGTAGAAAAGACCCTTGACCCCACTGGCGACCTGGCGACCATGGCAAACTGTGGCGCAAGCAAGGGTGGATTTAACTCAATTGCTCAGCTCGCCGGTATGCGTGGTCTGATGGCAGATCCTGCGGGACGTATCATCCCCATGCCGATCCGCTCAAACTTCCGTGAAGGCTTGACGGCTTTGGAATACTTCATCTCTACCCATGGTGCTCGCAAAGGTTTGGCAGATACTGCGCTCCGCACGGCTGACGCAGGTTATCTAACCCGCCGTTTGGTTGATGTTGCCCAGGATATTATCGTCAACGAAGAAGATTGCGGTACAACCAATGGTGTTTGGATCCATGCAGATGAGGATATTGCTGGACAGACATTTTCAGAACGCATTTACGGCCGGGTTTTGGCAGAACGCGTTTTAGATCCCTCGACTGGCGAGATCATCTTTGATCAGAACGACCTGCTGACTCATGAGAATGTAAAGAAGGTCATCAGCCTGGGCGTGAAAGCCGTTAAAGTGCGTTCACCTCTAACCTGTGAAATGGTTCATGGCATTTGTGCCAAGTGTTACGGTGTTGATCTTGGCCGTGGCGATATGGTCAAACTGGGTTCTACCGTCGGGATTATCGCCGCACAATCGATCGGTGAGCCTGGCACGCAGTTGACGCTCCGCACATTCCACACGGGTGGTGTGGCGGCTGGTGGTGACATTACAACCGGTCTCCCCCGTGTTGAGGAGTTGTTCGAGGCTCGCAAAGCCCCCAAGGGTGAAGCGATCATCGCCAGTATTTCTGGTACGGCACATGTGATCTATTCTGAGAAATACACTGATCAGCGCATTGTGCGTGTCGAACAAAGTGAACTGGTTTCTGATGCCTATGATATCCCTGAAGAATGGACGGTTAAGGTTTCGGATGGTGACGAGGTTGAAAGTGGTGCGATTCTGCTAACGCAGGATGAAGCGGTCATTAAAGCCCAACACGCTGGCCGTGTTCGCATTGAAGATAACCAGGTGATTGTAACTTACGAGATCAAAGAATCGGATGAATATGAGATCCCAACAACCTCACGATTGATCGTGCAGGAAGGCGATAAGATCGAAGCCGGTCAACCGCTCACAGAAGGTTCACTTAACCCCCATACGATCCTTAGGATCAAGGGGCGTGATGCCTGTCAGCATTATCTGATGAGTGAGATTCAGCATGTTTATCGAACACAGGGACAGAACATTAATGATAAGCACTTTGAGGTGATCATCAACAAGATGCTTGGCAAGGTGCAGGTCATCCGTCCGGGTGATTCCCATTATTTGCCGCAGGATCTTGTCAATCGCCTTGAAATCCGGCATGTCAATGAACAATTGGTTGCTGAAGGTAAGAAGCCAGCACGCTATATTGAGATTCTGTTGGGGATTACCAAAGCAGCGTTGGAAACGGATTCGTTCCTGTCTGCGTCCTCCTTCCAGCACACGATCAAGGTTCTCTCTGCAGCAGCCGTTGCCTCCAGATCTGATCCATTGTATGGTTTGAAGGAAAACATCATGATCGGTAAGCTCATCCCTGCGGGGACGGGTTTTGAGCCAGGCCAATTCTCCAGTGAAACCCCGGGCGATGAACCTTCAGATGAGATGCTCGAAGACCGTGTCTTGAATATTTTTGAAGACGACACGGAGGATGACATTGATTTTATGGAAGAGGATGATCTGGAAGATTTCGATGATGATGAACTCATCGACTTGGATGATGAAGAAGAAACTGAAGAGGATGAGGAAGACATCGATAATGATGACGATCTCTTTGACGAAGATAGTGAATATAACGATTAATTTCAGTAAGATTTTATAAATGACTAAAATCCCGAGGTTTTCCTCGGGATTTTTATGATATAATGAAACATATGTTCTTATTGGTTTTTCTTGACGCCTGTCAGCGAAAGTCATAAACTTGGGCAGGAGGAGTAATTATGGATTTAGGAACGATTCGCTCAATTAACATCAATGAAGAGATGCAGCAATCCTATTTGGATTATGCGATGAGTGTGATTGTCTCGCGTGCGCTGCCGGATGCGCGCGATGGGTTGAAACCCGTTCAGCGCCGTATTTTATATGCGATGTATGATATGGGCTTGCGTCCCAACTCGCCGCATAAAAAATCTGCCCGAATCGTGGGTGAGGTGTTGGGTAAGTACCATCCACATGGCGATATGGCAGTTTATGATGCGATGGCGCGCCTGGCACAGGATTTCTCACAGCGTTATCTGCTGGTGGAAGGCCAGGGTAACTTTGGCAGTGTTGATGGCGATCCGCCTGCTGCAATGCGCTATACCGAAGCCAGGCTGACGGATATGTCCATTGACATCATTCAACAGCTTGGGATGGATACTGTTGATTTCATCGAGAATTTCGATGGTTCGCTTGAGGAACCGGAAGTTTTACCCTCTTCGGTGCCGAATTTATTGATCAATGGTGCATCGGGTATCGCGGTTGCCATGGCAACAAACATTCCACCGCATAACCTGGGTGAGGTAGTGGATGCCTTAATCATGATGCTCGAGAATTGGACAAAACTTGATGATGTCAGCGTGGAAGACCTGATGCACTTTATCAAAGGTCCAGACTTCCCTACCGGTGGATTGATCATTACCGATGATCGAACCGAAACACTGGCGCAATCATACGGCAGCGGAAAAGGCCGTGTCAAAATGCGCGCCAGGGTCCGGTTGGAAGAAATGAGCCGCGGCCGGCAGCGCATTATTGTGACTGAACTGCCCTACATGACGAATAAATCCTCGCTCGTTGAAAAAATTGCGGAGTTTGTGAGAGATGGCACATTGGATGGCGTCAGCGATCTGCGGGATGAATCCGATCGACATGGCATGCGGATTGTGATCGAGCTCAATAAATCTGCAAACCCGGATGCGATTCTGAAGACACTCTACAAGCGCACTACCATGCAGAGCACCTTTGGGATCAATATTCTGGCATTGGTTAAGGGTCAGCCGCATAAGCTCAGCCTGAAGCAGTCGCTCAAGGTGTTTTTGGATCATCGATTGGAAGTCGTTAAACGCCGCAGTGAATATGAACTGCGTAAGGCCGAAGAGCGTTTGCACATCCTCAAGGCTTACCTTAAGGCGCTTGAAAATTTGGATGCAATCATTGATACCATCCGCCGGTCATATCGGGTCGATACGGCGCGCAACAACTTAATGCGCAAATTTAGCCTGGATGAAGTGCAAGCGCAGGCGATTTTGGATATGCCGCTGCGCCGGTTAGCAGCATTAGAACGCAAGAAGATCGAAGATGAGTTTAAGGAAGTCACCAAACGGATCAAGGATCTCAAAGGATTATTGCAATCCGAGAAGAAGATGCGCAACGCAGTGATCGACGAGCTTCGAGAGGTGAGAGAGAAATATGCTGACCCCCGGCGGACGCAAATCATCCAGATGGATGAGGGAGAAACCGCTGTTGACCTGGTGACAACAGCCGATGTCATGCCGGAAGAAGAGGTATGGGTTGCCGTCTCTCAGGACAACCATATCGCTCGAACGGATAAGGATAAATCGTTCAGGCAGTGGGGTGTGGACGCACCCAAACTGGTTTTACGCACTACAACGCATCACACGGTGTATGTCGTTGCAGACAACGGCGAAGCGGCTGCATTATCAGTGCATGCCATCCCTGTAGCAGATGACCCCAGCAAGGGTCCGCTGGTGACATCCTTAGCACCGCTTTCTGCTTCTCATGAGTTAAAATATCTGTTCTCGGCACCTGCAGCAAAGGAAGAAGATGATGGTTACGTGATCAGCGTCAGCCGTTTGGGGTTGGTCAAGCGATCTGCGATAAGCGAATTACCCGGCCCATCCGCCAATTCATTTATTCTGACGAAGATCAACGACGATGACGCCCTCTGCACACTTTTGTTCACCAAAGGCGATGAGGATATCATTATCGCAACAGGGCAGGGGATGGGGATACGTTTCAGCCAGGAAGATGTCAGGCCGATGGGGCTGGTTGCAGCAGGTGTCGGGGGGATCAAGCTGCGAGGTGATGATGTGGTGGTTGGCGCTGGCGTTGTCTCTGGCCGGGGTGAAGTTTTGTTGGTTTCTGATCATGGCAGGGCAAAACGTATAGACCCTGCTTTGTTTCCCACTCAGGGCAGGTATGGTTCCGGTGTCATCACCTGGAAACTGCCGAAAGACGAATTTGCCATCGGGATGATGATCGGTTTGCTGACGCACAACGGCGTTTTACACTTTAGAGAAGCGGCCAGCCGCCTGATCCATGTGACGGATGCTCCAGCCTGCAATCGTATGCAGAATGGCGATATGGTCATTGATGTGAAAAAGGGTGATGAAATTCTTGAGATGTCGATCCCGTTGGATATGGTCGACACCTGGGATTAGCGAAACGCTGTGAAATTAGGCTGAGACCGGCTTGGAAAATGAATAATGATAGCTGATTTTTGAATTCTTTACGCCAAGCGTATCCTTGCCTTCGATCACAGGACCAGATGGGCTGGTGCACATCCACTGAAAACTGTATATATTCTTATTCTGGGTCTCACTGATCAGTGAGAAATGACCGTTTGAACTTGATCCAATCAGTGAAGCGATCCTGGACTGAATGGCGGCTTTCCCCTGGCTGGCTGAATCAGGGCGAATGAGCACTGCGTTGTCCTCATACAGGCTGGCGACACTGCTGGCATTTCTGCTATTCAATGCGCCAATGTAGGATTGCGGCAAGCTGGCTTGGTGAGGTGTTGTGTCGTATTGATAGTCCCGCACCAGTTCCCAATAATTAGGCATATATTTCCGGCAGCCTTCCCAATACCAGAAGTTCACCGCCGTTAAGTTCAATTGTTTTGCAACATTCATAAATTGAACAACATCATCCTGAGTGGGCACCCATCCATCCTGTTTGAAGGTCGGGCCGGTGGGGATGATCGGCCGGAAGGGGCGAATGGTTTTGAATTCGTTAACGCTGCGCATCAACTGGTCACCGGCTTTGTTGTGGGATTGGATCCAGTAGATTTGGGGCATATTGTAATCACATCGTTCAAGAAAATTCTCCCATGGGAAGTGGATGTGATACGATGGATAGCGGTAAGAGCTCAGTGCAATTGGCATCCCGCCTAAATTACTGCGTAAGATGTTCATGTAGCGGCTGGCAGCGGCTGCTTTGCTTTTATCTTCGTACTCCTTTTCAGCGTTAACCACAAACCCGTTTACACCCAGGTTTAAGGCTCGTGAAACGGCGATCTCTGCTTCCTGATCAGGATAGTCCCCATAGATATATTGCCAACCCCAAACAGAAATGTTGAGGGACTGTAGTTTTTTGATGACCGGACGGGCATAATCGTACCCGTTATCGAGGTCAATGTTATAAGGAAAAGACCCATCTGCGATTTTCACCAGCACATGGCTCAGGTTTGCCTCTTTCGCCAGGGCTGCAATCCGATCGGGGTCACCGTCTTCGCAATATCTTACAATCCAGATGTAGTAGCCTTTTCCTGTAAGTGTCATTTGATTATCCTTCTTCGTTGATTTGCGGTTCTCCAGCCAGGTCCAAGTCTTCGGCGATGGTGTTCATAGCTTGGATCACATTTGCCACGTGTTCCCAAAGCTCAATGCCCAGCTCTGTTGCTCCTTGTTCCATCTCTTCGCGGTTTGCACCGCTGGCAAAGGATTTATCCTTCCATTTCTTTTTTACCGATTTGGGCTTGAGGTCGTACAGGGCTTTGGAGGGGCGTACAAGCGCAACAGCGGTGATCAAGCCGGTAATTTCGTCACAGGCGAACAGGGCTTTTTCCATCAAGGTCTCTCGGGGGATGCCGGTGTGATTTGCATGGCTTTGAATGGCTCTGATGATATCTTCTGGAACGCCATGTTGACGCAAAATGGGTTCGCCGCTGAGGGGGTGTTCTTCCATCGTGGGATGGATCTCCCAATCGAAGTCATGCAGCAACCCGGTGATGGCCCATTTTTCTTCGTCTTCGCCATATTTGCGGGCATAAAACCGCATCGCTGCTTCGACCGCCAGCATGTGCTTGACGAGATTGGGGTTCTTGATATATTCGTTGACGATGGATAGCGCTTGTTCTCTGTTCATGATCACTCCTTAATGTGCAATATTGATGCCAGGTGCTCGTTGGCAATTACCGTTTTGGGATTGATTTTTATAGTTAAGGGAAGATTGGTTCAGGTTCACCCAGGACGGGTTCAGGATGAGCGATATAGACATCCCAATAGGCTTTGAGGGATGCGAATATCTCACGCACCCACCAAAAGGTATAACTGCTCCGCCGGTAATAAGCCTCATCTGCAGGGACGCCATCAGCCTGAACATCAAAAGCGTTGCATAAAAACAAAGCACGCGGCAGGTGAAACGCCTGGGTAACTACAATCACCTGATCCAGGCCAAAAATTGCTTTAGCCCTGAAACAGCTATCGTAGGTGCGCCTGCCGGCATAATCCAGCACGATATCATCCGCCGGAATGCCTAAAGAAAGGGCATATTCTTCCATCGCGCCGGGTTCATTATAGTTTTCAGCGCTGTTATCACCGCTCATCAAAATCTTCTCAACTTTACCGCTGAAGTATAAATCCGCCGCTTTTTGCACCCGATCGCTCAAAACGAGGCCGGGTGAACCATCCCAATTCAAGCCTGCGCCTAACACAAGAGCAACTGGCGCATCTGGAACATCCGTCACCAGAAATGTCTTGGGACGGGCGGAAAGGAGCATGCCCACACGAAGCAGGGCGATCAGCAGGAAACCCGCAAGTGCGCTGTAGAGCGCAATCTGAATGATGATGCGGAATATTTTTTGCAAAGTTCTCATTGCTCTACTTTTTGGTCAAGAACAGTCGAAAGGTCGATCTCTAACTGCATGATCGCTGTTCTAAAAGGATTATAAAATGTGTCATCGATCGTCTTGAGCGCTTCGACATCATAGTTAAGGGCAGTGCTTAAAAGCAACAGTCCTTCGGGTGTGTCAGAGAGATCCAGGATCCCTTCCTGCAAGCGGAAGAGAATGTCGAGCGGGATTTCTGGATGGGCAGAAAGGTTGATGTTGGGGATAATACCTTCGGATTGCCAGATGATCTTGACTTCATCCTGTGCTTCAGGAATGTTCAAGAGAATGTCGCTTGAATTTCTCGGGTCACCTGTCAGCGCATAGGACACACCAAAATCGCAAATCCCCTGGATGTATAGGGCTCGGATCATTGCATTGTAACTGTAGGTGAACACGGGTTGAAGGGTTGGTGTGCTGGCATTGGTCAGCAGACCGAGCGGCACGATGTAGCCCGGCAGGGAGGTGGACTCGAGGAAACATGGCCTCGTGCCAGAAAATTGCTGCAGGGCGGCAATTGGGTCGCCAACACTTTGGTTTGTGTTGGCGTCGAAAAAGGATCCGAAACCCCTTTGGGCATTGGCCATGAATTGCACGCCGTATGCATATACACCAAGGTGGTTGGTGACCAAGACGGCATTTGCGCTGTTTTGTTGATGGAGATAGACATACTCCAAAGGCCCCAGCCAAAAGAGATGCACATCTCCATTGATAGCGGCTGTAGACAGGGATTGAAAATCGGGGTAGATCGCATTTTCAACCGATAAGCCTGTGTTTTGAGCGATCAAGAAGGTGATATCTTGAGAGGCTGAGATGGCGTCCGTATCTTCTGGTGTGAGGATGAAACCGACGATGATCGGATTGCCGACGCTTCCGAGGGTCGCAATGGTAGGCGTGGGAGTTGGGCGTTCGGTGGGGGTTTGGGTTGCGGCTAAAAGGCTTGCTTTGTCGATGGTCGGCTCTGGTGTTTGGGTCGGCGTCGGTGTAGGTGTAGGTAATGGGGTACAGGCTGAAGCGAGAAGTGTCACCAGTAAAACCATTACGATTACCTGGATTGTCGCTTTAATATAGGTGGGATATCGATCTGTCATGGGGTTATATCCGTTCCGTCCAGGAGGGATGGGCATATTTCTCATTCATTAATTCTTGCGCACGCCGGGTTTCTTTTTGGGTTAGTTCGCCAGGTACCAAATGTAAATTAAGTATGGTTGTAAAAGCCTTTTGGAGTGCAGTACTGACCTCGTCCCAACTGGGCCGCCGGCCTAATTCCCGTTCGATAGTGGTGGCATGCGTCAGTAATCGTTCTTTAGCATTGGTTTGGGCTGCTTCATTTGCAAATTTCAACGCGATGATGATGCGTGTCAGGTCACCTCCCAAGGGGATGGCACCATGCTGTAAAATGCCTTCTTTGCGGCGCGCCTGGGCAGACCCGATCAGTTTAAGCCCATTCACTGTTATTTCGTAGTTTGAAGGCACTTCAAAACAAACCGGATTTGGTTTTTTCCTCTGGTTGTCCGTGTCCTTCTCGTTAGCTTCAGGGTTTAGCCCCAGCAGCTTGAGGGACTCAAGTAATGCGAGCGAAAGGCGCAGGTAACTTTCAAGGACACCCCCACGCACCCTGGGGTCGTTTTCCGGTGCGATCACTGCATAAGTCAGTTCATCGGTGTGGAGGATCGCTCTCCCGCCAGTTGGACGCCGCACCAGATCCCAGCCGTTGGCGGTCAGAGCGTTGGTGTTAACTTCAGAAAAAGGCTGTGCTAAGCCCAGTGAAAGGCAGGCGGGTTCCCAGGCATAGAGCCTCAGGGTTGGACGGGAAAGACTTTGATAGACCGATTCAAGAATGGCTTCATCCACTGCCATATTCCATGCACCTTGTGCCGGCTTATGTTCGATCACTCGCCAGGTTATTCGCTCATAATCCATATCGTCAGACCTTTGAATAAAAATCTTCTGTCCTATTTTATACCACTTCAGCGCACTTTGTGATAACTGTGTCTAATTTATTTGGCTTTTGGAAACAATCTCAGTTTTCTGCAACTTTCGCTTATTTCTGTCGTATACTTAAGTGAAAGGAGTAAAAAAAATGACTACAGAACCACGAAGATTGTATCGAATTCCGAGTGAGGGCATGATTGGCGGCGTCTGCGCCGGGTTAGCGGAGTATCTTAATACAGATCCTACCGTGATCCGCTTGGCTTTAGTACTGCTGACTTTGGCTGGCGGGTCAGGCATATTGATCTACATCATTATGCTGTTGATTGTTCCTGTTAAGCCCTGATGTGGTAAATGGGCGGGTAATTAGTTAATATTCGACAAATGTAAGATTGGAGCGCGGGTTTAACCCGCGCTCTTATTTTGCGTGTAAACAGCGATGTAGTATAATTCTCGGTGGAGGTAAAATGCCGACAAATCCGACCAGAGATAGAATAAATCCAGAATTAATCGATACCACCCCTAAACGGCGCCCGAGCTGGATCAGGGTTCGTGCCCCCAGTGGTGAGACCTATGAAGAGCTGCATCAACTGATGCGGGTCAAATCCCTGCACACCGTTTGCGAAGAAGCGGGTTGCCCAAATATGGGGGAGTGTTGGGGCAGCGGTACGGCCACATTTTTGATGTTGGGCGATGTCTGCACCCGTACTTGCGGTTTTTGTGATGTGAAACACGGCCGCCCTGAAATGATGGATTGGGCAGAACCGGAACGTGTGGCACAGGCAGTAATGAAGATGAATTTGAAGCACGCAGTGATCACCAGTGTTAACCGGGATGAACGCCGTGATGGCGGCGCCCCGATCTTTGCGATGGTCATTCGGCGCATTCGCCAGTTGCTGCCTGGTTGTTCGGTTGAAGTGTTGATCCCTGACTTTAAGGGCAGTATTGAAGCCTTAAGGATTGTGATGGCCGCCAGGCCAGAAATTATCAACCACAATGTGGAAACTGTGCCGCGACTTTTCAAGCAGGTTCAACCGCAAGACCGCTACGAATGGTCTCAAGCTATCCTGACGAATGCGCGCGGCCTTGATGCTGATGTTTTGACTAAATCTGGCATCATGGTTGGCCTGGGTGAGACCTTTGAAGAGGTGCAGGAGACGATGCGCGATTTGCGTTCATGGGGTGTGGACATCCTGACCATTGGCCAGTACTTGCAACCAAGCCGCAAGCATCTGCCGATCAGGCGTTATTATGAGCCAGAAGAGTTTGAGGCTTTGAGGGACTTTGGGCTTGAGTTGGGTTTCAAATGGGTTGAGAGCTCCCCATTGGTGCGGTCGTCCTACCATGCTGGCGAGCAAGTTCGCACACTTTCGAATGTACATCGAGAACTTTATAAAGATCAATAATTCTTCATATCAGAGCAAACTCAAAACGTCCTTTTCAGGGCGTTTTTTGTTTTCCGACAGCCGATAAGCAGTATCGTCAGGAAGTATGTTAAAATAGTCTTATCGAGATAAGGAGAGTATATTGTGGAAATTAAGAATATAAAAATTCAAAAACCCGAATCGATAAACTTTATTCTTGGGCAGAGTCATTTCATCAAGACGGTGGAGGATATCCACGAAGCGCTGGTAAGCAGTGTGCCAGGGATCAAGTTTGGGCTGGCGTTTTGTGAGGCTTCGGGGGATTGCCTTGTGCGTTGGAGCGGCACGGATGACACAATGATTGAGCTGGCAAAAGAGAATGCCAAAGAAATTGGTGCAGGGCATAGTTTTATCATCTTCCTCGGCGAGGGATTTTTCCCGATCAACGTCCTTAACCAGATCAAGTCTGTTCCTGAAGTCTGCCGAATCTTCTGTGCCACAGCAAACACGACCAATGTGGTTGTGATGAATGTGGGTGAGGGACGGGCTATTTTGGGTGTGGCCGATGGTGAAAGCCCTAAAGGTATTGAAGGCGAGGAAGGCATTGCCTGGCGTAAAGATTTCTTGCGGAAAATTGGGTATAAGAAATAACGCTGTTGAGAAGATCACTGAATTTATCGTAGATCTAATTTTTACAGCTTGGAAAAGGGAATTAAATGGATACACTTGAAGCAATTTTTACACGCCGCAGCATTCGGAGTTTCACTGATGAGCGTGTCTCAGAGCAGGACTTGTATGATCTCTTAAGAGCCGGGATGCAGGCACCTTCGGCCAGGAATGAGCAGCCCTGGCATTTTGTTGTCATTGACGATCCGGAATTGCTGCATGCGATTCCAGATTTTCATCCACATTCGAAGATGTTGTATGAAGCGCCTTTAGCCATATTGGTTTGCAGCGATCGCAAATTAGAGACTAAACGAGCAAGCTGGTTACAGGATTGTTCGGCTGCAACAGAGAACATCCTTTTAGCTGCGCATGCGAAAGGGTTAGGCGGCGTATGGTTGGGGATTTTTCCCGATGCGGAACGGGTGAAAGGGATGCAGGAATTGCTCTCGCTGCCGGAGGATGTGCGCCCGGTAGCATTATTGGCGATTGGGCATCCAGCCGTGGAAGTCGGCCCGGAAGATCGGTTTAAGGAATCCCGCGTACACCGCAACCGCTGGTAGGATAGATCAGATCAATTACGCCAGGGAGATCCCTGGCGTTTTTTGTGTATTGAAGTTGGATGATGATGTTGGAAGTTTTTTTAGAATTTATTTAAGCCCAAGTTTTTGTTCAATCAGTGGGATCATGGCTTGGATGGCTCTTGCCCGGTGGCTGATCGTATTTTTGAGGGTTTCAGGGATTTCGGCCATGGTCTGTGAATACTCTGGCAGATAAAAGATGGGGTCATATCCAAACCCGCCATCTCCTCTCTCTTCGGGGATGATGTTGCCATCACACCGGCCTGAGGTATCAACGCAGGTACCATCCGGCAGGGCCAGAACGGCAGAGCAATGAAAATGCGCTTTCCAGGGTTGGGGCTCTCCCGTGAGTTGTTCCAATAAATAGGTTCGGCGGTCTGCATCGGTTGCGCCTTGTTGGGGGGCATATCGGGCTGAATACAATCCGGGTGCACCGTCAAGTGCGTCCACCTCAAGCCCCGAGTCATCAGCCAGGGCAGGCATGCCGGAGGCAGTGCAATAAGCCGATGCTTTTAGTTTAGCGTTCTCAAGGTAGGTGTCTCCGGTTTCTTCGATGGCTAAATCCAAATCTAATTCTTTGGCAGAAATCACCCGAATATTGGGCATGGATAACAAGGCTTGCATTTCCCGCACCTTTCCGGGATTTTGTGTGGCAATCAATATCGTGTTGTTCACCAGCATGCCCCTAAATCTACCTAAATTTATCCGAATTTCGTTGACGCTATTTTTCCGGCATGTTATAATCTTGACCGTATTGAATTTTACCCAATAGTTTTACAGATTGAAATTATCGTGAATAATACAAGTAATCCCCTACAACTAAATGTTGGTTACTTATATAACAAACCAATCGGCACGATCCGTGAAGTTCCTGTCAATCTTGAGAGAATTAAAATTGACGATGTGGTGATCACGGATCTTGAGAGCATTGTGCGTCTCTCGCGAACCCGTGAAGGCTTATTGCTGCAGGTGAATGCTGCTGCAAAACTTAAAACGAATTGCACCCGTTGTTTGCAAGAATTTTTTCTACCGGTAGATGTGGAATTTGAGGAGCTGTATCAATTCCCATCGCGCCAGCGTGAAGAAACGGATTTGATCCTCCCGCATGATGGGTATATCGACTTGAGACAGATCTATCGTGAATATTTGATTTTAGCGCTGCCGATTAAGCGGATATGTAAACCCGATTGTAAAGGGCTTTGCCCTGTGTGCGGCGTGAATTTGAATAATAATAGCTGTGAACATCAAACCGAACCGCCAGATTCTACAGAGAATCTCGAAGAGAACACGACAGTTTAGTTAGGTCGATATCGGGGGGATGTAAAAACGATTAACAACAACTGGCTGCCCCGAGGAGCGTGAATGGTCAACGAAAGCCAGCGAAAAGCGACTGAAAATTTAATTGAATCGCTGTATGAACGCGCTGATCGGCAAGGCTTTCTGACCATCGAAGACTTGATGGAGGCATTCCCAGATGGGGACGATGATAATGAAGTCTTAAGTGATATTATGCTCATGCTGTGTGATAGCGGGGTGGAAATTATTGATGAGGAAACTTTCAAGCAACATCAATTAGATGAAGATGATGCTAAAAAACGTCTAAAACGGCCAGGATTGGAAGCGGTCAGTTCGGATGACACCGTCGGTCTTTACCTTAAAGAAATGTCTCGGGTGCCTTTGCTTACGGCTGAGGAGGAGCAAACGCTTGCAAAACGGATTGAAGCTGGCCGTTTAGCCACTGCAGAGTTGCATGATCCCAATGCTGTTTTAGCTGCGGAGCATATGACTCAATTGAAGGTTTTAGTTAAAGATGGTGAAGAAGCTTGGGAGCACCTGGTAAAGGCAAACACCCGGCTGGTGGTGAGTGTGGCAAAAAAGTATATGAACAGGGGTGTGCCGTTCCTCGATTTGATCCAGGAAGGTAATCTGGGTCTGATGAAGGCGGTTGAAAAATTCGATTACACCAAAGGTTTCCGTTTTTCAACCTATGCGACATGGTGGATCAGGCAATCCATCACACGCTCCATTGCAGACCAGGGGCGCACCATCCGTTTGCCGGTGCATATGATCGACCGGATTCGCGAATTGTATAAGGTCAGCCATGCGCTTGAGCAGAAGTTAGGCCGGAAGCCACTGGCTAAAGAAATCGCCAGCGAAATGGATGTCAATGTCAACAAGGTCCAATGGATGATGCGGATTTCGTGGTTACCTTTATCGTTAGAGACGCCAGTGGGAGATGAAGAGGATTCGGAGTTAGGGATGTTCGTTGAAGATGAGCTCTCGCCTACGCCGATGGAAGTCACCTATCAATCTATGTTGCGGGAGAAAATTGATGAGGTGCTGTCAACCCTTTCCCCCAGGGAAGCGCGGGTGCTGCGGCTGCGCTTTGGTTTGGATAAAGGTCGTGCTTATACCCTTGAAGAGGTTGGTGAAATGTTTGGTCTCACTCGTGAACGCATCCGCCAGATTGAAGGCAAAGCGCTGCGCCAATTACGCCATCCGCACAAGGCGCGTCAGTTGAAAGAATATCTGTAATCCTGTATAATAAAAGTCCTATGAGAAAGAATGTTCTTATCATGCGCATGCCCCGTTCTCCGCTGTTATGCTTGCCAGAAGCATAACAAATTGTGACGCGTCACAAACGGAGAACCTGCTGGCTGAAGCCAGCATTTTTGTTGTAAGGAATGAAATTATTCGGACGAATTTATCAAGTGAGGTGAAAGATGTCGAAACCAGTATTAATTGCAGTCGCCTGGCCGTACGCCAGCGCTAAGATCCATGTTGGAAATATCACAGGGGCATATCTTCCCGCCGATATCCTTGCTCGATATCACAGGCTGCGCGGCCGAGAAGTGTTGATGGTGTCCGGGTCAGACTCGCATGGCACACCGGTGACGGTGCGCGCTGATGAGGAAAACGCTACACCCGAGGAAATCTATAAGCGCTATCATGCCGAGTTTATCGATCTGTTTCAAAAGCTAGGCTTGAGTTATGATATCTTCACCAGCACCCACACCAGCAATCACTTTGATGTCGCTGAGAAATTGTTTTTATCACTGAAGGAAAACGGTTATTTCTATACTGAAACCTCACGCCAGTGGTATTCCCCCCAGCAGGAACGCTTTTTGCCGGATCGTTATGTGGAAGGTACCTGCTATTTCTGTGGGAAACCGGGCGCCAGGAGCGACCAATGTGATAACTGCGGGCATCTGTTAGAGGCAGAAAAACTGATCGACCCCAAATCAAAGATTGATAACTCCACACCAGAGCTGCGTGAAACCACGCATTTCTATCTTGATCTGGAAAAACTGCAAAATGATGTCGCCACATTCTTGCGCGAACGGGAGGATTATTGGCGGCCGAATGTGATCCGCCAGTCGCTGGGCCAGATTGAGCAGGAAGGCTTGCATGGACGTCCGATCACTCGCGACCTTTCATGGGGCGTGCCTGTGCCGGTGGAGGGCTGGGAAGAAAAATGTATGTACGTTTGGTTTGAGGCTGTGATCGGTTATCTTTCAAGTGTGATCGAATGGGCGCAACTGCATAACGATGCGGACGCCTGGCGGCATTGGTGGACCAATCCGGATTCCGAGACGCTTTACTGCATCGGCAAGGATAATATTCCCTTCCATGCCATCATCTGGCCTGCCGAGTTAATCGGCGTGGGCGATTCCTTTGATGCCAAAATGGGATCAGGAGAACCGAAACCATTGGTGCTGCCTTATGACGTGCCAGCGAATGAATTCATGAACCTTGAGGGGCGCAAACTTTCCGGCAGCAAGAACTGGGCGGTATGGGGGCTGGATTTTCTTGAACGGTATGATCCGGACCCGATGCGCTATTACCTGACGGTGAACATGCCTGAAAACCGAGACTCGGATTGGGATTGGGAAGAGTTCTATCAGCGCAATAACAACGAACTGGTCGCAACCTGGGGTAACCTTGCCAACCGTGTTTTGTCCTTTGCTTATAAGAACTGGGAAGGCGTCATCCCGGACCCGGGTGACCTGCGTGAGTCGGATAAGGCGCTATTGGAGACGCTGCGAGAAGGATTTGGGAATGTGGAGAGCCTGCTTGAAGGTGTCAAGCTGCGAGCCGCCATTCAGGAAGCCATGCGGCTAGCTGCAGCGGTCAATAAATACTTAGATACCGCAGCACCCTGGTTCGAGATCAAAGAGGATAAGACACAGGCAGCTAAAACAATTTATACGGCCATGCAGGCGATCGACTGGCTGAAGATTATCTTTTCGCCATTCTTGCCCCACACCAGTCAAAAATTGCATGAGTATTTAGGGTATGATCAGCCGCTGTTTGGGCAGCTTATCACACAGGAGATTGATGATGACTTGAGTACCCATACTGTGATGCTGTATGAACCCAAGGGTTCGCTTGCTTCAGGTGGAGTTGATTTGTGGGCACCTGAGCCGCTGACACCTGGCAAATCCTTCAACCAACCTCAACCGCTTTTCACCAAGCTGGACTCCAGTATTGTTGATGAAGAACGGGCAAGATTGGGAAAAAAGTAACTTTACGATAAACAGAGAGGCGATGCTACAGCATCGCCTCTTTTTGTAAACATCAATAAAAGATTGACATCAATCTTTTATTTTGCTTTGTTAAACACCGCTAACCATAAGGGCAAGTGCCTGACGAGTTCGTTCATGATCAACCTGGCTTGATCTTCGAAGAATTGGTAATTATTATAGGCTTCACCCGAGTGGGTATCCACCAGATCTGAGACGCCGCGCAAGATCAGGCAGGGGATGTTATTCTTGTGGGCGGTCCATGCGATGGCGCCAGACTCCCAATCTGCGACTGCCGCGCCATACTTCTCTATTAAATTGGGGATATCTTGAGGACGGATATCACGGTCCGCCGACAGCAGCGTACCTCTAACAACAGGCTGAGGCGGCGGGTCAGGAACCCAGCTCAGATCAAAATCCACTGTGTAGTGTGCAATGCCCTGGTCAAAATCGGTCATCTGCTCAATGATGTCGTAAATGACTGTCTTTTGTGCCAGGATGATGCTGCCGCGGTCGATCTGCCCACTGAAACCGCCGCAGGTGCCGAGATTCACGACCCGCTTTGGTGACCAGCGGTCAATTGCATATTGTGTTGATGATGCTGCAGCAACCTTCCCCCAACCGCCATGCAGGAAACCAACCTTTTGATCGTTGATGAGATCAATAAAACAGTTGCCAAATGAGGTGCGTTGTATTTGGGCACCAGGGTAGTGCTTCAGCAAAGCCCGCCACTCAGCGCCGGCTGAAATCAGCACGCACACATCAAGGACTTCTTTCATCCGCTTATTTCTCGTCGCCCTAAAGAAGCCATGTAAATCACAAACATCTCAGGGGGGTTGAAGCCCAACAATTCATCTGCCATATCATCGTGGTAGGCACCGATGGCGCAAATGCCGCAATTGATTGACTCCGCTGCCAGGTGCAGGTTCTGGCATACATGCCCTGCATCGAGGTAGAGATAGCGGTAGGAGCGTTCCGAATAGCGCCAGATGGTGCGGTATGGGACAGCAGCCCAAATGAAATTGACGGCGCTTGTGGCGATCTGGCGCTGCCCCATGCAGGCCTCAGTCAATTGTTCGTTAAACTGCTCATTCAGTCGCAGTGCGACCAGCTTGTGTTGTGTGGCAACATATCGGTAGAGCCCAGCCTTAAGCCCTTCAACCCGGTTGATTGACAGGTAGGTTTCAAAGGGATGCCGGCAACCGGCAGAGGGCACGGTGCGCCAGACCACATGCCGTTTTTCGTCCTCTTTTTTAATCCCCTGGGTGAGCCAAAGAAGATAGGAAAGTTCTTCTAAGGATAGGGGGTCTTCAGTGTAACGGCGTAATGAACGCCGGATCTCGATGGCTTTACGTAAATCATAGATGCCAAAATCAATCGATTGAGGGTCGGGGAGATCGATCAGTGGTTTCCCTTCTTCAAGAGGGATTTCGAAGGGCGGTTGTGGCTCACCATGGCCTTGATCTGATTCACTGATGTTTGGGTACTTGGTCTCTTCCACAAATTGGTAACCTTGATCTTTTAGCATACTGCATTCTCCTTTTTATAATGACTCTATTTATGTACCGTTAGACAGTATTTTCGTTTTAGTCCATCGCCAGGCTCTTCAAAGGTGTCAAACGCAAAACCTTTTCCGATTAGAAACTCGTGTGCGGGGTCTTCTGAGTTGGCATTTGACCCCGGGTGCAGGAGGATCAAGCCTCCGTTCTTAACCACCCGGCACATCTCAGTATATTCTTGGTCGATATCATCCCCAAATACGTGACCTGCCATGAGGATGTTCGCAAAGTCTGCTGGCAGGGGAATTTGGGTGATTGTCCCGTCGATGGGGTAGACATTTTGCAGTCTGAGTTTTTCACGCTTATGCCACAGGTAGCGGCGCAGGTTGGGGATGGGTTCAATGGCAAACACAACCTGTGCATAGGGCGCCACGGTGAACGCCAGCCTGCCGGTGCCTGAGCCAATATCCAGGACGATTTTGTCCTGAAAATCTGTCATACTTAACAGGGATTGATCATCCCAGGATAGAAATTCAAGCTGATCGTAAAGTGCGGGGTCGAGGACATAGATCAGCCAATCTTGCATGCTATCCAGCACCTCAATTTCCGCATTGCGGAGATCTTCTGGTGTTGGATTTGACATGCCAAGAGACAGGCATTCCTTTACATAACCATCGATTTCTGGAAAAATTTGTTTGAAATACCATTGAATCGCTGGGTGCGCTTGCAGGACGGTGCCCATAGCTTGATCAGGCTCGCGGCTTGCGAGATATTGCAGATGCAACGGTTCAAGCAGCAGCAGGGCATTGATATTGATTTGTGAAACATCCAACCATCCAAGCGAAGACATGAGACCCCGATCAATAAATGCGGATTGCGGCAACGATCATGGACAGGATCATGATGAAGGCGATAATGCCCATCAGGAATTGATAGAAACGATAGGATGATGGTTTGTTTGGTTTTTTAGGCATAAAACTCCTTACTCGAGTTGAACTTTAATGGATTGCGCCATTTCAAGGGTGATGCCCTTGATTTCAGCGATCTTTTCGGGCGTGGCTTCTTTGATCCCGTCAATCGAGCCAAATTTTTGCAATAAGGCTTTGCGGCGGGAGGGTCCGATGCCGGGGATCACATCCAAACGCGAAGCTAGACCCTGTTTGGCGCGCCGCTTTCGGTGTGCAGTAATCGCAAAACGGTGGGCTTCATCCCGAATCCGCTGGATCAGGTAAAGCCCCTGTGAATGAGATTCCAGGATGATTGAATTGCGCTGGCTGGGCAAAAATAGCTCTTCTTCTTGTTTGGCAAGACCTGCTACGGGAACTGTATCCAGCAAATTAAATTCCTCAAGCACTTTTACCGCCCGGCTGAGTTGGCCTTTGCCGCCATCCACCAGGAGAAGATCGGGCAAAATGGAGAAAGCCAGATCGGGTTTCTTGCCCACATGATCTTCCTGTTCGTGAGCGGCTTTCCAGCGCCTGAAGCGTCTGAAGAGCACTTCTTCCATACTGGCAAAATCGTCCTGACCCAGAACGGTTTTGATGTTGAAACGACGATACAGTTTTTTATTGGGTGTGCCCTGTTCAAAGACGACCATACTGCCGACACTGGCAACACCCTGGGTGGTTGAAATGTCATAACATTCGATGCGGTTGGGCGGTTCAGGGAGATCGAGAGCTTCCTGTAATTCTGTGAGCGCACCCGTTTGGCGGTTGGTATCGGACTCCCAGCGGGATTTGAGGGCGTTAAGTGTCTCGACCGCATTTTCCGCAGCCATATCTACCAGTTCTTTATTGATCTCCTTGTGGGGCACAGTTATTTCGACCTTATCACCTGCTTTTTGGCTGTTGAGCCATTGGTTGATGATCTGGGCTTCAACCAGCTCATTGGGCAGGAGGACTTTTTGGGGGATGAATGCCGCTTGAGAATAAAATTGCTTGACAAATTCCGATAAGATTTCATCGTCGTTTTCTTCCTCGGTGCCTTCGAGGATGAAATATTCACGGCCGATCAACTTCCCGCTTCGGATGAAGAATACCTGCACACAGGCTTCACTGTCCGCACGCGCCATGGCAATTACATCAGAATCCGCCTGATCGGTGCTGACTACCTTTTGCCTCTCGACGACCTTGTCGATCGCCTGCAATTGGTCACGGATAGCCGCTGCCTTTTCATATTGTAGTGTTTGCGCGGCTTTTTCCATCTCCTGGCTGAGGCGTTTCACTACGGGGTCTGTGCGGCCTTCGAGGAATTTGCACAGGTCATCAATGATCTGGCGGTAATCTTTCTGGCTGATTGCCCCAATGCAGGGTGCAGTGCACAGTTTAATGTCGTAATACAGGCAGGCTCGGCTGTCGTTTCCGGTGATCTCACGGTTGCATGTCAGGTAAGGGAATATTTTACGCAGCAAATCGAGCGTTTGATGAACTGCCCACACACTGGTGTAGGGACCAAAATATCGTGCACCGTCTTTGACCATCTGCCGGGTGACGGTCACCTTCGGGAAAGGATCTTGCCAATGTACTTTGATGTATGGATAGCGTTTATCATCTTTAAGGCGCACATTGAAGCGCGGTTTATGGCGCTTGATCAGGGTCATCTCGAGGATCAGGGCTTCCAGTTCGGAGCCCACCACGATCCATTCGATATCGGCGATCTCCCTCACGAGCCGACGGGTTTTCTGGTCATTTTGCGCGGTGGCATGAAAGTAGGAGCGTACGCGATGGCGTAAATTGATCGCTTTACCAACGTAAATGATCTGCCCCTTGTTGTTTTTCATCAAATAACAGCCAGGCTTGTCCGGAAGGGTATCAAGCACTTGCTGAAGATGGTCTGTTTGTTCCATAACGCCTTCATTTTAACACATGGGCGTGATCAGGGTTAGGGGGTGAAAAGTTTGTGAATAGAAGAAAGAGTAAGATTTGAAATTTAGGGAGTGCTTGATTAGATTTGTAAGCGAACATTCCAGGTGGTAAGTATAGGAAGAGCGTAATGGATGCATTTAAAATTGATCAAAATTTTCATTTCTGAAATAGGTTGGTCCTAAGAGGGAAATTCAGATAGGATCTCAGTCCCTTCCCCCATTTTAGGTGCAGTAATAAAACCATGAATATCAGAATATTTGACAATATATCGAAAATTGTCTATGATATAAACAGATACATTATTAATGTTGCTTCGTTTGAATTTGAGCATCAACTATGCAGCTATAATCGCAATAACAGCTTATCAATTGCTGTCAGAATCTCCATAACAATTCAGATGATTGTCATTAGTATTTATTTTCAATAATGTAATCACAGCAGATATTGTGTAACATCTGAGTCATCCCTCACTTCTCCAGAATCCTCACCAAACGTACTCAAAAAATCCAACAAGCATCATCAGGGTAAGTTATATTATTGAATTACTTTAATGTGATGTTATTGTGTTGACAAATCGTTCATTAAATTTTCTTGGGGTTAAGGGGAGGCTCAATCATGAAAAAGGCATATTTTCAGAAATTCCACACATTGGTTGTGGTACTTTTTCTCATTTTTCTATCTTTCTTGTTAAATTCTAATGCGACTGTCATAGGCGTTCCGGACGCGGAGTCAATTGTAGCCAACTCAATACCTCAGAGATTTTCAAACGAATTAGTATCTGAAGTAGGGAAAGCAGGATCAAGCGAGATAAATCTTCCCAATCAACCAGCACACCTGATTGCTTCCAATTTGGAGAAAAAAGACAATTTTGGCACTTCTGTGGCTATTTCTGGTGACACGCTTGTGGTTGGTGCCCCCTATGAAGATGGTGATAACAGCACTGAATCAAATAATGATGCAACAAGTGCGGGTGCGGCTTATGTGTTCGTCAGGGATGGCAATCAATGGGTGCAGCAGGCATATCTCAAGGCTTCCAATGCTGAAAGCTATGATTATTTTGGTGCCTCTGTTGCCATATCAGGCGATACGATTGTTGTTGGGGCATGGAATGAAGCTGGAGATGGAAGCGTTGAGACGAATAACGATGCGCCAGGTGCAGGTGCTGCTTATGTATTTACGCGTGAAGGAACAACTTGGATTCAGCAGGCATATCTAAAGGCTGTAAATGCAGAGGGTTGCGATTATTTTGGCTCAGCAATCGCTATTTCGGGTGACAGAATTGTGGTTGGCGCATGGGGTGAGGATGGTGATGGAATTGATGCTGAGAATAATGATGCGACTGACTCTGGCGCAGCCTATGTATTTGTTAAACATGGAATCTTGTGGGAACAAGAAGCCTATTTGAAAGCTGATGACGCGGCGGAGAACGATAATTTTGGGTATTCCGTTGCCATATCAGGAGATTCAATTGTGATTGGGGCACCATGGAAAGATGGTAAAGGGGGTGAAAGGGAAGTAGATATCGGTGCTGTTTATGTATTTCGGAGGTACGGGGGCACCTGGGAGCAAGGAGCAACCTTGATTCCCTCTACTGAAGAGTGTAAAGAATATTTTGGTTTTTCTGTTGCAATTTCTGGAGACACTATTGCAGTAGGGGCTGCATTTGAAGATCGCGATGGCGGGGCAGAGGAGGGTGGTGATTGTCCTGATATGGGCGTTGTCTATGTGTTTGTTAAGGAGAAGGGCACTTGGGCAAAACAAGCCATTCTGAAACCATCGAATGCTGAACCGAATGAATACTTCGGCTCATCTGTATCCATTTCGGGAGATGCCATCATTGTTGGAGCAGGTTGGGAAGATGGCAGCAGTGATGATATCGGGAATAATGATACGCCTGACTCTGGTGCTGCCTATGTGTTCGTAAGGAGTGGTGTCACCTGGTTTCAAAAAGCGCACCTTAAATCTTCAAGTGAATGCAGCTGTGACTATTTTGGTATGTCGGTTGCCATTTCAGGCAATACAGTCGTTGTTGGGGCACCTTGCGAAGATTGCGGTGGAAGTGGCCAAAAGGTTGATGGTGCTTTGGACTTTGGCGCTGCTTATGTTTTTAAAATTATTCAGTAGATCATTTGCTTTCTTCCACGTATTTATATTATTAATTATTAGGGTGATCCATTAATTATTAATGGACAATATAGACAAATTGTAGAAAAAATAAAAAAAATTCCATCCTTGATGCTATTCCGTTACTCATCACTACCAATCTGTCGAGGTTTATGATTAAGATTGTCGCTTACTGATACTGCTCTCTGCAGTTAATAATTTAACAGAAGAAAAGGTGAGTGTTAAGGCTTAAGTTTTGACAAGGGGAGGAAATTAAATTATATTTAACATGAGCATTGATTTTTCACCTTGGCGCAACCCAAAATCACCAAATTACATAAGAGATCATCGCAAGCATAAATTCCAAATTGTCACTAATCGGTGGCTATTGGTTTTTTAAGGTTTAAAGAACAGCTGGTGGGAGGAGGATCTCATGATCAGAATTTGGCGGCGATTATTTTGTTTAATTATTGTTGTGCTGTTTATTCTTTTCCTTCCTAAAAATGACACCAAGGGGATAAACACGTCTGCAAATCAAATTGATTATTACGCTGATCAGACTGGCGAGCATAACCCGAGTAGGGATTTGCTGGCTGCTGCGCCATCTATGCCCCCATCGTTTATCATCTCAGACGAATATGGATATGCTTATGATCCAGCAGCGGCTTACAACACGCAGCATGATGAATATTTTGTGGTTTGGGGTGATCCTTATGATATTTATGCTCAAAGGCTCAGCAGCAGGGGGGAGCTTGTAGGGGATCAGATCACAATTGCAAATGCAACAAACTGGGATTATGACCCATCCGTTGCTTACGACCCTGTCAATAACCGTTACTTGGTCGTTTGGGCGCGGCAGGTGACCACAGACAATTGGGATATCTATGGGCGCTTTATTCCTTGGGATGGCGTGACGGTCAGCAGCGAATTTTCAATCGATACATCCACAACCGATTCTTCCTATTCACCGAAAATTGCATACGCAACCACAGCTCAGGAATATCTCGTCGTCTGGGAAGATTACAGCAGCGGTTGGCCAGAATATCGTGTACGCGGGCGCCGTATTTTTGCGACAGGCGGAGGGTGGCCAGCTAAATTTTTAATTGCTGAAAACGCGTCAGCTAATCGTCGGAATCCAGATGTCTCCTATAACCAATGGCGTAATGAATACCTTGTTGTTTATGATAATTATTATTCTGGAACAAATAATGAAAATATCTTTGGGAAACGTTTTACCTATAATGAAGTTGTTTTAGGTGGTGGTGAATTTTCAATCGCTGGATGGCCGGACGACGAAGTTACTCCATCGGTTGTTGCCTGTCACCTTGATGATCAATATTATGTTACCTGGACCTCGGTCCAGACCGGTGGTGCAAAGCTCTATGGGAGATTTATTGAGGGTGATGGAACAGTAGAGCAGGTTGATAAAATATCTGATGCTACCTCGGGCTTTCCATTTGCACAGACTGCTTTAGCCTGTCAATGGGGGTTTCAATATCTCCTGACCTGGGAGGGTACGGAAACGGGTACGGGTTATGGCATTTATGGTCGGAACGCCTACGCCAATTATTCCTTTGATCCAACATTTAGTATCATCGGGTCGAGCGTATATTCCCCAGGTGATCCGGCACTGGTTTGCGGCAGCGCTAATTGTCTTTCAGTCTGGGAAGGGTATGACAGCACCTCTCATGCTGAGGTATATGGAAGGATCATCGGAAACACGAAGCCAACAGCGGCTTTCACAATTACACCATCCGGTGGCACTGCAGCAACAACCTTTGGGTTTAATGCGTCTGCTGTCTCAGATATTGAAGATTCTTCAACGGAACTTCAGGTTCGTTGGGATTGGGAAAATGATGGCACTTACGATACAGGATGGAGCACGACGAAAACGGCATCGCATCAATATTCCCTGCCTTGTTTCGCAGATATTATGTTTGTCAATGTGCGTATGCAGGTTTTGGATACCGAAGGTTTGACCGATTCGATCCTGCACTCTTTAAGCATCACGAATACAGCGCCTAATGCTGATTTTAGTGTGACACCATCGATTGGGGATGAGACAACCAGTTTCCAGTTTAATGCCACTGGTTCCAGCGACCTGGAATGTGCAGATGCCAACCTCCAGGTTCGTTGGGATTGGGAGGATGACGGGGTTTGGGATACAGCATGGAGTTCAACCTTGATCACCAATAGAACCTTTAGTTCGGCGACATACGGCTGGCGAGAAACGAAACTGGAGGTTCGTGATGTGCCTGGTTTGATGGATAATGTCGTCAAGGGATATATGATTGATCATGCCCCGACTGCCTCCTTCACCGTCACACCTACCAGTGGAAATACAACCACTAACTTCCAGTTTGATCCTTCTTCAAGTACGGATCCTGATTTGCCAGTGCAGCCTGAATATCACTTACATGCCCGTTGGGATTGGGAGAATGACGGGGTCTGGGATACGGATTGGGGCATGTGTTGGGAGCTCTATGATCATACTTTTACGACACCAGGAACCTTCACCGTCCGGTTGGAAGTGCGCCAGGTGGAGCCCAGTCTGACCGGTACTACTACACGCCAGGTGGTTGTTAATCCGCCTCCTAACAGTCCCCCGGTGGCATTCTTTACGGTGACACCTGCCTCAGGAACCACTTCAACGAACTTTTATTTTGATGCATCTGGCAGCAGTGATCCTGAAGGCGGTGCGCTGCAAGCACGCTGGGATTGGGAGAATAATGGCACCTTTGATACCAGTTGGAGCTCATCATTGACAGCTAATCACACTTATCCGATAGCAGATACTTATACTATCCGGCTGGAGGTAAAAGATAATGTGGGACAAACGGCGCACACAACCCGAACAGTTGTGGTCAGCAGTGGGTCCAATCAACCTCCTACGGCCTCTTTCACAGTAACGCCCAGCACTGGCAGTGTGTTGACGAGTTTTGTGTTTGATGCTTCTGGCAGCAGCGACCCAGAAGGAGGTGATCTACTTGTGCGGTGGGATTGGGAAGATGACGGCGTTTATGATACATTATGGCTGGATTATTTTCATGAAGATCATATTTTCGAATTTGAAGGAACATATTCTATCCGTTTGCAAGTTGAGGATGATGTCGGGCAGAGAGATGACACCACTCGCCAGGTAAGTGTCAATTCGGGTTACAATTGCTACTTTCTGCCGCTGATATTCAAGTAGCCAGAACACCAATTTAAGTTTATTTGTTGATATCTTCTTCCATAGCAGATAGTTTATTTTGGCGCGGGAGGAATTAGGTTTATCGTCAGAAAAATTTTTAATGAAATTCAGGGCAATCATTCTATCCTGTAATGATTTATTAAATAGGGGGAAAAGCGAATTGTCCGTTATAATTTAGCGAAAAGTTACCCATGAAAACATCGAAAAGCTGCGAAGGGATGTTGATGCAGAAAAGACAATTTTCACCCTCTTATAAATGGTATCTTGTCGTTCTTGGTGGCTTGACCAATGCGCTTGTTGTCGCCGTGCAGACGATGAGCTTATCTGTGCTTTTACCAGAGATTACAGTCGATTTGGGCTTGAGCATCTTTCAGGCTGGTTTACTTTGGGGGCTGGCGTCGCTACCTGCCATCGTTGCTTTTATTGTTGCTGGTATCTTAATCGATCGATTCGGCCCGAAACGAATCTTAATTTTTGGAAGTTTGATCGTCGGGGTATTTGGTGCCCTCCGGGGGTTTTCCAATAATTATCCTGCTTTAATTGCCACGGTGGTTTTATTTGGCTTAAGTTATCCCTTGATATCGCTTGCCAATGTCAAAAACACCAAAATTTGGTTTGACGAGACGAACATGGGTTTGGCGAACGGATTTCTGGCAGTGGGTATGGCCTTGGGGTTTTTCATTGGCTCCATTGTCAGCGCGAGTGTTGTTTCTCCGTGGCTTGGTGGATGGCGTTATACGTTTTTCTTTTATGGGTTGATTGCAATACTACTGGTAATCCCCTGGATTCTGACACATACCCCCCCAAAAGAGGCTGATATTATTCGTGATGGATCAGAAAATCACTCTGCTTTGGAGAGTATTCGGCACATCGCCAAGATCAGGAATATCTGGTTATTGAGCCTGGCAATGATGTGTTTTAATGGCGCTGTTCAGGGATTTCTCGGTTATCTACCGCTTTATCTGCGAAATACCGGTTGGCAGGCGGTCAGGGCGGATGGTTTGGCGGCGACTTTTCACCTGGCCAGTATGATATTTGCTATTCCAATCTCGTTTCTGTCCGATAAAGTCAGATCAAGAAGGAAGGTGTTGCTATTCGCCATCTCCTTAACTGTGCTGGGGATCGGCTCCTTTTTCTTTTTCACGGGAGATATCTTATGGGCTGCTGTTATTGCTGCAGGCATATCTCGTGATGGGATTATGGCTGTTCTAATTACAACCACCCTTGAAACAAAAGGTGTTGGTCGAGCCTATTCGGGCATTGCCACGGGGTTTATTTTGATTTTCGCCAGCATTGGGGGGCTTATCTCTCCGCCATTGGGCAATCGGCTGGCTACCTTTCGCTTGAATCTGCCGTTTGTGTTTTGGTCGGTGCTTTGCTTTGGCGCTGTGTTGTGTGTATTTGCCCTTAAGGAATATCAGAAAACGACACTTCACGAATAAACTCACGTAAACGAAATCGGACCTCAAGAGATTACTTAATCACCCTTTGCAGCCCTGTTACTCTTCAGGGTTTAGCCACAATTTCTCGAAGATCCATTCCACAAGGTCGCTATCCCAATGGAAAATATCCATATTCCCGCCAACGGTGGGGATATAAACTTTCCCGCTGGTGATCAGTTCAGAGGATGGATTGTAAAATTTAATATCCTCATTATCCAGGTTATTCAAAAGACAAATCCCGACGGGAATTTGGTTAGGTTTGGCATCTGTCAGGACCGCATCCATCATCTCATCCGCCAGGGCTGGTAGTCTGACCAGGGTGGCTGGCTGGCGCAGTTTCTCGATAAAGGCTTTGATGATGATCGTTTGGTTGTCGATACGAACATTGTCAGAATATTTCGTGCGAATACGGGCTAATTTAAGCGCTTCTTCACCATCCAATATCTGTTTGCCTGCCGGGAAGAAGGCTTTAGGCCGGTCGTCAACGGGTGCAGGTAAGTCCACCTCAACACCGCCGACCCTATCGATCAACGCTGTAAAGGCTGCGAAATCAAGCACGACGTATTGATCCACATCCACACCGAAATTGTAATAAATGGTGTCAGCCAGTGCGCCTGCGCCAAAACCTGTTCCTTGATAATGCCCCATGCCCTCGGTGCCAAATAAATACGCTTGGTTAAGCAGGATGGGACCTTCTACATTTGTGATGCGTTCAGTTGGAATCTGAACCAGAAGTCCCCGTGGCAGCGCCAACACACTCACCCGCGGCACCGTAAAGTCAATGTGGATCAGGCGGATCACATCTGCCAGGCCATAAAGGTAGTCTGAACCGCGATAGTCGATTGCAGTGGCGAGGATCAGCAGCTCTTTTTGATCGCCACATACAGGCGGGGTTGTTTTTTGAGCAAGGGCGATTTCTTTCTTCTCCCGCAGTTCTGCGATCGTGACAGGTGTTTGTTCCGATTCTTGTGATTGCGTCTCTTCAGAATCCACAGAGGTCGGTAATTCTGCGGGGGTGATATCGGGTTGGCTGATTGCTTCAGAAATTGGTTTATTAAGCAGAGGCTTAAGCCATACAAAATATAAAATCAAACCCACGACCACCAATCCAATCGCGACCCCCAAGATGATCCGTTTGGATTTAGTGCGTTTATTTTGTTCTAAGGAACTTGCATTTTCAGAATTATCCATTATTTTTGTCACTTCTTAGTTGGTTAACTATAATTAAAATGATTATGCAATAAATCATATTGAGTAATCAGGATTTATTGATTATGTCATATTATAGCAGAAATGGATATTTGAGTTATTTTTGAGGGTGCGTGCAACAGCAATAGATTAATGCGGAATTAATGGCTATGGTATAATTGCGCACACTGAACATCAGTGAGATCAGCTTATGACGATGCACCAAAAGTGCTCTGGTTTTCTTATTATTTTGCTTGCATAGAATCAGAGTGGAAACCTCAAAACAAATAGGAGTTCTCGCAATTGCATATAATTCATAAACCCCTTGAGTTGATTATAAAATGAGCCAATCCTGGTATGTTTTACATAGTAAACCCAATCGAGAAGCGTTTCTCTATTCTCAGTTGTGCCATCGTAATATTGAGGTATTTTATCCCCGATTTCGAGTAGAACCTGTCAACCCACGCGCTCGAAAATCCCGACCATTATTTCCGGGTTATCTTTTTGTGCGAGTCGATTTAGACAAGATTTCTATCTCATCCCTATTGTGGGTACCTGGCGCTAATCAGGTGGTCAGTTTTGACCACGAACCGGCCCAAGTTCCTGATGAAGTGATCAAAACTGTGGAAAAACAAGTTGCGCGGATCAATGCAAGATCTAAGGGTGAAAAGCCCAGGCTGAAACATGGTGACCCGGTCATGATCCATGGAGGCCCTTTTGAGGGCTACCAGGCAATCTTTGATACTGAGATTAAAGGCAGTGAGCGTGTGCGTCTGCTGATCAAATTGCTGCACACCCGCCAGGTCCGGATTCAGGTTCCTGCAACGATGGCCAAACCACAAACAGCATGACAAACCACAGGGAGTAGGGGGAGAGAACTTGCAGGTGTTAAGCTCATATTCTTAACCTGGCCGACAGAAGCATTGATGTCGGAGGGGCGGATGCGTGGGAAAAATCGGTTTTAGATTGATTGAGGAAATTCAGATCAACAAGTCATGAAAACGTCTTTAGGGTCTAACCAAGCAGAAGATGTAATTTTTTACGCAAAGGATGGCGGTTTAGCCAATCGTCTTCGAGCCTTAGTTGGCTACCAGGCCTTATGCGAGTTAACGGGTAGAAATTTTTATTTATGCTGGGTACCAAACAAATGGTGTGACGCTCTTTTTGAAGATCTGTTTATTCCTGAAGGAATTAATTTAATCAAACCAGCAGAGCTCACTGAATTTTTTAAGGATACAGCAGCGATTATTCATTCGCAGTGTCTTTGGTTTAATCAGATCTGGGAGACATACCTTAAATCGCAGGTCCCCTGGGAGCAGTTCAATGGAGTTGCTCTTGAATATTGACCCGCTTGCAACCGCAACAAACGGTTCTGGATAGAATGGATGGTTTCTTAAAGGGATATGATCTATCCTCAGCAATCGGGGTTCATATCCGTTGGACCGACAATCTTAAAGGGAATGAGCAGCGGAAAATGGATGCTACTTTTGACCCAGCTCATATCTCTAAACTCGAGGCGTTTATGGGTTTCATAGATGACCAAATCCGAAAGTTTCCAGCTAAAAAGATCTTTCTCGCTACAGATAACCCGGATGTGGAAAAGGAATTAGGAAAGTTATATGGTCAAAACTTGATTGTTTTTTCAAAGAAATACTTGCTGAACCGAAGTTTCTTTTCTCTATTGAAAAAAAAACAAAGCGCCGGATTCATTGCAGGCCAGTTCAATTGAGAATGCGCTCATTGAAATGTGTTGCTCGCTAAATGTGAAACCATTTTGGGGACATATTACAGCAGTTTTAGCAAATTGAGTGCTTTGTGGGGAAATAAGGCGTATTACGAAGTGCGAGGTGTGGAATACAAACGCAGTGAGTTTGTTGAATATCTTAGAGGTAAGTGATCAATGTATAATCTAAATGATGCATTGGTAGATATTGAGAAAATTTAAAATGAAAGTTTTCAGAAAAATGAATTCAACTGACGAAGAGTGGGACCTGGTCATCACGCCCAGCAAGAAATGGTATGACCTTCAATTGAGGGATCTGTGGCGCTATCGGGATTTAATCGCGTTATTTGTTCGGCGGGATTTTGTCTCCCGCTTCAAGCAGACGATATTGGGTCCGCTGTGGTATATCATTCAGCCACTGCTGACATCTATTGTTTTTACGGTCATTTTTGGTCAAATTGCCAAACTGCCTACCGATGGCTTGCCGCAAATCTTGTTTTATATGTCGGGTACTGTTATGTGGCACTATTTTTCGAACTGCCTGACAGGGACTTCAAATACCTTCACATCAAATGCTGGTATCTTTGGCAAAGTTTATTTCCCACGGTTGGTCACGCCAATTTCCCTGGTCATATCGAATCTGATCTCCTTTACTATTCAGCTTCTTTTCTTCTTAAGCTTTCTAACATACTTTATCGTACGCGGTTCGGATGTCAAATTGACGATGTGGGCGTTATCGCTCCCGTTATTGGTTCTTTTGATGGCTGGTTTGGGTTTGGGTTTTGGAATAATCGTTTCTTCGGTGACCACAAAATACCGTGACCTATCTTACCTGGTGGGGTTTGGGGTTTCATTGTGGATGTATGCGACACCAGTCATTTATCCGGTTTCGACCATCCCTGAACGTTGGCGCTGGGTAGCTGATATCAATCCAATGACACCCATCATTGAGACATTCAGAATGGGTTTTTTAGGCGCAGGGAATGCTTCATGGCTCGGCCTGGTATACAGTGCCGGGTTTATGATCGTGATTTTGTTCCTCGGTATTGTGATCTTTAACCGGGTTGAAAAGACATTTATTGATACGGTATGATGGATTAGCGCGTGGCGGATAGCTGATTGTAAATAGCTGGTAGCTAAAAGCTTAAAGCTGAATGAATATGTGACAAAGCGAATGGGTGACCGTTTGAAGTCATTTCCTCATTTGAGGGAATAAGGTTAGTATTTTTTCAAATCAATTATGAAGATTTCCATTGTCATCAGGGCGTTTAACGAAGAAAAGAGCATTGGCCGGTTGCTGTTTGGCATCACCCAGCAAACCTATCAGGATGTCGAGATCATCCTGGTGGATTCAGGATCAACAGATTCGACGCTTGAAATCGCCTCACAGTACCCGGTAAAAATTGTGCACATCGATCCTGATGAATTTACCTTTGGTAAGTCGCTCAACAGGGGCATCGAAGCCTCCTCCGGCGAAATTGTTGTGATCACCAGCGCGCATTGTTACCCGGTTTACCCGGATTGGCTTGCGCAGCTCGTCAAGCCTTTTGAAGAGGGGTCTGTTGCATTAAGTTATGGCCGGCAACGGGGTGGGGAGACCAACCACTTTTCTGAGCATCAATTCTTTCGCAAATATTTCCCTGAAAACACCGTTTTACAACAGGCACAACCTTATTCGCATAATGCCAACGCAGCCATTCGAAAAGACCTGTGGGAAGAGCACCCCTATAATGAAAACCTTACCGGATTAGAAGACCTGGCGTGGAGCAGTTGGGCAATGGATACGGGTTACACTATTGCTTATGTGGCGGAAGCTGAGGTGATCCATCAACATGATGAAACCTGGCGGCAGGTGTATCGGCGATACAAGCGCGAAGCCATTGCCCTCAAGCAAATCCTGCCGAACAGCACCTTTTCATTTTGGGATTTTTTACGCTCGTGGGTTGGCAAATCAGTATCGGACATGAACCAGGCGCGTTATGAGAATGCGCTCTTTAAGCATATGAGTGGAATTCTCTGGTTCCGATTGATGCAATATTGGGGAACCTATCGCGGGTTCCATTTTGGCGGCAAGATCAATGCTCAGCTCCATCGAGCCTTTTATTATCCACCTTACATACTGGATAAAAAGGTTCCCAAGTCACGGCCGGTAGAACCGATTGATTACGAAAAGGATCGCTCGTGATTCGGTTCCAACTTGATTTCTATTAAATTCCAGTTTTTCCTATTCTTCACGCTAATCAAATCAACAAAATACACCGCAACGATTTTATGGAAATATCCGAGCAGTTGCACATTGTCCATCAAACAGCTTTGAACTATTGGGAAGCCGACCCTATACAGGCGTCAGACCATCTGCAGAAGATCCAGGTGATCAAGCGGACCGGCGGGAAAATTATGGGCTTTTTCCCTGAATTTGACCAGCATCCTGCGGTATTCTATAAGATTTATTTCAGCGGGGCATTCCCATATGAGGTCGATGGATTGCAAGCTGCGCTTGCCTTACCTCAGATCGATGGGATTGGAGTGGCTAATGTGGTTTCGATCCTGCCTGAATTTCAAGCCATCCTGACGGCTAAGCGCTCCTGGGTAGATACGACGTCGCCACTCAAACGGTTCTTTGTGCGATCGCTCAAAATGGATTGGAGCATAATCGGTCAATGGTTGAAGATGTTCCATGATTCGAGGATTGGAGATGACAAAAATAATCACTTTTTACACCGAAAATTTGAAAAAGCTGAACATCTTGTCAGTACTCTGCAGGGACTTTTCTCCGCTGGTCAGATCGAAAAGATGCATGCGGTGATTGAACGAGAGAGGGATGCCTTTGAAACCGAAGCGGTCGATTGGGTTATTTCCCACGGAGATTTTGGGTTGGATAATATCAAACGATCGGGGGACACATTGGAAGTGATCGATTTTGAGGATTGCCGCATGGCGCCGCGCTGTTTTGATTTGATCAACATGATCACCCGGCTGGAATACACGGGATATTTCCCGCATAGACCTAAATTTTATGCACACATCGTTGGCCAGTTTCTTGACGGGTATGGTGATGTTCCGGGCAGCCCTCAAGCGGTGTATGACTTCTTTTATCTCCTCATCAAACTCGATGTAATCGAAAGTTACAAACGGCGCAGTTCTGGAAGCGATAATTCATTACTAAACCGTTTGATATATCAAAATTTCATGCGCCGTGGCATAAAAACATTGACCGCCTGGCTGAACGGTGACTATTCTCCGCCGGCACTATCACTTAATCAACCCTAATCTTGATTTGCCTTAGATGGCTTATAATCAAAACTTATGAATAAAGAAACCATCAACGTCACAAAGTCCTTTCTGCCTCCGATGGAGGATTACGTTCGTTATCTCAACCAGATTTGGGAGTCCCATTGGCTCACCAATAATGGTCCTTTGGTCAATGAACTCGAACAGAAGCTTAAGGCGTATTTGGGTGTCAAGCACCTGTTTTTTGTCAATAATGGCACGGTTGGATTGCAAATCGGGATTAAAGCCTTGGATTTGCAGGGTGAGGTGATCACCACGCCGTTTTCGTATGTGGCAACCACTTCAAGCCTTGTGTGGGAAGGCTGCCAGCCGGTATTTGTCGATATTGATCGGCGTACATTGTGCATCGACCCGGAGAAGATCGAATCTGTGATCAGCGAGAAAACCACGGGTATCCTGGCGACCCATGTGTATGGCATCCCCTGTGATGTTGAACGGATTCGTTCAATCGCTGATGAGCACGGCTTGCGGGTGCTGTATGACGCGGCCCATACCTTTGGCGGCAGATTTCAGGGCAAGGCGATTGCTGCTTATGGTGATCTCTCGGTGCTCAGCTTCCATGCAACCAAGTTGTTTCACACGGTTGAAGGCGGCGCAATCGTCACAAACGATGATACTTTGGCGCACCGCATCAGCTATATGCGCAACTTTGGGCATAGGGGGCAGGAGGATTTTTGGGGATTGGGGATTAACGGCAAGAACACAGAATTTCATGCAGCGATGGGTTTATGCAACCTGCCTTATGTGCCGCAGATCATAATTGACCGCAGGCAGGTGAGTGATTGGTACTGCGAAGCGCTTGCGGGTTCTGCTTTGATCAGGCCCGAGATCCCAAAAGGGACAGAATTTAATTACGCTTATTACCCCGTCCTATTCCCGTCAGAAGAGCTTCTGATCAACGCCAAAGAACATTTAAATGCGGTTAACATTTACCCGAGGAGGTATTTTTATCCTTCACTTAATGCCTTGCCCTATACTCCTCACAGAGATATGCCGGTCACGGAGAGTGTTTCACGGCGTGTGCTCTGCCTGCCCTTATATCCTGACTTGCCGCATTCCGATGTAAGGTGGATCTGCGAGATCATTCTTAACAGCCTCGATGCCTGAACAAGCAGCCCCAGCTCCAGCGAGAGGGTATTTACACCCGCTCTATGCGCAATCGTTCTCCGAGATTGGCACGCCGCTTGATCTGCCGAGGTCCGGCGGCTGGCTGATCAAACGGGTGATCCCAAGCACAAATTATTATGATGCCATGGGACCTTACCCCTTGTTTTTCTGCCAGGATTGGGAATCGTTGACCGAAGATTTATCGGCTTTAGCGGATCAGCTCGTCAGCGTCACGCTGGTCATCGGCCCATTGGTTGATTTCCCTGAAGCTGAATATGGGGCTTATTTTGATATTTTAATGCCTTATAAAGATCACTATCTTTTAGATTTAAAGATGCCACTCAACGCGACCATCTCAAAAAACAAGCGAAAGAATGCTCGCCGAGCTTCGCGGGATTTGGATGTGAAACTGCAGGTGGCACCGGAGATTGATTTGGATGAATGGGTGAAGTTGTATGATTGCTTGATCGAACGCCATCAGATCACCGGCATCCGCGCCTTTTCACGGCGCAGTTTTGAAATGCAGGTTGCCATCCCAAACACGCATTATTTCAGGGTGCTGCATCAGGGTTCGCCTGTTGGCGGAAATTTATACTACCTTCACGGAGACCAGGCTTATGCGCACCTGTCTGCCTTCACAGAAGAGGGTTATCATCTGGGGGCACCGTATGCTGTCAAGTGGGCAGCATTACAGCATCTGGCGAAATTCACCCGCTGGGTGAATTTCGGCGGGAGCACTGCCAGCGAAGGTGACCCGCCAGATGGCCTGGACCTGTTTAAGCAGGGATGGTCGAATAGGACCGCGAAATCGTACCTGTGTGGGAAGATCCTTAACCCGCAGATCTATCAGCAACTTGCATCGGATAAGGATGCCAGTGGTTGGTTCCCGGCTTATCGGGCGGGTGATTTTTAGGTACACATGATGGAGGAAAAAGCGAAAATGCCCAGTGTAATCTTACGCCCAGTTGAGATAAGCGATGTGGATTATACGCACAAATGGCACTCAAACCCCGAGCTTTATCAAACCCTGGTCGGTCCCTTCAGGGATGTCAGCCTGGAGGTTGAGAAAGCCTGGATAGCAGAACGCGTTGCGAATTCAGACCAGGAGGTCAACCGGATGATCTGCCTGGAAGGGCAGAAAGCCCCGATTGGGTTGATTTCGGTCAGGGAGATTGATTGGATGGCGCGTAAAGCCCATCTGACCGGCATCTTCATTGGTGATGCTCAGCATCGGGGCAAGGGTTATGGCTATCAGGCACTTTGCCAGATGATGCAGTATTGCTTTGATACACTGGAATTGAACAAAGTCTGGACGCATATCTTGGACGATAACCAGGCTTCGATTCGCATCTTTGAGAAGTGCGGCTATAAGATAGAGGGGCACTTAAGGCAGCATACTTACAAGGACGGACAATTCCGCGATGTGGTTTTGGTTGGGTTATTGGCTGAGGATTATTACAGAAAACAAAATGCTTAATTCATCTTTTTGAGGATTGATGGGAAGAAAAAATGGGTCTGATTAGAAATTTCTTCATCCGGCGGTATGAAAAGGCGGGTTATTCAACCTTGTTTGCCAGGCGCATGTTCGACCTGCGTTATCGGGATCTGTTTAAGAACAAGAGCGCTACTTTGCGTGAAAAGGTTTGGGCACAAAAAAGAGGCTTCCTTTCGGATAAGATCAAATTTTATGGGCTGACGGATGAGAATTACAAGGACTATGTGAGCGATTTCGATTATTGGCGCCTGCATCCGATCAACGGGATATTCTCCCGCTGGATTGATGACAAGCTGACCACCAAGATGATCCTGCATCCCTTTGATGACTATCTGCCTGAATATTATTACAATATCGGGTTTGGTGAGATCTTCCGGTTGAGTGATTGCCCAGATGAATTGGAAACCACCCGTGAGGATGTGATCCGTTTGCTGCAATCCAAGCACATCCTGGCAGCAAAAACAGCCTGGGGTTCATCGGGTGAAGGTTTTTATAAATTAGCTTATGAAAATGCCCAGTATTTTGTTAATAATGAGCCTTTTTCTGAGGAGGATGTTGTTTCACTGGTGGCAGGGTGGATTAAGACACCGGGTGTTGCCTATTTACTGACAGAATATCTTTCGCCGCATACAGTCTTGAAAGAAGTCTACCCCCATACGCCCAATGCATTGCGGGTGACGGTGATGCGTGAGAAACAACAACCGCCCAAGATCATCAGCGCACTGATCCGTTTTGGGACGGACCAGACTGGCGTGGTGGATAATGCGCTGGCGGGTGGGGTGTTCAGCAAGGTGGATGTGGAAAGCGGTGCATATCATAAAGGTAAAATCGTGCGGGATGGCTTGCTGGTGGATTGCCCTGTGCACCCTAACACAAATCAGCCGATCAACGGGGTTGTGCCATTTTGGGAGCTGATCTCACAAAAGGTGATCGAAATTTGCACTTATCTTCAACCGCTGCGATCGATGGGCATCGACATCATCATCACCGATGACGGTTTTAAGGTGATCGAGATCAATTCGCATCCCAACATTGAATTTATCCAATATGACCTGCCCGCGTATAAAAACCCCTTATGTCGGCGCTTCTATAAATCGTTGATGTTCGGGAAGCAGCGCCAGGTTGAAAATGAAAAACAAAAACGTCTGATCTATAAACTCCTTCGGCTATTTCGTAAGAGAGCAGGGTAACCCATTGGGACAGGAAGCAGAAATGCAGAGCAAAAGAAACGAGCCGCAATGGGTAAATGAAGCGAGATACAAACGCATGATGCGGAATTTCTTTAAGCGACCGCAAAACCGCCGTGAGGTCATCAGGGGCTGGATCAAATCTATGGGAAAGCCCAAGGTATTCTGCATAGGAAAGAATAAAACAGGCACAACCTCTATGAAAACAGCCTTTGTTGAGCTGGGCTACACAGTGGGTATCCAGCGCTTGGCGGAACTGCTGGTGTATGATTGGGCGAGGCGTGATTTCCGCCAGCTCTTCCGCTATTGCCTGACCGCGCAAGCCTTTCAGGACTTCCCGTTCAGCTATCCCTTTACCTTCCAGGCGCTTGACCAGCGGTTCCGCGGCAGTAAATTCATCCTGACGGTGCGCGACAATGCCGAGCAGTGGTATCAGTCGATTGCCACTTTCCATGCGAAGATCTGGGGACATGGCAGCGTGCCCACCATTGAGGACTTGAAGGCGGCACGCTATGTTTTCAAAGGGTATGCCTACGAGGTCTATCATCTGAATTCGCAAACCCCTCCAGATGACCCCTACAACCGTGAGATCTTGATTGCGGGATATCTCGCCTATAATCACGCAGTGATGGATTATTTCAGGCACCGGCCGGATGACCTGCTAGTATTGAACGTGGCTGAGCCCGGTGCCTATGACCGGCTGTGTGATTTCTTGGGGAAGCCGAGAATGGGCAAGGACTTCCCGCATGAGAATAAGACGGAAGATGTGGCACTGCGTAAGTAGCGCGGCATGAAAACCATCTGCAAATCACATTATCTACATTAGGCAGGAGTGCATGGCGGACCCGATCAAATTAAAATTCACTGATTTTTGGACGGGCGAGGTCAGCGGCAAGGTCGAGAATAACCCGCTCTACCAAATGCTCAGACGGCATTTTGATGTGGTCCTCAGCGATGACCCGGACTTTTTGATTTACGACTCCAACGGTTATGACTTCCTGAAATATGACTGCATCCGCATCTTCTACACAGGTGAGAACCGCCGGCCGAATTTTAAGCAGTGTGATTATGCCTTTTCATTTGATTACCCCGTCAGCGAACGAAATTACCGCCTGCCCCTTTACCGTTTGTGGCGGGGGTATGCGCGAATGCTTGAACCCCGCCAACCTGTCACAGCGGATTTGGCAGTACGCAAATTCTGCTGCTTTTTAGCCTCCAAACCGATCCCAACCCGGGATGGGTTCTTTCAGCAACTTTCAGCCTATCGGCAGGTGGACGCAGGCGGCGGGTTGTTCAACAACATCGGCGGGCGGGTGCCGAGGGGGAGCGAGGTGGACTGGATGGGCGGGTATAAGTTCAGCATTGTGTTTGAGAATGCGAGCCATCCCGGCTATACCACCGAAAAGATCCTGAATGCTTTTCTGGCGAATACGGTGCCGATCTACTGGGGCAACCCGCTGATTGCCCGGGATTTCAACCCCGAAGCGATGATCAACTGCCACGATTATGAAAGTTTTAAAAAGGTGATGGAGATAGTCAGGGCCCTGGACCAGGACGATACGCGTTACCTGATGAAGTTGAATGAGCCGTTCATGCCGGGCGGTGAGGAGACGGAGTTCTGCCGGGAGGAGAATATCGTCAGGCGCTTTGGGGAGATATTTTCCGAGAAGAAAGCCTATATCCCTGCAGCAAAGAAACGAAGGCAGCGGATTATTCTTGTCTATTATCAAATCAGGAATGCGTTATTTAAACGACTCAGAAGAAAGAAATGAGAAATCTGAAAGATGATGATTAAGAACATTTCGTTCATTTCTGCCCATTTTTATGATTTTGATTGGACCGAACTGCTGGTGAGGAACATTAAACGCTATACCGACGAAGCCTTGATTAAGGAGATCATACTCATCAACCAGGACCGAACTGAGGAATCCCGTTACAGACTACAGGCGTTGGATCCGAAGGTGAGGGTTGTGGAATACCCGCGTAGTGAGCTGCACTATAAAATGCAATGGCATGATCATGCATGGGTTCTCAATAATGCAATTAAGGAAGCAGGTGGGGATTATATTTGTATTTTTGACTCGGACGCTCATCCACTTGATAAAAAATGGATAGAGATCTGCAATAGAATATTTAAATATTATGATGCAATTCTTGCCTTGCAACCAGGGAAAGTGATCTTAACACACCCATGTTTTATGTTTATAAAAAATATCGGATTAACTGATCTTATAAAATTTGATGATGGAATGGAGATGGCAAAAATCGATGTTGGTAGGCGAGTTGGGATTCAATTATTGGAGCATGGGAAGAATGTATATTTAGCATCGCATAAAGATACATTCTTAGGGCAATGGGGAAGAAGTTATCTCGATGTTATATACCATCATCAGAGTGGGAGTTTTCATGGATCTCAAGAAGAGGGTTTGAAACTAAGGGTAAAGTGGCAAATTGATTATTTTAAGAATTTAGTTGTCGACCAGGGTAGGTATAAGTTTTCCATTTTTGAATTAGTTAAGTATATATTCTATAGGATATTTCATAGCGTTTTTAGAAAATCAAAAACAAGAAAGTTGCCAACCTATTGATTTCTTCCATTAAGCAAGGAAAAATTTCTACAAAGGGCATCGTAAATGGATAAAGGACAGAGTATATTAGACAAAATAAAATCCAGTTGCAAAGAGAGATTGCCAAAATTCGTTATTCTGGTTTATAGAAAATTGAAAGATGCTTTCGCAGGAATATTTTTTCAATTTAATTTAACTAAATTAGCGAAGTTTTACGCCACCGACAAGTGGGGCCGGCACTCATATACGCCACATTATCAATGTTTCTTTAGGAAGTTTAAATTTAAAAGGATTAAATTGCTTGAAATTGGTGTTGGTGGTTATGAAAAGCCTGATAAGGGTGGAAAGTCATTAAGAATGTGGAAAAAATATTTTCCTTTCGGTCACATATACTCGATTGATATTATTGATAAGCATAAACTCGAAGAGAACAGAATCCATATTTTTAAAGGCAGTCAGATTGATGAGGAATTCTTAAAGTTTATGATTAAAGAAATTGGGCGACCAGATATTATTATTGATGATGGAAGCCACATCAATGAGCATGTGATCAAATCATTTGAAATTTTATTCCCATATCTTAATCCTGGAGGGATGTATGCCGTAGAGGATACTGAAACATCATACATGGATTCTTATGGCGGAGATAGTGTAAATATCGGCAACCCTAAAACATCAATGAATTACTTTAAATCCATTCCCGACAGGATAAATAACGACCGTTTTAAGATGGATGAATATCAAAAAATATCTTTTGAAGACGACATTCGCTCAATTCATTTCTTTCATGAGTTGATCATCGTTGAAAAATCTTCGAATTAGAGAAGTAACTAATTATTATGGCTAAAACCGTTATCTCTGTAGAACATCTCACAAAACAATATGACCTGGGCGTGATCGGCACCGGAACACTGACGCGCGACATCAACCGCTGGTGGGCGTGCGCACGGGGCAACTAAAAAAGTAATGCTATAACTTTAATAAATAAAATTTAAGGTGAATTCCTTAATTATTTGTTTGACTATTTTTACCTTTAGGATTGTGTTACACTCAACCAGTTAAATAACCAATATTGAGAGAGAAATCAATGAAGCAAACAATAAATCGATATAATATTTATAAATACTATTTGTCTATTAAAGAGAAATTATTAAAATCAGAATATATCTTTGCGCCAACGCTATTAAAATGGCTTTCAGGTCTTAAAGATCTTGGGATCGAGTTGCATTACATCTATGTAACAAAAATCAAATTTTTTCTTCGTTCAAGCCTAACCAAGAATGTGCAAGAACGATACATCGAACAAATTCAAGTTTCACCAAAAAATATTGAGTTTATATCAGGAGATGTAAAAGTTAACGAGAAAAAGAAGCCATTTTTTCTTGGGGGTAACTGGGATAGGCCGAATGTTAAAATTGAAGACACGGACACTTTTATTGTTATTAATGAGAACATCGTAAACAGAGGAGTTTTCGAAAATAGTTTAAATTTTGAAGCAAAGGGAAATCTTGTTGGAACGCCATTAACTGAAAAACAGCAAATCGTGGGTCTTGAATTTGATCACTTGCTTTCTAAATTTATTACATATCTTAGTCATAACAACAATTTGTTTGAAAAAATTAACAATAGCGATCAATTATATGAAGATATTGAGGTTAATATTGGCAGAAATGGTCAACTCTTATTAGTAAGTGGTCTTCTGAAATTGGCGATTGCAAAAACGCTAAATGTTGAAAAAATAAATGCAAAAGTAAATATTCGGCACACAGGTTGGGTAAGGTTTCGAAAAAGATTTGAAACTTTGGTCAAAGGTGTAGGATCAAAAGCCTATCAACCACCGATGCATCCAGATTTACAATACATCCAAGCAGATCAAAGTTGCGCTGAGCGATTGAAAATGATAAGAGACAATACACAAAAGAAAGGGGGAAGTCTTTTAGATTTAGGTGCAAATATTGGATATTTTTCAATCAATTTTGAAGATGAGGGCTTTGATTGCACTGCTGTTGAATACTTCCCGAACTATGTTTTTGGTCTGCTGGGTCAGAAAAAAGCGCTCAACAAAAAATTCACTGTCATTAATGGCTCATTTCTTGATTCCAAGGTAATCAGGGATTATCCATTCGATATCGTTTTGGCGTTGAACGTGTTTTCACATCTTCTTGTCCATAAAGAGACATTTGCCAAGTTGGATTCATTTCTTGATCATTTAAAGTGTAAGGAATTATTTTTCGAACCTTATTCACCCAATGATCCTCAAATGGCAAATGCTTATATTAACATCGATGAAGACCAGTTTGCCGAATATTTACGGTTTAAATTAAATCTAAAATCAATAGAAATAATCGGAACCGCTTCTGATAAAAGGAAAATGTATAAGATATCATGAGTTCATTCATCTTGACAATATCAATTGCCCGTTTCATTTAGGGCGCATTTATTTCTATTAATGGATTTTTACAAAAATCCTATTTATATTTGGTAATCAGTAGTGAAGAATTGTTTGCTTATAAATGACTAAAACTGTTATCTCTGTAGAACATCTCACAAAACAATATGACCTGGGCGTGATCGGCACCGGAACACTGACGCGCGACATCAACCGCTGGTGGGCACGCTTACGCGGTAAGCCGGACCCGTACATAACCATCGGGCATGAACATCGTTCAAAACATCAGGGTGAAACAATTTTAGCGCTGGATGATGTCTCCTTTACTGTAAAACAGGGTCAGGCATTGGGAATCATCGGGGCGAATGGTGCAGGTAAAAGTACGCTGTTAAAATTACTATCACGGGTGACAGCTCCGACGAGTGGTGTGATTAAAATGAAGGGACGGATTGGAAGCCTGCTGGAGGTCGGGACCGGCTTTCATGGAGAATTGACCGGGCGGGAAAACGTCTATTTGAACGGCGCGATTCTAGGGATGCGCAAAGAAGAAGTCGATCGGAAGTTTGATGAGATTGTTGATTTCTCGGGGGTGGAGCAGTTTATTGACACACCTGTCAAGCGCTATTCCAGCGGGATGTACGTGCGTCTCGGGTTCGCTGTGGCGGCGCACCTGGACCCTGAAATTTTGATTGTGGATGAGGTTCTGGCTGTGGGGGATGCGGATTTTCAACGAAAATGCCTGGGAAAAATGAATGACGTGGCAGATGAAGGTCGTACGGTATTGTTTGTCAGTCATAATATGAGTTCCATAAAACAATTATGTGAACAAGGGATCTATCTTTCTGGGGGCGAAATCAACTTTGAAGGGAAAATAGAAGAATGTATTGATAGATACCTCAATATTAAACAAATGACATCAAAAAGGATTATTGATCATATTACCCGCATTGATGAACGGATTAAACTTCATCAGATCCTAATCAATGGAAGTGATCTGGACATCTGCCGGTTGAAGGAAGGTGAAACTAAAATAAATGTTAAGCTTTTTGGTCATTTGGCCGAATCTCTTCCTCTTGATCTTGAGATGCACATTAAAGATATGTATGGAAATGTATTGGGATTTTTTAGTCCTGGCCATTTGAGGGGATATACAAACAATGTTAAAGCAGGAGATTTTGAATTAAATTGGGCGGTTCATTTACCTGAAAAGATGACTAAGGGTGATTATTATTTGGATATTGCCTTTACTGATCCTGATAAGATGAAGTGGGCAACCCTTGAAAATGCATTTCGTTTATCCTATGAAGGAACCAGATTAGGGTCAGGTCGTTATGTTGATTATAATAGTGGCGCAGGTTGGATTATTCTCTAAAAATGTCTATTAGTAACCTGTCAATAATTACCACGCATTTTTATGATTTCAGATGGATAAAGTGTTGGATCAGACGGATTCGTTCATATACTGATGAAAATATTATTAAAGAAATTCTCATTGTCAATCAAGATCGAACAATAAAATCACGAAAGAAGTTAGAAAAATTAGATAAAAGAATTGTTGTTTTGGAATATCCACGAAGTCAAGCTCACTTTGACCATCAAGGTCATGATCATGCTTATGTAATGAATTTGGCGATTAGAGAAACTTCTGGAGATTATATTTGTATTTTTGATTCTGATTCTCATCCTTTTTCAAGTATTTGGATTGAAAAATGTAATTCGTTACTAGAATATTTCGATGCTATAGTTGCAGTTGATCCTTATGCCCTGAAGAAAAAAAATGAAATTTTATCCCATCCTTGTTTTATGTTATTCAATCAAAAACATTTATCAATTCCACTGTCTTTTGACGCAAGTTTATTCGATAGAAAAATTGATACTGGTCGATTAATTGGCGCACAACTTAAAACTGCTAATCAAAATGTTTTTTTTTCGTATCCTCAAAGGGGGTTCAGTAATTATTGGGGACAAGTATATTTAAATTGTATTTATCACCATGGGAAAGGTAGTTATAAGGGTGCTGATCAAATATTGGCGAATCAAATTGATATTGGCGAAAGTTTCTTTAAGAATATTGTCATTCGACGAAAGCGATATGAATTAACTAAGATTGAAAAATCTTATTATGAATTTCGATTTTTACGAAGGGGAAAATTGTATCGGCTTCTTCATAGAATAAGGAAAATAAGTAGTGTTTTACTCAAGAAATTGAGAGAGTATCTAATGAAACCTAAAATCTTCTAGCATAGTATTTGTTTATTATGATGTAACATTCTATTAGATATAAAAATCTTTTGCCAATTTTCGAAACCCATAATATTAATGATAATTAGTCATTCTTTTTCTTTGAATCTACCAAAAATATCAATTGTCACACCTTCTTTCAACCAGGGGCAATTCCTCGAAGAAACAATCCGCTCTGTGTTACAGCAGGAATACCAAAACCTCGAATACATTATCATAGATGGGGGCAGCACGGATGATAGTTTGGCCATTATCGAAAAGTATGCGCCGCAATTGACTTACTGGGAGAGTGAAAAAGACCAGGGACAAAGCCATGCCATCAACAAGGGTTGGCGGAAATCAACCGGTGACCTGTTGGCGTGGTTAAACTCTGATGACGTGCTGATGCCGGGCGCGCTGATGGAAGTGGCTGATATTTGGCAGCAGGAAAGCCACCTTGGATTTGTGAGTGGTATCACGGCACGGATTAATGCAGATGGAGAACCTGTCGGGAAACCCTTCGGAGAAAAATTTGACATGACGCAGAGCCTGATCTCATCACGCAATCCCATTGCCCAGGCATCCACATTCATTAGCCGAGCGGCACTTGAGCACGTCGGCATGCTGGATGAGTCGCTGCATATGTCCATGGATTGGGACCTGTGGCTGCGAATTGGATGCGCTTTTCCGGTTAAGTTCGTCCCGCGTATATGGTCGCAGACACGTCATTGGGCGAACACGAAAACAGCCAGCAACTTACTTTCATCTGGTGAAGAACATGCTTATATTGTCAGGAAACTATTTTCGAGTGAAGATTGTATGCTGCCAGACCGCTTGCGCCACCAGGCGTTAGCAGCCGCTTACGGACGAATGGCAGTGCTGCATGAACAGGAAGGCGAATTCCAATCAACGAGGAAGTTCCTGCTACGTTCGTTATGGTATTGTCCGAGTCTGAAGGGTGGTCCCGCTGAGAAGGTGCTGCCAAAAGCATTTTGGTTTGTGCGAGTTTATCGATCAATGGTTCGTTTAATAAAGCGTGTCTATCAGCGGATCAGGCTGATATTAGGGCATGACGGAAAAAATGGTTCACCAAAATGAGCTGTAACGTTCTTTTCATCACCCACCACGACAACTTCTACGGCGCCAGCCGATCTTTGATGAGCTTGCTGAAGGGCTTGCGCGCCGATGATGTGACCCCATTTGTGCTCGTGCCTTACAAGAGTAAATTTACAGAAGCTCTTGAAAGTCAGGGCATTCCTTATCGTCTCATCCCAATACCCTGGTGGATGGGTGAGCGGTATTCTTCATTTTCTGAGCTCAGAAAATTTTTATCACAGACAAGGCAATCCGTCCGGCAGATCAGGCAGGCAGTCAAAGATTGGCGGATTGATGTGGTTTATACCAACACATCTGTCATCCATGTGGGGCGTGTGGCTGCCTGGTTAGAACAGCTGCCACACATCTGGCACATCCGTGAACTGGCACAGCGGCATTTTAGTTGGCAATTCTTACTGCCAAAATGGATTTCGCTGCCCATACTAAGAAGCTCTCAAGCGCTGATCTGTGTTTGCCAGGCTGCAAAAGAAGAATACTTTAAACCTGACGACCCGAAAGCGCGAGTTATCTTCAATGGGATTGGGTTCAGTCATGAATTTGATGGTTTTATTGAAAGTAGAAATGAAACCAGCCGAGGTGAGGTGTTCACTTTTGGGATGGTTGGGTCCATCACCCCTGAAAAAGGCCAGGCTGAAGCAATCCTCGCCCTGGCAGATTTGCGTAAATTGGGAGTGAGCGGAAAGCTGATCATTGCCGGGCATGGCAGTGCTGATTATGAAAAAACACTCATGAAGCTGGTATCCGATCTGGGCCTTGACCCGCTGGTTGAATTCACGGGGTATGTGGAAGATGCTTATTCGGTGTATGATCAATGCGACGCGTTTTTGATGTGTTCAGATCATGAAGGGCTCAGCCGGGTTGCCATCGAAGCTATGTCTGCGGCGCTGCCTGTGATTGGCAAGAACAGCGGGGGAACGCCAGAGATTATCGTCCATGAAGAGACCGGGTTATTGTATGAAACGGACGAGGAGCTTCTGTCCGGGATGAGGCGGATGGTGGAAAACCCTGAATGGGCTCGTCAAATGGGGCTGGCTGGCTGGGTACGGGCAAAAGAAAAATTCAATATCGAAACCTATGCTGAAAATGTTTACCGTGTGATTCAATCTGTGATGAAATAAGCCTATGAGCAAACCGCGCCTGATTGCCTATTACCTGCCGCAATATCACCCCATCCCCGAGAATGACGCCTGGTGGGGCAAAGGGTTCACCGAGTGGACCAATGTCGCCAGTGCCAAACCGCTATTTCCGGGGCATTACCAGCCCCACATCCCGGCGGATCTGGGGTTTTATGACCTGCGCGTGCCAGAGGTGCGCGAAGCTCAGGCGGCGATGGCACGGCGATATGGGATTGAGGGTTTTTGCTACTGGCATTACTGGTTCGGGGGCAAACGTCTGCTGGAGCGCCCCTTTGCGGAAGTGCTGGAGAGCGGCAAACCGGATTTCCCCTTCTGTCTGGCGTGGGCTAACCAGTCGTGGACCGGGGTGTGGTACGGCAATCCCGGGAAGATTTTGGTTGAGCAGACTTACCCCGGAATAGACGATCACCGGGCGCACTTTAATGCGCTGCTGCCGGCATTCAGAGATCAACGTTATTTACGCGTGGACGGCAAAGCATTGTTCTTCGTGTTCGTGCCGTCGGACTTGAATTCAGCCGTGCTGGATTTGTGGCGTGAGATGGCGCACAAGGCGGGTCTGACCGGGTTGTTCATGGTGGGGATCGTCAAGAATACAGATGAGGCACGCCAGATACGGGAGATGGGATTTGACGCCTGCACGATCTCGCGCACTTCGGGACGGGCAGAAAAGCTCCCGTTCTTACGTGCGCAAATAGTCAGATGGCTGGGGAAAAAGCGAGCGGCTGCGCTGTACCAAAAAGTGTTCCGGCAGCCGTTTCATGTTTACCACATGGAAGACCTCAAACCTTATGTGGATGTGGAAGGCGACATCGGGATGGATTTTTACCCGTGTGTGATGCCTAACTGGGATAACACACCGCGGTCCGGTGTGAGTGGACAGGTATGGGCAAAGGCTGACCCTGAGATCTTTGAGAAACACGTCAGGCTGGCTGCCCAGCGCGTGGCGGATTACCCCGAGGAGCATCGGTTCGTGATCGTTAAGTCATGGAACGAATGGGCTGAAGGCAACCATCTGGAACCCGATCAGCGATTTGGACGAGCTTTTTTAGAGGCACTTCAGCGGGGGATAGGCGAACTGTGATGGATTTTAATGTCAGTGTAATCATCCCCGTCTATAACGCGGCAAAGTACGTGCGCCAGGCGGTGGAATCCGCATTGGCACAACCTGAAACCGCAGAGGTGATCTTGGTGGAGGATGGGTCACCGGATGACAGCCTGAGCGTGTGCTGGGCACTGGCTGAAAAGAACGAAAAGGTGCACCTGTATCAGCACCCAGGCGGCGTGAACCGAGGGGCGGGGCCATCACGCAATTTGGGAATTGAGAAATCTACGGCGCCTCTGATCGCTTTTTTGGATGCAGATGATTTTTACTTACCCGGGCGGTTTGCAGTTGTCAAACAACGCTTTGAGGAATACTCGGATTGCGATGGCGTCTACGATGCTGTGGGCAGGCATTTCGAGGACGATACGGGCAAGGCGCGCTGGAAGGCTTCTACTATGGCCCAGGTTGAGATAACGGCGCTGGCAAAACCGGTGGCGCCAGAAGCGCTGTTTGAAGTGCTGATCAAGGGCTTTTCCGGTCATATTCACCTGAATGGGTTGGTGATCCGCAGGGAGATCCTGAAAAAGTCAGGCATGATGAATGATGCCATTGCGGATACGCTGCATGAGGATAGCGATTTTATTCTTCGTCTGGGGGCATCCGGCAAACTGTATGCGGGAAGTTTGGAGCAACCCGTGGCAATGCGCCGGGTACACGCCGAGAACCGGGTGTCTGCGCCGAGACCTTCGGCCAGTATATACCGTGACCGCTTACGCTTATGGATGGCAACTTACCGCTGGTGCCGTGCGCAGGGTTCAAGAACGCATCGCCAACTGGCTTTCCAACGTGTGTTAACAGGATGCGCCCGTCAGAAACCGGACGCTTTTGAATTTATGGCACGGCTGCCAAGGTCAACCCGCAAAGCAGTCAAACTTTTGTCACTGCCCATATCGCATTTCGATGTTGTTCTGGAACCTTTATATTGGCGGGATTTGGGCAGCTCGGTTTGGGGCATCCTGCGGAATGATGTGTTTAAGAGGGGACAGGAATGACCGCTTTCAGTGTGATCATCCCGGTGTATAACGCGGCGGCGTATGTCACCCAGGCCGTGGAATCCGCCCTGGCCCAGCCTGAAACAGGGGAGGTGCTGCTGATTGAGGACGGCTCTCCCGATGACAGCCTTATGGTGTGCCGGGCGTTGGCGGAGAAATATGCGCATGTCCGGCTGCTGCGCCATCCCAACAGTGAAAACAGGGGGGCGGGTGCCAGCCGCAACCTGGGGATGAGGCAGGCTGTCTGCGACTGGATGGCTTTTTTGGATGCGGATGATTACTATCTGCCCGGGCGGTTTACGACAGCCTCCGAAATTTTTATGGCTGACCCGGATTGTGCAGGAGTATATGAGGCGATCGGGAGGCAGGTGGAGGATAGTTACGGGCTGCGCCGCTGGAATGCCGCCGGGAAATCCGATCAGGCGCTGCACACCATGTCGAGAGAAGTGTTGCCAGAAGATCTGCCAGATGCGCTGATCTCCAATCAGTACGGCAGTTTTCATCTGGATGGGTTTGCCATCAGGCGGTCCTTGTTGGCGGAGTCCGGCATGATGAATCCGCGCTTGCGGCTGCATCAGGATACCGATTTTATCATCCGCTGTGCATTATCTGGCAAACTGCTCCCGGGCAAGCTGGTTGCGCCGGTGGCGATGTGGCGGGTGCATACGGCCAATCGTATTTCTGCCCCGCGATCCGCTATGCAGCAGCTCGGTGACCGCCTGGCGATGTGGGAGTCGCTTTACCGCTGGTGCAGACAGAAGGGATTGATACATTACCGCCAGGTCATCATGCATCATATGCTGATCAATGTGATCAGTGAGAAGCGTTTCACAGCCGTGCGCTTTCCCCGAAAAATTTTACGGTTATGGGGTGTGTTCACATGGTTGTTACATCGCCCGGGGATGGTGCTCGACCGGGTCTTTTGGAGGACATTCTTCAGGATCGTGGGGGGTGGGTAACCGGATGGTATTGACGGATTCGTTCCATCTTGGACGGGGTCAAGGGAAGGCCATGGCATGAAATTGCTGGTGGGCACACTCTATTGCGGTGAAAATGAATATGAAGAATGTGTGGCTGCGATCCGTGCACAAACCTTTCGGAATTTTGACCATATTACCATCGAGAACCTGCCGGAGCTTGAGGCGCATTATTCACTTTACGGGCACTTTTTGGAGCATGCCGATCAATATGATCTATTGGTCAAAATTGATGCGGATGTTGTGTTGAATTCAGAAGACTTATTCGAGGGGATTGTTAGGAAGTTTAGCGAAAACCCCTGGTTAGAGGTGATGAACATCGGTGTCGATGATTTTTTTACTGGCGAGATGATCGCAGCCGGGATCCAGGTTTATCGCAACACGGTACGCTGGGACTTCTCGAAGGATACGGTCTTCCCTGATGTGCCAATCATGGACCCCGAACGGTATTTGTATGACAAAACGGATTTAGCGCCGGCGGCGGTGCACTGCAAAAACCCTTCTCCCTACCAGGCATTTCATTACGGGGTGCATCGGGGGTTGAAATCCATTCAGAGAAAGCACAGCACATCACATTGGGCTTTATTGACCAAAGTCTGGCAGAACTTTTTGAAGGTGGGAGACAGGCGGATTGGCCTGGCGGTTTTAGGGGCCGAGCTGGTATATGCCGGGGAATTTGGGCGGGAGGACCAGAATTATACCCAGCCGAAGATGAAAGAAGCGCTCAACCAGTATGAGGGAATGGATGCCCAGGCGCTTGAAAATGAAATTCGAAGACTGCGGACGCTCCATTGGGGGTTTTTGCCGGACGATTGGCGCAGGCGGGTTCTCAGGTTGATCCGCGGTAGGCTTGAGAGGCGCTGGGATGAGGCATAGGTAAGGCAGAACCAATCTATCAATGAAAATTTTAGTGATTACCGGGCTTTACCCCCCATACCATCTGGGAGGATATGAAATTCGCAACAAGAACATCATCGATGCCCTTGCTTGCAGGGGATATGATATCACAGTGCTCAGTTCTACAACCGCCTGCAAGGGGGAACTTGCGGATGATAACCCGGGTTATGATGTAATCCGAAAACTGCATAGCCGGTCGAAGTCGCTAACGTGGATGGACCGCATGACCGAGCGCCGCCTGACCCGCCCATTGGGATTGGGACTTGTTTTCTTGCGAGAAGTATGCGCTGACCTGCGGGATTTGCGCCTGATCGAACGGACGGTAAAGACATTCGCACCGGATGTGATTTATCTGGGGCATATTTTGCCATTGACGCGCACATTGTTGCCCTTTTTGGCGAATTTTGAGATTCCAGTTGTGTTTGATGAGGGTGGGATCGGGTCAAGCCTAACTCGCGAGAAAAAGGGGCTGTGGTACCGCTTTGCTGAAGATGATTGGGTTGAATCAGCATTCATCAAGGCCTTGAAGATGGTTATCGTTCATCTGATGGGACTTCTCAGTAAAGGGCGCTTGAAGTCAGCCTGGGCGTGGCCGAATAAGGTGCACATTTTTTACAACAGTGCGTTGAATCAGAGTATAGCCCGCGAGAAAGGCGTGCCCTTCATTGATGAGGGTGTGATCCATTCTGGGATTGATCTGGATAAGTTTGTTTATTCGCCAAAAACACTTTTTGGCGAACCCCTCACGATCATCCTGCCTGGCAGGATCACGCCGCCGAAAGGGCAGTTGGATGCGGTCAGGCTGATGGGCGAATTGGTTAAGGCTGGCGTTGAGGTAAAACTGATGCTGGTGGGCGAGAAGTGGGATGCGACCTACATGGCACAGATTGAACGGACAATTTCTGGGGACAACCTTGGTGAGAAGGTGGTCTTCTTGCCGATGATTGGGCATGATCAGCTTCCGGACTACTATTACCAGGCGGACGTGTGCTTTTTCCCGAGTTATCATCACACAGGGTTCTCGCGCATCCCCGTCGAAGCGATGGCATGCGGTTGTGTGGTTTTGTCTTATGGCAATGAAGGGTCGGATGAAATCATTAAAGATAGCGTGACCGGGTTGTTGGTCTCAGAAGGCGATATTGAATCTGCAGCGGCACTGATTGAGGGATTGATCACTCAGCCTGAGCGGTTGACCCAGATTCGGGCTGAAGCCAGGCGTCAAGTCGAGGAAGATTTATCGATGGTGCATTATGTGGATAAAATTGAGTATATACTTAACCGGGCGGTGAGCGATATCCATGATTGAAATCCGGCGAGCGACTTTAGCGGATAAGGCTACTATTTTTGATTTTCTTGCTACGGCGTACGGTGAGAAAGCTCAGTTTAAATTTCCTGAGCGTTGGGAGTGGCAATTTGAGCATAACCCGTTCAACCGGGGTGAACAGCTGCCGGTGTGGATTGCAGTAAATGAGGCAGAGGCGATCGTTGGACAGATCGCTGCCATGGCAGAACCGCTGAAGGAGGAAACGCATAATCATTCGTTATTGTTTTGGGCGGTTGATCTGATTGTCCTGCCAACCTATCGGGGTCAAAAAATCGGCTACCGGTTGACCAAAGCCCTTTATGAGGATAGGGACAACCTAATGGCTGTGCCTATGTCAGATGCCTTTCGGTATTATATGAAGAACCTGGGCTGTAACCCTGTGAACACTGTGGACGTTTATTCGAAAGCGGTTCATTTTAAACAAGCGGATATTTCGAATTCGATCCAAAATAGATTAAGAAAAAACAGTTTAGGAAACGTTGTGGGTAAGGCGGTGCAGTTATTGCGGGTTGATCGATGTACCGCAAATGTGATAAACGCCTGGATTGACCTTCGGGATAAGCGGGTGAGCCGATTTATTGATCCCTTGGTTGAGTTTGAGCAGATTGATTCTTTTGATCAACGAGCGGATGAGATCTGGGAATCTGTGTCTCCGCATTTTGAAGTACTCGTCAGACGGGATCGGCAATTCCTGAACTGGAAATTTGTCGATCAACCGCATATGTCCTATCAGAAGTTCATTGCCCTGCGAGATGGGAAGCCGATAGGATACATTGTGTTGCGTATAGCCGCTCCTCCCGAGAGCAATTCAGGCATTATCGCAGACTTGTTTATCTTGCCTGAGGATGATATAGGTATACGCTCGATGTTAGCCTTTGCTGTACAGTATTTTAAACAGCATCAAGTTAGATATATTCAAGGTGCCAGTTCGGTGGATGTCTACCAGAAAGGTTTTACCGCGTTAGGGTTTAAGAAGGTGAAGGCATTAGTGCCGTTGTTTCATGATGGCAAAAACCTGGTGAGTGAGGATTTGCCAGAGATGAAAACCGGGTGGTTTCTTGGCCGCAGCGATCATGATTGGGATCAATACCCGTATGGATAAGCACAGTATCCGGCAATCAATGAGAAAGTTGGCTGAAAAAGTACCGCCAAAATTCTTAATGAGACTGATTGGTAGCGATTTAGTGGGAGTCTATTACCATGTCGTTTCGAATGTTCCGATCCCGCATATTGTGCATCTCTATGACTACAAATCACCTGCGCTTTTCGAGCAGGATTTAATTTATTTAAAACAGCATTTTAATCTGATCGGTTATGATGCGTTATCTGAGAGGCTTTCGAAGGGGCCTGCATTAAATCGGAAGTCTGTGATTTTGACATTTGATGACGGCTTTGCCGAGTGTTTTTCTGTCGTCAGGCCTCTCTTGTTGAAACATAAAGTTCCCTGTACCTTCTTTATCACGACAGATTATGTTGATAATCGAGGAATGTCCCCTGATCTGATCCTGTCGTTGTGTATTGATGCGGCCCTTGGTTTGGAGGATGGCAAATTGCCGAGTATTATCAACAAAATCAATGCCGAGAATGGCACACGGCTATCGTCACAGAAAGAGTTAATGGATTGGATCAGGTCATTGATTGGGAGAGCCAATGCAGCGGTTGCGAATCTGTGCAATCATCTTGGCGTGGATGTCGAGCGGTATCTTCAGGAGCGCAAACCCTACCTAACTTCGGAAGAGATTGTGCAGTTGAGCAACGACGGGTTTACTATTGGCGCACATGCCCGCAGGCACCAACGATTGAATAATCTTTCCGAGGATGAAATTGAAGCGGAAATTGTGGAGTCGTGCAAAGCGGTAAGCGCTTTGACGGGAAAAGAAGAAATTCCATTTGCATTTCCTTATAATGGTGATGGCGTTTCAAGAGAGCTTTTAGAAGATATTCGAGTGCGCTATCGACATGTTGGATTGTTTTTCAATTCGAGAGGTTTTGAAGAGGACCGGAAATATTTGATTAATCGCTTGTGCGGTGATTCGCCAAAAGGTGCCTCTTCTGAAGAGTCAAACATGCAGCAAAGAATAAACCGATCATTATTGGATGAGGTTTCAAGGATGAGGCATCATGCTCGAGACCATTAGAAGTAGCACAGGTTAAAGCTAATGGATGAGTCAGTGCTTGTGTCTGTAATTTTACCAACCTTTAACCGTGCGGCGTATCTTGAACGCGCGGTGAGCTCTATCTTTGCACAAACCTATCAGGATTGGGAACTGGTCATTTGGGATGACGGTTCGACCGATCAAACCAAGGAGCTGGTCAGGTCTTTTCGTGATTCACGCATTCAATATTTTTATGAACAGAATCAGGGCGTGGCTTATGCTCGAAACCAGGCGATCTGCAGATCTCATGGGGAGCTGATTGCCTTCCTTGACTCGGATGACGCGTGGCACCCGGAGAAACTCTCAATACAAGTGCGTGCAATGCAGGCGTTCCCACAAGTTGCGATTCTTTTCAGTGATTTTTTGAATTTTGATCAGGTCAACGACATGCAAAGGACTGGTTTTCAGCAGGAATTAAATGGTATTGAGCATTTAACAATAAGTGAACTGGAGGATGACCTGAATCTTATCGAAGATGGGATGCCAGAGAGCCTGGCATTGGGCAATTTCATTGCGACAGATACGGTGATGATCAAAAGAGAGATTTTGGATGAATTAGGCGGATTTGATGTGCGATTGAGGAATTCTGAGGATTTTGAGTTGTGGTGGCGTTTGGGGCTTGCGGGTGTAAAATTTGCTTTCCTCGACGAGGTGTTACTCAATCGTTATAAGCCTGCAGGGACGTTGAGCAACGCCAGTGTGGATAGTGGACAGAACACTTTACAAGCGTTGGATTTATGCTGTCAGGCAACAGTATCAGCTGGACGTGATGAGCTTGTGTCTTATTTAGAAAAACGATATCGGAATGCCTGGCAGAATTTAATTTCCAGCTATGCACGAGAAGGTGACAGAAGCGGTATGAACCACGCCTTTAGACAATCCCTCAAGTATGGGCTGCGGCCTGGCAGCATCCGGTTATGGCTTCAGGGGTGGTTTAAGGCCACATTGCTAAAAGGTCAGTAATTGATGGTGTCGATTATTAAACCTTCTGTAGGTATTCGTGTCCTTCATATATTTGCGCCGAATTACCAATCGAGGTTTGGTGGGCCAACCATCAGATGGCGGAATGATTTTGCACTATGGGAAAACCCTCTCGTGACGCACTGGGTCCTTGATGTGGAGGGCGGACGGGTTGTGGACGCGTTGACTGCTTTTAATGACGAACCTTCGGTCACAAATCTGATTTTAGGTAGGAAAAAGCGCTTTACCTGGGCATTTGAATTATTGCGTGAATTACATAATCACAACAACGAGTATGACATATTGCATTTCCATGTGTTGTGGTGGGGCAGTCTGTTTGCAGCCTGGTGGGCACGCCAGAAGCACATCCCGACCATTTATGAATCCGTTTTGCAGGGTGCTGATACCCCAGAAAGTGTGCGTAAGGAGCGATTTGGGAAAGTCAAGCTGAATTTGCTAAGAAAATTTGATCATATTATAGCTGTTTCGGATGCCTTGAAAGATGCCTACATAAGCTGGGACTTTGATGAGGATCGGGTTCACATGCTGATGAACTGTGTTGATAGTGAATTGTTTAGACCTGCAAAATCTGCTGCTGAAATCCGCTCTTATCGGCGTAAATTTGATTTCCCAGAAGATAAAACCATCATCCTGTGTGTCGGCAGTATCCAACATCGGAAAGGTGTCGATTTAGCGATTGATGCCTTCGTTGACGTTCAAAGCAACTATGAAGACACTTTTTTGTTGCTCGTTGGACCATATGAAAAAGAAGAAAACCCTTCCTATGATGAGGATTTTATCCGTAACATTCAACTAACTTTGAAAGGATCTGGTGTTTCTGATAAAGTAAGATTTTTGGGTATGGTCAAAGATCGGCAAGCACTTGCAGAAATCTACCGCCTGAGTGACATTTTTGTATTCCCTTCTCGCAGGGAAGGATTAGGTAATGTTGCGTTAGAGGCGATGGCAAGCGGGTTGCCGGTGGTTACCTCAGCACTCCCGGTTTTAAAGAATGTGATTGAGGATCGGGTCAATGGATTGACTGTGCCCATTAATGACATCAAAGGGATCAGCGAGGCAATCTACTACATCATTGACCATCCTTTCGACGCAGATAAAATTGGTTTTTCTGCAAGACAATACACCTTGAAAACTCACACCTTTTCTGCTTGGGAAAAGGATTTGACGAACATTTATCACAGCCTTATTGGTCAGGACAAAAAAAATAATGATTGACCAAATCCCACAGATCATTTTTGGCGCTGCCGTTGCAGGAATCCTCTTTTTTGTAATTGTCCGGCAGCCGTATATTGGTGTCGCTTTGACCATTGCAAGTGCACCGATTGTGGATTTGATCCCGCCAATACCGTTTTTTTCTTCTGCGGTTCCATTATTAGGCGCTATGACCATTTTGGGGTTCTTACTCAAAAAACGTGAGGCGACTGGCAATCTTTTCTTAAGATTTAACATCTTGCATTTGTTGGCGATCTTTTTTATTGTCTGGATCTATGTCTCCAATCCTCAGGCGGCATGGTCCGGAATGGATCGGAACTGGATTTTAACCTTTGCCCAGTTGTTTGTATTGATGTATTTAGCAGGTGATTTACTGGATAAACCACAAAAGCATATCGTGTTAATGACGATTTTCGCGATGGTTTCTGTGATCTCAGCGTATAATGCCATTTCCCGTGGTTATATCGGCGAAGATATCGATGCCTCAGCCCGTGTTGGGGGATTTGCGGCAGGTGCTAATGACGCAGCCCGGTATTTTGTAGTGGCAATGGTTTTTGTTACCTATCTCCGTTCAAAAGTCAGGCAGCCATTTTGGCGCTTGATGATGCTGGTTGCGATTATCATCACTTACCTGGGTGTTTTCTTTACCGTCTCTCGTACTGGCATGGTGCTATTGTTTTTCGCACAATTGATGCTGTTCATTTTTCAGCATGAAGGTCGAAAAAGGACGCAACTGCTGGTCATATTTGGCTCGGCTTTTGTTCTGACATTACTTTTATCCAATACGATCATTGACATATTGCAGACAATTATTCCGACGATCACCAAAGGAACGGACACGGTTGGCCTGCGTTATGATTTGTGGCGGGCGGGTTGGCTGATGTGGCTGGATCACCCAATCCGCGGTGTTGGGATAGGGATGTATGCACATAATTCTTATGCCTATATGCAGCGATTACCTGGCGTGATGCCGCGCACACTGGTGGCGCATAATATGTATGTGCAGATCTTGGCTGAAACAGGTTTGATCGGGTTACTGCTTTTCCTCTCGATCATCTATTTTTCATTCACCAATTTCCGGAAAGCACGAATGGTTGGGGAGCCTGAAATTACTGAATTGCGCAATATATGGCTGATTGTGTTTGTGGTAATGCTAATCGGCGGGATCACGAAAACAGACCAGGTAGATAAGTTGCTATGGATGGTGATGGGCGTCAGCAGCTTTTTTGTTAATCAAATTCCTGATCAGCAACATCATGATATCCGGCCAGATGTGACATCACAGGTGAAGGGTCAACAAGAACGTGCCAATAGCCGTTCGCTGAGGATTAATAATGACCGCTGCTAAAAAAATTGCGATCATCGCCGGCCAATTAGTGGTGGGTGGAGCAGAACGTCAGCTATATTTATGGTTATCGAACCTCGATCAAAGTCGTTTCAACCCAATTGTGATCACCCTGCATCCCGGGCAAAACGATTTTTGGGAGACACCGATTGAGGCTTTGGGTATTCCGTTGTTTCGTATAGCCAATAGGGGCGGACGTTTGATCCGCCTTCGGGAGATCATTCGAACAATACGACCATATCAACCTGCGCTGATCCATGGGTGGCATTTATTTGCAAGCGCTTATGCCGGGCTGGCAGCAAAATTCCTTGGCGCAAAATGCCTCGGAGGTGTGAGGAACACCTTTGAGACGTTTAAAACCCACAGCCTAGAATCAAAATTGACGCTATGGTTAGCAGATGGCTTGGTGGCTAATTCAAAGAGGACGGCAGAATTACTTCAGGGGTTTGTTAAAGAGGGAGATCAAAAGATTTTTGCTGTTCAGAATGCTGTAGTGGATGATTTTATTGAAAGAGAGACCATCCGAAAACAATTAACAGAACAATTTGATCTACCAGATGAGGAAGTATGGATTGTGTCAGTGGGGAGATTGGAGCCCCTCAAGCGGTTTGACTGGCTGCTGTCGGTGATAAAAAAGTTGAACAATCAAGGCAGGAAGGCAAAGCTGATTTTAATTGGGGATGGACCTGAGCGAGATGCGCTTGAAACACAAGCGCTATCTTCTGGGATTAAAGGCGATGTCACTTTTACCGGGGAAATCCCGATGGCAAGCCAATGGTTGAAGGCGTTTGATATATTGGCTTTTCCCTCTGTGGATGAGGGACTGCCCAATGTGATCATGGAAGGGGCCGCTGCCGGACTGCCCATTGTGACCTGGCGGTTACCATTTTATGAGGAATTGTTGAAGGATGAGGATACAGCACTCCTTGTTGAGCCGGAAAACCTGGATGAAATGACATCAGCCATTACCCGGTTGATAGATCATTGTGAATTACGCAAGAAAATTGGGGCAAATGCCCGTCAGCATATGCTCACCTCATTTGGCGTCGAGCGTTATGTGCGAGAGATGACAGAAGCTTATGAGCAAGTCTTGGGCAGCAATAATTCGGATTTAGGAAGAAGCTTATGATCCTACTCTATCACCTCATATTTCCGGATTCGACACCAAAAGATACCTGGAACGCAGGGAATGTATTGCGTCTTAAGGATTTCAAACGTCATATGTTGTGGTTAAAAAAGCGGTTTACAATTGTGCCACTTGAAACCTATATCGCAGAAAGGGCTTGGGAAAATCGAACAAAACAAGTCGCAATCACATTTGATGATGGCTACCAGCGGACTTTTGATCTTGTTTCTCCATTTTTACGTGTAGAAAGGATACCGGCGACATTTTTCGTTAATACATCACACATGGTAGATGATGCCTTGTTGTGGTTTGTCTATTTCAATGCCCTATGTTTTGAAAAAGCATATCCTGAGATCAACATTGAGGGCAGCGTTTACTCATTGGTAACACAACGGCAATGTGCCCTTGCCTGGAAGCGTTTGGTTACCTTGGCAAGGGATAGCGGCGATGCAATTGTTTTTTCAAAGGCGTATTCTCAGCAGTATCCCCTGCCAGATGTGATTAAACAAAATTATCTGGGTTTACGGCGCGATCAAATCGCTAAATTTGGCAACGAGCCACGCTTAGGATTGGGCGGTCATACCCATTACCACCCCTATCTCGATCAACTATCAAGGCAGGATCAGCTCGATGAAATGCTAAGAAATAAAAACTTGCTCGAAGAAATTTCTGGGAAAACCATCCGTCTTTTTGCTTATCCCGGGGGCATTTATAATCAAGGTTCAATTGATGCAGCCAAGCAGGCTGGCTTTCAGGCTGCTTGTGCAGTCAGACCCAAGCAGATTGGAGTAAATCCTGAGTTTGAATTGCCGCGTATGGATGTCTATTCACCATCCCTTTTTGCATTGCGCGCAAAGTTGATGGGGTTAGCGGACATGCTGTCTCGGATTGGATTGCGGGATGCATAACCAAAAACCACCTGCAATTTTGATGATCAGCAATTTCTTGCGATCAACCCGCCATAATAAGAATGTTTGGCACTACTTAGCTGAGCGATTGGCGGATGATGGCTGGGAGGTTTTTACAGCATCATCCAAAGAGATGCGTTTGCTGCGGTTAATGGATATGATCTGGACGGTTTTAACCAAAAGCAAGCGATATGATCTTGCCCAAGTGGATGTTTTCAGCGGGAAAGCCTTTATATTTGCGGAAGTGACTGTTTGGCTGCTCAGACTACTCAAGAAACCAGTGGTACTCGTGCTGCATGGTGGAGGATTGCCTGATTTTGCTAAACGTTATCCGCACAGGATGAAACATCTCCTTACAAGCGCTGACCGGGTGGTGACGCCATCACCTTTTTTACAGAAGGCATTGGGTGAATTCAATGATTCAATTGGTCTGATTCCCAATCCTATTGATTTGTCTGTCTCGATATTCAGACTTCGTGACAATGTTAAACCACACTTGATATGGGTCAGGGCTTTTCATCAAACTTACAACCCCACGATGGCGATCGAAATTGTTCGGGATTTATTGGCTGAATATCCAGAAATTCACCTGGCGATGGTCGGGCCGGATAAGGAAGATGGTAGTTTTGAGCGGACTGCGACCAAACTTCTGGAATTTGATTTGGAGGATAATATTGAGGTGATCCCGGGTGTGGAGCATACACAAATCCCAATGCTTCTCGACCAGGCGGATATTTTTATCAACACCAGCAATTTTGACACAGCACCCCGCAGCCTGATCGAGGCGATGGCAAATGGGCTTTGTATTGTGTCCACAGATGTGGGCGGAATTCCGTATCTGGTTACTGACCAAAAAGAGGCTTTGTTGGTTCCCCCGAATCAAAAGGCGTTGATGGCAAATGCTGTCAGACAATTATTGAAAGATGATGATTTAGCGGCACGACTTTCGCTGAATGCCCGTCTTAGGGCGGAGGAACATGATTGGTTGGCGATCTTACCACAGTGGGAAAATTTATTCTTGACACTGGCAGGTGAACAAAATGGGTAGGCTCGATCTATTGTATAAGTATGCACCCGTTTGGTTACAACATGCTCTGGTATCAGGCTATGGCGTTTATTGGCGTTGGGCGCGGTTTAGTGGTGGATTCAAGCAGCGCGTAGAAGCCTTTCGCCAACGCGGCTCTTTTTCGAAAGATCAATGGGGGGCGTATCAACATGAACAGCTCAAGAAGTTATTAGCGATTTGCACCCATCATGTGCCTTATTATTCGCAAACTTGGACAGCGGTCCAAATTGAGGCTGCAGGCAACGGTGAGCTTGGGGCTTTACCCTTATTAGAAAAAGATGACCTTCGCAGTTCACCAGATAGGTTTGTGCGGCAGGATATGCATCCCTTCATGAAATTCCCATTCCTGACCAGTGGGACGACAGGCACACCCATTCAATGTACATACACATTAGCAGAACTGCGTGATTCGCTGGCTGTGCGCGAGGCACGCTCGGCGAATTGGGCTTTGGTATCTTTTAGCGAACCGCGCGCCACTTTTTCGGGCAGGATGGTGGAACCCTTGCCGGGTCGGTATACACACATTTACCGATATAATCTGGCGGAAAGACAGGTGTATTTTTCTGCCTTTCACCTCAAACCGCAAACGGCACACTTGTATGTTGAAGCGTTGAAAAGACACAAAATTAGATGGATGACCGGGTATGCGGTTTCGTTCTATCTTTTGGCGAAGTATGTGCTCGAGCAAAGGATCTCAACCCCTGAGATTAAGGCAGTCATCACAACCAGTGAAAAATTGACACCTGAAATGCGGGAAGTAATCGAGAAGGCTTTTCACACCAGGGTGTATGAAGAATACAGCACCGTAGAAAATGCCCTGTTTGCCAGTGAATGCGAGCATGGCCGCTTGCACGTCAGCCCGGATGTAGGTGTTGTTGAAATCTTGCGGCCGGATGGCTCCGCGTGTGAGCCTGGTGAGGTGGGTGAGGTTGTTACGACCTGCCTTGCAAGAACCTATCAACCACTGATCCGGTTCAGGCTGGGGGATTTGGCGGCATGGGATGATGAACCCTGTCCCTGTGGAAGGCAGATGCCGGTTATCAAAGAAATTGTGGGAAGGATTGAGGATGTGGTTACAGGCCCCGATGGGCGCCAGTTGGTGCGCTTTCATGGCATTTTCGTTGATCAACCGCATGTGATAGAAGGCCAGATTATCCAGGAGTCACTTAGGGAATTCATTGTGAAAGTTGTACCTGCCGAAGGGTTCGGTGAAGAAGATGTTGAAGCGATCAAAAACCGCATGCATCAGCGGCTTGGACCGGATGTTAATCTTCAAGTTCAGCAGGTAAGTGAAATCCCACGAACACAAGCTGGCAAATATAAAGCTGTTATTTCTAAGGTGCCCTAATTTTGGAAAAACCTTTTATTTCGATTTTGATCCCCGTTCGAAATGAAATCCGATATATTGAACGCTGCCTGGAGGCTGTGTATCAGCAGGATTACCCAATGGATCGGATGGAGGTATTAATTGCAGATGGCATGTCAAATGACGGCACGCGTGAATTCTTGGCTTATTACGCAAAAAACCATGAAAATCTCAAAGTTTATGACAATCTCCAAGAAATTGTCCCAACCGGGCTCAATCGATTAATCCGGCAGACAAAGGGAGAAATCCTGATCCGGGTGGATGGGCATTGTGTCATTCGGCCGGATTATGTCAGCAATAGCGTGAAGCATCTTCAATCTAATGCGGTTGATGGGGTTGGTGGACCGATGCATACGATCGGAGAGGATAAAATCTCTCAGGTGATTGCTTTGGGGATGAGTTCAAAATTTGGTGTTGGTGGATCTTCATTTAGAACAGAAACCGGTCAGACGAAACTTTCTGATTCTGTTCCATTCCCTGCTTACACCCGATCAATCATTGAGCAGGTGGGTCTCTATGACGAAGAACTGGTTCGCAACCAGGATGATGAATTTAACTATCGCATCAGGAAGCATGGCGGCAAAATTTTGCTGGCATCAGATGTTCGGTCGGTTTATTACAGCCGGGGTTCGTTGAAAGGGCTTTGGAAACAATATTTCCAATACGGTTATTGGAAGGTGCGCGTGCTTCAGAAGCACCCCCGCCAGATGAGCTCGAGGCAGTTCATCCCGCCGTTGTTTGTTTTATCCCTGCTAATGTGTATTATCACCACGATTTTCTTCTTCTGGGGGTGGAAATTGTTGCTTGCCCTTGTGGGGAGTTACTTGCTGGTAAATCTGACAGTGTCTGTTATTATAGCTGCATCTAAAGGCTGGGATTATCTGCTCTATTTGCCGGTGACATTTGCTATATTACATCTCAGTTATGGTTGTGGGTTCTTGAATGGATTGGTTAAATTTTTGAATCGATGGGAAGACAAGCAGGGGCAGGTGCCAGAGGTGGATGTTGAGTAAGCCCAAGAACGACCTCAGGCGTATGAGAGAAGAATATGCGGCTCGAGAAGATCGACTGCAAGATTCAGATAAATATTCAGCTACAAACCCTGCTTATCAATTCCTAATGCACCAACGAGAAATACAAATTCAGCGCTTGATGGAAGCGGCGGGTTGGGTGGATTTGGCAGACAGCCAAGTGCTTGAAATTGGGTGCGGTAGAGGTGAAGTTTTAGAAACCTTTCAACGTTTTGGCGTGCCTGCGAGCCATCTGTTTGGGATTGATTTACTCCATGAACGTGTTAAGCAGGCTGGTTTTTCTGTGCCTGATAGCTGCTTGGTAAAAGCAGACGCGCAATCCTTACCCTTTACATCACACACATTTGATGTATTGCTCCAGTTTACGGCGTTTTCATCTGTGCTGGATTCCCAGGTCAAACAAAACATGGCCAGTGAGATGCTGCGTGTCCTCAAAGATGATGGGGTGATCATCTGGTATGATTTTTGGTGGAACCCCTTGAATAGACAAACCAATGGGATTCGGCCGTCTGAAATAAAGCATCTTTTCCCGCAATGTGACACCCAAACTCGTAAAATTACTCTGGCGCCGCCTATTGTTAGAATTTTGATCCCGAAATTGCCGAGAGTTGCCAGATGGCTGGAGGGGCTAATAATTCTAAACAGTCACTACCTTGCCCTGATTCGCAAGAAAGCTTGAGCTGGATAGTAAGATATCCTTCTACATATTTTAAAACCCATCGCTGTTTTTTGATCTCCACTGAAATCAGGTGAACGCTTGAAAACTTTCTGTTACCGCTGGCTGCCCGTAATCGTTTGGGCAGCTTTTATTTTCTTAATATCGGCAAATTCTGATCCTTATGCCTTGATCCCTGAGTACATTTTTGAGTGGATTTATTTGACGCATGTCAAGGGCATTCGGCTGACGAAAATAGTTGGACCGATAAGTCATGTGGCTCAATTTGCCATCTTTGGATTTCTGTTGGCCCGGGCTGTGAGTTGGAAAAGCGCATTGACCAAGCGGGATTTTTGGATTGTTTTCTTGCTTAGCGTTGCCTATGCCCTTTCTGACGAAGTCCACCAATTCTTTGTGCCATTACGAGCATTTCAATTGACAGATATTTTAATGGATAGCATTGGTGCAGTGGTAGGCATGGTCATTTACATCTGGGTTCAATCAAAACGGCACACGATTCACATTTCTTAACATTAAAATTATCTGAAAGACTTTACTGTTGTGATATAATTTTAAATCTAAATATCCGATTAATCGACACGCCGTTTTTGAACAAATCGAAAAATAAAGTTTTTATCCTAAGTTGACATTTCTATGAGTGAAACCGTGAGCATCGAAAAAAAGGGTTTAATCGATTTAATGAAAGCCGTCAAGAAATTTGTGACTGCTTTCTTAAAACGCGCCTTTGACCTCATGTTTTCATTCTTTGGTTTGATATTCCTTTCGCCCTTATTTGGCATCTTTGCCATCGCTATCAAGCATGATTCTGAAGGGCCGGTGTTCTACCATGCGAATCGGATCGGGCGGTTTGGGAAGCCCTTCAAAATGCTAAAATTCCGCACGATGTATGAGACCCCGGAGAATCACAACGGATCACCGCTGACGGCGAATGGTGACAATCGCATTACACCCTTTGGTCAATGGCTGCGAGACACAAAATTCAATGAGCTGCCCCAGCTATGGAATGTGCTCAAGGGTGAGATGAGCCTGGTTGGCCCGCGCCCTGAATGCGCCGATTTTGTCGAGGAATGGCCAAAGGACCTGCGGAATAAGGTGCTCAGCGTTCGTCCAGGCATTACCAGCCCGGCCTCCATCATTTATCGTGACGAAGAACAACAGCTTAACGGGATTAATTTTCTGGATGATTACCTGAAGAATATCATGCCCGATAAACTGCGCCTGGACCTGCTGTATGTTGAAAGCCACAGTATTTTCACGGATCTGGACGTGATCTTCATGACGCTGCTGACCGTCTTGCCACCGATTCACAGAGTCAAAATTAAGGAAAAAACGATCTTTTCAGGTCCGCTTTATCGTTTTTACACCAATTATATTGAGTGGTTCTTAATTGATTTCATAATGACTTTTTTATCGGCTGGCATCGCTGCGATTATTTGGCGGATGACAGAGGTGATCGACATCGGCGTGCCAAACGTTTTACTCCTGGCTTTTATCATGGCTTTGTTTGTCGGTGTGATCAATACCATTTTTGGGTTGCAGCGTGTTGTATGGCGTTATGCCAGCCCGGTTCGGGTGATTGATATCGGCCTGTCAATTCTATTGACATCCGGTTTGTTAATCGCAATTAATCGCTTATGGATGACTACATTTGTCCTCCCCTTTGATTTTATGGCTAACTTCGCCTTGCTGACATTTGTTGGGCTGGTTGCTTCCCGTTATCGTGAACGGTTGATCACTGGCATTGCAAACCGCTGGATGACATTTCGGGATACAAAGAAGGCCATTGGTGAGCGCGTATTGATCATAGGGGCTGGCGCAGGCGGCGAGCTGGCGGTCTGGCTGCTTAATAAGAGCGAATATGCGTCAGCTTTTTCGATTGTCGGTTTTGTTGATGATGATTATCGCAAAGCTAATGCACAGTTGGCAGGATATCCAGTGATTGGTATCACGCGGGAAATACCGATGATTATTAAAAACCGCAATATTGGTTTAATCTTATTTTCCATCTCAAAAATATCTGACTCTGAACGGAAAAGAATTCTCAACCTCTGTGAAGACTCAGGCGCACGTGTGATTGTCATCCCGGATTTGCTAAATATTTTAATGACACCCAATCATCAAAAAATTGAAACGGAATAAATGTGGCTGACAAGCTGAACAATCAGAAGGTATTGGTTACAGGCGCAGGCGGGTTCATCGGCAGCGCGCTGATTGAGCAGCTTTGCTTACGGGGTGCGCAGGTGCGCGCCTTTTTGCGCTATACCTCACGAAAATCGTTAGGATTATTGCAGGATCTACCCGCTGAAACACAGAATGCGCTTGATCTGACATTTGGCGACCTGCGTGACGCAGATGCAGTGGAAAACGCGGCCGAAGGGATGGATCTCATCTTTCACCTGGGGGCATTGATCTCAATTCCTTATTCCTATGTTCATCCCGTGGAAGTGGTGGAGAGCAATGTGATCGGCACTTTGAACGTGCTGCAGGCTTGCCGAAAGCATGGCTGCCGCCTGGTGCATACCTCGACCAGCGAAGTGTACGGCACCGCCTTGCGGGTCCCGATTGACGAGGAACACCCCCTGCAGGGGCAGTCGCCCTATTCGGCCAGCAAGATTGGCGCGGATAAACTGGTGGAGAGTTTCTACCGGGCATTTGATGTGCAGGCGGTCACGGTGCGTCCTTTTAATACCTATGGACCCGGCCAATCTGCCCGGGCTGTGATCCCAACCATCATCACACAGGCGCTGACAAAGGACCTCATCCATCTGGGAAATTTAAGTGCCCGGAGGGATTTTACTTACCTGAGTGATACCGTTGAAGGGTTCATTAAAGCGGCACAAGCCCAGGATGTGAGTGGAAAGACCTTCAATTTGGGCAGCGGTGAGGAGATCACCATCGGTGAGCTGGCAAACCTGATTGTTGAGCTGGTTGGGCGCTCGGTGGAAGTGGTCGTGGATGAGGAAAGGCTGCGCCCTGAAAAATCGGAGGTGATGCGCTTGCTTTCGGATAACAGCAAGGCGAGGGTTTTGCTTGGCTGGGAACCGCAGGTCAGCATTCGCAAGGGCTTAGCGCGGACGATTGATTGGATCCGCAAGCATTTGGAGTTGTACCGGGTGGGGGAGTATGAGAGGTAGCTGGTAGCTGGAAGCTAAAAGCTAAAAGCTGAAAGTTGTAAGCTAAAAGCTGAGTGTTAAAAGCAGGAAGCGAGAAGCTAAAAGCAAAAAGCTATAAGGTGAAAGCGGGAAGCAAAAAGCTGAAAGTTGTAAGGTGAAAGCAATAAGATGAAAGGAAATAGTTAAAAGTCGAAAGCCAATAGTTTAGTGTGGAATGATGGGTTCCTTAAGCCTTTTTTGAAGTGCAAACTGATTTGGAACAATTTATCTGGTTAAAGGTAATGTGGTGATGATCGATCAGGATCGGGCGGCTTATAAAGATCTACAGGTGTGGACTAAAAGCATGGCGCTTGTCGATCAGGTGATTAAGATGATTGACGAGATGGAAACACCACGTAGGCACTTCCGCTTGATTGAGCAGCTTGAATCTGCGGTTACATCAATCCCGATGAACATTGCAGAAGGAAAAGGAAGAATTTCTCGTAAGGAATTTGTTCATTTTTTATACATTGCTCGAGGTTCTACTTATGAAACCTTGACTTTGTTGGAAATATTTAAGCGGCAGAATTGGATTACACAGGAAAATTTTGCAGACCTTGAGGAATCATCTTTAGAGGTTATTAAAATGCTGAAGGGACTGATCAAGGCGGTTTCAAAAGATATTTAGTTTCTTTCCTTTTAGCTTTTAGCTTTCAGCATTCAACTTTATAAATTGGAGTCACCCATGAAAGCTGTTATTCTTGCAGGCGGGCGCGGGACACGTTTAGCCCCCTATACCTATGTACTACCCAAACCGATGATGCCAGTCGGCGAGCATGCCGTGCTGGAGATCTTGCTGCGCCAAATGAAGCGCGCCGGGATCAACCACGTGGTGCTGACGGTGGGGCACCTGGCGGGTTTGATGCAAGCCTTCTTCCAGGATGGGGCACAGTTCGACCTGGATGTGACCTACTCCTTTGAGCCCAAGCCTTTAGGCACCGCCGGCCCGTTGGCACTCATCCCGAACCTGGAGAAGACATTTTTAGTCTCAAACGGGGATGTCTTGACCACGCTGGACATCAATGCCTTGATGACGTTTCACAAGCAGCAGGGCGGAATGTGCACGATCGCCATGCACGAGCGCAAGGTCAAGGTCGAATTAGGTTTGATCAGGCACGAGGAAGACACCAATCGTATCACAGACTACATCGAAAAGCCTGCTTATGACTTTCATGTGAGCATGGGCATGTATGTCTTTGAACCGGAAGTGCTCAATTATATCCCGGCAGGGGAATACCTGGACTTCCCGGATCTGGTGCACCGCCTGCTGGATGCGGGTGAAAGTGTATTTGGTTACCACTTTGACGGTTACTGGATGGACCTGGGTAACCCGGAGGATTACGCCCAGGCGAATCAGGATTTTGAGCGTATGCGCCCCCAATTTTTCCTGGAAAACTGAACCCGAACCCAAAAACGCATTAAGAATAATTTAATCTATAATATCAAAAGAAAAAACTGAGAAAAGGATCAGGGGGTTTGCAGTCGAAATTCAGGGGTGAATAATGGCAGGATTAATGGAGCAGAATCTGCTCATTTACGATACTTTAAGGATTCTCCATTGACTTATTTCAATAATCTGTTAAAATAGTATTAATTATATGGGTTAAAAGGCACCCATAAAGATATTAATTTATGGGTGGATGCGGATTAAACAAACTGGGGTGTTTTGTTTTCAATGGATAAGAGGAGGACGTGATGGGTATGCGATATTTTAAAGGAAGATTGTGGCCTTTAATTATCATCAGCGCTTTGGTATTGGCGGTTGTATTCAGCGTGAGCGGCCCGGCTTCGCCGGTGTTGGCCACCGTGCCGGTGGCTTATGATGATGGCTACCGTGTGCAAATGAACACGACCCTGACTGTGGCTGCGCCGGGTGTGTTGACATATGACTATGATAAGGAAGGCACAACACTGTTGGTCCACACTTACACGCAGCCACCTAATGGTACGGTGGTTTTAAATACAGACGGTTCATTTGTTTACACACCAGATACTGATTTTGTGGGTAATGACAGCTTTACTTATGACATCATTTCTGGCGGAGAAATAAGCAACACTGCAACGGTTTATATCGTTGTCTATGCACCCCCGGTTTATGGCTGCATCAACGATGTGGATGGGGCAAATGATGAACCCGGGCAAGGCGATATGACCAAAATGTGCACTGACCTGAATCCTGCCAACCCTGAAACCTATGGCATCAGCTGGAACTGGGATAATACCGTGGGTTCCGGGGCGAATACTTACTTTGCCTGTTCGCTATTTGATAGTGATGGTGATGGCATGGCAAATTACAGCATGTGTGTGCAGCTTTTACCTGATGCCGCGAACAACCTGGACTATGTTGAAACGGAATATTATTCATGCAATGACGCCTGGAATGATCGTTGCGGCCAGCCGGTCGGCCCAACAAATATGGAGTACTGCAGTACCGAAATTTCAAGTGATGACCCCTTTGATGCCACCGCGCTAAATGGACCGGGTGATAATTACCCTGATGATTACAAGGCGACCTGTGCTATCCCCAATACCCTGGTGGGAGGCGCGGCATCAACACTGATCAACGTCTGTGCCTATACCTCGGTTGCCAACCCCAACTCAGACCCGAAGGATTGTATCCTTTCCACCGATGCAGCCTATGCCTTCCTCTCAATTGTGAAAACAACCAATCCGCCTACATCAGGGCTGGATTTTGGTTTCACCATCAACCCGGCCACACTTTATGGCACAACAAACACGACAGTTACCACCAATGGGTCCGGTCTGGGTGCCTCGAGCACCTTTTTGGTAGATGCAGGTACCTATTCCATCACGGAAACCAGCATGCCCTCATTATGGGCGTTAGACTCTGTCTCCTGTACCGGACAGACCAGTGGTGATAACACTGCCCTGGGGATCTCCCCTTATGACAATGTCATTTGTACCTTCAACAACTCTGCCAGCCTTGTCGATATCAGCGTGACCAAGTGGGACTATGACTACACCCGTGATTCTTATGGATACCCGAAGTATCCCTACCGCGGCTCATTGCTGCCTTACACTTTCACCGTCACGAATAAGGATTTGACGATTGACAACCTGGCACAAAACGTGATCTTCACAGACACTTTGGATGCCAATGTGACTTATGACGGTACGGTACCTTTTTCCATCACGCCCGCGACAGACTATAATGGTGTGACCCGGTCTTGCGCATACAACAGCGTTGAAAACAAGGTGACTTGTAACCTGGGCACCATGGATATCCTTGAAAATGTCACCATCACCTTCGCTGTCAGGGTTGGTCTGGCAGCCCCCATCGGGAGCGGGATCGAGACTGGTGAATGTACGCAGAATCCCAATTTGCAAGGCACTTCAACGGTAGATGTATGCAATATCGTCAGCGTTACAGCAGATAATGAGGCGGCATCCTTGCTGGGCGACAACACCGACTCAGAGCCCACAGACCTGGGCAAGCCGACCGCCATCACATTGCTGTCCTTCACCGCCACCGGCGAAGAGGGCGCCATCCGGTTGGATTGGGAAACGGCTATGGAAACGCAGAACCTGGGTTTCAATATCTACCGGGCGGTTACACCTCATGCCCCCAAGACCAAGATCAATGAGGAATTGATCCCGGGCAACCCGGGCGGGATGGGCGCCACTTACTCCTATCTTGATGAGGTCAACGGGCGCAACACCTTCTATTATTGGATTGAGGATGTTGATCTTTACGGTGTTTCCGTCTTACATGAAGATTTCATCGCTTCGGCGAGGGCGTTGAAGAAAATTAAGTGATCGATCGAACCACACTATCCTGCACGAGTGCGGCTTTCGGCGAGCTGAGCAGGGAGCTCTTACGGATGGGAAAATCCGTCCGGTTCCAGGCACGCGGCGTGAGCATGAAGCCCCTTGTGCGGGATGGTGATGTTTTAGTGGTAGAACCTTTGGGGCAGGATCAACCCCGTGTGGGTGAGGTGGTCCTGTGCAGTACGGCAAGCGAGCACGTGGTGGTACACCGCGTGATTCGGCGGCAGATTAAAAGTGACAGGCACACCACCCAGGTGCAGGGAGATCAGATCTCCCAACCGGACGGCTGGATGTCTGATGCACAGATTTTGGGCCGGGTGACGTCGCTCGAACGGGACGGCAGGGTGATCGAGTTGGATCGACCGCTGATGCGCGCTCTGGGACGTTATGCCGCTTTACGTTCACGACGGGGTTCGGGCAGCATCCCGGTTTCCGGCTTTGGCGGGAAGATCGCCCGCAACCTGCCTTTTATTGGTGATTTTTTGAAGTAAGGGATTTTATGGATAACGAGATGACCTATCAGCGCAATCCAGACTTTATCTACCGCAAGATTGTGGAAGAATCTGTGCTGGTGCCCCTCCACAAGGATGTGGCGGATATGGACTGCATCTACACCCTGAACAGCGTGGGCGCTTTCATCTGGGAGCAGCTCGAGCAGCCTGCCACAGCAGATGCCTTGCAGGCCGCGCTGCTTGAGGCATATGACGCGGACCCGGAGGTGCTGCAGGCCGACCTGGCGCGGTTTGTTGAGGAGATGATATCTATCGGCGCATTAATCGAGGTGGACGCATGAGCTGCCCCCATATTCCTGAAATCGATTTGGGCGATTTAGCCGCGGCGATCAAAGCCCCTCTGCAGGGTCAGCGCTACCCCTTAAACGGGCTGATGGAGCTGACCGAGCGCTGTGACCTGAACTGTGTGCACTGTTACATCAACCAGCCGGCCGGCAGCCAGCCGGCCTTGGCGAAAGAGCTCTCTACCGAAGAGGTGAAGGGCATCCTTGACCAGGCCGCCGCTGCTGGAACGTTGTTTATGACCTTTACGGGCGGTGAGGTCTTCCTGCGCAAGGACTTCCCGGAGATTTATACCTATGCCCGACGGCTGGGTTTAATTGTCTCAATCTACACCAATGCGACCCTGATCACGCCACAAATCGCAGATCTCTTAGCGGATATCCGTCCTTACGCAGTGGATATTACCCTGTATGGCGCCACACAGGAGACCTACGAGAAGGTGACGCGGGTCCCAGGATCGTATGCACGCTGCCTGCAGGGGATCAGTTTGTTAAAGGAACGCGGCATTCCCTTCTCGCTGAAGACCCTGCTGCTGACGGTCAACCAGCATGAGTTGGGAGCGATGCAGGCGCTGGCGGAAGAACTGGGTGTGACTTTCCGCTATGACAACACGCTCTGGCCGCGGCAGGACGGCGGTTTGGAACCGTTTGACGTTCAGATTCCAGTTGAAGCGCTGATCGCCATGGATTTTGAAGACCCGGAACGACAGGCGGAGTGGCTCAGGCTGGCGCAGGATTTCAGCGGATTCCCGGTGCGGGCTGAGAAGGTGTATAGCTGCAACGGCGGTGTGAAGAGCTACCACATCGACAGCGCCGGGAGGATGACTTTCTGCACCATGGTGCGGCAGCCGGCCTATGACCTGATGGAAATTCCCTTCATGGAAGCCTGGGAGAAGATCGGCGAATTACGGCAGTTAATGCGACAGATGGAAACGCCCTGCCAATCTTGCACCCTGGGTGCCTTATGTACGCAGTGCCCGGGCTGGTCGCAGGCGATTCATGGCGATAACGAAACGCCGGTGGATTTTATCTGCGCTCTGGCGCATGAACGTAAAAAACAAATTGACAAATATTTAAGGTATAATACTGTTGTCAGTGAGGAGGTTGTGAGTTATGAATAAGAAGAAATACGAAGCGCCGGTGGTCAAGCGTGTCAAGCTGGAGATCAAGAGTACGATCCTCTCGGAGTGCTTTTCAAGCATGATTGTTGATCCAAATATTGGTTTACCATGCAAACTAAATCCAGATTGCTCTTATGAACCTCCTATTTAATAAAATGAGGAGCATTGTGTGATAGGTGAATAAGATTAAGAAGATTGTCTTGATTTGTTCGAAAGGTTGTGATTGAGAGAGACAAAACTATTTATTGCTCAATTAGCCTTATGGCTCGGACAGCGTAGCAAAACCCATAATATTTTTATACCGCCAAGCCATCAGAAATTCATCCAGCCTGTGGTCAGCCCACAGGCTGATTTTTCGTTTCAAGATGACAACACTAATAAGCCTCTGATTTTAAGCATCCACGATGGACCGTTGCCCCCTGCAGGGGATTTCGGTACACCCCTGCTGGAGACGCCATCCTGGGGCTTGTGGGAAAGCGACGCGGGCGAGTATGTGCTGCTGGTCAAGGAAGACATCCCGCCGCGTTTGGCGAAGGTGGACCGCGCCTTCCGGTCGGGGGCACTGTTTGTGAATTTATCGACAGGCGCAGAACTAATTTATCCTCCAGGAACGCTTGAGATCCGGTTGTTTTCGGTGTGGCTGGCGCAATTCGGCGACCTGATCCTGCATGCCTCCGGCGCCATCAAGGATGGGCGGGGCTATTGCTTTATAGGGCAAGCCGGCGCGGGCAAGTCCACCCTGGCGCGCGCCCTGGCGCAAGACCCGGGTACGGTCATCCTGGGGGAGGATACGCTGATTCTGCGGAACATCGGGGGCCAGTTCTGGCTGTTCGGCACCCCCTGGCACCTGGACCCGGACTTTTGTTCCCCGCGTGGTGCCCCGCTGGAAAAACTTTTCTTTTTAGACCGCTCCAAACCAAGTGGCATTAATCTTGCACCTCCCATTGACGGGATCAGTCAGGTTTTGAAGACGGCTGTCATCCCCTATTACCACCCTGAGTGGCTAGCCAGAATCATGGAAAATCTGGTATTATTATCAGGTTTGGTGCCATTTTTCGAGTTCAGCTATCCACTGGGTGCGGATGCCTGGGCGCTGATCCAGGCAGCGTGATGGAGAGAGGTTTGGAGATGTTTTGCTTGGTATTATTGGTATTATTTTCTGGGCAAGCACGAACACATGGGGGCGAGGAAAAACTTTCATCTGATTGCGCATCAATGTAACAAATTTTACTTTTATTGGAATGACGAATGATGGATGCTCAAAAACCGAAAAATAAGGCAGCAAAACGATGAAGACGATCCGCAGATTACTCTCAGTAATAATCCTTTTAGCCATAGTCTGGGCATCACTTACCCTGGCGTCTGATAAGGTCGGCGCGACAGGCGTTCCCGGGTTCTTCACGCGAGACTCTGCGGATGAACCAGTGGATGACCTCGTGATCGAGGATGGGATCGTGCATGATGTAAACGAAGCGGTGCAACTGATCACATCCTCGCCCGACGGGCTCACTTTTGAGGTGCAGGTTCCCTGGGAGGAGCTCAGCCTGGCACCCGTCAGCACGGCCGACGGCGAGTATGTCCGTGTGTCTTTACCCGGTTGGGCAGAAACCTCTGAACCCGGTGCGCCAGAATTACCCAACTTGATCACACAGATCGGTGTCCCTGTGGGCGAGGAGGTTGATGTCAGTGTCGTCACCGGACGGCCTCATATTCAAACCTTAGCGGCGGATATCTTGCCGAAGTCAACCCAAACCAGCGGAACGCAGGTCTTCTCAGAAGACACGGGTGAGTGGGTGACGCAGGACCCGACCCTGGTGTATGAAAAAGATTCCATTTTCTACGAAAGTCAAAGTGATTACCCGGGCGTGTTCGCGGCAATCAGCGGTGACGGCTATGTGCGCCAGCAGCGTGTGGCGGGTGTGGCTGTTTACCCGGTGCAGTATAATCCGAGCACGCAGGAACTCACGGTTTATGAAAGCTTGCGGGTGATTGTCAGTTTTAGCGGTTCAGCCGCGATCCAAAGTATGGGCTGGCAAGCCGATTCTGAGATTTATGAACAGATCCTGGCGGGGCAATTGCTGAATTATGAGGCTGCGCGGGATTGGCGTCTGACGCCCAACCCGGATGCCGCCATTCAATCTGACTCCCAGATCAGTTCCAGCCCCACAACGATGCCCGACCCGGGATGGCGCGTCAAAGTGCGCGAAACGGGCATGTATGAGCTGACCTACAGCGAGTTGCAGGCCGCCGGATTGCCGGTGGACACACTGGACCCGCGCAGTTTGCAGATGTTCAACCTGGGGACTGAGATCCCCATCCAGGTGGTGGGCGAAACCGATGGCGTATTTGATCCGAACGATGTGATCCGATTTTACGGCGAGTCGCTTGCCTCCAAATACACCCGGGAGAATGTGTATTGGCTGACCTATGGGGGTGTGGGGCAGGGCTTGCGTATGACGACCAGGAATGCAGTGCCTGGTAGTTCAACCACTCCCACATCTTTTATTGAAGATTTACATATTGAAGAAAATGTTACTTATCAAACAGGGATTCCAGACAATATCCGTTATGAAAATTTCCTGTGGGCAAATTTGATCCCTTCCAGCTATATACAGTATAACAATCCAACAATGATTCATGAGTTGACACTGAATGGCGTCCAGGCTGAACCAGCAAACTTACGGATTTATTTATTGGGTAGATTAGCTTATTCAGGACATCATGTTGATGTTTATGTAAATGAAACGTACATTGGTGATGCTTTATGGGATTGGATTACGTGGTACACATTTGAGGCCTCTATTCCTGCAGGCGTTCTGCAAAACGGGATTAATACAATCAGGGTAACAGCTACTTTGCCATCCGGGTTAGTTTATGATTCGATTTTTGTCGATTGGATGGAATTAAGTTTTTCAAAAGAGTTTTTTGCACAAAATGACCGGCTGGGATTTGGCTACGAGAGCAACGGCACCTGGCAATTCAACGTGGACGGTTTCACCGCTGACCAGGTGAGTGTGTTCGATGTGACCGACGCTGTCAATCCGCAGGTACTGACTGGGGTAGTGGTTGAAGCGACCACCTCAGGTTACCAGGTCGTGTTTGAGGAGGCGCTTAGTGCGCCGGCAGATTATGCTGCCGTTGGTGCGGCAGGCTATCTGCAGGCTCAGGCGATTGAAGCGGATACCCCCTCCAATTTGGCTTCCACTACCAACGGGGCGGATCACCTGATCATCACCCACGCGGCCTTTGCCGCGGCGGCCGGCAACCTGCGGGATTACCGCGCTGCGCAGGGCATGCGGGCGATGGCAGTGGATGTGCAGGATGTGTATGATGAATTCAATTACGGGATCGTGGACCCGGTTGCGATCAAGGACTTTTTAGCCTACACTTACACTTCATGGTCCGGCGCGGCACCGTCTTATGTGGTGCTGCTGGGCGATGGCACCTATGACCCCAAGAATTATTTGGGGTTTGGTACGACCAGTTACGTCCCGCCCTACCTGCTGCACGTGGACCCCTGGATGGGGGAGACCGCGGCGGACAACCGCTATGTGACCCTCTCCGGAACGGACCTGATGCCGGATATGATGCTGGGGCGGATTTCGGTCAACAGCGCCGCAGAGGCAAATGCCTTTGTGAGCAAGATCATGGCCTATGAGGCTGCACCCGATGACGCCTGGAAGAACCAGGTGCTGGCGATTGCCGATAACGCCGATGAGGCCGGCAATTTCGCGGCGATCTCGGATACGCTGCTGACCTGCTGCCTGCCGGCAGAGTACACGGCACAGAAGATCTATTACGGCCTTTCACCATATACAGATATTACAGCAACCCGCAACGCGATTAGCAGCGGAATTAATGCTGGCAAATTGATTGTCAATTATATTGGGCATGGTGCGACTGCCTCCTGGGCGGGTGAATCACTGTTTCATTCAACCTATGTTTCTTCGCTGAGCAATCTTGGAAAATACCCGGTGGCAGTGGTGATGGCCTGTATGGAAGGCTATTACATCCGGCCGGAGACAACGACCACTAACCACGCGGTGGGTGAGGTCTTCACCCGGGCAGTGGATAAAGGCGCGGTGGCCAGCTGGTCGGCGACCGGGCAGGGCGTGGCCAGCGGCCACAGCTACCTTAACCAGGGTTTTTACAATGCCTTATTTGCTGGGAATGCCAGCACCGTGGGTGAAGCCACCCTGGCTGGCAAACAGAACCTGTTCTCTGCCGGTGCCAGCCCGGACTTGCTGGATACCTACCTGTTGTTCGGCGACCCGGCGACGGTCATGATCCAGCAGTTCAGGGCGAATGATGATGCCTACACGACGGAACAGGATACCCCGTTATCTGTGCCAGCGCCCGGGGTGCTCTCGAATGACTTTTATTCGGGAGAGGGCACGCTCAGCGCCATGTTGGTTTCCGGCGCAGGCAGCGGGAATGTGTCGCTCAACCCGAATGGCGCGTTTGTGTACACGCCGAATACGGGTTTTAGCGGCACGGACAGCTTCACCTACCAGGCTTCGGACGGGACTGATGTGAGTAATACGGCTACCGTGACGATCACGGTCAACGCGGCTAATTCGGCCCCAGTGGCCAATGATGATTACTTCAGCACACCGCAAGATACACCGCTGATCGTATATGCCAATGCGTTGATGATCAATGACACCGATGTGGATGACGACACACTTTCTGTGATTGGAGTCAGCAATCCAGTGAATGGTACCGTGCTCCGTGAGGGGACGAAGATCACCTTCACGCCAGCAACGGGCTTTTACGGCACGGCAGGCTTTGATTACACCCTCAGCGACGGCGACCTGACCGATGTCGGCCATGTGACGGTGAATGTGGTTCAGGAAATCAACGAACCCCCGGTGGTGAGTGACATCCCGAACCAGATTGTCAGTGCTGGTGAAACCTTTTCAATTATCATTTTAGACAATTATGTGGCAGATCCCGATCATGCCGATAATGAGATGACCTGGACGTATAGCGGCAATGTTGAATTGAGTGTCACTATCAATTCTTCACGGTTTGCGTCCATTACTGCACCCAGCCCATCGTGGATCGGATCGGAAACGATCACCTTCAGGGCAACGGACCCGGGTGGCTTGTGGGATGAGGACACGGTAACCTTCACGGTGCTGGCAGGCAATCAGCCGCCGGTGGTGAGTGACATCCCGAACCAGACGATCGCCCCCGGAGAGTCCTTTACGACCATCAACCTCGATAATTATGTTGCAGACCCGGATGATTTGGATTCCGAAATTTCCTGGACTTACATCGGCCAAACCCGGCTGGCTGTAAGCATTGATTCAAACCGGGTAGCGACCATCTCGCCCCCCAATAAGAATTGGACCGGTTCGGAGACGATCACGTTTACGGCAACCGACCCGGCTGGACTGTTTGACAGTGATTCAGCGGCATTTACTGTCACCACAGAGGTCAATCACGCGCCGGTGGCTGTTGATGATACCTACGAGGTAATTACGGGCGAAACACTGACGGTTTCAGCGCCGGGTGTGCTGGCGAATGACACCGATGCGGATAGTGATCCGCTGACCGCTGTGTTGGTTTCGGATGTTGCCAACGGGAGCCTGAGCCTGAATAGTGATGGGTTCTTCACTTACACACCTACCAGTGGATTTATTGGCACCGATAGTTTTACTTACAAAGCAAATGACAGTGCGCTGGACAGCAATACGGCAACGGTCACGATTGTGGTCAACGAAGCGCCGTTGCCCGAGATCTCTATCCCGCTGTACACGGGCTGGAACCTGGTCTCTTTCTATCTACAACCAGAAAGTACCGCCGTTGCCGATGTGCTATCGTCTATTGACAGCCAATATGACCTGGTTTACGCCTGGGATGCACAGGCCGGGGATTGGGTGCAGTACGACCCGGCATTAGCAGCGACCGCGCCCTATGCCAACGATTTGACCGCATTAGATCACACCATTGGTTTCTGGATCAATATGCTTCAAGACAGCACGTTGGTGCTTTCGGGTACGGAACCTGCAACGACAGATATTGCGCTTGTCCCGGGTTGGAATTTAATCGGCTATCCATCGATTGAAACCCGTGTTTTACCGGACGCCCTTGAGAGCAATGGCGTTACAGATTACAGTATTTTAATGGCTTACCACGTCAATGATACGCCACAATGGAAGATTTATGACCCGGTGGCAGCGCCTTATTCAAATTCATTACTTGAGACGACCCCGGGTTGGGGCTATTGGATCAATATTGGGTCCAATAGTATTTGGAACGTGATTTACGATCTCCCATAGTGGAGCGATATTGCCAGCCTTAGGCTGAATAACATTCTAGCAAAGAAGAGGAAACTACAATGAAGAACATTAAATTATTTTTGATCCCAAGTATTGTGATCACCCTCCTTGTGGGAAGTACCGCATTTGTCACTGCAGCGCCGCCTGCACAACCATCCAGTTTTTATGGCGAAATCCACTATATGACTGGCGATGGCGGTCCGATTGCAGGCGGTACGGTGGAAGCCTATGTGCCAGGCGCTGCGATACCTGTGGCAACAGCTGTGATCGAAACCTTTGACTCGGCGCTGGTGTATGCCATCAAAGTGCCAGGCGATGACCCGGATACCACGGGTATTGTGGAGGGTGGCACAGAGGGCGGTTTAGTGACCTTTAAGATTGATTCACGTGTGGTTGCCACTGGCACCTGGCATATGGGGACCAATGTGAACATCGTTTTCCACCCCCCGATGGCGGATGCCGGTGGCCCTTATGTAACGATGGTTGACGAGACGGTGTCTTTAAGCGGTTCTGCAACGGATTGGCTGGACACCACCTTCGACTACGCCTGGGACCTGGACAACGATGGCGCATATGATGATTCAACCCTCCAGAACCCCGATCATACATTTACAACAACCGGAACGAAGACGGTAGGCCTGCAGGTCACTGACAGCCAGGGTGGTGTTGGAACGGCCACAGCCGAGGTGGTGGTAGTGGATATCAGCGGGTTGACCGGGCAGGTGTATGACGGTACAGGCAAATCGGTGACAGTGAGTGGTGTGACTGGTTTTTATTCCTATGATGTGACCTATGACGGCTTGGGGACACTGCCTGTGAACGCCGGTTCTTATGCTGTGGCGGTAAAAGTGTACAATGGCGCAACTTTGCTGCAGACGATCAATAAGACCATGGTGATTGATAAGAAAGCAGCCTCAGTCACCCCCAATGCTGCCAGTAAGACCTATGGGGACAGTGAGCCAACATTCTCCGGCATATTGACCGGTTTTATTGAAGCTGATGGCGTCGAGGCGACTTATAGCCGCACCGCTGGTGAAACCGTGTTGGGCAGCCCCTACACGATCAGCGCAGAATTAGTCGCAACCACCGGGGATTTGAATAACTACACCGTTACCTACAATACGGCCGAGTTTACCATTAATCCTAAGGCAGCATCAGTAACTGTGAATGCAGCCAGCAAGATTTATGGCGAAGACGATCCGACATTTGGCGGCACACTGGATGGTTTCCTGGTAGCGGATAATGTCTCAGCGACATATGCCCGCGAATCAGGTGAAACCGTGGCCGGCAGCCCCTACACGATCAGCGCCACACTCGTCGCAGCGGAAGGCGTGCTTTCTAACTACACAGTTACCAATACCTCTGCTGATTTCACCATCAATCTGCGGCCGATCACTGTCACAGCCGATGATAAATCCAAGGTGGTTGGGGCAAGTGACCCGGCATTGACTTATACGGTTACATCAGGCTCAACGGCTTTTGATGATGCATTTACTGGAAACTTAGTGCGTGATGCGGGTGAGATTGTTGGTACTTATCCCATCCGCCAGGGCACGCTGGCTTTGAACGCCAACTATGACCTGACCTTCATCAATGGCACCTTCACCATTACCGGCCTGACACGCTCTGTTGACCTGGCGGCAGGCTGGAACCTGGTTTCGCTCAACATCCAACCCACCAATACGACTGTTGAGTCCGTTTTGGCGAGCATTGATGGCAGCTATGACCTGGTGTATGGCTGGGATGCGAGTGGCGCCAGCAGCGAATCTGGTAACTGGTTAATTTACGACCCGGCGAATACAACCGGCACCAATACCCTCACAGCACTTACGAGGAGCATGGGCTTCTGGATCAAGATGAACCAGGCAGATACATTGGAAATCAACGGCGAATACAATGCGACAACCGCCATCAATCTTTCAACCAGTGCATCAGGCTGGAACCTGGTGGGCTTCCCGTCATCTACCTCGGTGGATCCTGCGGTTTCATTTGACGGTATTACAGCGCTAAGCTTGATATTCGAATATGATGCTTCTACTCCTGCCAACCCATGGAAGGTGTACGACCCGAGTGCACCGGCATTTGTCAGCGATCTGGACCTGATGCGGCCTGATTTTGGCTACTGGGTATTCGTGACCGATACCGCGACCTGGAATGTGGCTTATTAGGATTTTTTACAGGTGATTATGGCAGTCGAGCAAAGTGATTTGATTGAATCCGATGCGTAGATTTTTTAACAGCATTTTACTCATAGTTATAGGTTTGATGATGGTGGTACCGCGTGCGAATGTGCATGCAGTACCACCACTTCCCTCCAGCTTTTACGGTACTGTAACGCTGAATGGGGAGGACCTGCCGGAGGGCACCATCATCCGGGCGTTGATTGATGGTGAGGTGTATGCCAGCACGGCATCGCAGCTCTATCAGGGTAACTCGGTGTATTCACTGATTGTGGCGGGTGATGATCCGGCAACAACGGCTGTTGAAGGCGGCGTCGCCGGTGACACAATTCAGTTCAGGGTGGGCGGCAATCTGGCGAGCCAGACAGCGGTCTGGCAGTCGGGGGTCAATCAGAATCTTGATTTGACGGCATCAGGCGGCGTGGTGATTCCCACTGCAACACCCAAGCCAACCGCGACCCCGACAGCCAAGCCCACTAATACAAAAACGTCATCTGCGCCTGCGTCAACGTCAACACCTTACCCAACAGCAGTTGCCCCTACGGCTACACAGCAGGTTTTTGCGACATTGACCCTCACAGCAACCGAGACATCAACACAGGAGTTGGAGGAACTGCTTTCTGCAACACCCGAGCCTACAGGTGTGACACAAACGACAACTTCTGAGGTATTGGCATTGTCCGAGGAAGCCCTTGCGACAGACTCAATAGTTCCACAAAACGAAAAAGCAGCAGGTGAAACAAATCAAAACTCAATGGTGCCTGAAAATGATGAAGAGCGCCCGAAAGTGACATGGCTGCATTTTTTCCTACCGGCGGGTATCTTGAGTGCGACCGGCCTTGTCATCTGGGCGTTACAAAAGAAAAAGCAATCTGACCAGGAACTTTTATAAGAAGGTCGGGCAGATTAAGAGATGGAATGATAATGCGTTATAAGAACGTAATATTGATCCTAACGGTTTTGACAGGGTTTGTATTGATGAACCCCACCAGGGCGGCTGCTGAAGAACTGCCGCCATCCTTGCCATGCGTTTTTTATGGCACCGTACAGGAAAATGGGGAAAACGTTGAGGTCGGGACAATAATCCGCGCTATAAAGGACGACATCGAAGCAGCCAATGCTGAGGTAACTTTTGTTGATACTGTCAGTGTTTATTCAATCATTGTCCCGGCTGCCGGATCAAATATTACTTTCTATGTTGGGGATTCTGAAGCAGAGCAAGAACCTGTCCTGTGCGAACAGGGAAAGATAAGTCAACTCGATTTGACCAAAATCACCGCTCTAAATGAAGCGCCTGTCGCTGTAGCCGATTCATTTGAGACGATGAAAAATAAGCAACTCCTTCTCTCCGGGGATGAATTGACGGACAATGATCTGGATGCTGATGGTGATAATCTTTCAGTCGTTGAAGTGCTCAATCCACAGAATGGTACAGTGCATCTTTCCGAAGGCACGATTACGTTCACACCTGAATCTGGTTTTGTGGGTGAGGCAGGCTTTGATTACAGGGTCAGCGATGGGGGATTGACCGATACCACACATGTGACCATTGAAGTTGTTGAAAAAGTATTTATCCCGTTATTTTTCAAGTAAAATTTACAGAGTATTATAGAATGACCTGATGGTCTCAGATAATCACTTCACTGCCTAATCTTTGATTGAGCGCCGAAGTTTTGATTTGGTATGTTAAATTCCTTTTTTAGGTTACCTGAAAGAAAGCCTGAGGCATGATCAACCCACATTTCGACCTATTCATTCAATTGCTCAGGTTTCAGCCGCTAGCCAACGATGAAATTAAAAAATTTGCCTCCTTGAACAGGGCTGAGTGGGAGATCTTGATTGGGTTTGCCCGGCAGCATGATGTGATGTCTTTATTATATGCACGGCTGATGTCTCCCGGCAACCAGGTGGCAGCGCCGCAGGAAATTTTGGAGGTTCTGCATCAGGCACATCTGCGGAATGCTGCGGCTAACACAATATTTTTATCAGAGGCGGGGTATATTTTTGACACTCTTAAACAAGCGGGTGTGGATGCAATCGGGCTTAAGGGCTTGTATCTCATTGAACATGAATATGCCAATATCGGTTTACGGTCGATGTCTGATATGGATATCCTGATCAGGAAGCGGGACATACCGGAAGCACTTGCTGTGCATAACACCCTTGGCTATCAACCTTCGACTTATTTTCGGTTAGAGGATGATAATAAAGACATCAAACATGTGCCGCCATTGATCAAAGATAAAAACCTATATTTGGAATTGCATTGGACACTGCTTGAGCAAAACGAGCCCTTTGACATTGATATCGAGGGATTGTGGGAACGGGCGGTACCTGCAAAGATTGCCGGCGTTGACACCCTTGCGTTAAGTCTGGAAGATCTGATTTTACACCTGTGTATCCATCTTACTTATCAGCACCATCTTCAGCTTGGGTTGCGTGGTTTATACGATATTGCCCTGGTCATACAGCATCATGCGGAGAAAGTAAATTGGCAGGCTTTAGCCGAAAGGGCGCAAGCGTGGCGTGCGGAGAGGGTTGTAGGGCTGACGTTTTGTTTGCTCAAGAATTTTTTCAATATGGAAATCTCGCAGGCTGATACAAAATTTATGTCAGAGGATCATATCCCGGATGACATTAAGCGGCGTGCTTTGCAGCAGCTTTTAGAGCGGGATGCGGTGAATATCTTCACCTTGACACCTGATATGGCGGAACTTTCATCAGCAAATGGTTTTTTTGCTAAGGTGAAACTTGCACTGGGAAGGGTATTTTTGCCAAAGAGCAAAATGGCGAGACTATATCACGTTGATGCACATTCGCTGAAGGTCCATTGTTATTATCCTGTGAGATTGTTTGAGTTGGTCCGCCGTTATTCCAAGACGGCTGTGCGAGTTTTACGCGGGGATGAGCAAATTCAAGCGAAGGTCGAACAAACCCGGTCAACGATGGATTTGAAGCATTGGCTTGTAGAGAATGAGGATGGACTTTCTAAACATACGCCTGATTGTGAGGATTGAATACCAAATGTCAAGGGATTGGGCCGAGTTAGTAATTTACTTTGGTCCCAGAAAAACCCGGGTGAGATTAATCTCAATTAAAAGAGCAGCTTGTGGTATCCTTAAAAGTTGCATATAGAGTAAATATAAAAATTAACTGGTCAGTCTGGCAAATTGATTTGAGCATATTGCTAACTTATGTCCATTGTTTTCGCGGTTTACATGGAGTTGATTTATGGATATTCGCAGGATCCTAACAATACTTAAACGATGGTTTTGGCTGCTGATTCTGGGCGCGGTTCTTGGCGGTGTATTAGGCTATTATTTCAGTGCCAAACAGACGCCAATGTACCGCACCAGCACCCGTTTTGTCGTTCTGAGACCCGCTTCCACGGGTTATTATGATTATTATGCCTACATAGATTACCAACAGTGGATTTCTACCTATGAACAATTACTGTCTTCTGAAGCGTTATTGACACAGGTGTCTGAGGAAGTAGGGTTCCCGGTTTATGCTGGCCAGGCAAATGCTGAACAGATCGAAGAAACGCAATTTGTGCGCCTGACAGTGACCCATGAGAATCCTGAAAGAGCAGCTCTGGTCGCGAATACGCTGGTCAGTGTGTTGATTGAGCAAAATGAGCAACTGCAATCAGTGCGGTATGCGACCTCTGAGCAGAATATGCAGCTGCGTGCCGATCAGGCGTTAGAGCAAATGCAGATCTTACAGAATCAAATTCAAAATCTTTCTGTGACGATCTTAGATGATCAGATTGCAGAAGTTCAGACACAAATTGACGATTTGCAAGCACAGGTTACCGATCTTGAATATAAATTGTCAGGGATCGATCCTTTGCTGGCGACTGAAGAACAACAATTGCAGCGCCTGCAATACCAGGCAGAGCTTGATCAGATTGAGCCTTTGTTAGCTTTATATCAAGAAATCTATACTGAACTGGTTGTGATGGGCGAACCGATGCAAAGTGAAACCTCATCATCCACACAAATCAACCAGTTGGAAAGAACGCTTGATCTTTATGAGCAAATTTATTTTTCAAGCATCAACAGCCTGGAAACTTTGAACCTGACACGCCTGCAGAGCTCGCCCAATGTAGTCCAGGTAGAACCTGCGACTGTTCCTGGCCGGCCATTTTCTCCGCGGCCGTTTGAAACGGGTGGTTTGTATGCTGCGGCAGGTTTAGTGGCAATGGCTGGGGTGGTGTTCTTTATTGAATATCTTGATGATACGATCAAGACACCAGATGATGTCAAAAACATCCTGGGCCTGCCTGTGGTTGGGTTTGTGGCGGATATGAACAGCGGATCGAAAAAGAACAAGTATGACGGTAACGGCATTTTTGTGGCGGACCATCCGAGATCTCCGATTTCTGAGGCTTTCCGCTCAATGCGGACCAGCCTGGAATTCTACAGCGTTGATCAGCCTTTGCGTCTGATATTGGTGACCAGCTCAGGTCCGGAGGAAGGAAAGACCACGATTGCCTCAAATTTGGCCGCAATATTGGCAAAGGCCAATAAACGAGTGCTGCTGTTGGATGCTGATCTTAGAAGACCTCATGTGCATACTTACCTGAATTTATCAAACAGATTGGGTTTGTCTGACTTGATTAGGGGAAGGATTGATTATTCTGATGTTATTCAAACATACGATGGTCTTGAAAAATTAAGCATCATCACCTCTGGCAGTCTTCCTCCCAATCCGGCGGAGTTGCTATCCAGTAATAAAATGATCAGAATCATTGATGATTTAAAAAAGAAATTTGATGTCATTGTGATGGATACACCACCTGCGATTGTGACCGATGCGCAGGTTCTGGCTTCAAAGGCTGATGGTGTGCTTTATGTTCTGCAGCCAGGGAAAACCCGGGCTGTTGCAGCGAAGATGCCGCTGGAAGAATTCGATCGGGTTGGCGCGAATATGATTGGGGTGATCATGAACCGTATTCCCCGAAGCCGTGGGTACTATTATGGCGGTTACTCCTACTACGCGCCAAGCTATTCTAACAAAGATAAGTACTATCGTTTTGGGGATGGTGATGATTTAGATGAGGGGAACGAAGATGTGGACCGAGACACCAAACCCTTTAATCAGAGTTATTCCTCGACTCCAAAATCTGATTGAGTGTAAAATTTTTAAGTTGAATTGATCATATTTGATTCATGCTATCTAAGGTAATCCTGTGTCCCAGGAGATTTTAACTGGAATAATTTATGCGGGCTGAGCGAGAAAATATACCTCAATTTTCCCCAGAGCAGAGCTGTCCGTTTTTGGGGATGAAGAACGACTCTGCCACTTTTTTGGCTTATCCATCAAAGTGGAATACGTGCTACCGGGTTGAGCCGGTCAGCACGCCGGTATTTTCCCATCAGCGTGATTTTTGTTTACAAGCTTCCCATCATGATTGCCCTGTATTTAAAGCTGAAATGGGTGAAAGAATGCCAGAAGCTTTAGTGCTTCCGGTTTCAGGAATGGAAAAACGCAAAAAACGGATCTTCGCTTTGATTGCTGGGAGTATTCTCATTCTTTTATTAGTAATCGCAATTATTCTGAATGACCGTTTGTTCACCCTTGGGAGAAATATAGTTGAGACACCGCCTTCAGAAGAATTAACCCGGTCAATGGCGATGGCAAATCCTACATCATCAACGCCTGTCCATAGTTTTTCCCCAACAATTACTACTACTGATAGCTTAATGAGCCAGACTGCAACGCTGCCGGCACCATCAGAGACAGCATTACCGACTATCAGCCATACATCTGTACCCCTGGCTTTAGAAACGCCGATTGGAGATGAGATTCAATTTATTATTCACCGGGTGGTGGAGGGTGAATCATTGGTGTTATATGCCAATTGGTTTGAGACCAGTTCGGACGCGATCAGGGCGGTTAATTATGAGCTTTCACTCCCGTTGTGGGCAGGCACGTTGATTGTGATCCCGATTGATCAGACCGATGTAACAGGCTTGCCGGCATTTGAGGTTTACGAAGTTTTGGGTGGTGATGTTGTTCCGAGTGAACTTGCCGAGCAATTATCGATGGATTTAGAGGCGTTTTGCCGCTATAATAACATCGAGCCCGATCATGCGCTGCATGATGGGGAGGTGGTTCTGATCCCACGCGAACGTATTGAGCCCTGATAGAGTCTTGGATTATTGTTTTTATGCTTTCAATTTTATTTGTATGCACGGCTAATCGATTTCGTTCTCCAATTGCATCCATTTATTTTGCCCGTGAAGTGGTCAGGCGCGGCGATGATCATAAAATTCGCGTGTCGAGCGCCGGCACCTGGGCTATGCCGGGTCAGCCTGTTATGCCTGATGCGCTTGAAATTGCTAAAACCCATGGTCTGAACCTGAGTTTACATAAATCGCGTCCAATCTCTGAAAAAATCTTACATTCAGCAAATCTGGTCTTAGTGATGACTTCTGGCCACAAAGAAGCGATTGAGCATGAGTTCCCAGAGGTTTCTGAAAGGGTTCATTTGTTTTCAAACGTTGTAGATGATACAAATTTTGACATCCCTGACCCGTATGCTGGCGCAGACGTTCCGGTTGAAACCGTGATTAAGGAAATTTTTGGGTTGATCGACCGCGGGTATGAAAATATTATTGATTTAGCGTCAGAATTTAAGAAGGCGCAATCAAAGAACTGAATTTTTCGCGATCCATAATCGCCGGGCGAACAACTATGAGTGTCCATCAGAAAAAAATCACCCCTGGAAGGATTTCCAGGGGTTTGTGATGTTTAATCCCGATGATCTTTTTAACTACTGGCTTACTACAGGATTTTCTTAACGGTATTAACCACATATTGTAGATTTTCTTCACCCATTGTTGGAAACAGGGGCAGCGTCACTTCTCTGTCTGCAACATCCTCAGTGATGGGCAGGCTTTGCTGACCATATCTGTTTACGTAGTATGTGAATGTGTGGATTGGACGGTAATGAATGCTGGATTGGATGCCTGCGTCGCGTAATTGGGTCATAAATGCATGGCGGTTTACACCAGGGGGTAATACAACAGGGAAGATGTGATGCGCCGATACACCCTGATCGGATTTGCTGAATGGCAATGTAAGGTAGAGATCTTGAAGTGCCTGCCAATAGTTGTGGGTCAGCCTGGCGCGTTCAGCATTGTTTTGCGGTAATTTCTGAAGCTGTTCCAACCCCAGTGCAGAGCGGATTTCATCAATACGGTAGTTGTATCCGAGATCCACCACATCATATGAGAATGCATGCCCCTGATGACGGTCGTAAGTCAGTGAGGTCATCCCGTGGGAGCGGAGCAGTTTGAATTTCTCAGCTAAATCTTCCCTCTGGCAGGTGATCATCCCACCTTCGCCAGTCGCAAGGTTTTTGTTAGAAAAGAAACTGAAACAGCCGACATCGCCCCAGGTGCCCAGAGGCTTACCGTCAAAAATGGCGCCGGGCGCATGGGCGGCATCTTCGATCACGAAAAGGTTGTTTTCTGCTGCAAGTGACATGATTTCGTGCATGTGGCAGGGAAAGCCGGCGTAGTGCATGACAATGATGGCTTTTGTTTTGGGTGTGATCTGCTGGGCGATCGATTGGGGATCGATTGTTAGATCCTCCGGGCTGATGATCTCTGCAAATCGGACATTTGCACCGCAGTAGAGTACAGCGTTGGCAGTTGCCACAAAGGAGAGTGAGGGCACGATTACCTCATCCCCGGGTCCGATGCCCAGTGCGAGGCATGCCAGGTGAAGCGCTTGTGTGGCATTCGATACGGCAACTGCGAATTTGCTGTGTGCCATCTTGGCAAATTCATTTTCGAAATGTCTTGTGACCTCACCCATGGTCAGCCACTTTGAGGAGAGCACAGCTTGGATCGCCTGGGTTTCTTCTTCACCAAAATCAAGATCTGCGAGGGGCACACGCCATTCCATTAATACCTCCAGGTATTATGCAGGGTTGTTGCAAAGTTAAATTTCACCCTGTAATTATAATGCCCTTGCCGGCCGGATTGGAGAGGGCATTTTTATCAATGGTTATTTCTTTGAGGGTGGGCGGGGGATCAGGACCGGGGTGTTCTTTTTGTATGTTTGGTAATCTTCCTGGTCACCCCAGCGTTTGTCTGCCTTTTTTTCCAGCATCGGCACCCCGCTGATGACGGTTAGCTGGATGATGACCCAAATTGGGGAGATCAGCGTTAACAAAGCCCAGCCTTTTAATACGGGTAGAGCAACGATTGCCACACCCAGCCAGATGACAATTTCACCAAAATAATTCGGGTGACGGGACCAGGCCCAAAGACCGGATTGAATGAATTTCCCTTCGTTTTCAGGATTTGCCTTGAAGGCACTTTTTTGTGTGTCGGCAATTAACTCGAAAAGGTACCCAAATGCCCAAACCACAAAACCGATCAACGCTATCCAGCCCAGATCTTTGCGGACGTTTGAGGTAATCGCAGCAAAAGCAGCGGCAGCAGTAAAGGTGACCCACAGACCTTGAAGTGTCCAGGTGAGTAGGAACCGTGTAAAGGAAACTTTGATATCGTCAAACCGATCGTCTTTGCCCTGCTGTTGTACACGGAGAAACAGGAAAGTTCCCAGCCGGGTCGCCCAAATAACCACCATCACCAATAGTAGAACGGCCCGACCGTCAATTTTTTGGATAGCAAGCACAGCAAATGTCGTCAGAGAAAGATAAGTCAGACTGCCTGTCAGGTCGTAGAATTTTTCGCTTTTTTGGACATAGGCAAAAATGAATACGATCCATTGGATGAGAAATGCACCGCCCACAAGGATCCAAAACAGGGGCATATTCCCCAATTTTGCGCCATCATACCCTCCAGCAAAAGCAACACCCAAGCCAAGCGCGGTTGCCAAGATGATGCCGATGATGCTTTTTATGTCTGATTTGTTCATATCAATCTCCAATTCATTTTTGGTTTGAAAGGTTCATCATTTCTCTGAAATCTTTTCTAATCATAACTTGTCCCAACGTTTTAAATGGGCAATTGTCATGGCTTTAAGCTTATGAGAGCTAAAAATGTTTAAATCATTTTCTTAGTTAATTGGGCAGCCCGGGTTGTTTCCAATACTTGGGCTGGCCGTGTTTTCTAAATAGATTCCCCATTTGTTGCCAGAACATTGATTGCCGGAAGCACTGCCTTTAGCTGAACTGAAAAAGCAAATAGCTGCTTCGAGGTTGTTGTTAAGGGTGTTGTTTTCAAGAATGCCTTCGGCCTGACCTGTGATGATGATCCCACTCAAGTTATTTCCGTAGATGTTGTTGGACCTGGCTTCTATGTAGGTGTTTTCAGCTGCGCGGATGCCAACCTCAGCATTATTGTAAATGGTGTTGTTTTCAAGATAACCCTTCGCCTGTTCCTGAATGCTGATGCCGTGCAGTTTGTTGTTGTAGATTTCATTGCCATTGGCGATGAGTGTGGCGTTCTCAAATGCAATAAATCCAGATTGAACATTATCGCGGGCGATGTTATTTTCTGCCGTTAGCTGTGCAGTTTGGTCCACGGCAAACCCACCCAACCCATTTTCAAATGAGTCGTTTTGATTGGCGGTGACGCTGGCATTGTCGTATGCCTTAAAACCAAAATCCGTATTCCCCTTTGCGGTATTGTTTTCAAAAATGACGGTTACCTCATCCTGGACAGAAAATCCGGTAGCGGCATTTAATTCACTGGCACAATCACGCACTTCACCGCTGGATTGTTCCCAAAAACCAAGCCCATAAGCATTATTATTTCTGAAAGTGCTGCTCTCAATTAACGCATACGATTGATCTGTAATAGCAAGTCCGTTTAGTTGATTTAGGTTAAACCAGCAATTTTTTATCACTCCATCGCTGTTCCCATGGATGAGAAGGCCATTCCCTCCAATCTCCTCCTCTTCATTGTGTACACCTTTGCTAAATCGGCAGGCGCGGATATCGAAAATGCCATTTTCAATAGTCATGACATTCGCTTCTGCGGTTCCCTGGTATTCAAAGCTGATCCCTTGCAGTATGATATTGCCTGGTCCAGAAAAGATGAGAACACCATCTGCGGATGCGCTGGTGATGATTGTCTCATTGCTGCCAGCACCTTCAATAGTGACCGATTTTGAGATGCGCAGTGTGTCTGTCAAGGTGTAGGTGCCAGCGCCAAGGATGATCGTTGCACCATCCTCTAAATTGGCGATTGCATCTTGAATGGTAGGAAAATCACCTGTGCCATCAGGCATCACGCGCACTGTTCTAGGCATCGCTGTTGCTGTTGGCAAAGGTTGTGGCGTTGGTGTTGCGGGCAGGGGGGCTGCCAGTGTGGCCACGGGATCAGCAGCGGGTTGGTTCGCAGCAATTCTTGTTTGCTCAACGGCTAAAGCAATCAGCGTTTCTTCTAAGCCGGAAATCGTATTTGATGAACCACATGCAGAGCAGGCAAGCAGCACAATAGCGAAGGCAGTGAGCAGAATGAAGCGTGGTGATTTGAACATCGGATATCCTCCACAGTGGGTTAAGGTAAATTATGCGTAAGATTAATCATAAGTTTAATTATACACGTGAAGGTGAGGTAAGGTTGAGTAAATTTCTCGTGACGGTGAGCAAATTGCCTGCAGTGATATAATCAGCCTAAGGAGTTTATTATGAAGATCTTAAGTGAAACTCAAGAACAGGTTCTGCAGCGCGAACGGAACTTTCTCAACGATCTGCGGGTCGACCTGGCATCCTATCATGCATCAAAAGATGACCTGGAAACGTTGGGAAGTTCAATTTCTCAGCTGGATGATTTCTTTTTGCTGGTGATGGTTGGTGAATTCAACGCCGGTAAAAGTGCAGTGATCAACGCATTGCTGGGGCAAAAACTGCTCAAGGAGGGGGTCACGCCGACCACCAGTAAGATCAATATTTTACGTTTTGGTGAAACCACCGCCCATCGACTGGTGGAGGAAAACCAGGAAATAATCTTGCTGCCTGTGGATTTGCTTTCTGAAGTCAGCATTGTTGATACACCCGGGACAAACGCCATCATCCGCCAGCACGAAGAGTTGACGCGTCATTTTGTGCCAAGGGCAGACCTGGTGCTGTTCATCACTTCCGTGGATCGACCGTTTACAGAGAGCGAACGCGAATTTATGGGACAGATCCGCGATTGGGGCAAGAAGGTTGTGATTGTCTTGAACAAGGTGGATCTGCTGCAGAATGATGATGAACAGGCGCAGGTGGAAACCTTTGTGCGTGAAAATGCGAGTGTGCTGCTGGGCGTGACACCGGAGATCTTCACGGTGAGTGCCCGGATGGCATTGCGGGCAAAAACCGGCGAACCTGCCCTTTGGGAACGCAGTAATTTTGCTGCGCTGGAGGATTACATTAAGAATACTCTGGATCAGGTCAGCCAGGTAAAGCTTAAGTTTCTTAATCCGCTGGGTGTTGCAGGACATTTAGTGGATTGCTATTATCAGGCAGCCCAAGCGCAACGCGACATGTTGGATAAGGATATGGAGCTGCTTGGTAATGTATCACATCAGCAGGAAGTGTATCAAAGCGATAAGCAAAAGGAATTTGATCTGCGCATGGCAGAAATTGACAACATCTTTTATGAGATGGAACAGCGCGGGGATGAATTTTTTGAAGAGAGATTCAGACTTGCGAGGGTATTGGATCTGGTTAAAAAGGACCGGATGCAGGAGGATTTTACCCGGCAAGTGGTGGCTGATGTGCCGCAACGTGTGGAACACAAAGTTGATGAATTGATTGATTGGCTGGTGGAATCTGACCTGCGCCAGTGGAAAGCCGTGACTTCTTATGTGGGCGAACGCCGCCAGGCGCACAAGGAACAGATCATCGGCGACGCGTTGAATGAGAACTTTAATTATGACCGCAGCCGTCTGCTGGATGCCATCGGACGTGAGGCAGACAGAGTGGTCAAAAATTATGATAAGCACATCGCAACTGAACAGATTGCTTTTGATGCACAAAATGCTGTGGCAGCCTCGTTGGCAGTTGAGGTGGGTGCAGTCGGATTGGGCACGCTGATCACTGCCCTGGCGACGACCGCTGCGGCTGATGTGACCGGGATTGTGGCAGCTAGCCTGGTGGCAGTTTTAGGGTTTTTTATTATCCCCGCCAGCCGCCGCAAAGCCAAGAAAGATTTGCACGAACGTCTGGCAAATCTGCGGACGAATTTAGTTTCCACTCTGCGTTTAGAATTTGAAAAGGAGATGAGGCGCAGCCTGAAAAAAATCGATGAGGCGATCGAGCCCTATTCACGCTTTGTGCGGACCGAAGCTGCTCGGTCTGAAAAAGCGCTGCAAGAATTGGGCGAAGCCAGGCGGGAGATTGAAGAACTGCGAAATGAGATTGAGGCCTGGTAGAAGAAAATTTATAGATTAGAATCAACAAAACCATTATCCATCTGAATTATTTATTCTAATGTAAAAATAATTTATGCCACTCAAATCATGCTATAATGGATGTGTCTGAGGATTCTCTCAGACCTTATCATTCATTAGTAGAAAGAGGAAATTATGAGACTCAATGCTCCTACCCAATTAGTCTGGGTCATCGCCTTGGTCCTGGGCGTGCTCGCCTTTATCGGCATGCTGGTCAGCATCCCATTTGTTTCGGCAAATGCCTTCTGGGTACTTTTTGTAGGATGGCTGCTGTTGGTGTTGGCAACACTTTTAAAGGGTCTATAGACCCAAAGACGGAAAAGGGCTGCCGATTTCGGCAGCCCTTTTTGTGTTTAAATGAAAACAATGTTGTGTTTGAGAATTATATTTCTGATGAAGAAAACTTTTCATTTACTTAAATTGGGATCAAAGATATTTTAAGCCGTTTGTTTTCACCGTAAATCATAATAGAATAGTTGAAATATTTGAGTGATATACTATAATAATAGTATATCAGAGAAAGGATTGAGCCATGACAGCTGAGAACAGGTTTAGACCTTACCCGCTTCAGAGCCGATGGCGGAACCATTTGACACGGATGTTGCGGCGTCAGATTGGGGATGCAGATAAGCCAGGGATCAATGTCGGGCGCCGATTGCAGGAATTACGTCAGGCGCAAGGTTTATCGCAGCGGGCGCTGGCTGAAATGAGCGGATTGAATTTTAACACACTTAGCTTGATCGAAAACGAGAAAACATCCCCGAATGTGAGCACCTTGCAGCAACTGGCTGAAGCACTGAACGTACCTGTGATGGCTTTTTTTGAACAGAGCAAGGCGCGGCGCCGTGTAGTCTTCCAAAAGGCTGATGACCGACCGCGTATGGTGTTTTCTCAGGGAACATTTGAGGATCTGGGGGGCGGGTTGGCATTGGGTGACGGCACACCGCTTCTGATGTCGCTGCGCCCGAAGCAAAAATGCTCGGCTCCAGCGATCGTGCACACTGGAGAGGAGTTTGTATATTGCCTCTCGGGTAAATTGGTTTTCTGGGTGGACGAAGTGGAATATTTGCTGGAACCAGGAGATAGTTTGATCTTTGAAGCACATATTCCTCATCGGTGGGCGAACCAATGGGACAATCCGGCGCAGGCAATCCTCGTGATCTGTCCGGCAGATCAGGATGACCGCTCTGTGATGCAGCACCTTCAGGAAGATCTGATCACAGGGCAGAGCCAGGTTACTTCATAAAAAATAAATAGATCACAAACAAGGAGGTTGTGATGTTTAGACAAAATGGACGAAGGAATACCGGTCGTGGATTAGGCCGAGGAAATAAACCCGGCTCAGGGCCAACAGGGAAATGCGTTTGCCCTAAATGCGGGCATGCATTGACACACCAGGTCGGGCAACGCTGTATGGATATTGCCTGCCCAAAGTGCGGCACAAAAATGGTGCGAGCCTGAAAGGCTGTAATAAATGGGTTTGAGAAGAAATGACAACAGTTGTGTGAGTTCACTGAGGAGTTGATATGGAGAACACATTTCTTGCTGTAATCCTGGCCAGCGGATTGGCCTGCCTGGTCACCGCCGCAGGAATTTACGTGATCAATAAATATGCGGCGTGGGGGCATAAGAACGTTGCCCATTTTATGAGTTTTGCAGCGGGTGTTTTGATCACGGTTTCCCTAATGCACATCCTGCCTGAGGCCTATGCGATGAATAGCAACGCTCCGGTCTTGGTACTGGTGGGATTCATGAGTTTGTATATTTCAAACCGCATTTTGGACCGATATCGCTTTCATCGAAACCAACAAACACAGCTATCCTTTGGGGTCATCCCGATGATTGGGATTGGCATCCATTCGTTTATTGACGGCATCATCTACACGGTGACATTTAATGTGAGCATTTTTACTGGCGTGCTGGCGGCGATTGGGATGGTGTTGCACGAGTTCCCAGAAGGGATTGTGACCTATTTACTGTTGGAACGGGGAGGCTTTTCAAAGAAGAAGGCAGTCACATGGGCACTAATTGCCGCGGCTTTTTCTACACCATTTGGAACCCTGATCTCTTACCCGTTTATCAATTCGATTGATCGATCGCTCCTTGGTTTAATGTTGGCTTTTTCAGCTGGAGCGTTGTTGTATGTCGGTGCGACACATCTGCTGCCAGCAATCGAAGAGGAAGAGCGGAAATGTATTTTGATTTCACTGCTTGCCGGGATCTTCGTGGCTGTGGTTATTGTCCTCACGAAAGGATGAGATTGTGGAACAAGATTTGCCGTTAATTACAAAGTCGGTGCAAAAAATATTGGATGACCTTCCCCCATATGTGACACTGGTGGCTGCAGCAAAAACCCGCACATTGAGTGAGGTTGAGGCTGCAATCGATGCCGGAATATCCCATGTTGGATACAACTACATTCAGGAAGCATTACCCATTATGGATGCTATTGGGGATCGGGTGCAATGGCACATGATTGGGCATTTGCAGACTAACAAAGCTAAATATGTTGCTGAATTATTTGATATGTGCCAGACGGTCGATTCGTGGCATCTGGCACAATATTTAGATCGGCGCTGCAAAATGGCAGGACGGGTTCTTCCGGTTTTGATTGAGGTTAACAGCGGTGAGGAATCGAATAAAACAGGTGTCTTACCCGATAATCTTGAACAACTTGTTTTAAAAGTTAGTAAATTAAAAAACCTCAAGCTGCAAGGCTTGATGACCATGGGACCACGTTTCGGCGACCCGGAAAAAAGCCGGCCATATTTTCAGCTAACTCGCAAGGCATTTGAACGGATTAAGAGTCTGGATATTGCGAATGTAGAAATGAAATATCTCTCAATGGGGATGAGCAACAGTTATCGAATCGCTATTGAAGAGGGCAGCAACTTTGTGAGGATTGGTACTAAGCTGTTTGGCGAACGGGAAACAGCGTGAAAGGAGATGGTGTGGTGAAACGAGTTTTTGGTCCAGTCCCATCACGGCGTTTAGGTCAATCATTGGGAGTTGACCCTGTCCCTTTGAAGACTTGTAATTGGAATTGTGTCTATTGCCAGCTTGGCCGTACTCGTCCTTTAAGGACTGAGCGCCGCTATAACTATCCCAATTTCGAGATCCTTTCTGAGGTAAAGGATGCTCTTGCCAAGCATCAACCCGGAGAAATCGACTGGGTGACATTTGTGGGGTCTGGAGAGACAACCCTGCATGCCGGCATGGGTGAAATGATCAGGGGGGTAAAAGCGATGACGGATATCCCTGTGGCGGTCATAACGAACGGATCGCTTTTATTTTTACCAGAAGTCCGGGAGGAACTGGCTGCAGCAGACGCGGTTTTACCCTCTTTAGATGCCGGTGACCCCGTGCTTTATAGGCGGATTAACCGTCCGCATCCCTCGTTAACTTTTGAGCGATTGACCGGTGGTTTGATCGCATTTCGTGAAATGTATCCCAACAAATTGTGGGTTGAGGTGATGCTGGTGCGCGGCTTAAACGACACCCAAGAAGCATTAATCGATATTGCCAGTTGGCTGAGAAAGATCCGACCGGACGAGGTGCACGTGGTACAGCCCACACGGCCTGCGGCTGAAGCCTGGGTTCGGCCGCCGCAAGTAGATGGTTTGCAGAGAGCGCATGAGATCTTAGGCGAAGTTGCAACAATTGTGATGCCGACGGTGGGTGAATTTGAATTCAGCGCTGAAGATGATCTGGTTGAAGCGATTGTAGGGATCATCACGCGTCATCCGATGAAAGAAACGGAGTTGATCGAATCGCTAACGGCGTGGTCGCCCAGTAATGTGCGTGAAACGCTGGAATCGCTGGCTGAAAGCGGCAAGGCGCAAATTGTCGTGCGCGAAGGTGTAAGGTTTTGGAGCGCAGCTGAGGCTTATTACGATTCAGGTAACCATGGAAGGAATAATTCTCGTTAAAATTGAAGGAAGAATAGGATAGGGTTGTGTCGAAAGTTCCCCATCCCCTCAGGTAAGAATCATAGAATAATCTAAGTTGTATTGAGTGCGTGTGGGTTATAATTCAAGCGGAGGATTTATGCCCATTCGTATTTTACCTGACCATATTGCATCTCAAATCGCGGCCGGCGAGGTGATTGAACGCCCGGCATCCGTCGTCAAAGAGCTGGTGGAAAACGCGCTGGACGCCCATGCAGACGAGATCCTGGTTGAGATTCGGGGTGCGGGCAAGCGATTGATTGCGGTCACGGACAACGGTGCAGGTGTGCCCAAAGGGGAGTTGGGTCTGGCTGTTTCGCGTCATGCGACCAGCAAACTTGCCCGGGCAGAGGATCTTTTTAGCATCCAGACGCTTGGCTTCCGCGGTGAAGCCCTGGCTTCAATCGGTTCGGTCTCGCGCATGGCGGTTGAATCGCGGCCGTCGGATGTAAAAACCGGAGGGCGGCTACTGGTGGAGGGCGGCAAGCTTTCGGACTTGCAGGAGATCGGCATGCCCCAGGGAACGCGGGTGGTGGTGCAGGATTTATTCTACAACGTCCCGGCCCGGCTGAAATTCCTAAAAACGGAAGCAACTGAGCGCCGCCAGATCGAAGCACTGGTGACGCGCTATGCCCTGGCTTACCCCGAGGTGCGCTGGGAGCTGATCGTAGATGAGAAGCCCTCACTGCAGACCAGCGGTAACGGTGACCGACGGGAGGTGCTCGCCAGCCTGTATGGCGTAGATGTGGCCAAGCAGATGCTGGCGGTGGACTTCAGGGAAGACGATTATCACATCCACGGGTTCATCAGCCCGATTTCCTTGACGCGCTCCAACCGGCGAGAGATCACCGTGTTTGTGAATGGACGCTGGGTGAGGGACGCTGCCGTGGCAGCCGCGATCATCAGGGCGTATCACACGCTGTTGATGGTGGGGCGCTACCCGATCGTGGTGCTGTTTTTGGAGATGCCTTCGGAAGCGGTGGATGTGAATGTGCACCCAGCAAAGGCGGAGGTGCGCTTCAGGGAGGGCGACCTCGTCTTCACACGCACGCAGCGTGCTGCCCGACGGGCGCTGCTGGCTTATTCACCGGTGCCGAACCTGCGGCCAAGGCAGTTTTGGGGATCGCATAACGACACGGAATCCCGGGCGGAGGACCACGCCTGGCAAATGGCAGCGGAAATCAGAACAGATGCCGAAGCCGGGCTGAGCCCTGACCAGCCGCGTATTCAGATTCATACGGGCACAGACGAGGGCGACCGCTTGCCTTTATTACGCCTGATCGGGCAGGTGGCAGCCACCTACCTGGTGGCTGAAGGCCCGGATGGATTGTATCTTATCGATCAGCATGCCGCCCATGAACGGGTGCTGTTTGAGCAGTTGATGGCGCAACAGGCGCAAAAAAGCGTACCTGCCCAATCGCTGCTGGAACCGGTCAACGTAGTGCTGCCGCCGGAAAAAGCCCGGGTACTGGAAGACCAGCTGCCTGTGCTGGATAAGCTGGGGTTCGATGTTGAACCCTTTGGCCCCAATACCTTCACCGTACGGGCGATCCCGGCGTTGATCGTGGGCGGCGACCCGCAAGCCGCGTTGAACGTGGTGGTGGAGGATTTTGAGGAGGATGAAACCCCGCTGGCAGCAGAAGTTGAAGCAAAACTCACCGCCCGCATCTGCAAGCGCATGGCGGTCAAGGGCGGGCAGACCCTTTCGGGGGAAGAACAGCGTGCCCTGCTGCAAAACCTGGAAAGCTGCCAGTCGCCGCGCACTTGCCCGCATGGGCGCCCAACGATGATCCACCTTTCGGCAGACCTGTTGGAACGGCAGTTTGGACGGCGGGGGGCGAGGTAGGCGCGTATGGCACGGGTGTTTGTGAGCGGGTTGATCAACCTTGAAACCACACTGGCCATTGACGGCTTCCCGCTGGAATATTTCCCGGTGCGCTACCCATTTTTTGGGATCGAGACCACTGTCTCAGGTGTGGGGCTGAACATTGCCAGCGCACTGACCCGGCTGGGCAACAATGTTGATTTTGCCTCGCTGATCGGGGGAGATGATAACGGCTTGCTTGCCAGGCGGGAACTTAAACGCTTGGGCATTCACGACCGGCTGGTGCTGGATAAAACCAAAGCCACGGCCCAATCGGTGATCGTGTATGACCGGGAGGGGCGGCGCCAAATCCATACTGACCTCAAAGAAATTCAAAACCAACGTTTTCCTGTAGATGCGGCGGAAGATGCGCTCCGCGAGTGTGACCTGGCGGTGATCTGCAACATCAATTTTGCACGGCCATTATTACGCTTAGCACAGGACGCCGGCAAACCGATCGCCACAGATGTGCATGCCCTGGCAGAATTTGACGACCCTTACAACCAGGATTACATGGCTGCCGCACAGATCCTGTTCCTGAGCGATGAAGCCCTGCCAGTCAGCCCGGAGGCAGCCGCTAAAACGTTGATGCATCGCTTCGGCCCAGAGATCGTGGTGATCGGGATGGGACGTGAAGGGGCACTGCTGGCGACGCGCCAGGATGGCAATATTGAGCGGCTGCCGGCGGTGCACACCCGACCCGTGGTCAACACCATCGGCGCAGGGGATGCCCTGTTTTCCGCGTTCATTGACCGCTACCTGCGCGATGGCAATCCGCACCAGGCACTGTGTGAGGCAATGGTCTTCGCCTCGTATAAGGTCGGTGAGAAGGGTGCCGCATCCGGCTTCCTGACGGGCGAGGAACTGGATGCATGGGTGAAGCGGTTGGGGGAAACGGGGGAGATGGGTTAAAGGTCTTTCAGCCAATCAGGCGGGGCGTGGGGTTTGGGTTTTTTCCCGTAGAACAGGTCATCCAGGGCAACAGCCGCACGGCGGAAGTTGGCGGACCGTCTGACACCAAGGCGGATCAGGTTGTGGAGGGGGCTGTCGGCGTGGGCATAAGGGCAGACGGCCATACAGCGACCGCAATCAGTGCCAATCTGCGTCCAGTATGTGTAGCATTTTTCGGGGTCGATCTTCCAGCGCAGGGTGCCGTCAGGGTAAGCCTGGCGATCGCCCAGGAGGATGGCTTGCGCTGGGCAGACTTCAGCGCATTTCTTACAGATCGAACAGAAATCGAGCATGGCAGGGCTGTGGGCTGGTGGGTCTGGGACCAGCGGCAGGTCGGTGGTGACCACGGCCAGGCGTACGCGCGGGCCAAGGCGGGGCGTCATCAGCAGGCTCATGCGCCCGATCTCTCCCAGGCCGGCGTCTTTGGCGACCAGGGGCGCAATCACACGGTAGTTGCCGTCGATGTGGGCGCGGGCGCTATAACCCAGGGCGCGGATAGCCGCCGCCAAGATCACGGCGATGGCACCAGATTGGGCGTATTGCCGTGCTGATTCCATCACAGCAGGCGTGCGCGGGCCGGTGTTGACCATCTCATGCGCCATTTCAACCGTGAAAGCGATCGCATAGGTATGGTTGAGAGCGATTGGCGCGCCATAGGTGCCGACCCCCCGCCCGATATGAGAATAGATATGGTAGGGCTGCAACTGGCACACCCCGACATCAAGCGCACCGTGATAGGCTGCCAGGCGTTTGATGAAGCGCGTCATCTGCTCGGGTGCGCGGGTGACCTTGCCAGCCGCAACGGGGCCGTCTACCGCATCACGCAGGGACTCGGTCAGGAAAAAACCGCCGACGGGGGAGGCGGAGAGGAGCGGATCGTAATGAACCGCACCGGGGGTTAGCAAGCCCGGGTTGGCGCGGAAGCCGTCATCCGGCGCCTGGTGTTCGGGGTGATCGTTGTAGTATTCGTTATACCTGGGTGTGCCCGGCTTAAGGCGGGCGCGGGCGAAGATGGTCGTGCGCTCGTCCACGCGCTGGGACGGCGGCGGGGAGGGCTGGATTGGTTGACCCCCGGGGAGGAGGAACAGGACCAGGCTGAGGAGGGTGGTGAGGGCCAGTGCTGCCGCGGCGATCTGCTGTGCAAGGATTGGGGCGAGCAGAAGGAGGGTGAAGGCGATTATGGCAGCCAACGCAAACCAAGCAGCGCGGCGTGCGGCCCGGATGTGCCCTTCACGCAGGGCGGTGAGGGTAAAAGCGGCAAAGCCCAGGGTGATGAGCAAACCGGTGATGGTGAGGAGGATTTCAAGGAGTGTCATGTAGGATAGCCTTCGTGAGTGTTTGGGTCAATTATACACGAAGGGTTCTTGTCTTCAGGCGGGGTGGTGGTATAATGGTGTTCTGCGGGGCGTGGCACAGCCCGGTAGTGCGCACGGTTCGGGTCCGTGAGGTC
>NPIE01000610.1_pt1 | contig 109262 bp, 99 predicted proteins | sample 8637661 | NCBI WGS metagenome assembly NPIE01 (sample SAMN07420842, study PRJNA396082) | bioreactor metagenome | isolation source: sample BA12 brine-fed electro-methanogenic bioreactor BA | place: Japan: Kochi | collected 2016-12-09
ATTCCGAACACGGAAGTTAAGCTCATCGAGGCCGATGGTACTTGTTGGGAAACTGACTGGGAGAGTAGGAAGCCGCCAGCCCGAGAAATCTATTTATTTTAGATTTCACCCTCCATTTTCGCACCTCCTTTTTTTCCTTCCCTTTTATTTATTTCCGACCCCCTTTTCAATAGGGGGTCTTTTTTATTTACCACCGCCTTGAGACAAACTTTATGGTATAATGACTCTATGAAAGAAACCATGATTGAAATATTTGAAGTAGGTATAGAACGATTAAACGGTCCTAGCTATCATGTCTATTACAGAGAACCTACCTTACATTTTCAGAAATCCGGTATCAACAGTCTGTTTTCACCACCAACTGACCAAATTATCACAACACCTAAATGGAACGATTTTTTTGAAACCATGGAACCCTATCAGATATGGTCTATCGAGAAAGAATATGGATCCACCCAACTTGCAAAACTTTGGTGGCACATTAATATAAAATCTCCTACACAAGAAGTCGTTTCATGTGGGATTAATTTATTTCCAGACCAAAAAACTGAATCCGAATCTCTTTTCTATAAAGCTTTAAAAACTTCGATCAACAAACTTATTGGAGAAACTGTGTTTTGATGAATATAAAAACCACCACCATACGCTCGATGAAAATATCAAATTATCGCTCATTAAAGTTTTTTTCTATTACACCTTTGCAACCTTTCTCTGTGTTTTTAGGAAAAAACGGATCAGGGAAATCAACTGTTCTCGATGCAATGCAATTTTTGTCAAACTGCATTCAAAACGGTCTCTATCAAACTTGCAAAGAACGTGGTGGTATTCATGAACTTTTATCTAAAGATTCATCACAGTCCCTAGAAATCCAAATTGAACTATATGATGATGAAAACGATGAATCTATGATTTACTCTATCCACATATCTCAGAAATTTGGTACTCCCTATGTTGCCAAAGAGAAAGTCTGTATTCCTAAAACCGATCAGTGTATTCTCGAATTTGAATCCGGAAATGGCATATCTCGTTTCTACGAGAATGGTGTGTTACGGGAACAAAAAGAAAAATTTATTAACAACGATATCCTCGCTATTACAATATTTGGAAATTTTTCTCGTTTTCGTGAATGTCATATCTTATACCAATATCTTTCGCACCTGAAAGTCTTTGATTTTCAGATTCACAATCTACGAAACATCCCTGTCTTTGAAAAAGAATCCCTTTTGACCCAAAATGGGGATAATGTGGCGAACATCCTCTATACACTTCAAAATGATAAACCTTCTATATTCGCAAAGATTGTAGAGAATCTTCAAAAGCATATTCCATCTCTTGATTCTATAGAAGCTCGGTATGACCCTATGTTAAATGTGAATCAAATTTTTATGATCGATAAAGGTTTTCCCAACCCCATTGGTGTTAACTACATATCTAGCGGAACTCTTAAAATGCTTGCTTATTATATATTACTTCTTCAGCCCAACGATCATAGCTTTATAGGGCTTGAAGAACCCGAGAATTATATTCACCCTTCCTTTATTCAAGATTTAGCAGAATTCTGCAGAGAAACTTCCGAGAATAAGCAAATAATTATTTCTACGCATTCTCCTTTTTTTGTAAATGAAATGAATCCTGGTGAAGTGTGGATTTGCCGAAGAAATCAAGATGGGACAACCATGTGCGAAAACTTAACAGAGAACAAGGATTTGATCAGCTATGTAGAGAATGGTGCTAAAATTGGACACTTATGGTCAGAAGGATTTGTAGAAGAATAAATGCACTTTGAGATTCTAACCGAAGAAATGTCAGCAGTAGCTGCTTTACAAATTTTAATACCAAAAATAGTTCCGGGCGTGTCTACAAGATTTCATGCTTACCAAGGTAAATATGACTTGTTCAAAAAAATCCCCATTCAATTGAAGGGATATGGATTCAATCCAAAAAAGAATTGGCGATACATTGTGTTGGCAGATCGTGATCATGACGATTGTGAGATTATGAAAAAAAGAATGGATGCTATAGCTTTAAACTGTCGACTCATTCCATCTTCCTCCTCTGAAAATCATTATAACTTTTTAGGACGTATTGCTATAGAAGAGCTAGAAGCTTGGTTTTTTGGCGATCTAGAAGCTATACACAAAGCTTATCCCCGAGTTGACTTTCATCATCTCACCCATTGTTTAGATTATCGAGATCCTGATAAAATTGAAGGTGGAACCTGGGAAGCTCTTTATCGCGAATTAAAGATTGCAAAATATGTTCGTCGCGGATTACCCAAAATTCGTACTGCAAGAGAAATTGCAACGCATATGAACCCAGATCAAAATCGTTCTGCAAGCTTTAGAGCATTCCGTGATGGAGTAAGAAAACTTAGAAAGACAATAGTATGATTGAGATTAATGATCTAACTTTACAATTTGGTTCAAAGAAAATTTTTGATCAACTGCAATGGTTTGTACCTTACGGTACAAAAATTGCTTTAACTGGTGTTAATGGAGCAGGCAAAACAACACTATTGCGATGTATCCTCGGACAAGAGGATCGGTATGAAGGCAAAATTGAAATTTCAGGAAATCCAACGATTGGTTTTTTACCACAAGAGTTGGATGTATTATCCTCTGATACCCTTTTTGATTATATAAAAAAAGAATCTGGCTATGAAAGTCTGATGATGCAATTTAAAGAAGCAGAAACACAATTTCAAAAACACTCCCAAGATGAAAAAAAACTATCAACAATTGGGACTAAATATGAGCAATTGCTTCATCGATTTCAATTGCTAGGTGGATACGAGTTTGAATCTAACGTTAAAAAGATTTTATCTGGATTGGGTTTTTCACAAGATGATTACTTAAAAAAGTGTACTGCTTTTTCTGGAGGATGGAAAATGAGGATTCATCTTGCAAAAATTCTTTTTACCTCTCCCGATATTATGTTGCTTGATGAGCCTACAAATCACCTTGATATAACTAGTATTGAATGGCTTGAACAATATCTTCGTTCTTATGAAGGTACAATGATTGCCATATCTCACGATAGAATGTTTCTTAATCATTGTATTGATAAAATTGCAGAACTCACCAATTGCAAAATAGATGAGTACCCCGGAAATTATGATGCCTATATTCGACAGTCTGAACAGAAGAAAGCAGAGCTACTTCAAGAAAAACAACGACAAGATGAATGGATAGAAAACACTACTACCTTTATTAATCGCTTTCGATATCAAGCTACAAAAGCAAGTGCTGTACAAAGTCGAATAAAAATGCTGGATAAAGTTCAACGGATTGAGATTGACCCACCACCGAAGAGAATATCTCTTCGATTCCCCCCTTGCGAACGGTCTGGACTCAAGTCTGTTGAAGTGTCTTCTGTCACCAAAAAATATGGGGATCAAAACGTTTTGGACTCTATTGATGTAACTATTGAACGAGGAGAAAAGGTTGCACTTGTTGGAAGAAACGGTGCTGGGAAATCTACGTTATCGAGATTGCTCTCAAAAACAGAAGAACCGACCTTTGGAAAAGTGATATGGGGAAAAAATGTACATGTCGGTTTTTATGCACAAGAGAGTGCACAAAATGTGAATTACGAAAAAACGGTATGGGAAGAAATTCAATCTATTCAAACCAAGGCAAATGATCTTGAGAAACGTACTTTACTGGGTGCTTTCTTGTTTACTCAAGAAGATTTGTTTAAACCGATTCCTGTCCTATCAGGGGGAGAGAAGTCGAGGCTTGCCCTGTGTAAAATGTTATTGCTACCTCATAATCTCATGATTTTAGATGAACCTGGGAACCATTTAGATATCTATACAAAAGAAATTTTTCAAAGAGCTCTAGTAGCGTATGATGGAACACTTGTTATTGTATCTCACGATCGTTTTTTTCTTGATCAAATTGCTACCCGTATCATATTGATAGAAAACAAAAAAGTATACAATTATCTTGGAAATTACAGCTATTACATCCAAAAGAAAAAAGCACAAGATGAAGGTGTGGAAGAGATTCCTCAGAAAAACTCTTCAGGGCGAGTAAAGTCGACATCATCAGCAGAAAAGCAATCCATAGAAAGTTCAAAAAAGTCCAAGGAACAGAAAAGATTGGAATCTGAGTTTCGAAAAAGAATACAACCTTATAAAGATCGTGTATCAGAATTAGAAGGCTTATGCGAGGAATTGGAAGCAAAAAAAGCACAAGCAGAGAAAATGCTTTGCGATACTTCTACCCATACCAATCCTCAAGCTTTGAAGGATGCTGCTCAAGACATGAAGGATGCTGAGATTGCATTAAAGAATACAATTGAAAAATGGGAACTTGCTCAAAAAGAGTATGAAGAGTTATTGCTCCAGCAACCATAGAAGAGAATTCTATTCTGGTAAGGTATACTGAATAGTAATTTCCTGCAATTGGGGATTCCATGATACTTCACAGCCAAGAGATTCTGCGACAAAACGGACGGGAACAAATGTTCTTCCTGGAGGCAGTATCTGAGGCACAATAGCAGGATTATCTTTATCGATTCTATGTTCTTTTCCATTTACCAATGCGATATTTTTGCCAATCCAACACTCAATGGTTGTATTATCAAGTTCAATTGTAATTTTTTTTGATTCAGCAGTCCACTGTACAATTCCACCAATTGGTTTCACAACGTAGACAATAGGCAGAAAAGTTCTACTTTGCAAAATGGTGGGTGCAACATCCATTGAGATCTTTTTGCGATTCACGAAATAATCCTTTAGACCGATATAAAATCGCATTGTAATGGATTTCAGATCCCCTTTGTCGGTAGGATATCCTTCAGAAATCCACTGCTCAAGTGTTCCGTCTAAAATATACACTTGTCTGAAATCAAGGTAGAGAAGATTGTTGGCAAGTTCCATTAATTCATCTTCTGTCCCGCCATAAAGTACTGTTGGCTTGGTATGGTCTAAAGAAGGAAGAATATCGGATAATTCATCATGAGGGCAAGATAGTGCATTTTGAATATGCTCACGGGCATACTGGTCAGAGCTATCAAGAATCTGAAATGTAGATAAAGAGTCATGTACTTTTTTCATGCTAATGAGAGACACACTACGAATGGCATTTTGGATTTGTTCCAATGTACCATACCCCCGATGCGTATGAATAGAGGAAGGGTTCTGGAATTCTCCATAGCTCCACAAGATAGAAAGGTTACCTTTTGTTGGAAATGGTTTATCGAATGGGTCTTCTGTATCTAACTTTCTTCGAAATTCAAAATGAATCCAATCCTGCTGGATAGAAAGAGCAAAATATTGTATGTTATTCGTTCCTCCAAGGTCAGTATCAAGGGGGTGAGGACCAAATTCTTTGGTTCCATAACTGTCTGAAGCGTCTCCATTAGGCTCTACAAACCAACCTTGGATAATATCTGCACCCTTCATTTTTGACTCTGGGTCCAACCCTATCGCACACCAACCATTTGTGTGTGCGACGATTCCACCTTTTATAATATCTCCTACAATGGTGTAGAAAAACGACCAATCTTGTTCTTTGTTCGTGTAAAAAGCTTCGTATTCTTCTTTTTCAATGATTCCATTTAAATCTGGGAAAAGTTCTGAAGCAAGACCTTTGGAATGAGGAGGAGAGAAAACATGGTTAGGAACCTGGATAAGTCCACAACAGAAAACGATAAGTGTACACACGATAACGTGCTTCATATATCCTCCTTCAAGAGTTTCTTTGTAAAAGGCATAAAGGGATTTTCACTGGAGTGTTTTATATGCAAAGTGATGGATTTCTTCGACAAGAATTTTGTTTGCATCTGGAAATGCATATTCGCGAATTGCATTTTGAAGTATATTTTTTTGATCAAGAGTCTGTTTGATTATTTGCACAAGTGTTTCAGGATTTGCTTCATTTTGATGGAGGATGTTTAACAGTCCTTTTGTTGCAAAATATTCAGCATTTTTGATTTGTTCTCCTCGGCTATATTTTTTTGGAAGTGGAATAAGAATCATAGGTTTTTCGAGTGCAAAACCTTCAAACATGGAATTAGCCCCTGCTCGACCAATAATGAGATCAGAACAGGCATATAGATCTGCCATCTCATCTCCAGCAAATTCAAAAGCTTTATAACAAGAATCATCAACATGGTATGGATGATCCGTTCCTGCAAGATGAATGATCTGATACTGACAGAGCAAATAAGGGATTGTGTGTTTGACTAGATCATTGATAAAAGAAGAACCCTGACTACCACCCATTATGAGAACAATCGGTTTTTTTGGGGTAAAATTACAATATCCAAGTCCTTTTTTTGTATTCCCCTGTAGGATAGTTTTTCGAATTGGATTACCTGTATAAAGGGAGTTTTTGATATCGGAAGGGAAAGATGTGTAAATCTTCGTTGCAATTCGGTTGATGAGTTTGTTGGCCAAACCAATGGATATATCAGATTCATGCGTAAGAACAGGTATTTCTAGTCGATGAGCAGCATAAGCCGGAGGGACTGAGACAAACCCTCCTTTGGAGAATAAAACTTGTGGTTGAATTTCGGATAATAGAGAAATACTTTCTTTGTAACCGCTGTAAATATTTCTCAAATCCCTAATATTTTTAAAACTGAAATTACGTCGATATTTCCCTGTTTGTATGCCATGGAAGACAGCACTTTGCGCATGCTTTTTATTCCATTGTTCAATGATTCGTTTTTCGGGACCATCGTTCATACCAATGTAATGGATGGACCATTTTTCTTCTAACAATTCTTCCATAAGTGCTATATTTGGAAAAACATGACCAGCTGTGCCCCCTCCGGTAAAAACAATGGTTTTCATATTTCTTGACTCCTCTGAATATTGTATTTGAATCGAATAACTTCGAAAAAACAAGAAAACCAGGACCGAAATCCTGGTTTAATATAAAAATCATCAATTGTTACCCCAAGGACAAATAAAACTTGTCACACCCATATTTTTATTGTAGTTTGATCGGGTCGAAAAAGGGTAACAAAATGGTTACATAAAAAAGGAAAAAGAATAATGAAATAGACAGACTAACAATAAAAAAGAGCTGAACAGAAGAAATACAATGCTTAGAATAGCAAAATATAAAACACCCTTTTGGTAAACAGGAAGAGTTTCACGACGAATCATTTTTGATGTTTCTTTTTGTATTGTTTTGAGTAAAGCATGATCTTTACCTGGCTCCAGGATGATTCTAAATGTTTGGAATAAGGATTTTTTAACGCGGAGTGATTGATTTTTCTGTAAAAGTAAAAACCGATCATTTTTTTGTTCAAATGGAATATTCAACACAAAAAGAACCTTGCCGATATAGGGGAGCAGATTTTCTTTTGAGCAAAAAACTCGAAATTCGAGGGGAATCACTATACATAACAGAAAAAGATCAACTATGAATAAAAGGTATACAATGACAACACCAATCCATTGATACTGAATCAATAAAAAATAACCTATCACAGTGAGAATGCATAGAAACAAGGTTCCTGCTCTTTTCTGATCAGTTACGTAGGGAATTTTCTTCCAATGCAGGACGATAGAAAGGTATATTGTATAAAGGGCGAAGCAAAAGTAGGCTACGGCTATGAATAATCCAATATCCAGAATAGTACGATTTACATACAGCATCGTGCCCTCCTCCAGTATGGCTTTCTTTAATTATATGATGATGTTAAGAAAACAAAAAAAAACCGTATACTTTTTTTGTAAACTCATTAAAGGATAGAACATGATATTGAGTAAACGACCACTGGAACAAATTGTTTCAGATAAAATGCAGTCTGGATACCGTTATGTTTTAACGCAACCAGAAGGAATGAATTTTAGTCCGGATTTTAAGCCCGACTTAACACCACAAGAAATGCTGGTCCTGGGAATTTTTGGTGGAAAATATATGACGGACTGTGCGAAAGAATTTCCTTCTTCTTGGTTTGAAAAAGCGAAACTGTGTCCAGAAAAACATGATCCAAATTTGAATTTCTTTCATGTAAATGCATCCAAGAGCCTTCATTATTGGAGACAAAAGGGTTGGATATATCATGAAGATCCCAGAGGATGGTTTCAGTGGTATTGTCGATACTATCTTGGTAGACGTATTTCATTTGAAGATCAAAGACAGATTAAGCGGTGGAAAGCTATGAAGCGCCATGTAGCACAAATCAAAAAAAATTGTATTCCAGGAGATTACTTGTGTCGACCAAAACAGCGTCAAGCATTGTTACATTGGGCTTATGATTCTCGAAAGATGTAAAATGAAGAGCTTTTCTTTTTTATTGACATATAGAATTGTTAGAAAAAAGATTTTTCTTTGCAGGGAGTCATTGTATGTCAGCTAGGCACTCAAACGCGTTCTATTCTGAACAACTGAATAGAACTGTACTTCAAGGTGGTTTTTCGTCCTATTTATTCAGAGCATTTGATACTGAACAAAAACAAGTAGTTTTTGACCAATTTGATCAAATGAATGACGATGAATTTGAAAATTTCAAAGAACAAAACAAAGAGTTTCTGAGGAAAATCAATCAACTAGACTATTTTCCACTGATTCTGACAAAAGATCGACAGAATATTGCTTGTTTATGGGTTACGTTTCACTATAAAACATTTGAATTTGAGGGTTTTTTTTGTTTTCCAACAAAGCTAATCCCGCTAGAATTCGATAAAACAGATTTTTTATTACACTTTCAGGAGCTTTGTTACTCAATATCTGAAGAGACTTTTAACTGGAGTGCATTAGTAAATTCTACCAATGATTCAGTTTATTTGAAAAATGACACTCTACAATATGTATTGGTAAATCGTAGTTTTCTTCAGCAGCATAATCTTTCTCTTGAAAATGTTATAGGCAAAACAGATATTGACTTATTTGATACCGAATATGCCCTTTCTATGAGGAAAATTGATATTGGTATTCTTCAAAACAAGATTGCCCATCGACAAAAAGCTCAACTCAATCATAGGGAATTGTGGATCCAAAAATACCCTATTCGTTTGCCTAATGGACAATGGGGTATTTCGGGAACAAACCGAGATATTACAGAGCATGAAAACCTTCGCAAGGAACTGAAATCTCAAAAAGAATATATGAACAGCATTCTTTGCTCTATCGATGATGTCGTGATAACAATTGATACCTATGAGACCATTACTTACATGAACCAGAAAGCATTGGAAATTCTCAAGTTATCTTTTAAGCAAACTTTCGGGATGAATATTCGCGAGTGTTGCACATTTTTACACCCAATCACTAAAAAACCTATGCAAAATTCACTCCTGGAGTGGCTGATTGAAAAGCATGATAAGAAAACCTCCTCTGAGTTAATCTTGCGGACTTTGATCACAGAAAAAGAATACATGGTTTCTTTCTCAATATTTCCTCTTGTCTACGATAAAAACAAAATACACAGTATAGTGCTAACCATTCAGAAATCTACACACGAAATTGAAATGAAGTCTAAAATTGAAAGAAACCAACGCACCCAACATGAGATTGATTACCAAAAAACCATTCGTCGAAATCTAGCTAAAAGTCTCTCTAATTCTCCGTTAGGAATGATGTATTGGAAGTATTCTTCAGGGCAAGCAACTGTATTGGAATGGAACCGTACCGCGGAGAAATTGTTTGGATGGAGCGCAAAAGAAATGGTGGGATACAATTTCATGGAGAAGTTGTATTATCCTGATGATATTGAAGATTCCCATCACCGGATTCAACAATTACAAAAATCAAAACAATCGTATCATTTCCAAAATAAGTGTTACACAAGAAACAATCAGATTCTTACGATCAAATGGTTTGTTAGTTTTATAAAAGAAGATACCGATGGATCCATTTATGGAATGTCATTAGCCGAAAATTTAACTGAAATCGAAAATGCAAAACAGAATATGGAGCTTTTAAAGAAACAATTAGAATATGCACTAGAAGGGTCACGAGCTGGTTCTTGGGATTGGCATATTGATATTGATCAACTTGATGTTAATGACAGATGGCTTGAAATTTTTGGTTATCAACAAGACAAAATTCGAAAGTTGGATTATCTATCGAAAAAAGATTTTTGGATAAGCTGCATCCATCCTGATGATCTGAAAAAGTATCATGAGGAAATGCATAAGCACCTTACCAAACAATCTGACTATTATCATTGTGACTACAGAATCTTAACAAAAGATGCAAAGTGGATTTGGATAGAAGATCGAGGCAAGATCACACAAATAAGTGAATCCGGAACTCCCATGAGAATGAGTGGAACGATTCAAAATATCACATACCAGCGAAAAGTATTTCAAGACCTACAAATTCGCAATGCAATCTCAAGTGTTTTCGTAGAATACCCTGATGATACTCTTTTTCCAGAATTGTTAACAATTATTCTTCAGTTGACTGGCTCTAAAGAAGGAGCAATCGGGTATTTTCGAGAAGACCAATCCTGCTATATTGCTTCCTTGTCGGAAAATATGTATAAGGGTACATCGTATACATTTCCTTTCAAACTTCCTTTAGAAGACTGGCAGCAGACATCTTGGGGAAAGTTTCTTTTACATGATAATGAAAGTCTTCAAATATTTCCTAGACTCCTTTTTTTGAAAGGGTGCCCCAATTTCCAACAGTCTATCATTGTGCCCATAAAACACATGGAACATTGTATTGGATTTTTTATCATATCGAATGTTTCGGGTAGTTATTCCAGTGAATATTTTGATGTGGCAAATACTATTGCTACCAGAATGAGTCATCTTTTTTACTCTCGTCTGCAATCTTTGTTTAATGAAGAAAAACGGTATATAGCGGAACACAATTTGATAGAGTCTGAAGAAAAATTAGAAGGTGCTTTGGAAGCGTCCAATATTGGTTCTTGGGAATGGCAGATCTTTCAAGATCACCTTTATTTTGATACTCGATTCATGCGAATACTTGGATATTCTGAAGAAGCCTTTAAAGAGTTAAATATCACGAAATGGAATCAAATCATTCATCCCGACGATATATTAAAAAATGAAAGTGATTATCAGAAACATTTCTTGGGACTAAAACCCCACCATGGTGTTGATATTCGACTTCAGCATAGAAATGGTTCTTGGATTTGGGTTACCAAAAGAGGGAAATTTACCGACTATGACCAAGAGGGCAATCCAATCCAAATGAATGGTACAATTACAGAAATCACGAAAGTGAAGCAGGCTCAATTAGAAGCAAGAGAGCAAAGAGATGAGCTTGAATGGTTATTGGCGGGACATCAGGAGCTATTAACAAAAATCTCGGACAAAAGCCTCTTTTCATATATAGCCCAAACTTTATCAAGGAAAATTCCAAATAGTATTATTTTCGTTTTCCAAGCAACAAACAATCAAGAAGCACTCCGGCTAGAAACGTATGAAACTTCCAATGATAGTTTTAAAAAATCTTTGGTTCAATGGTTGCTACCCAAGTTAACCCAGTACGAAATCCCTATAACCAATGAATATTTACCCATTTTTTCCAGCAATACTTTGTTTCAGATCCCTAAGAGTTTCTTATTCCAATCAATGGGATTTTTCTCTAAAAGTGTCACAAAATTATTCCAGAATATTCTGGGTATTCAGCATATTCATATGATCGGATTTACCGGGAATAAAGGACATATGGGTAGCGCAATGATTGTTCAGTTGGGTGAAGCACCCATACAACACTCTAAAACTATTGAATCATTTGTTTACCAAGCTTCATTAGTTTTAGAGAGAATTCTACTTGAAGCTGAAGAGCAAGCAAACCGAACTCGATTAGAGCAAGTTACCGAGCAATCAAAATCCATCATTTGGGAAACAGACTTAAATGGGACCATAACATTTATTAGTTCCTATGTTAAAGAGCTACTTGGTTATACACCCGAAGAACTAATTCTTAAAAAAACATGGGCAGATCTTCATACCGATCAAGAAAAAGATGGCATCCTCCAACTATTTCATACAAAACTTGCCAAGGGAGATTCTTACAAAAATGTTTTCACAGAACTAAAAACAAAGGATGGAGAAATTCTTTACGTATCGTCCAATGCTGTGCCAATTTTAAAAAATAATCTTGTAGCAGGATATCGAGGCGCAGACTATGATATAACGATATTGCGAAACATGGATCAAGCTAAAAATGAATTCATTAACACGGTTTCTCATGAAATGAGAACTCCTCTCACCGTAGTGCGAGAAGCAAATACAATATTAGAACTGGAAGATCTTACTCAACAACAGAGACATGTATTAGAAATCAGTAAAAAGAATATCGATCGTCTTTCTAGAATTATCAACGATGTTCTTGATTACCAAAAGCTTCAGGCAAAAAAAGTTGAACTTGTCTACCACACAATAGATCTTCGTAAGTTTTTTAAAGATATTATGGACTCATACACCGTAGTTGCTAAAAAGAAAAACCTTCTTTTGTCTATCCAGATAAAAACCCATAATCCTTTCCTTTCCACTGATGAGGACAAATTGTATGAGATCATTGGGAATCTTTTAGACAATGCTATTAAATATACGGATCAAGGATCAGTTTCGATTCGTGTCGAAGATAAGGATTCCGAAACATTATGTTGTACTATCCAAGATACTGGTCTAGGTATAGATAAAAAGGAAATCCCAAAACTTTTCAAAGCTTTTTCTCAAACATCAGCTGTACATTCTAAAAAGACAGGAAGTACAGGGTTGGGCTTGGCAATCTGTAAAGAGATTGTTCATTTGTTACAAGGCTCAATATCCGTAGAATCCAAAATCGGTGAAGGTACCACTTTTTTTGTCCTGATTCCTAGAAAAAAAGGGAAACGAAAAGAGTAGCTTCTCTCTATTGGTTTTTCATCTCTTGAAGTTGTGAATTCTCCTTTTTAGCGTATATTTATGCTTACAATCTTATATACAAAGTGGGGTAAGTTATGGCAAGAAAAATGAAGTCCATGGACGGAAATACAGCCGCCGCCCATGTAGCATATGCCTTTACTGATGTTGCTTCTATTTTTCCAATTACACCTTCTTCTCCCATGGCCGAGCATATGGACTCTTGGTCTGCTAACGGAAGAAAAAATTTATTTGGACAAACAGTTGATGTTGTTGAAATGCAATCAGAAGCAGGTGCTTCGGGAGCAGTTCATGGCTCATTAGCTGCTGGAGCATTGACTTCTACATTTACTGCTTCTCAAGGTCTTTTATTAATGATCCCGAATATGTACAAAATTGCTGGGGAGCTATTACCCGGAGTTTTTCATGTATCTGCACGAGCTGTAGCAGCACATGCATTATCTATTTTTGGTGACCATTCTGATGTTATGGCAACACGGCAAACTGGTTTTGCCCTCTTGGCTTCAGGAGGAATTCAAGAAGTCATGGATTTAGCTGCTGTTGCACATCTATCTGCTATTGAAGGACGAATACCTTTTGTTCATTTCTTTGATGGTTTTCGATCTTCGCATGAAATTCAGAAAATTGAAGCCTACACCGATGACGAATTACGATCCATGTTAGATTTTAATGCTGTTAAGAAGTTTCGCGATAATGCTCTTAATCCTGATCATCCAAAAATCATGGGTACAGCACAAAATCCGGATATTTTTTTCCAAGCTAAAGAATCGGTGAATCGTTTTTATGACCAGTTGCCCTCAGTAGTTGAAAGAAGCATGGAGAAGATTTCTGCAATCACTGGACGAAACTACCATTTGTTCGACTACTACGGTGCACCTGATGCCGAACGTGTCATTATAGCGATGGGATCTGTTACTGAAACAATGGAAGAAACAACCGATTATTTGTTACAAAATGGCGAAAAAGTTGGTATTGTAAAAGTCCGGCTTTACAGACCATTTAGTGTTGCACACTTTTTACAGGTACTTCCAAAGTCAGTGAAAAAAATCGCTGTGTTGGACAGAACCAAAGAACCAGGTTCTATCGGTGAACCGTTGTATTTAGATATTCGTAATGTGTTTTACCAAAAACCCGATTCCCCAACCATCGTTGGTGGACGTTATGGACTTGGCTCAAAGGACACCACCCCATCGCAAATTAAAGCAGTATTCGACAACCTTTTGTCAGATACACCAAAAGATCGTTTTACAATCGGTATTGAGGATGATGTCACATATACGTCTTTACCCATCAAAGATCGTATCGTATCTGCTCCAAAAGAAAACATACGTTGTAAATTCTGGGGCTTGGGTTCAGACGGGACTGTTGGAGCCAACAAAAATGCTATCAAAATTATTGGCGACAATACCAATCTCTATGCACAAGGTTACTTCGCCTACGATTCCAAAAAATCTGGCGGTGTAACCATATCACACCTGCGGTTTGGTAAAAAACCAATTAAGTCCACATATTTAATTGATGAAGCTGACTATATTGCTTGCCATAACCAATCCTACATCTCTCAATATGATGTTCTTGAAGGATTAAAAACAAATGGTACTTTTGTCCTAAACTGCATGTGGAGTGAAAAAGAATTAGAGGAACATTTGCCCAATTCGGTGAAGTCTTACTTAGCTAATCACAATATTGATTTTTACACGATCGATGCAACCAAAATTGCAGAAGAGATTGGTTTAGGAAATCGAATCAATATGATTATGCAGGCTGCTTTCTTTAAATTATCCAAAGTTCTCCCTTTAGACGAAGCAATCAAATTACTAAAAGATGCAATCCAAGAATCCTATGGATCTAAAGGCGAAGATATTGTTCGCATGAACAACCAAGCTGTTGACGCAGGAATCGATAATCTACAAAAGATAACCGTCCCTGATGCTTGGATGAATCTTTCGAAAGATGAAACTGCGGATTCAAAAAATGTCCCTGCTTTTATTCAAGAAATTTTACAACCTATGAATCAACAAAAAGGTGACATTTTACCGGTTAGCGCTTTTGTAGGAAGAGAGAATGGTGAATTCCCTTGTGGAACGAGTGCATATGAAAAACGAGGAATCGCGATCAATGTTCCCCATTGGTTACCAGAGAACTGTATTCAATGTAATCAGTGTTCATTTGTATGTCCACATGCAGCTATTCGCCCATTTTTACTCAATGAACATGAAAAAAATTCAGCCCCTGAAAAATTCCGGACCATTCCAGCAAAAGGAAAGGATTTGGATTCTTTCCATTTTGTTATCCAAGTGGATCCACTCGATTGTACTGGATGCGGGAATTGCGCAGATATCTGCCCATCCAAGGAAAAGTCCTTAATCATGAAACCTTTGGATACGCAAATTGATCAACAAAAGAATTTTGATTGGGCAGTTTCTACCGTATCAGAAAAAACAGAAGCTATTGACAACATTCATACGATTAAAGGGTCACAGTTTATTCAACCATTGTTTGAATTTTCTGGTGCTTGTGCCGGCTGCGGAGAAACACCTTATGCAAAGTTAGCTACTCAGCTTTTTGGTGATCGTATGTTGATTGCCAACGCAACAGGTTGTTCTTCAATATGGGGAGCAAGTGCACCGTCTATCCCGTTCTGTAAAAATGCTCTTGGAAAAGGACCTGCTTGGGCAAATTCACTATTTGAAGACAATGCTGAATATGGATTTGGAATGCTTTTAGCAGTTGATCAAATTCGTAATTTCCTGCAGACTATTATGGAAGAAGCAATTCAACTAGGTATTGGAGACAACGAAAAGACCATTCTTCAAAACTGGATTCAATCAAAAGACAATACACAAGCTTCCAAAAAAGCCTCAATGGATGTGATGTCACTCTTTAAACAAAGCTACTCCGGACGTTTACAAGAAATTATGACGGAAATCCAGAATCGTAAAGATTTCCTTGTAAAACGTTCTGTATGGTCCTGGGGTGGTGATGGTTGGGCTTATGATATTGGATATGGCGGATTGGACCATGTTTTAGCTTCGGGAAGAGATATCAATATCCTGGTATTTGATACCGAGGTATATTCCAATACTGGTGGTCAATCTTCGAAATCAACACCTGAGGCAGCTGTTGCTAAATTTGCCGCATCTGGTAAACGGACGAAAAAGAAAGATCTGGGTCGAATGTTAATGGCGTATGGTTATGTATATGTCGCCCAAGTCGCTATGGGAGCAAATAAAAACCAGTTAATTAAAGCATTCACAGAAGCAGAAGCATATCCTGGACCTTCCTTAATCATTGCCTATTCTCCTTGCATCAATCATGGTTTAGCCCTAGGCATGGGAAAAACACAAGAACAAGAAAAACGTGCAGTGGATGCAGGTTATTGGCATTTATATCGATACAATCCTACTTTGAAAGAAGAAGGTAAAAATCCCTTTGTACTTGATTCAAAAGAACCAACTGCTGATTTCCAAGAATTTATCCGAAGTGAAGTTCGCTATACATCTCTTGAAAAATCATTTCCTGAGATAGCTCCTGAACTTTTCAAGAAAGCTGAAGAAGATGCAAAGGAAAGATACGAAGCCTACCGATTAATGGCGGAGGGTTGTATCTAATCAACTAATTGCATGTAATGAAAAAGGCCGGGTAAACTACCCGGCCTTTTTTTTATGTCTCGGTGGGGGGAAACTGCTAATAAAGCTCTCTTTTTTTCTCTTTTGTTTGGTAATAGTATTTGGTAAGTGTTGCTAATAAAATGGCAATACCTGCCAACGAAAAAGTAACCAATAGAAGATGAGTTGTACCAAGCACCCGAACTTGTCCCTGTGTAAACCATGAATTTGGCCATGTATAATGACGATGAGCAATACCAATTAAAGCCCAAATAAAAACCATTACTGCTACAGGATCAAATCGTTTCCATAAATACTTCAATCCAAGAATCAATGCAACCATAAGCAGGATGATCGTCCATATTGCCGGGGACAATATTCCCAGAAAACTCCAGTTATTTTGAATTTGCATTTTGGATAAAAAGGAAGCAATATTGAGGATGGTTGCCAATGTAATCCAGGCAGTATAAAGGCTGAATGGTACTTTGATGAACCACTTTTCTTGGTTGGTAAACTTTCGATCCTTTCGAATATTGTTATACAGACGGAGCAAGGAGGTTAACAACGCAATCATCACAATAACAGATACCCAAATCAAATCATATTGGTAAGTAACAAGCCAGAGAACATTAAAGATACAAGTGTACAAGAAATAGTTTCCTATAAGCTGGATATGGTTCGATTTACTAACAGGAGTGTAAAGTTGAAAAATAACAAACATGAACAGGAAGAGATATATGATTCCCCATATACCGAATGTAAAACCGGAAGGGGTAATCCATACCTCATAACGAGCAGCAGCTTCTGTCATGTCAATACCGTTGATAAAGCCACTGGAAGATAACCAATTAAATACAATCGTCAATAAGAATGCAACAAAATTCACCCATTTTCGTACATGTGGTTTCATACATACTCCTTTATTATGAAGATATCCAAAGACGTAATTCCGAAATATAATCTTGTGGTACTTCCAGTTGCTGTAATTCACGTAAAATGGATTCCATATACTGGTTTGAAGGATGCTTTGAAGTTTTATCAAGGGAGTGATAAAAGAATGCATTCACTTTTACTGGATTCTGTATACTCGGGAACTGTACTAGTTCATTTTGAGCGGTGGGAATTAATTCAATGGATTGTGCTTTACGTGATACACAGTTTGGAAAATAATTCTGAGCCCAAGCAGACAATAGAGCGACGTCGTGGTCAAAAACCTTCCACACTACACCATACACTTTTGAATGGTGGGAAGGTTGTATATCTGCTAGACCACTAGAGTTCGTTTGGAAGCGATATTGATAACACACCCCAACCCTATAAAACAACGCTCCAGGGCAAACACTATGCATAAAATGCGGATTCATTTCGATGCCATAGCTAAAATATAGATCCATATACAAATTGTACTCATAATAGGGAGAAAGAAAAGAAGAATACAAAAAGCCTTGTTTTTCAAACAAGGCTTTTTGCTGATGTATGGTTTATTTTTGGCTAGACAAAGTTAAATCAATATCTTCCAATGCTTTTTTCTGATTCTTGTTTAACACTTTTGCGTTTGGAATATCCACAAGAATCCTAATTAGCAGGTCATCTCTACGATTTCTCTTTGTAGGAAGACCCTTCCCCTTCAACGTTACTTCTTCTCCAGATTGTGTTCCAGGAAGAATTTTTAATTTCTCGGATCCATCAATAGTGGGGATACTTACAGTAGTACCTAAAATTGCCTTTGTAACGGGCACGTGACAATTATAGATAAGTTTAGATCCATCTTTTTGAAACTGGGGGTCTCTCTTATAACGGACAGTTACAATAAGATCTCCCACTTCTCCACCGTTAATGCCAGCATTCCCATAACCAGCATAGCGTATACGTGTTCCCTCGGGGATATTGGGTGGGATATCAATTTCAATCGTCGATTTTTTTCGTACTCGACCGAAACCATTGCAGACGGGACATTTTTCTTGTATGACCTTTCCGGTACCATTACAAGTGGGGCATTCACCAATTGTGTTGACTACTCCAAAAAAGCTCTGTTGTTGCTGCTGTATATATCCATTGCCATTGCATGTTGAACAAGTTGCTGGGGTAGTTCCCTTCTTTGCGCCAGAACCGCCACACTCAGAACATACAACAAAGTGATCCAAGGAAATTTTTACTTTTTTCCCATCTAGAGCTTCTTTATATGTTAAATCAGTATGGAATAAAATGTTTCCACCAGGACGGCCCATGGGCTTTGTACGATACTGTTGACGACCACCTCCACCAGTAAAGGCACTAAAAATGTCATCAAAAATATCACCTGAACCCCTAAAACCGGATCCACGGAAAAAATCATTCATGTTTGAAGAAAAACCTTCTCCATACCCGGCTGAACCAGGAGTGTCTCCTAGACCTGCTGCTCCGTACATGTCGTATTTCTGTTTTTTTTTTGGATCACTGAGAACATCGTATGCTTCATTGATCTCGGTCATTTTTTGGGTAGCATCTTCATCTTTGTTAACATCAGGATGATATTGCATAACCAATCTGCGATAGGCGTTTTTAATTTCATCAGGGGTGGCTTTTCGGTCCACCCCTAGAACTTCATAAAAATCTCTATTTGCCAATGTATCTTACCTACAATTCTATATTAGATTTCTTTTGCTTGTCCTTCAGATGCTTCAGAAGATTCATCACCAGAGTCTTGGTTTGAATCACTGGTAGCACTATCTGCAGAAGAAGTCGATGCTTCAGCGTTTGCAGCTTCTTGCTGGTAGATCTTTTCTCCCACTTTACCAATGAGGGAAGATACTTCGTCCATTATTTTTTTGATGTCTTCAATATCTTTATCGTCTTTTAAGGCTTTTTCAAGCTCATCAATTTTTTCATTTGCTGCTTTTAGATCATCGGGATCGGCTTTTTCTTCTAGTTCTTTCATACTCTTACGTGCAGAATAAACTAATGAGTCGGCTTTATTGCGAGTCTCGATCGTTTCGGCTCTTTTTTTATCTTGATCAGCAAATTCATCTGCTTCCTTTTTCATTTTTTCAATTTCTTCGTCTGTAAGTTTATTTGCGTTTGTGATGGTGATATGTTGTTCTTTGTTGGTGGCTTTATCCTTGGCCTTAACGGTTAGAATTCCGTTTGCATCAATAGAAAAGGTAACTTCGATTTGGGGTAATCCTCTAGGTGCAGGTGGAATACCATCAAGAATGAAACGGCCTAGAGAAACATTATCAGTTGCCATAGGACGTTCTCCCTGTAATACATGAACTTCTACACTACTTTGATTATCGGCAGCAGTTGAAAAAATCTGCGATTTGGATACTGGTACAGAGGCGTTACGATCAATCATTTTTGTGCAGATCCCACCCAAGGTTTCAATACCCAACGATAGAGGGGTTACATCCACAAGAACTACATTTTTTACATCACCAGTGATGATTCCACCTTGAATTGCTGCACCCATCGAGACGCATTCCATGGGGTCAATACCACGTTCAATCTTTTTGCCCATGAAATCTTCAATAATTTTTTGGACAACAGGCATTCTGGTTGGACCACCAACCAAGATGATCTTGTCAACTTTTTGGGGTGTTAAATCTGCATCTTTTAAAGATTGTTCCATGGGTCCTTTAATTTTGTCAACAATAGGTTTTACCAGTTGCTCTAATTTTGATCGGGTAATCCTCATATTTAAATGTTGAGGGGTGTTATTGGCATCCACAGTGATAAAAGGTAAGTTAATTTCGGTTTCAAGAGTGGTAGAGAGTTCAATTTTTGCTTTTTCTACTGCTTCGTAAAGGCGATAGTGGTTTGTTTTGTCATTGCGAAGATCAATTCCAGTATCTTTCTGAAACTGGTCGCAAACAAAATCAAAAAGAGCTTTGTCCATATCGGTACCACCAAGTTGAGTATCACCGGACGTTGAGGCAACTTCAAAAACTCCACCACCAAAATCCATAATGGTGACATCAAGAGTACCACCACCCAAATCAACAACCATGATTTTCATGTTGGTGTCGGATTTTTCGAGACCATATGCAAATGCGGCTGCTGTTGGTTCATTCACAAGTCTTGTAACTTCTAATCCAGCAATAGAGCCAGCATCTTTTGTTGCTTGTCTTTGGTCATCATTGAAGTATGCGGGTACTGTAATTACTGCCTTTGTTATGGCTTCACCTAAATAGGCTTCTGCATCTTTTTTAATCTTTTGTAAGATAAAGGCTGAAATTTGTTGTGGAGTATATTCTTTGCCGTAAATTTTGACTTTTTCTTTTGTGCCCATTAACCGTTTAATACCGCTTATGGTTCCTTCTGAATTTAAAGCAGCTTGCCTTCGGGCGGGTTCCCCAACAAGCATTTGTCCGTCTTTTGTAAAGGCTACATACGATGGAGTTGTTTTACCTCCAACACTTGTGCCTTCTGCAGCAGGAATAATGGTAGGCTTACCACCAATCATTACAGCTGCAGCTGAATTTGATGTTCCAAGGTCAATACCAATTATTTTTGACATCTAGGTTCCTCCTGTTGTGTCTCAATTTCTATATCATTATTATTCCCATCTGAATCATCTTTTTGCGATGGATGAGATTTCAACTTTTTGTTAACAATAACCAGAGAAGGTCGGATCACTCTTCCATTAAATTCGTAACCCTTACGTAATTCTTCGACTACGACATCATCGTCGAAAGAATCCAGCGACAACATTCCTCCGATTTCTTGCTTATTTGGATCATAGGGCTTACCAATACAGGGAATAGCAACTAAATTCATTTCTTGAATTGATTTGTTCACTTCTTTCATGATCATTTCAATCCCTGTGTGTATGGATTCAATGTTGCCCGCAGTTTCAGAAGCTTTGTGGATGCGAGATAGGTTGTCCAAAACATTCAAAAGGTGAGTTGAAATACTTGCAATTAAGGAACATCTTGCATTTTCTCTATCTCGATCCGAACTAAATCGAATATGTTGAATTTCTTGCATTAAAGATTTGTTTGCTTCTACAGCTTCTTTGTACCGTATCAATATCTCAGCATAGTCGTTGTTAATGTTCTCGATATACATACCTGTTCCATCATAAGTTGTGTTTATTGTTTTCTTTTTTCGAAACATATATCTCTCCTCGTTCAAACATTTACCCAATTTTTTCAAAGATATGACAAAAAAAGAAAAAAAGAACAAAATTTTATTGATTGGATAACCTAGAAAGTGTTGGTAGTCGGAAGAAGATCAATCAAATGATCAATTGGGGGGATTTTATCATTGTCCCAAAACCAGACAATAGATCGATCTGGTCGTAGAAGAAAGGTATTTCGTTTTGGCTCAGAGGCTTTAATTGAAAAAAAAGAAAAGGTTGAAAGCGAATTGACTTCTTTGAATAATTTCTTATCAGGACATGATAATATGGGGAAAACATTGAAAAGATCGCTGTGATTTCTTTTCATTGCTGAAACTGTATCAGAACTTACTGCAATGCATTGCAATAATCCTTTAGTAAACGGTTTCAATCGGTAAAGGTCATCGATCAGATCTTGAAAAAGAAGTAGTCGATTCTGATCCTTTTTTGATGCAATATGAACAAGGAAAAAAACAAGTAAGAATTTATTTTTAAAAGAATTATTGGTAAAAACAGAACCTTCATAGGTTTCATAAAAAAAATCGGGGAAAACATCTTTTGGCTGCATTACTATTCTTTTGAGGAATCCTTTTGTTGAAACTGTTGCAGGATTTCCAGCACTTCTAAGGCATGTCTCGCAATTCGAACCGATGTAAATCGAAAGCGGATAATACCTGCAGGGTCGATGATGTAGGTTGTTCGTTTTACTCCTACTAATTTTGCATCTTCTGGTCGTTTCACTCCCCATGCATTATATTTTTTTATTGCATCTCTGTGAATGTCGCTCAATAAAGTGATTTGAAGGGAGTGCTTTTGGGCAAAATTAATGTGACTTTTTACTGTATTTCTACTGATGCCGATTACTTCGGCATTACACTTTTCGAAATCTTCAATATGATCAGAAAAGTGTTTAATAAAACGAACACAGGATGGCGTGTTATCTCGAGGGTAAAAAAATAGAACAATCCATTTTCCACGAAACTGGTTCAACGATACAAGTTCATCATATTGATTGGGTAACTGAAAATCAGGTGCTTTTTGTACAATAGTGGTCATGTTTCTTTTTTCTCCTTTGTATGAAAATGGTTTCTATCATTATACCTGAGAAATGCCTTCATAGAAATATCCTTACAAAACTGTAACGAAACCATTACGAAAAAGTCAAAATTTTGTATTTTTATATGTAAACTGTTAAAGTACATATTTTTTAATGGAGGTATTCATGAAGGTACTAGTATTAAACTGTGGAAGTTCTTCAATCAAATATAAGCTTTATGAGATGGGAACAGAAGAAGAGTTGGCAAACGGGATCGTTGAAAGAATTGGAATGGACGAAGGTGGTTTTAAATACAAGAATGTCCATGGGAAAGAAGTAAAAATTTCTCCCGTAATACCGACTCACACAGATGGACTAGACCTAATCTTTCAATACCTATCCGATCAGGAATATGGCGTGATTCAAAGTGTAGAAGAAATTGACGCTGTAGGTCACAGGGTTGTCCATGGCGGAGAAAAGTTTGAAGCTTCTGTCATTATTGATCAATCTGTTATTGATGAAATCCAAAATTGTATTCCTCTAGCACCTTTGCACAATCCGGCTAATTTGCAGGGAATTCAAGCATGTATTCAAAAAATGCCAAAAACACCACAAGTAGCCGTATTTGACACAGCTTTTCACCAAACTATTCCTCCCCAAAATTATATCTACCCCCTTCCATATGATTTGTATGAAAAGGGAAAAATACGCCGATATGGTTTTCATGGAACTTCCCACCGATATGTTGCCAATGAGTGTGCAAAAATGATGAACCGACCACTAGAGGAATTGAAGATAGTGACATGTCATTTGGGAAATGGTAGTTCGATATGTGCTGTAAAAAATGGAAAATCATTTGATACCACAATGGGATTTACACCCTTAGCAGGAGTGGAAATGGGAACACGCTGTGGTGATATTGATCCCTTTATCCCCTTATATTTACAAAAAAACTATTCACTATCTATTGAACAGGTTGACGACCTGATGAATAAACAGTCCGGTTTTTTAGGCGTAACCGGACTATCTTCAGATTTGCGAGATGTTACAGAAAAAGCAAAAGAGAATCATCAAAGATGCCTCCTTTCTTTGGATATCTTATCTTACCAAGTGAAAAAATATGTTGGAGCGTATGCAGCTGAAATGAATGGCTTAGATGCAGTTGTCTTTTGTGGAGGAGTTGGGGAGAATACCGAAGAAGTTCGAGAAATCAGTATGAAAAATATGGAAATGTTTGGCATTGAATTGGATGATGATCGGAATTTCCCTCATGCACGAGTTACACGAGAAATATCCACCGATTCATCCTCTGTACGAGTTTTTATCATTTTTACTAACGAAGAAATAATGATTGCACGTGATGCGGTGATGCTCTGTGGATAATAACAATCGTAAAATTGACGACAATGCCTTAAACCTTTTATGTAAAATGGCAAATATTTCCCTTACCCAGGAAGAAAAAGAACATTTGATCATACAGCTCAATAGCATTGCACGACTATTTGATCAAATTTCAACGCATACTACTCAAAAAGATTCTTTCTCTAGAAGATCTACATTTTTATCCGATGATACCCCTTCCTCGTTTTCAAATATTCAAGGAATCCTAAATAATGTTCCTTCTAAGCGTGATAATTCAGTTGTTTGCCCGGTAATGAAGTTTCAAGGTAAAAAAAATGAAGCATCTTAATTCTATCAAAAGCATTCATGAAGCTTATCATTCGGGCAGTACCACTCCATCTCAACTCGTTGTGGAGTACTTGAAACGGATTCATGATCAAGATCCCACCATTCAATCTTTTTTGACTCTTTGCGGGAATGAAGCTAAAGATTCTGCTTTGCAATTACCGGCTACCTTATCCAAGGAGCTTTTACAGAAGTATCCGCTTTACGGTATTCCTGTTGGCGTAAAAGACAACATCAATGTAAATAATGTAGAAATGACAGCAGCATCAAAAATACTACAAAACCATCGCTCCGTGTATGATGCTACCGTTGTGGAACGTCTCAAGAAAAAAGGCGCTATCGTTATTGGGAAAACCAATATGGACGAATTTGCAATGGGTTCTTCCACCGAATTCTCAGGTTTCTATCCTACAAAAAATCCTATTCACCTTGATTATACTCCTGGAGGTTCTTCGGGAGGTTCTGCAGCGGCAGTTAAAGCAGGTTTTTGTCCTATAGCTTTGGGCTCTGACACCGGAGGATCTGTCCGACAACCTGCTGCTTTTTGTGGAATTGTAGGAATACGTCCTACATATGGTTTTGTTTCTCGGTATGGGATGACTTCTTTTTGTTCTACTTTGGATCAAATTGGACCCATAGGAATTACTGTTGATGACGCTTTTTCACTTTTGCAGTGTATATGTGGGCATGATGAAAACGATTCCACTTCTGAAAATATGGAGTGGGAGGATCTTCCGGAAGTTCCTTCATTAAATTCCTTTGGAATCCTATCCAGTATAGATCATCTACAGATGGATCCTTTTATCGAGAAAATGTATCATCGAGTCATCCAATTTCTTTCTTCCTCCTACAATCCTGTTTCGTTTGATCTGAATATGCTGGATTGTGCTATGGCAACCTATCATGTTATTGCTGATTCTGAAGCTTCCTCTAACTTATCAAGATTTGATGGGATTCGTTTTGGACAACAGAAAATTGGTTTATCTTCCGAAGAATCCTATTTATTAGCCAGAACAGAAGGCTTTGGTACCGAAGTGAAACGTAGAATTTTACTAGGAACATATATTCTTTCTAACGAGTTTGCTGGTAATTATTACAAACAAGCTCTTTATGCAAAAGACTTAGTTACAACAGAATTTGAGTCAATCTTCACAAATTGCCCCTTTCTAGTATTACCCACAACCCTTAAAATGCCATTTAAATTTGGTGAAAGAAAAGACCCATTAGATATGTATTACTCTGATTACCTAACCATCCCTTCTTCGATTGCTGGATTGCCTTCTGTGTCAATACCCATTGGTATTGACGATATGGGTTTTTCAGCAGGCATTCAATTGATCGGGCCACGATTTTCTGAAAAACTTTTATGGAAAGTTGCTCGTACAATTGAGGAGGAAGTTTCATGATTAAACCAACCATAGGGCTAGAAATACATATCCAACTCTTAACAGAAACAAAAATGTTCTGTAGATGTAAGTCTTCTTTTGGGGATTTACCTAATTCAAACATTTGTCCTGTTTGCATGGGATATCCGGGTGCATTACCCGTACCCAACCGAAAAGCAGTAGAAATGGCACTCATGCTTGGTATTGCATTGCAGGGTGACATTCAACTTGTATCGGATTTTTCTCGAAAAAATTATTTTTATCCTGATTTACCCAAAGGATATCAGATAACACAGGATTCTATTCCTATTGTGAAGGGTGGATGTATCGGTATTCGCAAGGATACTAATGTTTTTTTAGAAAGAATGCATATAGAAGAAGATTCTGCAAAAATGATCCACGAAACCGGTGCTGATCAAACGTATATTGATTTCAACAGAGCCGGGATTCCTCTGCTCGAAATAGTAACCCTTCCGTGCATGCATTCACATGAAGACGCTGGTATTTTTCTCGAGAAACTTAAACAAATCGTATCCTATTTAAAAATTTCGACGGGAAAAATGGAAGAAGGAGCTCTTCGCTGCGATGTAAATGTATCCATAAGTCAATCCGATGATACACTTGGGCAAAAAGTAGAAGTTAAGAACTTGAACTCTTTTCGGGCTGTTATGCGATCGATTCAGTACGAAGTTCAACGCCAAACCGATTATCTTGAAAAAGGAATTCCCATCATTGCTGAAACTCGCACATGGAATGATGAAGAATCTAAAACTATACAAATGCGCATAAAAGATAGCAAATCTGATTACAGATATTTTCCTGAACCCGATTTGCGATCATTGGTAGTTTCAGAAGAAATGCTTGAGAAAGCAAAATGTTCCATCCCTGAATTACCCAGCGATGCTTTCAATCGCTTAATTACAAAACATGGATTGTCTGAATATGATGCACAATTACTTACTGCATCACCTGATATGTTGCAGTACTTTGATGAATGTATAGAAGGCTTTAATGACCCCAAAGCTGTTTCCAACTGGATATCTTCTGAGCTGATGAAAATCATGAATGATCGCAATTGTACGATTTACCAAATTGGAATATCTCCAAAAAAACTACAAGAATTGTTAAAATTAATACAAAATGAAACAATTTCAGGTAAAATTGCTAAGGATTTACTACCCCAACTTATTCAAACCGGTAAAAATCCAAGTGACATTGTGAAAGAACAGGGTTTATTGCAGGTAACCGATGATAACGTACTTCTTGAGATCGTTAACAAAGTCCTTCAGGACAACCCTAAAGAACTTGAAAGATATCATGCCGGTGAAGAAAAACTGTTTGGTATGTTTATGGGTGCTTGCATGAAAGCTACCAAAGGGAAAGGAAATCCAAAGCTTTTAAATACTATTTTAAGAGAGGCATTAAAAAAATGACAAAGTATTCGCATTTGGATACACCCTTTATTGACGCTGTAAAAAGTTATGTTGATAAAAACCGCACTGCCTTCCATATGCCGGGGCATGCTCGATCTCGTTTGATTCCAGAGCAAATTGAAGCTTTACTGGGAAAAAATGTTTTTAAGTACGATTTAACTGAAGTAGAAGGCGTTGATTATTTACACAAAGCAGAAGGCGTATTAAAGGCTTCTCAAGAGTTAACCGCAGCTGCTTTTGGTTCTGAGCAAGTTTTCTATTTAGTGAATGGTAGCACTGTTGGTGTTATGTCGATGATTATGTCTAGTGTGAAACCAGGAGAAAAACTTATTGTACAACGCAATTCTCATAGATGCGCAATTGCAGGGATCACACTTGGTAATGTTACTCCCATATGGATTCAACCAGAAATGATTCCTGAATATCAGATTTTAGCTGGTGTTCTGCCTGAGACATTACAGAGAACCATTGATGAAAATCCCGATGCAAAAGCTGTTCTTTTAACTTCTCCAAACTATTATGGTATGGCCCAAAACATGATGGAATTAATACGTATTGCACACGAGAACGATATCATTGTTCTCGTAGATGAAGCACATGGGGCCCATTTTCCTTTCCACCCGGATTTACCAACCTCCTCTATCGATCGTGGCGCTGATATGATCACTCAGTCTACACATAAATCCTTGCCTGCCTTAACGCAAACGGCTCTTTTGCATGTTAACGGTAATCGAATCGATCTGGACAGACTTACATCCGTTTTATCTATGCTGCAGTCCTCTTCCCCTAATTATTTACTTATGATGTCCATTGAAGCGAGTCGAAAAATGATGTCTCAGCACGGAATGGAACTTTGGTCAAGGGCCATGGAAACTGCATCCTACGCAAGAGAAGAACTACTAAAAATTCCAGAACTTCAAGTTATTGATGAATCAATTATTGGTAAATATGGAATTGTAGAATGGGATTCTACAAAACTGAGCGTTTTAACAAACTCACTTCGACATTCTGGTTTTGAGATTGAACATCTTTTAAATAGTCAGTTCAATATTGAAATTGAATTGTCAGCTCTGAATAATTATCTTTGCTTCATAACAGGGGGTAGCACTAAAGAAGATATTGACCATCTTGTAAAAGCAACCCGTTGGTTTTCTGAGAACAAAGGAAATACTGATTTGAAAGAATTTATACGGATTCCACAAATACCCTTCCAAGTTTATACACCTGCTGAGGCTTTCAATCAACCATATGAGCAGATACCATTTAAGAGCGCTGACGGTCAAATATCAAAGAGAATTATTGCTCCCTACCCGCCAGGTATTCCCTATGTATGTCCTGGCGAGATTATTACACAAAATGCTGTTGAAATGTTAACCCAAATGAAACTTGACGGAGCAGTGGTACAGGGAATTGATGAAAACGAGATGGTTGAAGTTATTACAGAATAACACTACAATCATTCCATATTTTTTTAGAAAGGGTATTGGTTTTGAGTAAAGAATTGTTTGAAACGATTAAAGAATACGAAAAAGAATCTTCTGATCTTATTGAAACGACAAAAGAAGAATGTGCCAAGCTCTATCAAAAATTTGAAGATGAAAAGATTCATCTTCAATCAAGAATTGAGAAAGAAATCCTTGATATGAAAGAGGATCATAAGCATAAAATTGATGTTGCCAAAAAAGACCTGCAGCAACAATTTGAAAAAGAATTTCAAAACATCCAAACAAGTGCTGTGCAATCTTTTGAAAAGCACTGTTCCAAGATGATTTCTGACTTTCTTCAAAGCGTTGGATATTGATTTATGGCTATTCAAAAATTACATCTTTTGCGATTTGTTGTACCAAAAAATCAGGTATCTCAATTTCGCAATACGTTGTATGAAAAGGGACTTTTTCATCTTCGAGATGTATCATCTTTAAGTCAGTCCTTGTTGCCAAATCATGATGAAGTCTCCCAAATTGAAAGTGATATTCGGAAAGCTTCAGAGATTATCTCCTTGTTTGATACTTTTCAACCTGAAAAGAAAGCATTTATCGAAAACTTCATTCCCAAGAAACCAATTTTTTCGAAAAATGAAGTTTCTTCGATTCAAGAAAAACAGCAATTCCAGGAATTCTACCAAGAAGTAATGTCCATATGGAGTCAACGTTTATCCAGTCTAGAGTTGATAGAACATATGCGTGTTCTTTACCAGCAGCTTATTCCTTTTTCTTCCTTCTCGTTTTCTTTTTCAGATTTTCAACAAATGCAACGAACCAAAGTTCTTTTCCTGCAAGCAGACGGTAGAAAATTAGAAGATTTAGAACAATTTGAATTTCTGCGAAAAAACGCAGTAATTGTACCTGCTGTCAACGTAAATCATCATAAAAAAGAAAAAACACATGGCTTTATTGTTGCGTATCCTTCTTTTCAACAAGAGGAAATTCAGGTTTATTTGAATCGTGCCGGTCTGAAAGAGTTTCCTTTCCAAACTCTCATTCATTCTCCTAGACAAGAAATTCTAAACCTTGAGCAAAAAATTCAAAAACATTTGGATGATGTTGCAAAATGGGAACGAGTTTTGCTGGACTACAAAGAACAACTTTCAACCATCTATTTGTGGAAAGATTTTTCCATTAACAAAATTATACGAGCAAATGGGATGAAGCGGTTCGCCCAAACCAATAGTGTCGCTTATATTGAGGGCTACATTCCATCTGAACAAAGCCTTGATGTTGAGAAATCTTTAGAACACGAATATCCCATGATTTACATTGAGGTAGAGAAAACTCCCAATAATCCGCCTGTAAAACTGAAAAACCATCCTTTTATTCAACCTTTCGAATTTCTTGTTCGTATGTATGGTCTTCCACGTTTTGGAATGATTGATCCAACAGCTTTGGTAGGTCTTGTTTTTATCGTGCTTTTTGGAATAGCTTTTGCAGATGGACTATATGGAATCTCCATGATGGCAATTTGTGCCTATTCAATGAAGAAATATTGGTTCGATAAAGATACTGTTTCGTTTTTTAAAATGTTTTTTTGGGCTGGATTCTTTGCTTTTTTGTTTGGTGCGCTAACAGAGTCCTGGGCAGGAGATCTGTTTACGCCCTCTTACCTGCCTGAATCGTCAGTATTTATCAAATTAAAAGACTTTGTTGGTGTAATGAATCCATCACAGAGTTTTATTGCCCTCATGGTAGGAGTTATTTACGTTGGGGCATTTCTTCAATGTACTGCAATTTTTATGTCTTTTTTACAAAGATGTAAAGAAAGGCAATATGCGGAAGCAATTTTCAATAATCTCTCTTGGATTTTGTTCATACCGTCTGCTGTAATAGTTGCCGGACAATTTTTATCACCAGGATACTATCCCTCTATGTTAGTTTTCATTTCACAACAGGTATGCATTGTAGCCCTCGTTCTTATCTTCATTGGAGGATTTTTACAGAGTAAAAACAACATTTTTAAAGGAATTGTGAAGGGTTTTTTAAATATGTACGGCATAAAAAGTTCATACGGAGCAGCTACCCTTCTTGGAGATGTTTTATCTTATCTCCGATTAGCCGCATTAATGATTGCAACTTCTTCTATGGCTATGTCATTTAACCTGATCGCTGGTATGTTCAAATCAATCCCGGTAGTAGGGATTGTTGTTATGGCTATTATGATTCTGTTCTTAAATGTTTTTAATTTCCTTCTCAATATTATTGGATCGTTTGTTCACCCTGTTCGTTTGTTATTTTATGAAATGTTTGGTCGATTTTACGAAGACGGTGGAATCGAATATCATACTTATTCTCAAAAATTTACCAATGTTTTTGTTGTTAAGGAGGCAAAACGATGACGTTTGCACAGCTATTAGAAACGTATTTTTTTAGTTCTGGCCAGGGTTGGAATATTGTCGGATTGTTTGTTTGTTTAATGCTTGGTGGGATGGGTTCAGCCAAAGCTTTGTACATTTCTGGTAATCAAGCTGCCGGTGCCTTATCGGAAAAACCTGATCTTTTTGGACGATTATTTGTTTTAATGGCTTTACCTGCCACCCAAGGACTTTACGGATTTGTACTTTGTTTTCTTGGAATGCAGCAAATGGGTTTAAGTACTGGACAAACATTGACTGTGCAAGCTGGTCTTGCTTTATGTTTTGCCTTTATTCTTATAGGATTTGTACTTTATTTTTCTGCTGTTTATCAGGGAAAAAGTTCTGCAGCTGCTATTAATTTAACAGTCAAGCAGCCGAATAAATCCGGTAGTGCTCTTCTTTTCCCTGCTTTGGTCGAAACATATGCTCTTCTTGCATTTGTTGGGGGATTTTTACTGTTAACATTCATCCAAGGGTCTTCCATATTTTAAGATGAATATACAGAAGCTTAAAGAAGTAGTCACAAATCAAGCTAGAAAAGAAGCTAAAGAGCAAATCGATCAGACAAAAAAAGACATTGAAACACAACTTGAAGAGTTTATGAGAATTCTATCTGAGGATAGAAAAAAGCAATTAAAAGAAGTTGAGGATACATTTCAAGCCTCAATGCATCAAGCAGAATTCAATGTTGAGTCTCAGTTTAAGAAGAGAGTTTTACATACACGACACGATCTTCTTCAAAAACTGAAAAGTAAGCTCATGGAAGAATACCTTTTGTCCGTTCAAAAAGATCCACTCGTGTTTTTAAAAAGAATTGTTGCTACCTTTCCTCCTTCAGCTGACATATATTGCAGCAAGGAACTTGAAACTGCAATTACACCAAAGACGATCGCATCCATTGGATTACAAGAACCACAATACAAATTCTGTGGTGTTGATCCACTACTTTCACCTGGTGTATCTTGTATTTCAGATAAAGTAAAATACTTGTTCCTTTTAGAAGAAGAAATTGATAGCTACCTTGATAAACATCAAAAAGAATTTGGAGACCTTATTCTTCATGAATAAACCTTCAGTTATAAAAAATACTGTACCAGATTACGAATATGGCTACCTTTCTGCATATTTAAAATCAAGAGAGAGTCATTTTCTTTCTACAGAGAGTATTACTTCTTTATATCGAAGTGTTACCTTAGAAGAAATTTTCCATCATTTGAGTCAAACTCGATATTCAACTATTCCTTTTACTTTGGATCCAAAAGACTTTGAGAATTATGCATGGGGCTTTTATTTTTCTGAAATGGAGGAAATAAAACCTGTATTACCAGAAAATTATATTCTGTTCTTTCTTGAACGGTTACATTCTGTGATTTTTTCACAAGAAGAAATTTTCTCTTTTTTAGAAAATGAAGATTTCAATAAACGTCTAGTGAGTTTCGTAACATTAGCTGAAAACGGCACAGTCTATACCAAAAAATTATCCTCCTATATTGTAGATCGATTCAACATGTTTGAATCGATTCGGAGAACCATTGAACCATCTTTCCCTACACACACCTACTATACAGGAGGAAACATTTGTGAAGATTCTATGAACCGTCTTTTTGATAGCAATTTTGCTCAAATTGATCTTTCCTGGATTCAGACACAATGGATGGACTATATTGAAAAAGAAAAACCCGTTAAAGCGTATGATTTTACATTTATGTTCCGATTTGAAACCTATTGGTGGCAGCTTATCTGGAAGTTAATCAAAGAACCTTCGTATGAAAACACTGGATTGGATTACGTTATTTCGTATTTTGGCCATTTCATACTAGAAATCGAAATTTTAAAAAAATTGTACATTTGTACTAGGTATCAATTGCCCTGTACAAATTTAAAGGAGATCATTCTTCATGCAATCGGATAGAATTAAAGGATGTGTGATTGGTGAACGAGATATTGTAAGAATTTTTTCTGCTTTCTCGTTTCATACGATTGCAGTGAACGACAAAAAACAGTTTAATCAAGAACTCCGACAAGAAATATTTGCCAAAAATTATCGTTTTTTTATTGTGACAGAGACATTTATTCAACAAATATCCCCAGAAAATGAGTTACTGATTCAGGAGAATCATGTAATTGTCATATCCATCCCTACGAATACTGGATCTAGAGAAGCGGCAATACAAAAGCTTTCCAACATGATTCGAAGAGCGGTGGGAATTGATATTGTTAAAACTGAAGGAGATTCCTATGAGTAATGAAAAACAACAAGGACGAATCGTCAGCATATCTGGCCCTCTTATCGTAGCTGAAAATTTACCTCAAGCACATATGATGGAAGTCGTCCGAATTGGTAATGAAAAACTCTTTGGAGAGATTATTGAACTTCATAAAAATCTTGTGTATATACAATGCTATGAAGAAACTACTGGATTACGACCTGGTGAACCCGTTTTGTCTTCTGGATATCCACTTTCTGTCATTTTGGGACCAGGAATCATTGGCTCTATTTATGATGGAGTACAAAGGCCATTAAACATTATCTACGATGAACATGGTGATTTTATTGCCAGAGGAATTGATGTAGAACCCTTAAATTACATTAAAAAATGGGAATTTCATCCTATGCTAAAAAAGGGTGATTCAGTTCATCAGGGACAGAAAATTGGATGGGTGGAAGAAACACCAACCATTAAACACTATATCATGATACCACCTGGAATATCGGGCGTGATTGATCAAATTCAAGAAGGTACATTTACTGTAAAAGACGAAGTGGCTATTGTACGAGATAAAAGTAATAAAGATCACTCTATATCTATGCTTCAAATATGGCCAGTTCGAACGAAACGACCTTTTGAGAAACGTATTGTACCAACACAACCTTTAATTACTGGTCAACGAGTCATAGATATGTTTTTCCCTGTAGCGGAAGGTGGAACAGCTTGCGTCCCAGGACCTTTTGGTTCTGGAAAAACCGTTATTCAACACCAGTTAGCAAAATGGGCCTCTGCCGATATGATTGTATATGTTGGATGCGGAGAACGAGGAAATGAAATGACAGATGTCTTGATGGAATTTCCTCATTTGAAAGACCCAAAAACCGGACGATCTTTGATGGAAAGAACAATTTTGATTGCAAATACATCCAATATGCCAGTTGCAGCACGGGAAGCTTCTGTTTATAGTGGTATCACCATTGCTGAATATTTCCGAGACATGGGATACAACGTTGCTATTATGGCTGACTCTACATCTCGATGGGCAGAAGCCATGCGAGAGATTTCAGGAAGACTGGAAGAAATGCCTGGTGAAGAAGGTTATCCTGCTTATTTATCCTCTCGTATTGCAGGTTTTTATGAACGATCTGGTAAAGTTCAAACACTAGGCGGAGATCATGGAAGTCTTTCTGTTATTGGAGCAGTTTCACCCCCGGGGGGTGACTTATCTGAACCAGTCGTACAGTCTACTCTTCGAGTTGTTAAGGTGTTCTGGTCCTTGGAAGCATCACTGGCCTATGCACGTCATTTTCCGGCCATTAACTGGCTGAATAGTTATTCCTTGTATTCCAACCTTACTGACTCCTATTTTCAAAAAGAAATTAATGAAAAATGGCCCAAATATAGAATTCAGGCCATGAGTTTGCTTCAAAAAGAAAGTGAATTGAATGAAATTGTTCGACTTGTTGGAACCGACGCCTTATCTGAAACCGAAAAACTTGTGATGGAAATTGCAAAATCCATTCGTGAGGATTTCCTTCATCAAAATGCTTTTGATGATGTTGATACGTTCACAAGTGGTATGAAGCAGTACTATATGATACAAAATATCATCAAAATGTACGAGGAGTCCTTTTCTCAGCTGAAATTGCATAAAACACTCAAGGTGACTGATATTATGAAATTGCCAGTGCGTGCTTCGATTGCTCGAGTGAAATATATCCCAGAAGAAGAACTTCAAAAATGTGATTTAACTTCTCAGATTAAATCAGCTATTGAGCAATTGTCTTCTACCTTGGAGGAATCGAATGATTAAAGAGTATAGAACTTTATCGGATGTTGCAGGACCTATCATCATTGTTGATGGACTAGAGGGTTGTAGCTATGGTGAATTGGTTGAGATTTACCTCCCCGACGGTACTATGCGTCATGGCGAAGTCCTAAAGGCTGAAGAACACAAAGCTCTAGTTCAAATGTTTGAAGGAACTGAAAACCTTAACATACAATCTACTCGAATTCGCTTCAGCGGTAAACCGTCAGAAATAAGTCTATCCCCCGATATTATTGGGCGTGTTTTTAGTGGTTTAGGAAAACCTATTGACGATGGTGGAGAGATTATTGCACAAGTTACAAAATCTACAATTGGTGAACCAATCAACCCCTACGCACGTGATTATCCATCAGAATTTATTCAAACAGGAATATCTGGAATTGATGGACTGAACACACTTGTTCGCGGTCAAAAGTTGCCAATTTTTTCAGGTGCAGGATTACCTCACAATGAACTAGCTCTTCAGATTGCACGACAAGCTAAGGTTTTAAAAAAGAGCGATCAATTTGCTGTTGTTTTTGGTGCAATGGGTGTAACATTTGATGAGTCTAACGAATTTGTTAGCTCTCTGCGGGAAAGTGGAGCAATAGAACGTTCAGTGATGTTTATCAATTTAGCCAATGATCCCGTTATTGAAAGATTAGCTGTTCCCAAGTATGCATTAACGACAGCTGAATATCTTGCTTTTGAGCTGGGCTATCATGTATTGGTTATTTTAACAGACATGACGAATTACTGCGAAGCACTGCGTGAAGTTTCAGCTGCAAGAAAGGAAATACCGGGCCGAAGAGGTTATCCTGGATATATGTATACAGATTTAGCTACCATATATGAGCGTTGTGGAAGAATCAAAAACAAAGATGGTTCCATTACAATGATGCCTATCCTCTCTATGCCCGATGATGATAAAACACACCCAATCCCTGATCTAACCGGATACATTACCGAGGGTCAAATTTTTGTTTCAAGATCTTTATATGCAAAGGGATTTTATCCTGCCATTGACGTTTTACCTTCCTTATCTCGATTAAAAGATAAAGGTATTGGTAAAGACAAAACCCGTGAAGATCATGCCAATTTAATGAACCAATTATTCGCAGCTTATGCACATGGCCGGGAAGTACAAGAATTGGCTGTTATCCTTGGTGAAAGTGCTTTAAGCGAAATTGATCAGCTCTATATCAAATTTGCCAATGAATTTGAAGAACGGTATGTAAAACAAAACACACGAGAAGATCGAACAATTGAAGAAACACTGAATTTGGGGTGGGAACTTTTACGAATTCTACCCGAAACAGAAATGACTCGAGTTAGTGATGCATTTATTGAAAAATACTATAAGAAAAGGCGGTAAAGTGTGGCTCAACGCGTAAGTCCTACTCGAATGAAGCTGTTGGAAACCCGAAAAAGGCACAAAACAGCAAAAAGAGGACACAAACTTTTAAAAGAAAAATTAGAAGCTCTCGCTAGAGAACTCGTTGAATTAGCCAAAGAATTTGAGAAACAAGAAAAAAAAGTTGGAGATCGACTTCCTCAGATTTTAGAGCAATTCTTGATTCTTCGAACAACTGTAACCGATGAAGAAATGAGAAATATCGTTTCCGATTATCCCGCTGAGTTTTCTCTTACAATGTCACAAAAAAATGTGATGAACATTGTATTGCCTGAATTTCATATCCATCATATTCATCCATCCAAACCTGTGTTTAGCGAATGTGGTCTAAATCCAGCTTTTGACATTGTTTTACGTGAATTTGATCGGATTCTAGATGATCTACTAAAGCTGGCAGAGTTAGAATTTTCCATTTATGAAATTGCTCGTATTGTTGAAATGACAAAACGCCGTGTGAATGCACTGGAATACGTGTTAGTCCCAGAATTAGAAGCTACTATTAAATATATTACGTCCAAGCTTGAAGAAAATGAGCGATCCACTACAATTAGGTTGATGAAAATTAAAGACATCCTAAGTAAACGTTCCTATTAACATTTCCTTAGTAAATACCCAGTTAGAAGGTGGTTTTAACTCATGAAAAATCAGATGAAACTGCACACATTCATCATGCAGTGCAATATTGGATCCCGACGGAAATGTGATGAGTTTATTCGTTCTGGGTATATCTATGTGAATGGTCAAATTGTTGTAAAACCTGAACATTTAATTGATCCCCAGGTTGATATCGTTTCATTTAAAGAAAAAAGAATTCAACCCGATACCACTCTGTATTACTTTCTGTTTTACAAACCTCTGAAAACTGTTACCACTACATCGGATCCTGAAAAAAGAAGAACAGTGATGGACTTTTTCCCAAAACATCTTCCTATCTTCCCTGTCGGTCGATTGGATTACGATTCAGAGGGCCTTGTGATCATGACAAATGATGGTGAGTTAGCTCATAAAATCACCCACCCACGGCACCATATTCCTAAAACCTATATTGTCAGAGTTAAGGGAGCTCCTGAGCTGAAGGTTATTGAGCGGCTTCGTAAAGGGATATTTATGGATGGGTATCGTTCAAAGCCTGCCTATATAAGACTGTTAAATAAAAACAGACAATCGGCAGTGTATGAAGTAGTTTTAGAAGAGGGCAAAAATCATCAGATACGAAATATGTTCCTTTATATGGGACATCCAGTAATCGACTTAAAAAGAGTTGCGATTGGAACATTGAAAATTGATGCATTAAAACCTGGTCAATACAGAGTTATAACAAAAAAAGAAATGCAACAATTATTTCAAAAATCCCTGTCAGTAAAACAAAGAATTGAGAAAAAAAGAGCAATACGAGAGCACAAAAAAGAGCAATCAAGCCAACACTCTTAATTAGAAATTTCTCTCCCGATTAAATACAGGTCTTTCAGGTTGATTATATCATCTTGGAAACAGTCAAATATCGGATTCCATGTATCATCTTTACTTGTCCTACCAAGGTTCTGTTGAAACATTAAGCGATCTTCTTCATCAATCATTCCATTTTCATTGAAATCACCTAAAAGGAATTCCTCATCAAGAATTACAGTTGGATGGATGTACTTAATCAAAATATCAGATGGATATTGATACGGTAGGGTACCTTGAATGATGAAACTAGGACTAAGATTTTTACCATTGATGATAGATTGTAAGAAAAGCTGGGCACATGAAATTGGTTGAGAAGAAGCATCTCTTTGATGGTGGATCAAACGAACTGTGTTCGTTTCTTTTTGAACTTCTACTGCTCCTTGTTTTTCAGCAAAGCCAGTGATTTTTATCCAAGGGTCGAACGTGATAAATACATCAAAAAGACCTTCGTAAGCATTGTGAAGTTTGATTTCCAGTTCAAATATTTCGCCTGCTTGAACTTTTTTTGGAGTACATATTTCGAGAAATGGATAAGGGGGAAGGTTGGAATTCTGTATTGAAAATGGTAATGGATCACTTTCCAAAATTTTAGTATTCGTTTCTACTTTTCGATATGTTTCTTTATCGTTCTGAACAGTTGTGTGATAGATCTCCTCGTAATATGGGATAACAATTTTGAAATAATAGGAACCATCTGGTAAGAAAGGCTGTTTGTAGATGTTATATCCATCCCAAAAATACGTGTAACGTCCAATTGGAATGGTTTCTCCGAAGTGAATTGTGTGAACTTTGTTTCCATATTCATCATAAATGTAAAGAAAGACTTGTTCGGCATAGTTTCTAGTTTTATCAATACTTCGTGAAACAGAACCATCTTCTTTAACAAATATAGAACGTGTAAAGGTGCCAGAGTTCAGCTGAAAAGATAGAAATCCAAAGTTGTCTTTGTTCATATGGAAAGTATCAACCGATAACGAGATATCAGAGATGGGAGGCTTAATAGTCTTTATACTGTTCTTGGAGACCATGAAAGGAATGTGAAGACGAGAAGATGGATTGGGATTATTCTCGTCAGGAAGGATGTCAATCCAGACAACACCTTCCATAAAGTCAGGAAGATTGTCTTTGTTTGGATATAACCAACATTGTATGGTTTCGGTGGAATGTGGATCTATTGTAACGTAGGGTTTATCAAAGACAGCGATGTAACCATCGGCAAAATCTTGATGTGATAGAATTTCTGAAGATAAGCGTCCTGAAATTGTATGGGCGGATGTATTTTTGATATAAATATCCACTGGATCCTGGATGCTTTCAGATTTCATCATAATGGAGGGTGGTGTAGCTATCAATGGAGATTCCATAGCTGCTTGAAGGTCAATTTGACCTGCACCCTGGTACAAAAAAGAAAAGATGGTATTTGTGAGAGGATTTCTTAACAAAGTGGACGTATTCATCATTAAAGCAGTGATTTCGTCGATGGATAAGGATGGATATGCATGCCGAAGAATAGCAGCACATCCGGCAATAACGGGTGTGGCCATGGATGTACCTTGTTTTTTACCCCACATAGGAATAGGGTCCTCCGGTTTAAAAGATGGGACTGCGGAGTAGAGAGAAGTTCCTGGTGCCGTGATTTCTGGTTTGAAATATCCTTCATCTCCTGAGAAACAAGGACCTGCCGAGGTGTATGAAGATATCAGAGGGGTTATTGGCTCAAAAGTTATATAACCAAATCCGTCTATAATTCCTTGAAGTGTTTCTTCCATTTTAGCACTTACCATCATGCAAGGTAAAAAATCATGTTTTTCTGGATCTGCAATACCTTCTACTACCAGCGATGGACTGAAACTTCGATCTTCGTAATTAAATATAATGCATGCTTTTGCACCAGCCTCCTTGGCGTTTAAATTCTTTTCAAAAAATGTGATTCCATTGTCTTTAGGACCTCTTTGTATGAATGCAATTTTTCCTTGCAAATCAGTCTGACTGCATTCATCTTTAGACCCGAAACCACAATAGACAATATCAAGACCATCAAGATCAGACGTAAAAGGAGGAGAAAATCGAGAAGACTGGCCAAAGAAAGTTGTCTGATGAATGGGTGTATGGATGGTAAAGGGTTGCATCAGTCGGTCATCAGAAGCAGCTACTTGCAGAATTGAAGAAAAAACTCCCGGAGCATCGATAGGCCAAGCATTGTATTCGGTTCTACTACCACCATTGCCAGCTGCTGCCACTATCATTACTCCGCTCTTTTTTGTCGCTTGAAAAGCGTCATAATAAGGGCTATCTTCTACAATTGAGGGATTTTCACCTGGGTGACCCAGAGATAGATTGATTACAGAGCATTGATCACGCACTGCATATTCACAAGCAGTTATAAGGGTATACGAAGGTGCACCACCGCTACGGGTAGAGGGGAATACCTTGTAGGCATATAAAGTTGCATCTGGACATATACCATGCAGAGTAATTGAACTAGGGTTGTTAGCAGCTGCTATTCCAGCTACATGAGTACCATGTCCGCCGGTGAACGGTGAATCATCAATAGGATCAGGATCCCCTGGTGTTTCTTTCTCAAGGTCTTCTTCAGGAAAATAACAATCCCAACCTCCCGCAACTTTCGATTCATCGGTAGAGAAGCCTGTAGGATAAAAATCAGGATGTTGATAATCAATTCCTGAATCTACTATTCCCAAACGTATATCTGGATTGGGCTTGATAAGAGTTTCCTGATATGATTTCAAGGCTGGTATTTTATTTCGTCCAATGGTTTGAATCGTAATATCTCGAACCGGGTAGAACAGCTTATCATCTAGGAATACCTTTTCTACGTGAGAATTTTGAGCAATATATGGAATTGTGTATCCGGGAATAGAAACAGCAAACCCGTTAAACACATATTGCCAAGAACCAAGAAGCTCAATATTCTGGATATTTGAAAGAGAATCCAGTAGTTGTTTTTGATTGTTTTCTAGTTTTTCTCTATAAAGTCCTTCGTTCCATTTTGAAAGTGTATTGTTGGATAAAAGAGTAGGAAGAGAATATCTTTTTTCAACGACTGATAGTCCCTTACACTTTACAATCACTGTAAACGTTTTTGATGATGTAAATGTATCATCGTTAAAAGAAAGAATGTTGGAAATTTTTTCTAATTGAGACGGAGAAAAAGCCCAAAAAGAACCAACTGGTATAATGGGTACAAAAAAAACCGTGAAAACTATTGCTGTGACGACGATTTTAATAAAAGCGAGTTTCATAGTTCACCCCATTCGGTTTATTTTTATCAATTTCAATATACAATAGTTTTATGAGATTTGAAAAATCTTGCGGCGTTATTATCTATCGTTTTGATAAAAAAAGAGTCCTTTATTTGATTGTTCGTTACAGTGCTTATTCCCGCTATTGGGGTTTAGTAAAGGGTCATGTCGAAGCAGAAGAAACCGAACTACAAACTGCAAAAAGAGAAGTCTACGAAGAAGTTGGGTTTCAAAACATACAAATTGCTACTGGTTTCCGTGAAACAATTAGTTACAGTCCATATCCTGATTGCTTAAAAGATGTTGTATTCTTTCTGGGTACAACAACCGAAGACAAAATACGTTTTATTTCCAAAGAGCATGATAAGTCTCTTTGGATACCAAAAGAAGAAGCTTTTACTCACCTTAAGCATGGTAACGATCGTTTTGTTTTACATCGTGCTGAATTGTTTATTCAAAATAATTTTTTAGATGGAGGTACACATGGCTACTAAAAGCAGTATTTATGAATGTGAAATTTGTGGAAACGTCGTAGAAGTCCTTCGAAGTGGAGCTGCACCACTGATTTGTTGTGGTAAACCTATGGTTGAAAGAATTCCTCAGACTGAAGACAAGGGAAATGAAAAGCACAAACCAGTGGTAGAGCAAAAACCCGGAAATATGGTTGTGAAAATTGGAAGCGTTCCACATCCAATGGAAGAGAAGCATCATATTGAATGGATTGAGTTTCGAGGGAATGATGGTTTTGTTGTACGAAAAGAAGTTATTGGACAAGAGTTAGCGGAAGCAACATTTGAAATTCCTCCCCAGGAAGGAACTTTCTTTGCTTTTTGTAATATCCATGGCTTGTGGAAAACAGATGTAAAACCCGAATAAATCTATTTTTTTTAAGGAGATTGTTATGAACAAAAGAATTGAAGAGAGCTTTAACAAACAGATTAACGAAGAGCTATATTCTGCATATCTATACCAATCCATTCGTGCTTATTTCGAAAGCATTGGTTTGTCAGGTTTTGCTAATTGGATGAAAGTACAATCAGAAGAAGAAATGTTTCATGCAGAAAAGTTCTTTAGTCACCTTATTCAAAGAGGTGGTCGAATACGCTTGACTGCCATTAAAGAACCAACATTTCAATGGAATTCACCACTGGAAGCATTTAAAGCTTCTCTTGAGCACGAAAAACACATTACTTCCTGCATTCACGATTTAGCCGTTGTTGCTGATGAAGAAAAAGATTATCCAAGCAAAACCCTTTTAAGTTGGTTCGTAGATGAACAGGTAGAAGAAGAAGACAATGTTGGCAAAATTGTAAACGAACTTGAAATGATACAAAATGATGGTCGAGGGATTCTAATGTTAGACCGAGAATTACAATCACGAACCTTTAATCCTCCCTCAACGGAAGAATAATTAAAACAAAGTAGGACTCCTCTCTATGAAACAATATAAGATTTATTGGATTTTGATGTTAATTTCCATAATGGTATTCCAAAGTATGCTTGTTGTTTCTTGTAAAAAAGAGACAAAGCCTCCAACTACTATCGATTCTTCATCTACTGCACCAGAGGATACGGAGGATCCATCACCACCTTCCCAAAACGACCCATCAAGCGAAGTTGGAGATGAACAAGAAACTGACTCTTTTGTATTGGATCTATCTCATGGGAAAATGCTTCGTCATGAATCCATACATTCTTACCCAGCTACCATGGGACCTCCAGGATACAATAGCGTATGGAAAGATAATGAAATATTTGTGAGTACCGGGGATTCTGGTTTTACCAAAATTGCACTTTCGGATAATGTTATGATTCCGGAGGAGTCCTACTTTTTTTATCGTTCTTTTATTCATTCTTCTGAAAACTATTTTCTTTGTCGTGATAAGAGTACCGTATATTGTTTGGCAAAAAAGAACGCAAAAGAACTTTGGAAAAAGGATTCAGATTCTTCCGGGCAGGATTATTATTTTGCAATTAATCCCGAAACAGTTGCCAATATGCGTTTTTCTGCTACCGCAAAAGAGGGTATTGTAACCGCTTATCATGCGCAAGATGGAAGTATGCTTTGGACAAAAACCTTAACCAATCGGTCACAATCTTTTCTTGGTTTTTCACCACAAATCCTTCTTTTTACTGAAGGATCTTCTCTTGTTGGTATTTATCCTCGAACCGGAGAAAAATCATGGGACATTGAAAATATTCTTGATATAGCAGAAGAACCATACCAGCAAGAATACTTTCGGAACTTCCGAATCCTTACTGATGGAACCCTGTTTATTCCACTCAAAGAAAATGGTACCCCTTTTGCATATCGAATTGAACCCAGTACTGGGCAAGTGTTAACAGAGTATCGAATGGATACAGACGATGAACTAAAATTTCATACCAGTTACACTGAATCCTCTACCAGTATTATTGGTGGATATCGGAACAAAATGGAGTATTTCTTAGTCGCATTCGATAAGCAAACTGGTAGTATTCTATGGGAAACTCCTATAAACAACTATTTAGGAGAATTTGCCAAAAAATACGGCGTTGAATATGAGTTTGCCGATTTTGGATCTACAAATCACATTATAGTTAAAGTATCATTCTCAACAGTTTTACATTTGAATGTTGAAACTGGTGGAATCAAATGGGTTGTTCATTCTGATTTTTCACAAATGGATACTATATGGAACGAATCAATCTATGTACGTCTTGTTGAGTCTGAACTCCATCAATGGAGGATCGAGTTTATTTCTCTGGATAGTGGAGAACTGATTAAGCAGTGGCGATTACCAGATACCTACCAACCACCAACAGCTCCTATTGAATTGTTGCATACTACGAACAGCTATATTGTTCTTAGATATGATAAAGCAGCCCAACCTAGATGGATTTTTTTCCGTCCATCCGACCATGGCGTTGAATATACAGGAAATCTTTCTGCATCACAAGAAAATGATTCATCAGAGTTGGTTTTCTTTGTATCTTCCATGAATGATCAATGTTTGTTTTTAACTTCAGGAGAAAATGGATATCAATTGAATATCATAGATATTCTCGATTAATTCAACTTAAAACGGAGATCCAAGGCAGGCAAAAAATGAATCTCCGTTGAATAAAATATGCAAAAATCAAAAAAAGTTTCATTTTTTTTGATTTGAAATTTCACATTTAAAGATTTTTGCATACAATAAATAAAAATAAAACTCATAATTATTTAAGGAGTCCCATTATGATCCATAAAAGAGAGTTTGATTACCTGCAGAAAGTCTATGAAGAACAGAATTTTAAAATGATTCTTCTCCATGGAACCACTGGTGGTGGAAAAACCTATCTTGTGAGAAAATTTCTTCAAGATAAAAAAGGATTTTACTTTAAATGCTTATCACAGCATCCCCCAGTGCAGATCAAACGGTTTATTCGTGTTATCCGTAGGCAGTACCCAGATTTTGAAGCAGATATCACATGGAAAGATTTTATCACCAACCTTTATGCTCTAGCCAAAAAAGAAAATCTTATTGTGATTTGGGATGACTTCCATTTCTTGTACAAAATTACACAAGACATTCTCAGTATTGTTGAAAAGAACTCTGTGAATTCACACTTTACCATTTTTATCACTTCTTCCTTCCCTCAAGCTAATTTTATTAACTTCCGATTTTCTAGCTTCTCTCAAGATCGTTTCTTATCGATCGAGTTAAAACCACTCCTATTTAGCGAATTTAGAGATCATTATCAAGGGATGGATCCGATTCGTCAAATCGAATTGTATGGTCTTACTGGGGGGGTTTCGCGATACATGGAATGGCTTGATCCAAACATGGATCTTTTCCAAAATGTTAAAGAAAACTTTCTCTCCCCGAATAGAGTTCCATTTTATGATCCAACTTCAGTTCTACGCTATGAATTTCATGAACCTTCCACGTACTATTCTGTTTTGCAAGTATTGGCATACCATGAACTGAAAATCGGAGATCTATCCCATCAACTCAATTTACAAACACATAATTTAACTTCCTTCGTTGATCGATTACGCGAAATGAAACTCATTGGAAGAGTTGTACCTGGAAACAGCACAAATCCCAAAGTGACCCGAAAAAGTAAGTATATGATTAGTGATATGTTCTTGTATTTCTGGTTCCGTTATGTCTATTATGATCCAGAAGCTTTGTATATGCAAGAACCACAAATCATTGTCGACCATTTGAAAGATGATTACCACAATTTCATCGATCACATTGTGCTGGAGATTGCAAAACAATGGCTGTCACACGTTAAAGATCCTTTTGAACCGGTCATCACTTCTCCTTGGTGGGATTATGAAGCGCATGGCGTTGATATCTTAAGTACTGACTACAAAAAGGCGATTTTTGGTGACATATTTATAGATGACACGCAATACACGAAACAAATGTACCGTAACTTTGTAGAAAGCACTCAAGTTGTACCATTTAAATCGAAAATCCGTCAAAAATACTACTACTTCATTAGCAAAAATGGATTTACTCCAGATCTGTTAAGAATTATCTCCAATCGTAAGAATATCAAGATTTTTGATTTAAAGGAATTTGTGGAAACTGTATAAGTATACTATGATCAAATCATCTAAGCTCCTTCGGGAAATGGAGGAGCTTAGATGATACTCGAAATAAACTTGGAAAAGGGAAAATTCTAAATGAGTAAAAAACCTATAAATCACGGCATTGGTTTGTTTGATCAAGCTTCTTTTGTTTTGTTTGATTTTGAAACTACAGGCTTAAAGCCACCAAAAGATAAGCCTCTTCAATTAGCATATCTACTTCTTAACTCGAATTTCCAAGTGTTGAAAGCGAAGAATTTTTATTTTCAGGTTCAAGAGGAAGTTCCTTTGGCAGCTACCAAAATTCATGGACTGACAAAAGCGAAGCTTTTATCACTTGGTGCCAAGCCTCTTGCCTGTTATCTAGATGAAATTCAATTTGATTTTTCTGTTAAGAGCATACTACCAGTTGCTCATAACGCCAGTTTTGATGCCCTTTTCTTAAAAAACTTTTTTTTAAGAAACTTTTCTCAGAAACTATTTTGTACGATGAAGTACTATACCAATATTATTAAACTACCAGGACAATACAATGATTTTAAATGGCCCAAGGTAGCAGAAACGATGCAGTATTTGCATATTGATGAAAAACAGGCCCTTATCACTTGCAAAGATCTTTTCTTAAGCGATTCAATAGGTTATCATGATGCGCGGTTTGATATTGTATGTATTTTGAAGATGATTCAAGAAGATGCGCTTCTGAGAGAAAGAATAAAGCTCCAGCAAGTAGAGCTATAATCAGAACACAAAAGAGGCGCTTACACTTATGTCTACTTTTTTTCAGGAATGTTATGTCCGTTATGTACCCTTAACAGACATACTTAAAAAAAAGAGTATCGCCGTGTGATAATCGAAGTGAACCATTATTTCGACGCCATATCGTAACCAAATTTTGCAGCTTTTATGTTCAATGTAAGTTTGTCATCAGAAAAAAAGTCACTGATAGCTTGTGTAAAAGAAGATAGCTCCAGTACTTTTGTAATACCAAGCATGTAACCAGTTGCCAGCATATTAGCAGCTAGTCGAGTACCAAACTCTTCTTCACAAATTGCCGTGAATGGTTCGGTATAGGAAACAGCCTTAGAAATTGGTTCAGAGTCAGGAATAAAAAAGCTATCCAAAATTCGAATACCATTTTCACGAATCAAAGTACCGTATTTCTGATAAGCTTCTTGTGTCATTAAAAGGAGAATATCCGGTACTTCAATTTCTGGGTAAAAAATGTCTCGATCACTGATAATAACTTCACTTTTTGTAGCTCCACCACGCGCTTCGGCACCGTATGACTGGGATTGTAGTGCATTTTTGTTTTCTCGTAACGCTGCCCTGGCAATAATGCGCGTAGCTGTAATTAAGCCTTGACCACCAGAACCTGAATAACGGATTTCTTTTCTCATGATTCTCTCACCTTTTTCAAAAGTTGTTCCCGTTTTTCAATATAGGAATACTGCGTGTTGTCTTCAATAAATTCACCCATCATAAGGCGGGATGAACGATCCTCTTCAGAAAGTGCTTCATATTTTTCTTTTGTTAGTAGAATATCTTTTTGTTGTAGCATCATTTTGTATGGATCTGAGATACCGTTTAGACGACCATAATACACTGGACACTGGGTGATAACTTCAATCAGAGAGAACCCTTTTCTTGAAAATGCCTTATTCATGTATTTTTTCATGTGTTTGAAGTAGTAGCTACCCGTTCTTGCAGCATATGTAGCACCAGCTCCGATAACAAGACGCATAAGGTCAAATTGATTTTCATAGTTACCAAACCGGGCAGTTGTCCCTTTTTTATATTGTGCAGTTAAAGGTGAAACTTGTCCCCCTGTCATGCCATAAATGCTATTGTTAAAAACAATGACCGTGATATCAACATTTCTTCTAGCTGCATGAATCAGGTGATTCCCGCCAATAGCACTTGCATCCCCATCACCTGTGAATACAATTACTTTTTTTTCGGGGCGTGAAAGTTTTATGGCAGTTGCAAATGGTATTGCTCGACCATGGAGTGTATGAACTTGGTCAAACTGTGTGTAAGTGCCGGAACGAGAAGAACAACCTATACCAGAAACACAGACAACATCTTTTTTTGAACAATCCATCTCTTCTAGAGTTTCTAAAGCAGCATGCAAAACAATTCCATTGCCACACCCAGGGCACCATATAGTGGGTAAACGGTCTGGTTTAAAAAACTTTTCACCTTTAATCATGGATATCCTCGATTCTTCTCAACATTTCTTTGGGGGGAATAAGTTCTCCTCCAATTTTCTCCATAAGATGAACTTTTTTATTGGGCAGGATTCTTTGCATCTCATATACATATTGACCCAGATTTAGTTCTGATACAATGATTTTTTTTGCATTTCTTGTAGCATCTTGAATTTTAACAGGATCGATAGGGAAAAGCGTTTTAGGACGAATAAGGCCAATTTCAGGATGATCGGAATAAAGCAGTGACTTTACCGTGCGACTTGCTACACCGTAGGATATAAACATGATTTCAGCGTCTGGGTTGATGATCTCAACATCATAAAGCTCTGAAGTGTGTTTTTCAATTTTGCGGTGAATTCTACGAATCAATCTGTCAGCAACCTCGTAATCTGCACTTTGAAAACCATTTTCCATATGGATTAATCCTGTAACACTAGTTCCAAGACCATCTCCAATATTTCCTATAACGGGAACATCATCTACAAATTTGCCATAGGACAGATAAGAATCTCCAGGCTTTAGGTCAGGAAGAAGTCGATTAATGATTCGAATATTCTCTTGTGGATCAATTTCAACTTTTTCACGCATATGAACAATCGTTTCAGTGGTGAGTATAACGACGGGTGTGCGGTATTTTTCGGATAAGTTAAAAGCTTGAATAGTCATTTCATATAATTCTTGAACAGAGGATGGGCTTAATACAATGATGGGGTGATCTCCATGCGAACCCCACCTTGATTGCATTACATCACCCTGAGCAACTTTGGTTGGTAGACCTGTGGAGGGTCCACCACGCTGAACATTAACAATGACGAGAGGTACTTCTACCATTGCTGCATAACCAAGTCCCTCTTGCATAAGAGAAAAACCTGGACCAGAGGTTGCGGTCATAGACTTCTTCCCAGCTAAGGAAGCTCCAATGATTGCAGTAATGCTAGCGATTTCATCTTCCATCTGAATAAAAATTTCCTCTTCTCTAGCTAAAACAGTAGAGAACAGCTCAGCTATTTCAGTAGAGGGGGTGATTGGATATCCAGCAAAAAAACCTATACCTGCTTTCAAAGCACCCCTTACACAAGCTTCGGCACCTTGCAATATTTCTGTCTGTTTACTCATGGAAATGCACCTCAACTGCTAAATCTGGGCAATGTTCCTGGCATGCTAAACAACCAATACAGGCTGCAATGTTTTCGACAAAAACATAGCCAGTTGAATCGACAGCAAAAACATTCTTTGGACAAATATGAACGCAAATACTACATCTCTTACATCGTTTCTCATTAATCAAAACATCTTTAACTTTTTTCAAGATATTTACCTGCTTTCAAAGCTTTGATTACGTTGACCATTAAAGAAAACATTCCAGTTTTGTCAATTTAAAGAAATGAAAAATTGGAAGAATTTTTCTTCTTTTCTACAAAAAGATGTTGATGGAATGAATTTTTGAAATCCTCCTGATGATTAATAAACATTATTTTTTGGAATTGATTTTGAATCTTCAAAATTGTGTACATAATTTGATTTTTACTTGATGAATCAAGGGTTCCGAAATCTTGATCGATGCATAAAAAATTAGTTTTTAAAGATTGATTTTTATGCAAAATATTGGAAAGAGCAAGACGAAATGCAATATGTAGTGAAAACTGTTCACCCTGACTTAAAAAAGGGAATTTTACAAGGTTTCCAAAATTATATATGAAAGCACGAATCCCTTTTTCTTGACCGGACTCGCTATCAAGGTGAATTTGTATGGAGAGTGAGTTCTGTGATATACTTCGAAGAATTCTGTTCACATCTCTTTCTATGAGAGGTAATATACGGTTTAGAATATATGCAGGAAGATTTTCTTGGGAAAATATTTGTTGGCAAAATGTAACTATTTCGGTTTGTTTTCGAAGTTCGGTTAATTCTTTTACTGATTTGTCATATTCTTTTTGAACTTCGTACATAATCTCCATGTCTCGTTCATGTCTTGCAATGGAAGAGATGATGGTTTCCTTTTCGTTTTGATATTCTTCCAAATCCTTTTCGAGTCCTGTTAAGCGATCTTCTGCTTCTTCGAGATCATGTTTTTGATAAGGGATATCTTTAATTTTTTCAATCTGATCTTTCAGATCAATTTCAAGCTTTTCTAATTTTTGTTCAACTTCGTTTAATTGGTTCAGAATTCGATTTTTTTCGTCCAGTTTTTCATCCATGATCTTTTTTTCTGTTTCAAAATACTTGAGCTGATTAATTTTGTTCTTGATCGTTTCGTGTTCAGGAGCACTGTAGTGAATAGCAAAAAACTTTAGTTTGACATCATTTATTTTTTTCCATTGGTCGTTTGCATAATTTTTTGTTTCAATGCGACGTTTTATATCAATAAGCTGTTTTGTGATTAAAGGTAACTTTTGATCAGCTTCCAATGCACTTGATATCTGAAGTTGAAGGTCGCTTAAGGTATTTTCGAGTATAGATTGACTAGAAACGGCATACATAGCTTCTACGTATTGCTTATCGATTGTTTTAAATCGACTTTTCAAGTTTGTAATTTTGTAAAGTGTTTTGTTCATTTCTTCTTCAATTTTAGATTCTTGTAGCTTTGCTCGATAATGATTTTCAGTAATTTTTCCAAAATTTGATTTGTAATCTTGGATGCGTAAATAGAAGGATTGTAATTCATCTTCTTGATCAAACTCTGAGGAGAGAACAAGAATTTCGCTTTTCAAGGTCTCTATTTTGTTGGTGATACGCTGAATGGTGTTTTTATTCTTATCGAGGGTAGTTTCTCTCATTTCAAGATCTCTACGATAGTTCAGTAATATATCCGCTTCTTTCTCTTTGTTCAGTGGTGTACCACATAATGGACAACGATTCTCAGTACTTTTTGGCAATTCAAGAAAGTGAATTTTTTCACGAAGACGGACTGCCATTTCGTGAAATTTCTCATTCTGTGTTAAAAGATTTTGTTTTTTGTTTTGCTCAATCTCAATATTGTTTTGGAGTAGCTTTACTTTTTCTTTGTTTTCGTGGATGGTTTGGAGTTTTTTCTTTGTTGATGTTTCCTTTTGTATGACCTGCTCGTACTCTGCTATTTGTTTTGCAATCGTATTGCAGCTTTCAAGAATAGTAAGTTTTTCTTGTTTGAGTGATCCAATTTTTTCATTTAAAGTATCGACCTGATCTTGGATATCATTTTTTTCTTGTTCAATGGTATTAATCTGATAACGCTTTTTTTCCATTTCTTTCAGTTTTGATTGGATTTCATGCATTTTAAGATTTAAATCGGGTAAAAGGCTTTTCTTTTCAGAGTATTCAATTTCCTTTTGCTCAAGCTCGTTTCGCTTAGTTTTTAAATCCATTTCTTCTTGTTCAATATTGGTTTGAATATCCTTCATTTGAAGCTCTAATCGCTGTCTTTGTTCTAGATTTTCATTGAATACCTTGTTTCTTTGGATAAGATCAAGTAGTTGTTTATATCCATTCTCAATTTCATGCTGCAGTTGAATCGACTGCTGTAATTCATTAATCTTTTCTAGCAGGGTATTTCTCTCTTTGTGATGGTCATTTTGAACGTTTCGCAATTGTTGTATCTGATCCATAAGATTCGACTTGCGTTCCAAAAGACTGTGAATCTGTACTATTTCATTTTTTAGGGTTCGAATAGCTTCATTGGACTTTTGAATGTGTTCTTCTAACTCTTTTCTTTGTAAGATTTCTTCATCAATTTTTTTCTGAAAAACTTTCTTTTGGATCAGTTTGTCTTTATTTTTCTGAATGAAATCTTCCAAGAGACTTTCCCTGATTTTGTTTTGCGAATAGTCTTTTTGCGTTTGTTTAAATGACTCATGATAGACATCGAGTCGTAAAAAGTGCGATAATTTTTTGTAACGTTCGCTTGGAGTATTTTCTAAAAATTCCTTTTGAGAAGAAAAGGAAGAACTCATTAAAGTTGTCATGAGAAGGTTTTCAAGACTTACGTTCACAATTGAATCGATAACGCTTTGATTTTCATCTATTGTGGATTCAGTGACAGTCTTCCAATACGATTTCCTTTTTTCTTTTATCTCTATAGAGGGAGTAGGATATATGTTTCTCTTTACTTTCCACAAGCTACTATTGTTTTGAAAAATACATTCGGTAAAAGAATCGTTTTCTCCAAAATGAACGAGAGAAGAAGTACTGTATTCCACGGGATTTCTAGCAAAACCGTACAGTGAAAATAACATGGCATCTACGATGCTGCTTTTACCTGCACCATTACTACCAGTTATGATTATGCTTCGTGTATTTGATAGGTCGAGTTGATGAGTTCCCTGATAGGATAAAAAATTGTGAAGAGTGATTTCAATTGGAATCATGAAAGCCTTTTTCTGAGAGATATTTTAAGCAAGCTTCGCGAATTTCATTTTGAAGTTCATTCGGAAACTTGGATTGCTTTTCATCAAAAAAAGCACTCAAATAATTTTCAAGAGGGAATATCTCTTCATCTCCTACATAGCAAAGACGTTTACCTTGCTGCTCAATGCTATGGATATGGAAGCAATGATCTTCAAAAAGGTGATAAATTTGTTGAATAGAAAGCTTTGCATCTGTATGTAGTAATATTCTGGTGATATGTTCTCGATAGTTGTTAAGCAAGAATTCTTCATTCAGTTTTTCAATGGTTTCTTTTTCAGAATTAGCATTAATACGGATTAAAGCAGTTTGTCGTTGATTCTCATTGTGGATAAAAGCTGGCGATGTGTCAGTTTGTAGTGTATCGAAGACAATAAAACCCCGTTCAATAGTTGAATCGGAAAACTCAAACTCTCCTAAAGAGCCCGGATAAGACATCCAAGGACCATTCTCGTCTAAACGCTCAATTCTTTTATACGGTTGTCCTCCCAGTGCATAATAATGAAAGGGAAGAATTTTCAGATATTCCATATCAAGAATGGGTAGATCAGGCAGAAGGAAGAAAGGTTCTAGAGGCTCTATTTGTGCTTGCATGAATAAAACGGAGAAATAGTCATTTTGAATTTTAGGAATCAGTGTAGCAATATTCTTCTTAGCTGATTCTGCCAATGATGAAGAATTCTCTGCCGTGGAGTGAAAAGTATTGTAAGGAATTGCAGCGATTTGGAGGGTTTCTTCTTCTTTTTTTATGAGAAAACAATCGCTTTTGCGAATGATATGGAGGTAGTTATCAGAAATAGACAGTAGGGTTTGCAAAAAAGAGTTACCTTGGCACTCTTGATCATATTTACCTTCAAGAACAACAATATGAATTTTGGATTGGAGACAGTCTCGAATCCCATCGATAAATATAGATTGAAGGTAGTCGTTGGGAAGAGATGAAAAGAAGAAGTTGCCTGAAAATAAAAGTACATCGATTGAATTCGTTTTTGCATATTGTGTTATGTATGCCCAATATCTGGCATAGTCATGAATTTGTGAAAAATGATACAAAGAGGATTCTCTTTTTCCCATGTTCTGGATTCCAAGAAAAAAATCTCCTGTTTGTAAAATTTTCATTGATCTTTTTCTAATTCGCTTCTTTTGATGGGCATATCAGCGATTAACTCGTAAGCAGTTTGGTATTGAGTGCGGGTAATTCGAATGTGTAGTTTTCTTTTGTCAATGGGAAAATATTGACTTAGAACAGCTGCTAATTTTTTTCGCAGGTCCCGTTCGCTTTTCGGAGAAAGAACTTTACGATCTTCATCTAAAATTCGTTTCAAGCGATCTGTTAATTTTGACGCCATGAGATCTCCTTATGATGCATTATTTTTCATTTTCTCCCAGATAGATTTTGATGCAGGTGCTTTCTCTTGTAAGGATTTCTTTTTGTCAATCAGCTTTTCGGCAATAAGCTTAATGTCGTTTGTAACTGTGAAACTGCTTTGATATACAAATGGTACACCCGAATTGTTTTGACGTAATACTCTTTCATCCTCTGAAATGACTCCTAAGCAGGGAACATTCAAAAGACTGACTATATCTGGTGCGGTTATATAATAACTTCGACGACTTAACTCTTTGCGGTATCGATTAATGATGAGAAAAATATCCTTTTTTATCCGGTGGTTTTCAAGTAACGCCAAAACTCTATCTGCGTCGCGAATAGAAGATATTTCAGGATTTACGACAACAATAGCTTTTTTTGCAAAGAAGATAGACTTGTTAAATCCCTCCTCAATACCAGCAGGTGAATCTATGATGATATAGTCAAACATAGTTTCTAAATCGGTCAGTACCTGATGGAACTTAAATAGGTTGACATCTTTTTTTAAATCACTTTGCGAAGCAGCGATTAGAGCTAGATAGTTGTGTGTCCTTTTATCATAAACTAGAGCTTCTTCTAGTGAACTCAGACCTTTGGTTAAATCAACAATGTTGGATTTTACTCTTCGTTCAAGTCCAATAATCATGTCTAGGTTGCGTAAGCCAATATCCATATCAATAACAACAACACTTCTTTTGTGAAGCGCTATACTTGTTCCAATGTTAGCAACCAAAGTTGATTTACCGACACCACCCTTACCGGAGGTGAAAACAATAATCTGAGCCATATTAATTCTGTGTCATTTTAACGGTACTGACTTCTCCTTCATTGTAGTATATATATACTGGGATAGAAACTTCCTTAAGTGAGGATATTGAGCTATCCAGAGTTTTTTCGGCAGCATAAACGCGCATTGCTTTCATTTCTAGGCATGCAAGAAGAGCTTGTTTGCATCCAGGCTTATTTCCAAAACCAACTTCTCCTTTAATAGATCCAAAAACGTACAGTGATTTTCCAGCAAAAACTTTAGCACCGGAGTGGACATCACCAAAAATCACGATATTACCAGGTGATTGCACCACCACTCCAGCCCTTACAGTTTTCCCAATCACAAGAAACTCATTTAGATCCACTGATTCTTCAGAAGAAGAAGGTATGTTGGTTGGTGTACTAAACTGATTTGTAGGAGGTGTTACTGGAGAAATAGATGCTGGATCGTGAGATTCGGAAGGATTTTCTCGATAAGTAAAAACTTGCTTTTTCATTAGATAGTGGAACATTGTGCGAACCATTCCACCTTCATCATCGGTTAGTTCTCGTTCAAAACCTGTTGCATATAAATCAACACTAGAGCCAAAAAAATCCTGTTTCTTCTTATATATCGAAGCAGCTTTGCGGATGACTCGATCAAATTCATAGTCTTTGAGCATCAAGGACATGAGGATTCCTCCTGAGAATCCTTTAAAACTTACAACTGAGTCCGGTGTTCTTTTTGAGGGCAATTATTTCACCTCCGCTTAGTAAAGTTCATCATAGTATAGTATAAAATCTTTCAAGTAAGGTGCTAGTTCGCTAGCATATTCAAATGAAGAATTTTCAAACATAATGAAAGCAACACAGGAGGGTTTTTCGTAAGGAAACATTGCACCCATCCATAGATGCTGTTGCGTTTCTCTTTGACCTTCGACAAGGGCAGTACCTGTTTTTGCAGCAATGTGTAACGATGGTATATTAAGACCTGTCGCTGTACCAGGGTAAACTGTCGTTTTATAAAGGCCTTCTAAGACAACTTCATAGTGTGCTTCTGAAATGTTTATAATAGTCGACTGATGCTTGAATTGAGGGTGAAGATCCATGAAAGTTTTCTCAGTAGAAGTTTTTTTTAACAAATGGGGAGTAACATCGGAGTTTTGAGTAGCCATAATACCATATAGTTTTGTCATCTGAAGTGGTGTTACAGAAAGAAAGCCTTGTCCTATTCCTATATTCATAGAATCGCCACGGTACCAAGGAACTCCTTTGAATTTTTCTTTCCACTCGGGAGTACCAAGAAAACCACTTTCTTCGTATGTTAGATCAATACCTGTTTTCCGTGAAATACCACCATATTGCACAGCAAAATCAACAAAACCCTCAATATTAAATCGGTCAGCTAATTTATAAAAAAATACATCGCACGATACCTGAATCGCTTCAATAAGTTTTATGTATCCATGAGAAGAAGGATATACCCAACACCGGTACTTATCTTTTTGACCTGGAATATTTAATGATCCTTCACAAAGAATATTTTCCTGTTGCGTGATCAAGGATTCTTTCAATCCATAGAGTGCAATGAGTGGTTTAAACGTTGAACCTGGGGGATACTGTCCCATAGATGCGATATTAAAGAAAGAACGATTTTCAATCCATTGATTCCATTTTTCGACAGGTCTTGGACCAGAGAAAAAATTTGGATCAAAACCTGGATTGGAAACAAAAGTAAGGATTTCTCCAGAAGGTACATTCATCAGCAGTAAGCATCCGCGGTGATCTGAAAGGATTTCTTCTGCCTTTTTTTGTAATCGAATGTCAATCGTGAGATATACGTCATCTCCCTTGATTACATCTTTTTCTGTAGTTTCTTTCTGAACAGAACCAAATACATTGATGGTTTGGTGCACGATACCCGGGTGGCCGTGGAGAATGTCTTCGTAATATCGCTCTATACCTGTTTGACCTATTCGTTCATTTGGTTTAAAACGAACAAAAGCGGGATTTTGTATATCATCTTTTGTAATCATCCCGGTATAGCCTAAAACGTGACATAATGAAGAATTATGTGGATAGTACCGTTTAAATCCTTCTTTCATGAAAATCCCTTTTAACTTGTATTTATTTTCCTCTATGCGTGTTTTTTCTTCATAGGATAGATTTTCTTTCAAAAGAATTTCTGAATAGGAATATTGCTCTTTGATCGTAGTCACTGTTGTTTCTTGTGGTAAACCAATATATTGCTCCAAAAGAGATGCAACATACTTAATATCTGGTATTTCATTCGGAGAAGCATATAGATGAAAAGTTGGAACATCTTTGGCTAGTACAATACCATTGCGGTCATAGATGTTTCCTCTTGGGCTTTCCTGGGTAAGAGATCTACTATAGTTGTTGATAGCCATATTTTTAAATTTTTCCTGGTGAAAAGCCTGCATTTGGAAAATACGAACGAGTAAGAATATAAAACTCACCACGATCAAAAAAGAAAAAAGAATTATTTTAAGGGGATGAATATCTTTGTAAACTAAAACTTGCAGGGTATGAACAGGACGATATTTCATAAGGGCATTCTTCTTTTTTCATACAGAGTATTGATTTTTTTCTGTAAATACAACAGTACAGGATAAGGTAGCATGAGAACAATTAGAATTTGTAACAAAAAAGAAGCCCATATTGATAAAGAGACAAATTGTGAAACAAGAAGTAAGTAGAACGGAAACAGGAGAAGAATTTCTACTTGAAACAAGACCAGTGAAGTAACTTGAAAAACCTTCCGAGAAATATAGTAAAAGAAGATCATGCAACTATATGCAATAGCAACTGGTAGAATGAGAGCATGGGGTAGATAACTAAGTTTTAATAACAGTAATGGAACACAGAGAGCAAGAGAAGTGTTTTTAAAAAGAGCAATTCCACCAATAAGTACAACAATAGAAACATCAAGCCAATAGGAAGCTGGAAAAAGTAAGGGGAAAAAGAACACATCAAGTATGATTGCAACAATTTGGAGGATAAAAAAAATAAACCACGTCATTGAAATACAAATACTTCCGTTAATGTTGAAATATTAAAGGAAGGGCGAACAATTGCTACAGAATGGATCGACGAGGAAGACTCGACTGAATCAACAATCCCGAGAATTAAGTTATTCGGTAGTGAAGAGTAACTGCTTACAACAACGACATCGTTTTTCTTGAAATCGTGCTCTTGGTAAAACTTTATGAATAAAAAGTCTCTTTGCTTGTCATACGCCAGTGTACCGTTTATATTGTTCCGAAGATTTCGAATACTGATAAAGGATGATTCGTCATATATTGATAAAACATCAGATTCCAAAACACCCACGCGAGAAATTCTTCCAACCAATTGAAAATGGGTTTTTGCTGCACCAGTAGAAATTGGACTTACTACAGCAGCATTTTCAGATACCTTCAAGTTTGTTCCCGCATTAATAGTAAAATTCATGGGATTGGTAGCATCTCGTATCAAAATGGAGCAAGGCAATAGGTTGCTATTTTGCTGTTGTATCCTGAAAAAAGAGAGAAGTCGTTGATTTTCTTCTTTCACTTGTTTCAAAACATCAACCTCTGCACGAAGTCTTTGGTTTTCATCTTTTAGAGAAATAACTTCTTCATTGAGAGAAGGGTATTGCCCAATGTTTTTGAAAAATCTTCGTACAGAATGAGAGCTCTTGGAAACAACATTGCCTATTGGTGCGAGAACGGATCGGGTTACCGTAAGTGAGATTGTAGAAAAACGAGAGGTAGAGTAAATGGACCAAAAAACAACGATAACAACCGATAGTAGGATGGTAAAGACAAAGATGGACCAACCTTTTTTGGGATTTAACATGATTTACCGATAATACTTCACTTTTAAAAGCAATGGTAAAAGCTTTTCAAGATTTTCTACAATTTTACCAGCTCCAAGGGCGACACAGAGAACGGGATTTTCGGCATTTGAAACCAAAATACCCGTGCCTTCAGAAATATATCGTGCCATACCTCGGATAAGAGAACCACCACCTGCTAGAAAAATACCTCTGTCAATGATGTCGGCTGCTAAGTCAGGAGGAGTGATCTCTAATGTGGCCTTTAATGCTTCCATGATACTAATTAACACGTCGTTTAGAGCAATTCTGGTTTCTTCTGAAGTGATGGTAACGGTTCGGGGAAGTCCTGTAATTAAATCTCGTCCTTTTATTTCAGCCGATGCAATGTCGTCCGATGGATAAGCAGTACCAATCTCAATTTTTATCTCTTCAGCGGTGTATATGCCTACAAGGAGGTTATATTGGCGTTTCAAGTACTGAAGAATAGCTTCGTTCATTTCGTCACCAGCGATGCGAATAGAATTCTTGGCTACTATACCATTTAATGATACTACAGCAACTTCACAAGTACCTCCACCAATGTCCACAATCATATTGCCCGTGGGTTCGTTTACTGGTAAATTAGCCCCCAGAGCTGCTGCCATAGGTTCTTGAACAAGACCGACATATTTTGCTCCTGCCTGATATCCAGCTTCAATAACGGCTCGCATTTCAACTTCTGTGATACCAGAAGGAATTCCAATAACAAGTCTGGGACGAATTCTTCCTAAAAGACCCTTACGAGCACCAACCTTTTGAATCAGATATTCAATGAGCTTTTGTGTTACTTCAAAATTAGCAATAACCCCATCTTTTAATGGACGAATGATTTGTATGGCTTCTGGGACTCTCCCTGCCATACGTTTTGCTTCATTACCGATGGCAATGATTTGCCCATTTTCTCTTTGTACTGCCACAATGGAAGGTTCACGTAGCATAATTCCCTTACCAGCAATATATACAAGTGTGTTTGCAGTTCCTAAATCAATTGCAATATCTTTACTAAAATGACCAAATCTCATGATTCACTCCAATTCATAAAATTATGTCACGGGTTGATTGATCTTTGGTAGTGCTATCGTAACAATCCACCCTGTGATAAAGCCACCAAAAAAACCAGAAACTATCAGTAATGGTAGATAGTATAGTAAATATTTATCAGGAATAAAAAAAAGAACAACCATTAATTGCCCAATATTGTGGGCAATTGCTCCAACAATGCTCATATGGACAATCTTTTTGGAGGATACTATCATGACAATATACATTCCAAGTAGGCTCAACACTATGCCACCGAAAGTAATGCACAGTGTTACTGCATTAACAGAAGGTTCAAATAAACCTGATAAAATTCCCCTGGAAATAGATAATAAAATAGCATCACGAAAACTTAACAGATAGATGCAGAATAAAACAACAATATTGGAAATACCTGGTTTTAGCAAGTAACCACCGATTGGAATCGAAATGTAAGATTCCAAAACATGAAGAATGATGCCAATTCCTAGAAGTAATGAAAAAAAAGTAACTCTATGAACCGTAGTTCTTTGCATAAATAATGAACTCTTGAGAGAGGAGATATAGGTATACCGAAGATTGTGCAACGTATTGATTTTGTATACATTGATTTGGTTGGTGACCAACCAAAAAAAAGTAGGTGGATAAAAAGTCTGATTCTAAACCACTCCAGGTGACGACTGTTGCTGAGGAAATTTTCGGTACTGCAGATCCAGTTTTTGGATGTACAATGTGGGAATATGTTACTCCACCATGCTGAAAAGACTGATGTTTTGATGAAGAAGTAGAGACAAATCCTTTTTGAACATACATCCCTTTTTTGATAGCTGTATTGGATGGATTTTCGATACCTACGTAAAGGGGATCTTTCGTCGAGATGCATAAATTACCACCAAAGTCTACATAGTAATATTCGATGTTGTTAAGAACAAAATATTCAGCAATTCTATCCAGAGTATATCCTTTCAATACCCCTGATAAATCGATATACATCCCTTTCTTTGGTAAATACACTGTCTTTTCGTTTGCATGTAGGACAATGTTTTTATAATCAACATATTGTAGAATGTTACGGATTTCAGTCGTTGACGGGACGGATGGCTGTGAGTCATGAAGGTGATACAACTCCAAAAGTGGCCCGATGGTAATATCAAAAATGCCATCCGTTTCCTGGCAAAAACGATATGCCTGCTCAATTAAGAAAAAAGTTTCATCATCAACTCGAATAGGCACGTATCCTGCATTTTGTTTAATACGATAAAGGTCAGAACCTATCGTGTAAACGTTCATTTTTTTATCAATTTCTTGCACAATCTTCATGATGTTGTTTATGTGGTGATCTGAATATTCACTAGAAGGTAGTTTGATAGATAAAAACGTATTCATTGAAAAAAAAGTACGTTCCGTCCAAGGAGAAATTTCAGATGGATGACACGAGGAAAGGAAAACTGCAGCTAAAAACAAAACAGTGATGATGCAAATATGTCTGGTATAAGACATGAGTCGTCGCTGAATGGGATCAATCATCCTTGGATTGAAATCGCTTTACAATATCATGAACAGAATATACTGTGATTCCCTGCAGAATTTTTGGTAAACGATAGGAAGTAATATAAAATCGAATTCGCTTCTTTTTACACAAAGCAAATGCTCGTCCTGCTTCTTCAAAAGTGTCGCAAACATCAGACATTGTATTTGCCTTGGCAATATCGTTGGAATTCAGCTTGACTGTCTTTAGATGAGATACAACGGCAGGATTCAATTTTTTTGAAGAAATTGTTGATATGAAGCCTTTTGTGAAGTTTTGTAGATATCCTTCGATAAATAAACGGTTTGCAGCACCCGGATCAAACGCAACTGAAGTGTAAAAAAGGTTTTCAAAGTTTGAAACCATTGTTTCTTTACTATGTTTTTCAGAAACAGGTTCTTGATAAATTTTTTGGATCATTTCCTTTTTGGTAGCAGATGTTGAAATGCCTTCATTTTCTTTACAAGTATCTGAAAGAGTTTTTTTAAGAGTATTCTTGGGGGTAAGAAGTTCATCGGAATGATGCTGGGGAATTGGATCAGGGGTAGAAGATGGTTCTACTTCTTCATCGGAAAGTGAATTGTCTTGTTTTCTTCCTATTGTTTGATGTATTTCATTAAAAATCTTTTCTTCGTCTAGGCGAAGGGAAGGAATCTCATTTTGGAAATCAATATTTTCTATAGTTGGTTCAGATATTCGCAAGCCTTTACGAGATTTCTGTGAACTAGATGTTGTAGTAGGGGAGGAAGAATCTTCTGGATGTTCTTCTGATAGACTTTTATCATCTTTACTTTCTATAGTCTCAGGGTGTAACCATTTTGGTTTGTGGGCAGGATCCAAGCGAATTCGTTTTTTTGTAGTTTCTTGTGGAGATTCTTCAGTAGAATTTATCTCATTTGAAATTGGGGAGGGGTTTTCTGGTTCTTGTGGAGGATTTTCACCTACCTTAACAGAGGCAGTAGGCTCAGATTTATCAATGGAGTCACCTTTCCGAGGATGTTTTCTAACGGTTTGTATAGAAGAAAAATCTTCTTCATCGTTCATCTCGGAAAAACCTAAAGATGGAGGTGAAAGGGGAGAAGAAGATGGTATTTTTGGTTCTGAGTCAATAACAGGTAGGCTGCCAGTGGGTTTTTTTAGTATCAATAGTAAGGTTAAAATGAGAAAAAGGGTGATCAATCCACCAAAGAAAATGGTGAAAAGGAGAAGATTGGGATTAAAAATTTGGTGAGAAAACGATCTCCATCTGTCGGCAGAAAGGAACATGCTATAGTGAAATTTACCCTCTGTTGGATTTGCAAAAAGTGCACCCTCGTTTGAAGGAGAAGTTTGGAATGAGAAAGATATTTGAGAATTCTCAATGGGAGGAACATAATAAAAAAGACCTTTATTGGTGTAATTGTGCAATTGAAGACACAAAATCGAATTGTCAGAAGTAATGTTGATCTTTTCTAGTGGAACCGTTGAAAAGTAGTTATAGATCGCATATTGATCAAGGGTTACATTTTGATCATTAGAAGGTTCCAACGTTGATATATCAACTTTTGTATGAGGATATTGACTGTAAATCTCAATCAAGCTTTTTTGATCTTTAGAAAATTCTTTGGAAATTTTAGAGGAAAGCAAAGTAAATACTTTGTCCAAGTAGGCACCATGATGGCCTGGAGAAAATTCACCACCAAAATTTTTACCAGAAGAAAATGTAAGTACGTAGAATGGTACGTTAGATGAAGCAGTAAAATAGACATATTCGGGCAATGATGGTGTGTAACTTTGGATGAGAGAGACAAGGATGGGCTCCCCAGCTTTTTGCAATGAAATCGTCTCTTTTTTATCTTTGTAAAGAAGTCGAATATCAGCATTATCAAATGGAGAATAGAAAAGAAGATCACCGAAGCAAAATCCATTTACATCAGAGGTGTTTCCCAATACGTAGGAGAAATTCTCGTTGTCTAAATAACCAAACTGAGCTGTGATAGGACTACTTGCAAGAATGGAGTAAGCCCCGGGTTGAAGGTCATCAATAAAGATACCTTGATTAGGTTGAAGTGTGAAATTTTTTACTTGAAGCTGGTTTTCATCGAGAATTTTTACAATGGTGTCTTTTTGATAGGAGGATAACCACAAATGTCCAGGATGATAGAAAAATAGATGATCTCCGAATAAAGTTGTTGTATCACTATCCTCTGCTTCTTTGCTTGTGAGAGGATCTAGTGATAATGAGCTAGCATATACAAATACAGGTTTTTTTGATTGTACAAGAATGTTTGTTGGATTCAACGATGTATAGGTGTACATTTTCCCTTTTTGAAGGACAAAAGTTTCAAGCAACTTCTTTTTATCAGTAAGTACTTCAATCTGGTTATCATCTTCGCAAGAAATAATGTAAGCGAATTCGTAGTTCACGAAATGATGCAATGTACCAGCTTCTGTTGAGATAGGTAAAATGGATGAAACGGAATCCTTTCGCTCTCGAATTTGAAAAACTTTTGTTTCTTCACTTTTTAATGGAGTATTGAGAAGTAAGATATTTTCTTGTGAGGAGACACTTACACTACTTTGTATGGGGGAACTGCTTGCGTCAGCACCTTCTTCAATGAATTGGTAACTACCATTTGGGGGTTTTTCAAGCGGTATACGGATCTGGGCTCGAGAATACGATGTTGCACTATTGTTTTTTATAGTTAGATATTGTGGTTTTGCTCCATACACAAAAAAAATGGGCAAAACAAATAAAACCATAAACATGGAAAGTACGAAATTTCGTACCCTTCTAAGAACTATTATATTATTCATCTTTCTCCGTTAAAGCTTGGCGCAAGGATAAGGAATGTACTGGACATATTGTAACACAAATTCCACAAAGATCACATTTTTCGATATCGATTACAGGCAGATTATTCTTAAAAGTTATAGCTTTTTGCGGACATTTTTTTACACACAAGCCGCAAGATATACAACCTACTTTACATGCTTTACGAACAAGAGAACCTGTATCCCTGTTGCTACATAAGCACAATACCCTTTTAGTGTCAGAAAACAGACGTATAATATCTCGAGGACATTTGTCTACGCAGATTCCGCAACCTGTACATATTGCAGTATTTACAATTGGTAAACCATTTTTACCCATAGTGATAGCACCAAATGGACAAGCTTTTGCGCAATCACCATATCCTAGACATCCGAAATTGCAAGCACGATCAGATAATCGTAAATAATGGGCCATGCGACAAGAACTTGCACCTTTAGCATCTGCATTAATAAGTGCTTCATTGATGCCACCCTTGCATAATACTACAGCCACATATCGAGTTTGCGTCCCTTTTTGAGAGACTCCCATAATATCTGCTAATGCATCGATGGTTTCTTGACCACCAGCTACACAGCCATTTATCGGTGCATCACCTCTAGCTACTGCTTCGGCAAAAGAACCACAACCCGAATATCCACAAGCACCGCAATTTGCTTGAGGAAGTGCTTCTTTTATTTTTTCTACCAGGGGGTTTTCTTTAACATGGAATACATTGGAGAAAACTCCTAACATCCAACCAAACAAAAGACCAAGAGATAATAAAATTACTACTGATGAAACTACGATGATCCAGTTCATTTAACCACCTAATCCTTGCAAACCCATAAAAGCGATAGCAATAAAAGAAGCTGCAATAAATACGACCGGAGCTCCTTTGAAAAATGCTGGTATATTCGAATCTCCCATACGAATTCTAACAGCAGTCATTAGGACCATCGCTAATGTAAAACCAATGGAAGACCCAAAGGCAAAAAAGATTGTTTCCAGTAGAGAGTAACCCTCTTGAATATTAATCAGCGTGACACCGAGAATCATACAATTTGTTGTAATAAGAGGCAAATAAATGCCCATTACTTTGTATAAGTTTGGGATCATTTTTTTAAGATAAATCTCTACCAGCTGAACAAAGACTGCTATGGTTAAAATAAACGCAATTGTTTGCAGGTATTCCACACCGAAGGGGATTAAAACAAAATAGTAAACAAAATAACTTACAACAGAAGCCATTACAGTAACAAACGTAACAGCTCCCCCCATCCCTATTGAAGAATCCATATCATTGGTAAGTCCAAAAAATGGACATAATCCCAAAAAGCGCATGAATATGAAATTTTGAGAAAAAATGGTTTGAATTAAGATATTGACAAGGCTCATCTTGCAACTCCTTTTCTAGAAGCTTTTTTTATGATATTGTTCATGATACCAATCTCAATACCAATCACCAAGAAAGCTCCTGGAGGGAGAATAAACATTAATGCAGGTTCGTAACCAGAACCTAGAATTGGAAAACCAAGAAATGTTCCATTTCCCAGAATTTCACGAACGATGGCGATACATACAATAGCAATACCATATCCTAAACTGATTCCCAATCCATCAAGGATTGATTCAAATACAGGCTTTTTGGAAGCAAACGATTCAATTCTCCCAATAATAATGCAATTGACTACAATAAGAGGAATAAAAATCCCCAATGCTTTATTAAGAGAGGGTAGATATGCTTGTAACAAAAATTGTAAAATTGTAACAAAACTTGCGATTACAACAATAAAAATAGGAATACGTAAGCTCTTAGGAATCCATTTCCGAAGAATAGAAATTGTAATTTCCGACAGAATGGTAACAAAAGTGAATGCTAAAGTCATGCCTAGGGCATTTACAACGGATACTGAAACAGCTAATACGCTACATAAACCTAGCATTAAAACAAAAACGGGATTTTCCTTTATAAGGCCTTTTGTTAGAAGATTTTTAAAGTTAGATTTCATTGTTTAGCTCCGATATATGTTCTACTACAAAAGACACACTCTTTTTTATTCCATCTGAAAGGGCTTTTGAAGTGATCGTGGAAGCAGTAATGGGTGTAACATCCTGTTTTACAACAAAGCAATCAGATATAGGCTTGCCTTGAAATTGATCTAAGAAGGATGACTTAGCAACATTTGCTCCTAAACCGGGTGTTTCAGAGTGTTCGATGATGGAAACAGAATGTATGGTTTCATCGGGATTTAGTCCATAGATAAATAGTATAGGTCCACCATACCCAAGAGAGGATCCTTTTACAAGGTATCCCAAGAAAGTTTTATCGGTCGAAAAACTTTTGTATATGCAATCTATTGAGATACAGCCATCGATCATTTGATTGTGGAAAACGGGATCATTTTGTTCGTTGGTGCATAATTCAAAAGAAGTTGCATCTGGATAGATACTTTTCATGCTTTCTTCGGTGGCTTTCTTTTGTTGATATTGAATTTGCGGAAGAGTTATTGAATAGGTCATGCTAAGAGCTAAACCAGCAACAATACAATACGTCGATAAGACTAGTCCTAGTTTAATAATTTGTTTTGCAGGATTTTGTTTCATGAGGATTTCTCCTTAACATAACCAACGGGGTGTTTAATGCGATTATCTAAAAGAGGAGTAATTACATTCATGAGTAATATAGCGAATGTTGTGCCTTCAGGCATGTTGGCAAAGAAACGAATCAGCACATTTAAGAAACCACAGCCAAACCCGTAGATAATCTTGCTGGAAGGGAGCATGGGAGAAGTAACATAATCAGTGGCCATAAAAAAGGCACCAAACATGACACCACCACTAAGTATTGAAAATATCGGATCCATACCAAACAGCCACGAGAAAACAAATACCGTAGCAACATATATTGTAGGTATATACCACTGAATTGTTTTGGAGACTAATAAAACAATAAGTCCAATCAGAAGTCCTGGAATAAATACTTCACCGATACATCCTCCACGTATTCCCAACAGCATCGTTTGATACATAGCAGGGAGAGAACCCTGAAACATGGACATTACACCCTCCATGCCACTTTCTGCAAAAACAGCTAAAGGAGTTGATGTAGTAACAGTATCAAAAGGTTTCAACCATGCGGTCATGTGGGCAGGAAACGATAGTACTAGGAATGCACGACCTATTAATGCGGGATTGAAGGGATTGTGACCCAAGCCACCAAATACATGCTTGGAAAAGATAGCAAAAAAACTTCCAATTGCCGGAAGCCAAAGTGGAATTCCTGGAGGACAACAAAGAGCAAGCAAAAAGCCGGTAACTAAAGCGCTGCCGTCAAGATAGGTTAAAGGAATTCGTAAAATCTTTTGTAAAATTGCTTCACTTAGGATTGCAGAAACAATCGAAACTAGAATAAGGGGGAGTGTATTTAACCAACCAAATATTACTATTCCACCAATCGTTGCAGGTATCAATGATATGCTGACCATGTTCATTAGAAAAACTGTGTTGATTTTCGAGCGTATATGGGGTGATGCAGTGATTACATAATTCTTCATTGTCCACTCCTTTTTCGTTTTATTTCCTGTTTTGTGACTCGAATGTAATTCAATATAGGTATTCTTGCAGGACAGTTGTAGGTGCACAGACCACATTCGATGCAAGAAGAAACATAATAACGATTGGCTTGAAAATGGTTGTTTCTTTTAGCAAGTTCAACAAAACGATAAGGCATAAGACCGCTTGGGCAGTTCTGAATGCATCGTCCACATCGGATACACGAGGATTCATTTAAGGGTTCTAATTTACTCAGGAAAATGATTCCGGATGTTCCTTTCAGTATGGGCACATCTTGGGATCGTTGATTGATTCCCATCATAGGGCCACCAAAAACAAGTTCTTTCGGTTCATCAATAAAACCACCGCAAAACTCGACAATATCGGACAAAAGAGTACCAATGGGTGCACGGATATTTTTGGGTTCTTTCAGACAATCTCCACTGGCTGTAAAAACTCTGTGAATCAAGGGCGTACCTTTTCGGTATGCGTTGGAGATTGCGATCAATGTGCCTACATTTTGGACGATACATCCAACTGCAAAAGGAAGTTTTCCCACAGGTACTATTCTTTTGGTGAGAGCATTGATTAAGCTTTTTTCAGCTCCTTGGGGATATTTCTTTTCCAATGGTACTACTTGAATCTTTGGTTCCGTTGGATGATCTTTTATATATGAAAGAAGATGCTCGACTGCATTCATTTTGTTGGATTCTATTCCAATGATGATTTCTTTAAAGTGCAGATAAGACTGCACGATTTGTATGCCATCAAATAACTCTTTTGCGTTCTCTAACATGAGTCTATGATCACAAGTTAGGTAAGGTTCGCATTCTGCACCGTTTATGATGTAAGTGTCAACAGAAGCATCAGGAGGTGGATTTAGTTTCAAATGAGTGGGGAAAGTAGCACCACCCATGCCAACAATACCACAATCCTGGATAAATGAAACAAATGACGCAAGATCGTTGTTTTGTTCAAAAAAAGGTGGATTTGGAGTATCTAGGTGTGCATATTGAAAATCGTTCTCAATATGAATAGCATTTCCTAATCCTGTTATGGGGTGAGGGTATTCTTTGATGTCTTTGACGATTCCAGACACGGAGGCATGTATGTTTGATGAAAAATCACCTTGTGCTTTCGCAATTAGTTGGCCAATGAGAACCTCTTGACCTTTTTCTACAATTGGTTCAGCAGGGATACCAACATGTTGCGAAAGTGGAAACAATAAGTCTTTTCCGGGGTTCATGTTAATAATAGGTAAATCTTTTGTTTGATCTTTATGATCGGGAACATGCATTCCACCGGGCTGAAATGTTCTAATTTTCATGTTTAGTAGTATCCTTTTCTTTGTGTTCGCAATATGGACATACTGTCCAGCTTATCTCGATCAATTTCTTACAGTGAGGACATTCTTTTCGGAGCTTTGTAAAGCAATTTGGACAAATGGTGAATTCTTTTTCAATGGGTAGTCCACAAACAGGACAAATATTTCCAGCTTTGCTCAACTCGTATTCATAGTATTTTTTTGTCAAATCGCGGAGTCTTTGATCGGCTTCAATGGTGGTAATCTCGTCTTGAGTGAATTCAGGTCGAACAATCAAGTACACAATCCATAAAAATATGGAAATCAAGAGCCACTTTATATTTCCTGTACCAAGAAAAGCATTCAAAAGATAAGGTCCAAAGGTGATTCCTAAAACAATGGAAGGGACGATCCATTTGTTTTGGTATCTGCGAAAAGAATCAAATACAACCCAGAGTGATATCACAATGGCTACGGCTACGATTAAAAAATCTAGATAGACCATCCATATTTCTGTATTAAAGGACATAGTACCCCCTTACGTTAAATTCAATAGTAAAGCTCTAAAATAACTAGCTAGTATTAGCGAACCAGTGATAAGAACAGGTTGTTGATTGGATTGAAAGGAATCGAGAAAAGAAGTGGATTCAGAAGAGTAGTAACAGTGAACGGGACCAGAGAAATGAAAACTTTCTACAATTTCACAAAGCGATTCCAATGGAGCAGAATGTATTTCAGGAATATCAGTGAAAATAAAGGAAGATGCTATCTCGAGAAGCGGTTTAATAAGGGATTGTGCATTTTTGTTGTGTTTACAACCGAAAATAATTGGCACTTTTTGAGTAGGGTATCTTTCTTTGATGGTCTTGGCAACAAACTCACATGAATGGTACGTGTGTGCTCCATCTAAAATCCAGGTAGTGTTGTTTTTTTGGACGATTTCAAATCTGCAAGGGATAGATATAGTGGACAAAGAATCACGAAAGTTCTCTTCGGTAACAATAAACCCACTTTTGGTTAACAGCTCCGAAGCAATAATGGCCACAGAGGCATTGTTTACTTGATGAATACCCAAAGGTTTACACTGTATATCTTTATAGGTGTTACCTGTTATACCGCTGTTAAGGGTGAAAGTCTCAAAGGGTTGAGAAAAGTCACTGGTACGTTTAACGTATGAATGTTGATCCATTGAATACAGCTTTACACCTTTTCGAGAAGCATGTTCCTGAATCACAAGAGCTGCCTCCAATGATTGTTTAGCCATTAAAACTGGAGTATGTGAGCGAATAATCCCTGCTTTTTCACGAGCGATTTGTTCAACAGTAGTACCTAGTTTTGACGTGTGCTCAAGCTCAATTAAGGTAATAATAGAGAGACTTGGATCTGGTATGGCCGTTGTGGCGTCTAAACGACCACCTAGTCCGGTTTCTATAAAGGCTATATCAATGTTGTTTTTTTGAAATGCCATAACTGCAAGAAGAGTCATTGTTTCAAAAAAAGTGAGTTCTTCAAAAAGATGTGGTGGAAGGATTTGCTGTATTGTCTCATAAATCTCGTTAAAAAACATGGATTCTATGGGTTGATTTTGTATAGTGATCCGTTCTCGAACAGAGTGAATATGGGGGGAAACAAATAAACCGGTTTTATAGCCGGATTGTTGGTAAATTGCATCGAGCATAGTAGTTACAGATCCTTTTCCTTTCGAACCTGCAACTTGAACCCATGAAAAAGGCAAAGTATCTGCATCAATATAGCTCAGGGCGGATTTAATCCGATCTAAAGTCGGTATTTCGTGAAATCGTGGCAATCGAATAATGATTTCTTCTGCCAACATATTATTTTCCTAACAGGTCTTCTATTCGTTGTATAATTGCTTGTTTTTGGTGAGAAAACTCCTTAAAATTGGATCGTACTTCTTGTACTAGATCTTCAGATGCATGTTTCATAAAATTCTCATTGCTCAATTTCTGTTGTAATTTTTCAAGTTCTTTATCAATTTTCTGTATTCGTTGTTTTTTGTTTTCAATCTCACTATCAATGTCTAGAAGATTCTTTGAGAAAAAGACTGTTGTAGAGGAATCTACTACGGTTGCTATCAAAGAGGAATCTGGGTGGTCTTCGTAAAATATTTCTTCTATCTTAGCAAGATCAGAAATCGTGTGGAAATTGTTTTCTACAGAACTCTTGAAAGATTCGTCTTTCGTCTGGATACCGACTCGTATACCAGATGGCTTAGAAAGATGAAATTCAGCTTTCGTATTCCGAATAACCCTGATTAATTCCTGTATTCTTTGGACGATTGTAGATGCTTCATCAAGAATTTTATCTGATAAACTAATCGCAGAGGGCCATTTGCTATACATAATAGAAGAATTGGCATTTTCTTCCATCAATGACCATAGAGCTTCGGTAACAAATGGTGTAATAGGGTGCATCATTTGTAAAGATTTTGAGAAGATTAATCGTAAAAGCGTTGGATTAGGATTTGTTTTTGAAACTTCAATGTACCAATCACAAAAATCATGCCAAAAAAAAGCATAAACCGAGTGTGCCGCATCATTAAAGCTATACGTGTCAATGCTGTTTTTCACTGATTTTACAGTTTCATTGTATCTGTGGATAATCCATTGGTCCCAAATCGAAAGCTGAATTGAATCAATGGTTTCTGAGGAAGAACGACTTGTATTATCCAAAACATAATGACCAGCATTCCAAATTTTGTTTACAAAGTTTCGCGATGCTTTGTTTTTTTGGATGTCAAAACGAATATCTTGACCAGCGGAGTTACTATATGAAGTTACGGTATAACGAAGGGCATCAGCACCATACTCTTGAATGAGAGAAGTAGGATCCACTGCATTTGAAGATGATTTACTCATTTTTTTACCCTGACTGTCGAGGATTAAGCCATGGTAATAAACTTTTTCAAAAGGAATTGCATTCACAAAATGAAGAGAAGAGAAAATCATACGAGAAACCCAAAAAAAGATTATATCAAAGCCTGTAACCATCAAACTGGATGGGTAATAACGATGGAGCATTTCAGTATCTTCTGGCCATCCCATACATGCAAATGGCCACAAAGCAGAACCAAACCAAGTATCTAAAACATCTTCTTCTTGGCGTAAATGATATGAAGTACATTCAGGACAGTTTTTAGGAGTTGTTTCTGAGACAATCATTTCACCACATTCGTCACAATACCAGACAGGAATACGTATTCCCCACCAGATTTGCCTGGAGATACACCAATCCATGATGTTTTCCATCCAGTCTTGGTATACCTTTTGCCAACGATTTGGTATGAACTGTATATCGCCTTGTTGAACAGTTTTCAATCCCTTGTCTGCCAAAGATTTTGTACGTAGATACCATTGATCAGAGATGACAGGTTCGAGAATGTGCTTGCAACGATCACAATGGCCTACAGAATGATGAAAGGGTTCCACATGAATTAAATACCCTTGTTCTTGAAGGTCATTTTTAATTTTTTCTCTTGCTTCTTGCAAAGAAAGACCTTTGTATTCACCTGCGTTATCGTTCATTTCTTTTCCATGATCAATGACGTTAACAAAGTCCAGGTTGTGTTTTTTACCTAAGTTGAAATCATTTGGATCATGACTTGGGGTAACCTTTAAGGCCCCGGTCCCAAAGTCTTTATCTACATACTCATCGGTAATGATAGGAATTTTGCGATTTACAAGTGGAAGGATGGCAAATTTACCATGGTATTTTTTGTATCTTGGATCATCTGGATGAACAGCAATAGCTGTGTCTCCTAACATGGTTTCAACTCGTGTAGTAGCGATAGTAATGTATTCAGTCGAGTTTTCAAGGTAGTATTTTATTGTTACTAATTCTCCCTTGACATTTTGATGGTCAACTTCAATGTCAGATAAAGCAGTTTTGCAACGCGGACAATACTGCACCATCCGTTTACCTCGATAAATCAATCCTTGTTCGAAGTAAGTTACGAAGGCTTTTATTACAGCCTTTTCATAGTCTTCGTCTTTGGTGAACCGTAGTTTTGTCCAATCTGCTGAAGTACCAAGCAATTTCATTTGCTCTATGATCTTGTTGCCGTAAACGGACTTCCATTCCCAGACTTTTTCGATAAATGCTTCGCGCCCTATATCCTCTTTCAAGATTCCCTGTTTTTTTAGGAAAGCTTCCACTTTATTATCTGTGGCTAAACCAGCTTGATCTGTGCCAGGGAACCAGCATACAGAATATCCATTCATACGTTTGAATCGGCAAATGATGTCGGGGAGTGTTAAGTCTAGAGCATGACCAAGATGGAGGGCACCAGTAATGTTAGGTGGTGGCATCGTAATGCTGAAAACATGTTCACTTGTCGTATCGGTAGGCTGAAACAAATGGTTTGATTCCCAATATTCGTAAATTTGAGGTTCAATTTCATCGGCAGGATAAGCTCCCTTGGTATACTTTAACATCAAATACTCCTACATTGTTGCATTTAAAATCTCGTGATGAATGTGGTTTGCAGCAATTGCACCATCATTCATAGCAGTTACAATTTGTCGAAGTGATTTGGAAACAATGTCTCCAACAGCATAAAAACCAGGTGTTTTCGTCTCTTTGTCAACATTTACTTTAATATATCCTTTTTCATCAATATCTACAATATCTTTGCATATACCAGTATCGGGTATATAACCTGCAAATACAAAAACACCATCGACTGGAATTTTAAAGGTCTGATCTGTAATAAGATTTTTGTAGGTGATCGAATGGACCATTTCTTTGCCGTGGATTTCTATGGGGATTGAAGAGTAATGGATGTCAATGGTTGGAATGCTTTGAATTTTCTTGACGAGGATATCAAAACCACGGAAAGCATCCCTTCGATGGAACAAATGAATACTTTTTGCATACGAACTTAAAAACAGCGTTTCTGTCAAGGCTGTGTCTCCGCCACCTATAACGGCAATCGTTTTATTTTTGAACAAGGGACCATCACATGTTCCGCATGTGCTGACTCCTTTTCCTGTCCACTCTTTTTCCCCTGGAATATTCAAAGGTCTGTTTTTTGTACCAATTCCGCAAACTACATACTTGGCAGGCAGGGTTTCTTTGTTTTCTAAGTGAATTGTGAATTGGTTTATGCCTTCATTTTTAATATTTGTAACCTTTTGATGAATAATGGGGATGTTCAAATCTTGAACATGCTGATGAAGAATTGAAGCAAACTCAAATCCATTAATTCCTTTAGGAAAACCCAAATAGTTTTCAATGATGTGAGGGATCATGACTTGCCCTCCTAACATTGGGTTTGGCTCAATAACTGTTACTTCGTGAGAGAAACGTCGTAGATAAACGGCTGCAGAAACACCAGCAGGACCACCACCAACAACGTATATGTTATCATTTTTCATTTTGTTTAGTCCTTTTTAGTAAAGAGTTTGCAATCGTGAAAAGAGCCTTCTGATGCTGAGGATCATATTGGAAAATGCCTTCGTAATGGACCTGATCGGTCAGAATGTATCCCCTATAGAGTTCAATGTTGTCGTTCACTGGTGAATCGGTACGGAAAGGATCAATCTCATTGGATTCAGCCGAAGCATTATTTTTAAGAGGGATTTCACCAGTTATTTTTATGATTGTTTTGGAAAATGATTCGTATAAAAAAGGGAATTGGTCAGAGCATAAGAAGTCAGTAGATCGATTGGATAGAAGGTTGTTCATTTGATCTGGTGAAAGGTGAAATTGCTCAACTGTTCCACAGAGTATCATTTTCTTATTGTCGAGTAAAGATTGCAAATTGTTTTCTGTGTAGTGAAAATTGGGACTTTTTTTTAAAAAAGTACAATTGGTTAGACTACAAAGAACAAAACTAATAATCATGAACAAAGAAAACCCTTTTGATATAGTCACTAAGCGCCTTCGGAAGAATCCATAGTCCACTCAAATGAGAGTCCATCTACATGTAGAAAACACTTCTCTAAATTAGAGGGTAGTAAACCAAGAAAACGAAGAGGAATCACTTCGTCTTTTTTCAAAAAAGTAGGATAATCACATGTCATCAGTGACTCTGAAATATAACGATCGATAGGGTACTGCGTTCCATTTTCATCATAAAAGTATATAGAAACGTCTTCAAGTAAAACTTTTTTTCTACTTCGATTTTGCAGGGAAAGAGAAACCATAGCAATATTGTAACTAGGGTTGACAGGTTTCATTTCTGCACTATACCGATTTACCATGTAAGATGCATTAGTATTTTCAGGTAAGTCTGATACATTTTCAGGTTCTTCGATGATATACGCAGTTTTTACATTGGGTTTATCGATTAGAAGATCAAGAGTATTACCGTCTCTAGTTATTTTTATTATCTTCATCGGATTTCCTTCAACTTGCAAGTAAGTGAATGGAAACTTCCGAATATTTGTAATGGAAGTCGGTATCCTTAAGGAAGGAGCAGAAACGATATTTTGAAAAACAACAGAAAGATAAGATTCACTGTGAACCATTTCTGAAGCTTGGTAGGTTTTTGTTAGGTCACTCGTTTCAACAGGTGGGGAACAGCTTTGGAATAAAAAAATACTAATAAAAAAAATGCATACCCAACAATAAAATGAATTTTTCATAACTACCTCAATTTGTGTTTTATTCAAAAATTAATTGAAAGATTCTTCGTCCATAGGCTCACAATCTGATAATTTTTCTTTCACATTCTGTTCGATTGATTGAAATTTGTTGCTGGCATTTTTTTCGATTTCTTTAACAAAATCTTTGCCTTTTCGAATCATTTCGTCAGTTTCTTTTCTTACCTTCTGTGAAAGGTTTTTTAAATTGGATTGAATATCCTCAGTTGTTTCCATGAGTTTACGTCGAGTTTCTTCTCCAGTGCTTGGGGCTAACAAAACACCTGCCAATGCACCAAGTAAGATACCGAAAATTAGACCAATACCAAAATTGTTACTTTGTTTTTCCATTTTAGACTCCTTTTCTAGTTTTCTGAAACATTTGAACAAAATTAAAGAGAATAGTACCGATGGCTATAACCTTATTGGTTACATCGGCCCATTTTTTTGTTTCGTGTTCGGTTTCTGGTGGGGGGCTTATACGACGATTTAACTGCTCTAAAGCTCTAGTAGCTTGGTCTCCAATATCGTTTGATTTTTCTTTTAGGGTTTCAACAAGAGAATCAATGCTTTCTGTTAAACGGGTAACTCGATTCATCAATATTTTTCCAGCGATTAAATAAATAAGTAACCGAATCAAAATTGCTGCAGCTATAACAATAATGGAAATCGCAACAGCCCATACAATAGAAGATGGTAAATCCATACGTGTCACCCTACTTTCTTAAAATAACCTACTAGTATTATAACAAATTCTTTCTTGTTTCTACAATTCCATATTTTGGCTTGTTTCCATTAAGTTACAAAAAAGTAACAGATCAAAACAATATGAAATGACCATTGCATATAGTATTTAGCTTAAAATTCAATAATCTGAGGATCATCTTACTGCGGAATAAAGTTTTATATCCCTTGATTGAAGCAGCTTTACAGATAAAATTATAGAAATTTGTAACTTTTGGAGGTATATGTGTTGAAGAGTATTAAGCGTATTGTATCCGTAACGCTCACTTTACTCATGGCATGCAGTATTGTATTTGTTAATATGCCAAAAACGAGTGCTTTAGACATATTCCCGTTTGTGGTTTTATGTACTGGTAATGTCAGAGGACAATTAACCCCTTTTGAATATGGTCCCAATGTTAATGAAGGGGGATTATCAAAAATTGCAACCGTTGTTAAAAACATACGAAAAGAAACGGAAGACCGCGAAGGGTATCATATGACGATTGACGCCGGTAACACCCTTTTTGGATCCGATTTAGCAACGTATTACACACAAAAACCCATGGCTGGTAAACCACACCCAGTTGTAGCTGTTATGAATGAACTTTCATATGATGCAGCCGGCTATAGCTCTCTCGATTTTTCCATGCCTCCACAAATTCGTGATGCAAGAAAAAGAGAAAGTGATTTTACATGGGTCTGTACAAATGCATACAGAAGCGGAAGCTTATATGCTTCTGACCACAGAATGCTGGTATACGATGTACCGAATTCTGCCCACGTTTTAAAAATAGCAATCATATCGTTACCTGACCCATCTAGGCAAAATGCTATCCCACCTGAGAGCATCAGTGGTTTAGAATTTTACGATCCGATCGAAGAAGTTGTTCGTTCCAGTGATGTATTGAAAGAAATTGAACGCGCAGATTTTATCATTCTTCTAACCGATATGAAGTGGGAAACTGATCCAGAAAAACGAGAAAAGTCCTTTTTAAATGAACTTTTATTTCGTTCACGTATTGATATTTGCATAACCACTGCCGATGATACAATCCCTGGCGAACAAGTTGTGTATCCTGATTCTGACGAGTTTCCTGCGCATGATGTTCTCATTTCCTCTCCGGGCCGCTATGGTTTAGGTCTTTCAAGAATTGAACTCATGCTTGAAAAATGTAAATGTCCCGTAAAACCTTACGAAGTAATGAAAAAAGAAAATGGTAACCGAATGATTACTGGGAAAGTCGTTAAGATTGGACAGGCTATCTCAGAAGATCAAGAAGTTCGCACACTTATCGATTCGTACAAGAAAAATGCTAGCAACACTTTTGATGAGCTAGTTGGAACTGCTGCTCAAACGTTTACCTTTTCTGGTAGTACATACCGTCCAACAAGCCTTTCAAATTTAATGTTAGACACCATGACCAATGTTACACAAACACCTTTAGCAATGTGTCAGCCCTCTGAAATATTGCACAATCTTAATAAAGGTCCCCTAACGTATGGAGACATCTATAGCATTGTTGCTTCTGAAGACACCATCTACAAAGTTTCCTTATCAGGTAAAACTATTAAAGATACTCTAGAAGATGTGGGGAATAGTCTTGCATTTGGAATCGAAAGTGCTGGACTAAGCACCAAAGGACTTTCCTATCGAATGGATTTAAGAAAACCTGATGGACAAAAAATTATAGACTTAAAAGTCTTGGGAAATCCTATTGATCCTAATAAGAATTACGATGTTGCTGTAACTGCCGGTTTGATTTGCGGTTCCGGACGACCTGATTCTTTAGCAAATGTAGGAATTAAAGAGAATTCTAGAAAAACGATTCGTCGTGCTTTGGTTGATGCATTGTATGATATGCCCAACAAAACAATCTCTCCAGTAACCTCTGGTACATGGTACGTTGTGCCTGACTATTTAGACCATTGGGGCGAAGAACCAATCAGTTTTCTAGTGGATAAATCCGTTATCAAGGGGTATACTGATGGAAGTTTTAAGCCCAACAATGATATTACAAGAGCTGAATACACTACCGTAGTATTGAATGCTTACAATATCCCTCAAATCAAACCCAAAACACCATCTTTTAAAGATGTTAAAACAACCGACTGGTTTTATGGCATAGTAGAAGGTGCTCATGCCAAAAAAATGATCCCCTTTGCTACCAACGACCTATTTATGCCAAACAAACCCATAACTCGACAAGAAGCAATGATTGAACTTGTCATTGCCTATCGAGACAATCCAGAACCACCTGAAATTTCTGACCAAAGCCTCATTCTGTTTAAAGAAAAAGTAAAAGACTGGCAGAGTATTTCTAAACTTGCTCTTCCTTTCATGATTTATGCATACGAGAATAACTTGATTACAGGATATTCCGATGGAACAATACGACCAGAAAAATCAATTTCTAGAGCTGAAACTGCGACTATTGTCTTTAGAGCGCATTATCCTGTTATCATGATTGGTTCTACAGGAAATGTTGCAAACGAAATCCGATCATTGTATCGCGATCCTAACGAAGACCGTCCTATCGGGGGTTTTGCCTCAGTTGCCTCGTATTTTGATCAATTAGCAAAACGAAATCCAAACTTCATGGCTATCGATGCTGGTAACTTCTTAATGGGCTCTTCATTATCATACCTTACCAAAGGCGAGTATGTCGTAAAACAATATGAACCTATGAATTACGGTGCTATCGGATTGTCAGATGAAGATTTCTTTTATGGATTTGAGTACCTAGATTTAATTAACCAGTATATTGATATTGTTGCTGCAGATATCTATAGCAAAGATACCGGTAAAGCTTTGTACAAAGATTCCATTATTAATGAACTCTCTGGAATTAAAATCGGTATTACTGGTGTAACAGGCTTTTCAATTGAAAAACCATATATCCATCCTGAAGTTTTAGAGAAAATTGAAATTAAAGATTCTGTCGAATCTGCAAACAAAATGCTCCAATCCCTCGTTGATGAAGGATCAAATATTACTGTTCTTACTGTTGGTATGGATAGCCGAGTGAACCTTGACAATGAACTATCTCCCGTACTTGTTAAATTTATCGATCAACTGAATCCTAAGCCATCCTTTATAATTGCTTTGAATGGTGATTTTGGTTATACATTCAATCACGATGGAATACCAGTGATTGCCGCTGGTAATTATGGCAATTCTCTAGGACAAACCAAAATCATTATGGATGCTATTACAAAGAAGATTGAACGCATTACTTTGCACAATCAATATTCCTATATAGATGACATGGAACCTTCTGCTACTTCATTTGAGATTCAGAACGAATACAAAAAACAGTATGAAGCTGAATTACAGGAAGTCATTGGAAAATCCAACAATGGAATGAAAATCAGTTTTGGTGGAGAATCACCTCTTGGAAACCTGATTTCCGACGTTATGCGTTATACCATGGAAGAAGATGGTGCTCAGGTTGCCTGCATCACTCCTAACCTGATTAAAGAAAATATTGATGCTGGTGATATCACTGCTGAAGAAATTTATGCTGTTTTACCGAAAGATGAAGACCTTGTATTGATTGAAATGCTAGGTGAAGACTTATTAATGGTTTTCGAACACGGCTGTACTTTTAGCTCTGGTATGGTGCAAGTTTCAGGAGCCACCTTCGCATACGACAATCTTCGTTTTCTATATGATCGAATTGTAGAATGCAAGATTGATGGTGTAGGTGAACTAGTTTATGAAGATACCTATAAAGTTGTCACTACTGAATCAATGCGACGAGGTCTTGATGGCTACGAATGGTTTGCCAATGGCAAAGTAGTAAAATATTACAATAAAACACTTCGCGAAAGTTTATTCGAATATATCGAAAAAGAAGGTACCGTTGATCGCGGAATCGAAGATCGTATTGTATTAGTATATACTGGTTAATGTATAGGAGGTATCATGAAAGACATGATGAAACAACTTTTTGTTCTATTTCTTGTTTTTGCCGTCGGATCCGCCCTTCTGATGGGATGCGGTGGTAATAGTACAGACAATGGTTCTGTTGACAATGGAGGAACTTCGCAAAACGAAACTCCAGGGGAAAAACCCGAAGATCTTACTGACACCATTGTAGAATGTCGTTTTGTAGATGCTCAACCTACTATTGATGGAGTAGGTGATGAAGAAGTATGGTCTAACATTGAACCAACAACTGTAGAACTCGAAAGCGGTATGTGGGTAGATGTGAAAACCTACTATGACAATGATAACATCTACTTTCTATATGATTGGATCTCTGATATGACCAATTCCCCTGAAGACAGTACAGCTGGACAATGGAAAAAAGATGCCGAAGGAAACTGGACATGGGATGCAAAAATGGATACCCTTTCTATTGCTTGGGATTTAAGTGATATTCCTGAATTTTTAACTACAGGTTGTACTCCTCTTTGTCATGATCAATCCAATTCTTTAGACAATCGATATATGGCCACAGAAATACCAGGCGATATCGTTGAACTATGGGTTTGGAGTCCTGCAGTAAGTGGTATGAAAAATATCATGGCTTCCTACATTTTGACAGATGTACCTGCCGGAACTGACACAGAAGATCCCAATTTTGACAACAAGATTGCTTGGGAAAAGCTTCCAGGTGAATATGGATTCTTCTACAATCGAGCTGAAAACGAAAAGAAACCTATGGAGGGTGGCGAAGGCGCTCCACTGTACATCATCAATGATGAAAATCCTGAAGGCGAAGCCGCATTGATCCAAGCAGCCAGCAAGTTTGAATTTGGTGGATACAAGCTTGAAATTGCCAGACCTAGAAATCCATCTAATCGTGACTTAACTCATTTTGAAGTCAGCGACAACGGGTATGCCGATTTCTATTTTGCTTTAGCAATGCATAGCATGGAAGAACGCGAAAACCATAAAACAGCTGAAACTGCTTCTACCCTACGCTTGATTGGTAAAAGCGTCGCTGAATAATACAGGAGTGTTTTTATGAATTTTAAGAAAGTTCTATCATTATTTGTTGTTGCTTTACTGCTCAGTAGTATCCAATTTTTTCCTGGGAGCTTAAATTCTAGTACAGAAGCTGCCTCTCCAGACAAAATTGGAATTTATACAAATTCTTTCGGATACTATGTCTATGTTACAGATCCCATTCAGAACCGTGTTCTGAAATACTCAACAGAAGGAATGTATTTATCTGTCATTATTCCTACTGTATCAACTCATACATCCGGTGAGAAATGGATCATAGAAAAATGTGTCGACGTTGTAACGTGTCGTCTTACTGACGTTATCGGAATTGCTGATGCTTTAACCGGCCATTCCTTTATTTATGAATTAAACGGTCATACACACCACAAAAATGGTGAAATGGGAACAGGTCCTGGCAAACTCTCTGAAATGTGGGATGTTGCTATGACAGAAATTGACGAAGTTAAGTCTCAAGCGCTACTTGATAAGAAACAAAGCAAAGTATCCCATTGGACTCCCCCACCTGGTGGAATCAAAGATCCACGAGATGGTACATTTGTCCGAGACTTTGGAAATACCGGAGCTGCCAACGAAAAACTGAAGAATCCCGAAGGTATGGTTTATGCAAAAGACACAAACCTTCTTGTTGCTGATACCGGAAACAAGCGTGTAGCCATTTATGATCTAAAAGGCCGTTTTGTCCGAGAAATCAAAGGTTCATTTGGAGATATCTGCGATGTGGGTGTTGATTTTTTAGCTTCTCAAGGGAATAAAATTTACATCCTTGATCGTGGTTCTAAAAAAGTTCATGTCTATTCACCCGATTACAAATTTGTTAAATCAATTAATCTTCCTGGTATGGGTACCGCTTCTGCTCTGACCATTGATACTGAAAACTATGTTTGGGTCACTGACATTGCTCAAAATAAAGTTTTCAAGTATGATCAATCCGGGAAGCAGATGCTTGTCATCAATAATGCCATCAATCCTCCCAACATTACTCGAAAAATTGTTCGAGTATACATCAAGAAGTATATTATGATGGTGAATGATGATATCAAGAGATTAGACGCTCCCCCATTTATCGACAAAGGCCGTACATTTGTTCCTCTTCGTGCTATTTCTGAAGGCTTAGGCGCTGATGTTGGTTGGGAAGGTAAGGAACAAAAAGTTACAGTTAAACTTGGTAGCAATACCGTAGAAATATGGATTGGTAAAACGACTGGAAGAATTAATGGCCAGCCTTATCAAATCCCCGATGGCGTAGCTCCAACTATTGTTCGCGGTAGAACATTTGTTCCTATCCGTTTTGTTGCTGAAGCTTTAGATTGCTACGTAGGTTGGAATCCAAAAGACCTTCGATACAGTGCTTCTGCAGTAACTGTATATTATCCTAAATAAGAAACCTTTTTAACCTCTCTCCACCACTTTGTGGTGGAGAGAGGTTTCGAAAACATGAAAAAAAATAATTCAAAAAAACTCGGTAACCTACTTAATATTTCTGTATTGCTTATTTTCTTACTATTTGTTTTTTATTTTTATCATAGTAATTTGACACAATACACCATTCATAAAAATTCACCGAATGTTATTATGGACGAACATACTGTTCAAGAAAACCTTATGAGAGTGTATGAAAAATCTGTTTTAAATCCTGAACATTCACCTTCATGGTTTCAGAATATTTCTTTTAAAACCATGAATTATCTTGCCTTAGCTCCTTTTAGCTCCAAAATGGTCTCTTATATTCATTCTAGACAAGATTGGGTAATGGACTGTTCAGAATGTGCTCTAGATGGATCATGTGAAGATTTGGAAAAAGAACAGTTCTTTTATCCAATCAGTATCGACTATGAAACCCTTGAAGAAATCCAAAATCGCTATCAGGAAGTCTTTATTATTGATGTGCGATCCATTGATAAATGGGAAGAAGGCCATATTCCCTCTTCTGTACCAGTTCCATTAACAGATGTAGTGCCTTATTTGTTCCCAATGAATCGCTGGCATGAAATTGTTCTTGTTGGTGACAACTATCTCGAAACCAAATTTGCCGGTGAAGCTTTAATCCAACTAAATTTTCACAGAGTATATCGGCTTACTCAACCTGTAAGTCAATTTCCTGGGAAACTGGACTCTATTGATGAAAACTAAAGATATCACTCTGGTAGGTGTTGTAAGCGCCGTTGGCGCAATATTTTACTTAGCAACCGCTCCATTTATTGAAACAACTGTACCTGTTATCGGTTGTATTATGCGACCCGTTGTATTTATTTCATTTATCATGTCTAGATTTCACTTTGATACTAAAAGACTTCTGTGGGTTGCTATATTAAGTACATTTTTATATTCCCTGATTATTCCCTGTTTCCTCAATTATGTTTCCCTTCCCATCAGTATCATTTACGTTCTTATTGTTGCTGGTTTTCGAACAAAAATGAATGCCTTCTGGCTAACCATAGTTGGAACTGTTGTAGCCTTTGTTGGTTTATTACTTTTCACTTTTCTCTTTGCCACAAATGCAAGTGAATGGTTAATGTATTTGAAATATTTCTTTCCTGTCATTATACTAGGAGCTATTGTGGGAGCATTGAGACAGAAATTTGGGAAATTTAGCTGCGTTGGCTGTGATTTATGCAACAAACCAAATGCTGACGTACATTTTGAAAAAAGAGAAAAAGAAAGAAAACAAAAGAAAATTGAATCATCACAAACAAAAGATGGTAATAATGATATGAAAATTAATTTAAACAATAGCGTTTTTATCAAAGGAAGCGTGGATTGTAATATGGATACTAAAAAAAATGAAGAATAAGTGGATTGTTGTTTTGCTTTCTTTTCTTGTATTTAATTCTTTTTTTCCTACTTTTGCTACTACTAAAACTTCATTTCCCTGCGATTTAGCTTTCTACAAAAATAAATATGTTTTTAAAATTGAAGGGCATCCCGTAGAAATGCCAGTAAAAGTCTTTTTTGATGATGCTTTACAATCGTATATGATTCCTCTACGTTTTCTTGCTGATTCACTTCGATATACTGTTCAATGGGACTCAAATGAATCTATTGCTTATTTCTCTTCAGAACAAAATAATTTTTCTATCAAAATAAATGGACAAGATTCTCTTGGTATACTATCAACATCGCAAAATACTGTGCACTTTGTTCTACAACAAGATCGTATATACGCTGATGAGACAACAGTGGCATACCTTTTCGAAATTGATTTAAAAAATTCTTTGGAACCAAATACCGTTGTTTTTACGACAAAGCGTGATCGAATTTATATTCCTGCTCCAAATTTCACATTACTCGATACCAAAGGACAACAATTCGATCTATATCAAGAATTAGAAAAACCAGAAAATGAATTTATCGTACTCAACTTTTATGCCACTCGGTGTCCATTTTGCTTAAAAGCCCTTCCTATGCTTGTAGAATTATCTAATGACTACACCGATAAAAATGTTTCTGTCGTTGGTGTGAATACCGATACCGCTGGCCAGGAAAAAGACCGGGATGAAAAATTAGAGAAATATAATGTTCAATACACAGTAGTTCAAGACATCAACAACTTGGTCTATGATCGATACCATGTAGCTGGTGTACCAAACTTTTATGTCGTGAATCAAGCACATGAGATTGTTTTTCACAGTTTAGTTGCCGACGAAAATCAAATCAAATTGCTACGGCAGTGGTTGGATTTAAATTTAAAATAGTTTGCATGTAAGTATTTAATTTTATTGGAGGTATATACAATGCTTAAGGAACGCATTAATGATGATTTTATGAAGGCTTACAAAGCGAAAGACACGTTAAGGGCAGAACTTCTCAAAATGATCAAATCTGCTATTCAGTACAAAGAAGTTGATTTCAAAGCACAAAACAAAGAATTAACAGATGAGGATGTATTTAGTATTCTCAAAGCCGAAATCAAAAAGCACAAAGAATCGATTGATCAGTACGAACAAGCAGGTCGCCACGAAGCTGCAGAAAAAGAGGAAAAGGAGATGAAAGTGATTCAAGAATATCTTCCCGAAGTGATGCCATTTGATGAAGTATACGAAAAAGTGAAATCCATAGTAGACATAGATGATAAAAAAAGCTCAATCGGTCAATTAATGAAAGAAGCATTTGCTGCTCTTCGTAACGACGCAGATAGTGACGATATTAAAAAAGCAGTGAACCAGCTTTGGGAGAATGTCAAAAATTCATAGACACTGTTTTAAAAGGTCTATCAGTCTCGTAAAATAGGTTTATGGCTTCAATATTTTTTGAAATCTTATAAATTCCTGGGTGATGAGTATGTCCGCAGAGTACTTTTCTTAGTTTTGGATGCATGACTACGAAATCACCCAAGAATTTACAACCCCGAAAAGCATTATAAAATTCTTTTTCGTACGAAGGATATCTACAGATGCAATTCTCAAAAAGCACATGGTGCGACAGAAATACGAGATGATCAATGGATGAGTCAATATTTTGAAATTGCTGATTAATGGTTCCATAGCACATATGACAAAAGTCTGTGTCATCCATACCTTTTGGCCAATTGATATAAAATAAATCATTCCACGCACATATTCGTACAGGGTTGTGATGTTCATCGTAGGCCCACAATTGTTTATTTGCCAAATCTTCATATCTCATTTCTGACCAAAGAAATTCTTGATTCGAGCTTCGTCGAACAAACGATAAAGACCTGGAAACGGGTGGTTCTACAGGAGAAAAAAAGGAAAAATCATACCACCCAATATTTCCAATAATACCTACACGATTTACAACAAAAGGTTCTTGGTCAAGATAATGAAAACCAGATTTTTTACAGATTTCTGGTAGAACCGATGTGTAGATTTCAAAGGAATTTAGCGATGCGTAAGGAGAATTTCTGAGTGATTTTTGTGACCAGATATCATGATTTCCTGCAACAAAAAGTTTTGGTATTTCCAATGAAGAGAACGTTGCAAGGTAATCATGTAGTGTTAAAAGATTTTGCGAAACATCACCTAAAATAGCAAGAATAAACTCTTCAGAAGGGTTCTGTTCAATGTATTCACGAATTTGTTTACACAAGTGTAGTGAATCTGTACTTTTATGCTTCTCAACATGAACATCCGATGTAACAAGGAGCTTCATATAAATCATTTCTCCTACTGACCGAATTACGAAAAATGGTACAATAATAACATCATATCACAAAAAGTGAGGAACCGTAAGATGAAGAAGACCTACAAATTGCGTCATACGATAATGACGGTAAGCTTTGTTCTATTTATTTCTTCCTTCCTTCCTTCACATAATGCTTTGGCAAATTACCAAAGCAATCAACTCTCACAAAAAGAAGTGCAATACATTTTAGAATTTCATGGACCTTCATTGATCGAATTTCCTACGAGTAACATTCCAGAAAACAACTCTAAAATGCAATCTTTAATCCGTCATCAACATACTCTTTTCCTGCAAGAATGCTTTAAAAGAAATCCAATCCATCTATCCTTGGAGTTTGAATACTTTCATGTTTTAAATGGAATGGCTATTCGAACAAACCCTGAAACTATCCAAAAAATCCAGAACTCTCCTTATATCAAAACAATCTACCTGGCACAAGAATATTATTTGCAAAGAGAAACCTCGGTTCCTAGCACGGGAGCCCCTTTTTGTTGGGAACAGAAAAATAGTGTTGGAGAGTATTATAAAGGGCAAGGCGTACTCGTTGGTGTTATTGATACAGGGGTGGACTATTGGCATGGTGAACTTGGAGGCGGACTGGGTAAAACATGGAATGATCGATGGTATAAGGTTCGATATGGCTATGATTTTTCCGAGATGAAATCAATTCCCTATTCTATTGGTTTAAGTAACCATGGTACACATGTTGCTGGAATTATTGCAGGAAACGGTGAAAATGGTATTGCTATAGGAAAAAATAATGCATCAGGAGTCGCACCACGTGCATCACTTTGTGTATACAAAGTTTTTACCAATCAAAGGAATTCTACAGGTGAAGCTGCCATATTGATGGCACTAGAACAGGCAGTTTCAGATGGATGCGATGTAGTCAACCTTAGCCTAGGAAAGAATTATGGTTGGACCAATGATCCTTTGTCTCTAGCTTGTGATCGAATATCTGAAGCTGGCATTTTAGTAGTCGCATCAGCTGGCAATTCAGGAAATCGAAACCAACATTACAATCGATTTCCAGTTCATGCACCAGGGAGTAGTATACCTTCATTATCAGTAGCTGCTTCCGATGCAACTCCAAAAGATGGATTTTACTTCCAGATTCCAAACCAAACCAGAAGATTTGCCATAGGAAAAAAGTTTGACTCCACACCAAACGCCTCTTCTGAAAACACAGAACTTTTATTTGTTGACGAAACAGAATTGAGCATCCTAAAACAGAGTCGTTACCAAAATAAAGCGATTATGGTATTCCAGTCTACCCTTTCGTTAACAGATATTCTTTCAACCACTTCCAATTCTGGCATTCACTCACTCATTGTTGTTCATACCAAAGACTATCTATCAACAGAGAAAATCTCTACAACACTTCAACCATTTCCTGTTATGAGCGTTGCAAAAACGACAGGCACATATTTACGTTCATTGGTGGAAGATTCCAAAGAAATGCTTCAGATCCAGTATGCGTATGAAGAACCAGTACACACTATGGCTTTGTTTTCATCAGAGGGACCAACACCTGATCTTTTTTTAAAGCCTGAGATTACTGCTCCTGGAGTTCGAATTAATTCCACCCTTACAAACCATCAATATGGTACAATGAGCGGTACAAGTATGTCAAGTCCTCATGTTGCAGGTGGAGCAGCCCTTCTAATCCAAAAACATCCCGATTGGACACCCGATGAAATTAAGTCTTGCCTGATCAACTATTCTACACCAATTGTAAATCCATTAACGGGCGAGCTATACTCGATATATCAACAGGGCGGTGGTGCGATGAATTTGAAAAATTCATTTTCAGCATCCCTATTAATGGATCCACCAACACTATCTTTTGGTGCAGTGGAAAAAAATACTAGAAAATCTTTCACACTAACAAACAAAGGTGCAAGTCTTCAGTCTATTGAAATACTGTGTTCCTCTCCGCAGAAATTGAATGCTTCTGTCGTAGTATCTCCATACCGAGTAAGCCTGAAACCAAATGAATCTATCACTATTGAAATCACACTCGAAATTGAAGAGGATACAATGGATGGTTTTTGTGAATTCTGGATAGAAGGTCGAGATAATTCAGAAACTGCATTTCAGATCCCCTGTATCTTTCACCATGGTTCAATAGAAACAATGGATGCAATCTTACACTCTTACATGTTCCCTACTCTTGCTTGTTCACCAAATTCCGATGGATACGGGGATGAAACTAATTATGTCTGTTTGAGTCCATACAACATTGATGGAATAGAAATTGACTTGTTTGACAAAGATGACAAGTTTATTCAAAATCTTTTCTATCACAGAGGTGTTATTGGTGCAGGATATTATTCAGTGCCATTTTTTGGAAAACACAATGGTGCTCCATTACCCGATGGTCTGTATTCAATCAAATCATATGTACTCCCAACTGGAAAAAATTACGAAAAGGTAACGAATTGGGAGTTTGGCAAAGAATCAAAAGTTCTCATCGATACAAAACCTCCAAACTTATCTCTTGAGACCCAATGGTTACAAAGTGATACGATCAAAATCACGGGACGAATTCAGGATGAAAACTCCGATTTTGGGATGTTTCTTTATTACGAACTGGACTATGACGATGGTTCAATTCTGTCTATAAACGAAGATGGTTCGTTTGATCATACGATACAAATTCTACAAGAACACTGCTTTATTCGCTTTACAGCCCAAGATCTAGCTGGGAATCGTACTTCGATCAAGAAAAGAATACCGAATGCAAGTTTTAGTATGGTTGTGACTTTTCCCATAAGTCATATAATAAACTTAGCTCTATAAGTAAAGGAGTTGTTATGGGTGACAAAATTTTAATGAAGGGCGCCGAAGTTATCGGCGAAGCTGCTGTTAAAGCAGGTTGTAGACTTTTTTTTGGGTATCCAATTACACCTCAAAATGAAGCTCCAGCATATATGGCAAGGCGATTGCCTGAAGTTGGAGGCACATTTGTTCAAGCAGAAAGTGAAGTTGCTGCAATCAATATGTTGTACGGAGCCTCCGCTGCTGGACATCGTGTTATGACGAGTTCTTCAAGTCCTGGTATCAGTTTGATGATGGAAGGTATTTCCTATTGTGCAGGATCAGAACTCCCCATTGTTATTGTTAATGTTATGCGAGGAGGACCAGGACTTGGTGGTATAGGACCTTCTCAGTCTGATTATTTTCAATCTACAAAAGGCGGTGGGCATGGTGATTATCGGATGATTACCCTTGCACCGACAAACTTGCAAGAACAAGCCGACCTTATGAAAACCGCTTTTGATTTAGCAGATTTATATCGTATTCCTGTTATGGTGTTAAGTGATGGATTATTAGGACAAATCATGGAAGCTGTTGAATTTAACTTTGATATTGATCCTGCTTCCTTGCCAAACAAAGAATGGGCAGCAAATGGTCGCAAAAATCGCGAAAAGCACTTAATCAATTCATTAGATCTTGATCTAGATGGCCTTGAACATCACAATGAAAAACTTCAAGCTCGATACAAGAAAATAGAGGAAAATGAAGTTTTGTGTGAAGATTTTCTAGTGGATGATGCGAAAATTGTAATTGTTGCTTACGGTACAACGGCTCGAATTGCAAAAACTGCCGTTGAAATGATGCGCGAAGAAGGATATAAAGTTGGCTTGATTCGTCCTATTACTTTATGGCCTTTCCCAGCAAAGAACATTCAAAAATCTATACAGAATTCTGCTACCGAATCTTTCTATGTTTTTGAAATGAATGCTGGTCAAATGCTTGAAGATGTTCAAATTGTTGTGAATGGGAAAAAACCAATTCGCTTCTTTGGTCGTATGGGCGGTAATGTCCCTAGTCCCATCGAACTCATTTCTAAAATCAAAGAAATCTATTAAGGGGGCGACAGAATGAACGAAATGAAACAAATCTTTAAAGTGACTCCCTTGCTGTCCAAAACAAAACGTTCGTATTGCCCGGGTTGTACCCATGGAGTAATACATCGTCTAGTGTGCGAAGTTATCGAAGAACTTGATCAGTTTGAAAATTCTGTAATCGTGGTGCCTGTTGGATGTTCAACCCTTGCCATTCATTACTTTGAAATGGATACTGTACAAGCCGCACACGGTAGGGCACCAGCTGTAGCTACCGGAATGAAAAGAGCAATGCCCGACAAAACGATATTCACCTATCAAGGCGATGGAGATTTAGCCTCTATTGGAACTGCAGAAATTGTTCATGCAGCAACTCGAGGAGAAAGAATTACCACCATATTTGTAAACAATGGTATTTACGGAATGACTGGTGGACAAATGGCTCCTACAACCCTGGAGGGATGGAAAACTGAAACTTCACCCTATGGTCGAGATGTCATCAAAGAGGGCTATCCAATCCGTATTTGTGAAATGCTGAGTCAACTAAATGGACCTGCCTATATTGCTCGTACAAGTGTTCACAATCCTGCAAATATCATTAAGACCAAGAAAGCCATCCGTAAAGCATTCAAAGCTCAATTGAACAATTTAGGGTTTTCACTGGTTGAAATTCTGTCGACTTGTCCCACCAATTGGGGTTTAAAACCAGTTGATTCTCTGAAGAGAATCGAAAACGAAACCATGAACTATTACCCCCTTGGTGAATTTAAAAGTGTGGAGGGTCTATAATGAGATTTGAAGTTTGCGCTGCTGGATTTGGCGGTCAAGGAGTAATGGCCATTGGCCAATTAATCTCTTATGCCGCTGTTGAAGAAAATCGATATGCCTTGTTTCTTCCTTCATATGGTCCTGAAATGCGAGGAGGAACTGCAAATTGTGTATGCATAGTGTCAGACCATGAAATTGGATCCCCAATCGTACCTAAAAATGAGAGCGCAATTGTAATGAACACTCCCTCCTTTTTAAAATTCGAACCAACGATTGAAAAAAATGGAACACTGCTTGTAAATTCTGCGCTTATCAACGAGAAGTCTAAACGAGATGATATTGATGTACGATATATTCCCGCCAATTATTTAGCTCAAGAAGCTGGAAACAAAATTGTTGCAAATATTGTTATGTTAGGAGCTCTTTTAAAGCTAAAGAATTTTGCCAAAACTGAAACAATTCAAAATGTAATCAAAGAAAAGTTTGCAGAAAAAGGCCCAAAAATTATTGATATGAATATGAAAGCCTTACAAATGGGGTTTGATGCAATATGACAACATATCGACAAGATCGGTTAAAAGAGATTTTTGAACAACTACTGCGCTCTGACGGTGCTTCTAAAAATGAGAAAAATACCGTCGATGTAGTTCAAAACATTCTTTCCGATCTTCCGTTGACCATCGTTCATAATGCATCGAAATCAAAATCCCGACCTAATCTCTATATTAAGCTACCAAAAAGGGGAGCAACCAGCTCCCCTCCCATTCTTTTATCTGCACACATGGATACAGTCGAACCAACTCCCAATATCTGCTTCACATGTCAGAATGAACAATATACTACCGATGGGAATACAATCCTTGGTTCCGATGATAAAGCCGGAGTAGCTGCAATTATAGAGTGCCTTTTTTCTGTTCATGAGTCCAATAAACCCCACCCTGATATTGAAGTTGCCTTCACAGTAGAAGAAGAAATAGGACTTGAAGGAGCAAAGGATTTTGATACATCTCTGATTCAGGCAAAACAAGGTATTGTGATTGATGCAGATGGAGACCCGGGTATCATTATGTACGCAGGACCTTCCCAGGTAGTGTTTGAAGTCAATATTCAAGGCAAATCTGCTCATGCAGGTATGTCCCCAGAAGAAGGTAAAAGTGCAATCTTGTTTGCTAGCGAATGCATTTCTAAAATCCCTTTTGGCAGGATTGATTCCGAAACCACAACAAATATAGGGAAAATTGAAGGTGGAAAAGCTACGAATATTGTAGCTGAACACTGTTTCTTAAACGGTGAGATCCGATCCCACCATCCTTCAAAACTAGAGATTGTAAAAAACCAGATAAAATCAATTTTCGAAAAAGGCTCTTTGTATGGTTACAAAGTTCAGTTTAAAGACCATTATGCCTATAAATCTTTTTCATTTCACCAAGATACTCCCATCATTCGCAAGGTTTCTACTGCCATGGAAAACATTGGTCTGGACCCAGAGCTAAAGGTGTGTGGTGGCGGTTGCGATGCCAATATCTTTAATGAAACAATACCTTCTATGGAATGTGTAAATCTTGCCTGTGGTATGACTGATGTACATACACATAAAGAAAGTATCTATTTCTCTGATATTGAGAAAATTACTGAGCTTTTGATTCAAGTTTGTACTATGGAAGGCTGATAGCATGCATGTTCTACTGTCGCATATGCTTCTTCATGCTCAAGAAAACAAGTATGCTGTAGGTGCTTTTAATGTAAACAACTTCGAGTATGCTGATGCCTTTATAAAAGCAGTCGAAGAAACGAATTCACCTCTCATATTACAATTTTCTCCTGGCGTTTTACGTACCTATCAAAACTCTTCTCTTGTATCAGCCTGTGCTGCTATTGCCAATGAATCATCAGCACCTATTTGTCTCCACGTAGATCATGCTAAGAACATTGCGGATATTCATCTTGCTCTATCTACAGGAGTTTTTCATTCTTTTATGATCGATGGGTCTACACTTCCCCTTGAAGAAAATATTCAACTCACAAACGAAACATCTGATCTTCTACACTCCAGCTTTCAATCGAAAGAAGAAAACATCTTTTCGATTGAAGCAGAAATAGGACACGTAGGAACATCTCAAAAAGAACCATCACACAGCACAACCCTTGAAGAAGTAAACCAATTCATAAATGCTACCCATGTTGATGCACTAGCCATATCAATTGGTAATATTCATGGAGAAAATGATCGAAATACAGAATTGGATATACCCTTACTTGCGCGAATTCGTAACCATTGCTCTATTCCACTTGTCTTACATGGATCTTCGGGTATACGCCCCAATCAAGTACAACTGGCGATATCGAATGGCATCACCAAGGTCAATGTGAATACCTATTTTAAAAATGCTTTTACAGATACCATGTGCAAAAATTACGAAGAAAAAGGGAAGCAATTTTTCAAAGCCTACAAGCTCTACCATCCCCCAATTCATGACACGTTGAAAGCAAAAGCAATTGAAATGGTTCAGCTACTCGGATCTATCAATCAAGCTAATAGCTTATTCTCTTCACTCTAGCCTTAGTCAATCGAAGAAAAATTCCATCGTTTCAGTGACCACATCAGAGTAATATCATTGCTGTACTCAATTGGGTAGCGGTTTAACATCAAGGTGTCAATCATAGTACAATATTGTATATAGCTACTCTCGTTATAACTTAACCCAGAAAAAGTATAAACACGTGGCGTTTTTACAAACCAGCCATCTGTTGATGTGATTTGATCATTGGCATGGAAAAGCCATTGTTGACCATCTTTAAAGGCAGAGAACAAGTAACGGTTTTGTTGATCTGGTTTGTCGATTTTTGATACATAAACAGCAACATCGGAAAAATATTCTGTTACTTCTCCCATTTTGTCCGTACATTGTATAATGATTGGAACATCGATTCTTGCTGAAGCCCAATCAAAATGATTTGGATTTTCATAACCAGCATTTTTCATCATTCCAATCACTTGGTCAATAAGAATTTTGTGTTCGGATGAAGTGATCTCTCGATCGTTTTTGCTTACTTTATAATGTTCTGGCAAATAGTAATAAAGTTCTTCGCTAGAGGAAAGCCACGTAACTTCTTCTATTTGTATAGTTTGCGAACCCTGTTCGATGAAAGGAAGATCTGAATAGAAAAAAGGATTCCATATTTGCGCTGAAAAAAGCAGAGTTATTCCTTTTAAGGTATCTGGACTGCTTTTCTCTGGAAGCTCTGATTGTAAATGTTGTAAATAATAAGTGTAAAAGAGATACGGGGATGGATACAGAGGAGGATAGTCAATATAGCTATAAAAACCTTCTGATGAACCAATTTCTTCTAGACAAGGGGAATTAGACGCAATAGAAAAAATCCACAATTCAGATTTCTCAAATCGGATTCCACTTACATGATAAGTACTTGTTTCTTTACCAAAGTTACACAATACTCGTATCTGTGGGAAATAATGAGCCTTCCAGTTCCCCCGATGTGATACAAGTAGTATGGGTAAAGAAACAGGGTATACTTTTGCGCTTTGAATCTTTTTGCCTTCTAAAGCTTTACTAGACTCAACAAATTCGCGTATGAGAGTAACGTCCTTTTCTAGAAGGTCATAGGAATCTGTTTTCACCCAACATTGCCTTGGAAGGAAAGAGTACAATTCTGAAAATGACGAGGCACTATCTTTCACATCTTTTATTGGTTCTGTTGCAAAACTCACCTGTGAAAGGGAAAAAAACAACAATATAACCAACGATACTATCCATTTGTTCTTCATGACTGCTCCATTTCTTTTTGCGTTGAACGATCAAAAGAGTAGTACTTCCTATCTGTTGTACTGGTTTTTTGGAAAAAGTGCAAATCACAGATGAAAAAAAACAATGAATATCTACGAAAAAGACGTTTCCCTCATTGCAATATGAAACAAATTGTAGTATAAAATAGTGTGAAAATGGAGGGTTTTAATCCTTAAGTGGAGTAAGATCCTCTTTTTTTTTGTCTCGTTTAAAAATCTCCAAAGCCCTTTCTAAATCACCATGAAGATAAGACAATATCATTCCATAATTCGTGAATGGTACTCTACTTTTTTTAGCCTTTCGAATGCGATGCTGAATCTCTTGTCGATTTAAAATACACCCTCCACAATGAATAATCAGTCGATACTTCGTGATATCTTCCGGAAAATCGTGTCCTGAGTGAATGTCAAAGTGTAATATTTTTCCTGTACATTCTCTCAAACCATTGGGTATTTGTTCTCGTCCAATATCGTTGCACACCGGATTGTGGGAGCAAGCTTCCAAAATAAGTATCTGATCTCCTGTATCTAAACTAGGAATAACTTGAATACCTTCAACAAATGTATGTAAATCCCCTTTTAGCTTTGCTAAAAGTATGGAGAACCCTGTTACAGGTATATCGGTGGGAACTATTGAAAAAACTTCTTTAAATGCTTGTGAATCTGTTACTACTAATGCTGGCTTTTCTTTTAAATTGCCAAGAACTTTTGGAAGTTCCGATACACCCGTAATAACAGAAATTGATCCTTGATCCAGCGCACTTCGTATTGCTTGTTGCTGGGGTAGTATGATACGATTTTTGGGTGCTTCTTTATCAATCGGTATCACTAAAACAATAGTATCTCCTGGAGAAGTTAGATCTCCTATCATTGATGGGGTAGAATCCCAATCAGAGGGTACTATTTTTTCCAGGCAATGAACGAAAGAGGAGACAAATGAAACTCGCTCCATTGATAAATCGTGAAAGAAGAATGGAATATTTTCGTTTTGAATCCATTGTTGAAGACTTGAAGAAATCGTAGAAGAGTTCATTTTCGAACAACATATGCAGTAAGGAATGTTGTGATCCTGTAATTGTTTTGCCATTTCTTGATCAGCTTCAATGTCTGAATTGGGATCTATGACGATAATGGCAATATTTAGTCGCTGCAAGCTTTGTATCGTTTTTGCTTGTCTTGTTTCTCCAAGAATAGATTGATCTTTGTATCCCGCAGTGTCTATGAATAAAACAGGACCGAAGGGCTTCAGTTCCATAGTTTTTTGTACAGGATCTGTTGTAGTACCTGGCTGTGGAGAAACGATAGATACATTCTGAGTAGTTATAGCATTTAATAAAGTGCTTTTACCGGCATTTGTTTGTCCAAGAATCCCAATATGTAGACGCATGCTTTTAATGGTAGACATGAATGGGTTCTCCTTTCGTAAAAGAAGGTTTTTTTCCTGCTTTTTCAATAAAACGGCACGTTTTTTCAAGTGTTAATGACTGTTTATGGTCGTAAATGGAATACAACTTTTTTACCATGTCGGGTGTGTAATTGACCATAAATACATTTGCAACGTCATGGATTGATTGTATGGTCTCTTGATCCCCTACAAGGCTATGGTACGCTGTGGTAATTGGAATCATGGTCTGCGGATCGAAAATCCGAGAGCAAATCATACTACGGTGAACTAAGATTGGATCGCCACAAGGTTGATTTTCTAAAGGTGTTCCATTAGCAGGTAGGAATAGCCCAATTCCCCACATATCAAATTGATTCTGTTGCAGGAAAAGGAGTTCCTGGTATATATCCTCAACAGTCTGTCCTGGTAAACCTGATAAGAAGCCAGAACCAACGATAAAACCAGCTTTTCTGAGGAGTTGTTGAGCATGCAAACGAGTAGATAACTCTTGTGAGGGGTGCATGTTTCGATAAAGGATTGGATTACAGGATTCATGTTTCATTAAAAAACGAGTTGCACCCGATGTTCGAAATTTTTTATAGGCAGGTAGACTTCTTTCACCAATCGATAATGTGATTGCCATATCTGGAAACATAGATTGTATCTCGTAGCATAGATGAGCTATCACGGAATTGGTATAGAAAAGGTCTTCTCCAGATTGTAAAACAACAGAGCGTAGCCCATCATGGTAGATGTGTCTTACAGTCTCTAATATCCCTTCTACTGTCAAACGATAACGAAGAATAGAAGAATTTTGAGTCCGAAGCCCACAATAATAGCAGGATTGTGAACAAAAATTCGAAAACTCAACAATACCTCGCAGAAAAACATCCTTGTAGTAATATTTTTCCGTTAGTAAACGTGACTGTTTTTCTAATACATGGTCCTGCAAAGAAAGTTTTTCATTTGCAGGACGCTGTAAATATGAAATAACAGATTCCTTAGAAATAGAGATCACGAGCACCTTGCTTCGTTAGAGAGTATTTTTCAATCAATGCTTTAAATTCGGATGCAGGAAATGTTGATTCAACTTCCTGTAACTCTTTTTCTATAACTTTTTCTCCCATCATTTTTGTTTCAGGAGAAGCAAAATCATCAAGCCACTCCCGAAAAGTAAGAATGGCATTTAATTTGCAAAACTGGCCTTCTCTTCCGCATCGTAGTAAGTTCATTATCTTTTTCCCAGTACGTCCACATCGATATCCTGCAGTACAAAATGAGGTAATACATCCTTCTTCTGATAATTCTCGTATTACTTCATCTAAAGAGCGGTTGTCACCTAACATAAATTGCTGCTCTTTTTCTTCTTGTGAAAACGTAGTTTCGTAACCACCAACTTTAATATTAGTAGAAGCATCCCTTTGTGTCATGATATGAAGTAAAACTCTCAGAATACTTTCCTTTTCTCGTGCAGTAATGATTAATCCTGTGTATGGCACAGCCAATCGAACCAGAACAGAAATTTTTAAAAAATCATCATCACTGACTTGATATTTTGAGTGAACAGATAGATCTGAATTCATCGCAGGTTGTAAACGAGGTATTGAAATAGTGTGAGGACCGATTCCAAATTGATTTTCCAATTCAATTGAGTGTGAAAGAAGTCCCAAAATTTCGTATCTCCAATCGTACAAACCAAACAATGTGCCAATTCCTACATCATCGACACCAGCATCTTGTGCCCTATGCATACAGTATAGACGCCAATTATAGTTGCCCTTTATTGTATTCTGTGGGTGAATCTTCTCGTACGTTCTTTGATGATAGGTTTCTTGGAAAACTTGATATGTTCCGATGCCAGCTTCTTTTAGACTTTTTAAATCTTGAATAGACATTGGTGCAGCATTGATATTTACCCGTCTTATCGATCCAATTCCATTTTTGGTTTTTTCTTTTACACTATAGATGGTCTGCAAGGATTCAACAATATACTCCACATCTGATAGTGGATGCTCACCTACAACGCTGATCAATCGTTTGTGACCAATTTTACCTGCAAGTACCTTGGTTTCTTCCCGGATTTCATCCATCGAGAGTCTCTTTCTTACAATATCCGAATTATCCCTTTTAAAACCGCAATACTCACAATTGTTAACACATAAATTGGACATATAAAGTGGAGCAAAAGTTACGATTCGATTGTCATATACTTTTCTCTTTACTTCCTCGGCTGCTTCAACCATTTCATCCCATAAAAGACAGTCTGTTACTTGCATCAATGTAGCAACTTCTTCGTGGGTTAGAGTTTGTATCTCTTTTGATTTTTGCAATATATCTCTTACATGGTCAGGCGAAGTATCGTAATTTTTGTTTAAAGTTGATTCAATGAATTCATCCGAGATAAAATGCTTCCCAGTTTTGTATTTATCAATTTCAGATTGCTTAATAACGTTACTTGACCAATTTTTATTCATGTCAGTACTCATTCATTTCCTTCCTTTTGAATAGCCTTAGATTTAACTAAATTCGAAGTTACTGTGACATCTTCGATCATTCCTAGTTTACCAGTAAATGCACCAATATCATCAGTGGTACCATCTACCATTAGAGAAATGAGATGGACATTTCTCTTTCCATAAGGAATATCCAAACGACCCACAATGATATTACCAAAATCAGATAAAAGGGAATTCACTTTTTGAATTGATGAACTAGGATTGTTGACAACGATTGCGATTACGCCAACTCTACACATAAAAAAAACACTCCTTCAGATCCGGAGTGGGAGAACCAAAAAAATGGTTAAATCTCCCCTGATCGCAGATAAAATCCTTGATCTCAGGATCAAATGTAAATTTTTAAAAAGTAAAAACTACTATCTCATACAACCACATTCTTTAGGTATTTCAACCATGTTTGAAGACACACTGATACCTTTGATTTCCTGCAAGTCTTTTTCAAATGACTTGATTTGATCTTCATTAGCATCAATCATGAGCGAGATAAAGGAAACGTTCCTGGTGTCATAGGGAACACCCATTCGCCCAACAATAATGGCAGCATGATCGGATAAAATTTGATTTACCTTCGATGCTGTACATTCTCGATTTTTAACAACAATTCCAATTAGACCAACATGCGTGTTACTCATCGGTTACTCCTTGTTATATAGTGTTATCATTCGCATTGCCACGTTCGGACATAATTCCATTCTTTAGGAATGCTCCATGAAGGTGGATCTTGAACCCATCGTCCTTGTAAATTTCTAGCTTTTGCACTTAACTCAAAATGACAGACAGCAATTCCCATATCAATTAATTGTAAATCAAGAAGCAAAGTTTTAAACCCCATTCCAATGATTCCTTTCTTTCGTTCCACAAAAAAATGAAAAGATTGATCTCGAAAAAGAACTCTCCAAGGTTGAAGATTTATACCAGAAGGTGCGATTCTCACCATTTCAAGAGGTTCAGTATATGCAGGTATAACAGTAGGTTGCAATGGTGTGGATGGAGTATTATAAAAAAAAATCTCTTCCCACGATTTTTTATGCTTTGGAGTGGGTATACGAGTAGGATACCCAATGGGACTAACCATTCCTATTGGATATTCAGTTGTGACGTCAGAAATAGATTGAAAATGATGCTGTGGAAAAACACCTGTCCAACAAGTGGAGAGATTGAGTTGTGTACAATAAAGAATAATCCGCTCAAAACGGATACCAAACGATAAAGAATCAATGGTTGATGGATTTACATGTGCAATGATGTAATCATGATTGTACCTAGGAGAGTATGAAATAGTAAAAAAACAATCATGTGTTTCTTCCGATTTCATGTAGTCCTGAAGCTCCAATTTTACACTTTCGGGAATTTGAGTTGGAAGGAAATTTCTGCAAGAAAATCGTTTCTTTATTAGGGACTCAACTTTTTGTAGAGCTTTCAAAAAATCCTCCTGGGTACCGATTAAGTCAAGAGAACATTAAGGAAAAACTAAAAAAAAGGTGGCTGTCGCAACAGCCACCTTATATGTAAACTAGTCTACACTAGAAATTTTAACTTCTGTTTCCAATGCCATGGTTTTACCCACTGGGCAGCGAGATTCGATAAATTCAGCAAACTCCTTTTTCTTTTGATCATCTACGTCAGCATTAATGTGAAGATGAATTCTGACTTGTTTAAAACCTACAGGAACACCTTCTTTACCTTGCAAAAACCCATCAGGATCTAAATCGCCTTCAATTTCAGCCCAGATACCTTTTAAGTCAATATTATGTTGTTTGGCAAAAGCAGTACCAACAATACATTGGCAAGATCCTAGAGCACAAAGTAAAGCTTCTACGGGATTCATTCCTTTATCGGTTCCACCAAGTGATGGTGGTTCGTCCATAATGACTTTAAAATTACGAGCTTCATTTTCTACGGTCATACCCTCTACTTGTTTAGATACAGCTTTGAAAGTTACTAATGCCATGTTTTCCTCCTTATTGGAAAAATAATTTTTTAAAAATACGTCAATCAGTAAATCGAAAGTATGCTTAAAAGTTCAAAATTTGAATTTTTGAAAATCTATTGGAGCTATACATCAAAAAGTTACAATTGGAGCAAAGAAGCAACAACTTGAGTTCCGATATGAATCGAATCATGACTTGGATAAAAATTTTGGTGATGGAGTCCAACAGTTTTTTTACCTGGCTCGAGAGTTCCAAGCCAAAACATAAAACTGGGGTATACAGAGGAGAAATATCCATAATCTTCAGCTGCCCAGGCTATCTTTGCTGTTTTAAAAGGAAATCGAGGGTGCAAGATTTTGTATGCATTTTCATACAATTCCTTGTTGTTTTGAACTGGGGGACATGAAGAGCCCTTTTCGATAAAATCCTTCGTTCCAATGGTAGATGATATGGTACACAAGATATCTTTGATCTGCTCTTGCATTAATTCTAATTTTGTAATGGATGATGCTCTTGCTGTCATAACCATTTTTCCTTGTGGTGGAATAATATTCCGAGCTATACCGGCTTCAACACGACCAATACCAAGAAAAGTCTCTTCGATATGGGTTCGTTCTTCCCAGAGGTTCTGAAACAACACACATGATTTCCATGCATCAATTCCCTTTTCTGGTGTAGTAATATGACTTTGCATTCCCTCAAAGACAATATCCAATTCTTGAGAAGCTGAAAAGAGTGTTGAACAGTTACTAGCAATCGACCCAAGCGGATACAAATCATTTACATGAAGAGCAAAGCTTTTTTCAATCATCCAGTTTTTCAAGATACCTGTTTGAAGTATCCTCTTGGCACCATCTCCCGATTCTTCACCCGGTTGAAAAAGAAAAAGAATATTCTGTTTCGGTCTTCTTTTTAGAACACTTTGCAGAACACTCCAAAGAATAGCAGTGTGAACGTCATGACCGCAAAGATGTTCTGCACATTCTAATTGGTCATGCCGCCTTGAAGGTAGTGCATCAATATCAGCACGCAGGAGTGTAAAAGGCTGTGAAGAATGTCCCTGGTAACAAGCTATCAGCCCTGTATCAAGGGGACGATAACATTGGATTGAAGATTGATCTTTTAGTTCCTGTTCGAGAAGATCTGTAACGCGGTGTTCTTTAAAAGCAGGTTCAGGATGGGCATGCATCCATTCTCGTAGTTCAACAGGATGAATCATTGTACTTCTCTACACTACATTGTGATAAAAACTGATTTTCTGTTTCAGCTTTTCGAATTACAGACCAGGTTCCATCAGTATGTAAGAAAGCTTCAGCTGGAAGAGGGAATCCGTTGTAGTGATTTGCCATTGAAAAACCATACGCTCCTGATTGGTGAATTGCGATCAAACTTCCTTCTTTTGGGCAATTCTGATAGGTTGTTGGAACAAGAATATCACCAGTTTCACACAATCTCCCCATAACACGGATATTTTTCTTTTCTGGTTTTGGATCTGTACAGCTAAATGTATGATGGGCTTTGTATAAGGAAGGTCGTAAAAGGTGATTCATTCCACCATCTGTAATACTAATCATTTCTTCATCGTTTTCTCTATTTTCACAATTCCGACATAGATACCATCCTGCTTCACCAATCAAAAAACGACCTAATTCGCACCAAACCTTGAAACCATGGAAGCAGTCATGTACTATTTTTCTCATTTGTTGTAAATCCAAAGGACTCGTTTCGTAATAGGGAATTCCCCAACCACCGCCAATATTTAAGCTATTCACATGATATTGAATTGCCAGGTCTCGAATGTACAAATATGCCTGTTCAAAAGTTTCTGCATCGGTAATCTGCGATCCAACATGAACATGAAACCCTTCAATTTCAAGATTGTTCTTGCTGGCTATGTCAAAGCAAAGTGGAATATCTTGTGGTAACATACCAAATTTGTGCTGATTCATTCCAGTTCTTATATAAGGGTGTGTGTGAGCTTCAATGGATGGATTTATCCGGAGAAATAGACTAGGCAAAGTTTCTTTGGTTGTTTTCAGCTGTGCCCATTTCTTGAGCTCGTCAATAGAATCAACATTCACATTTTGAATCTTTGCATTGGTAAAGAATTGAATGTCTTCTACACTTTTAGCATTGCCGTTCCATACCATGGAGCTAGCAGGTATACCACCAAGTACAGCAGCATTGTATTCTCCTTTGGAGATGAAATCTCCTCCTATTCCATAATGATGAAACATAGAAAGTAAATATGGATTTGCATTGGCTTTGATTGCAAATGTTGGATGAAAATCGAGATCAGAAAAAACTTTCCACATACTCTGTATTCGCTGAAGCAATATTGACTCATGATACAAGTAATATGGTGTACCTACTTCGTGTGATATTGTTTCTAGCATAGATTTCATGCAATACACTCCCGCAGTGTCTCCTTGATGCGTTTAATCATGTTTACCCACCCATCATAAGGTAAATCTAATGGAGGTAAAAGCCGAAGAGTTCCATTTGAAGTGATATTGAGAAGAAGATTATGGTGTTGGAATGCAATATCACGTAAGTCTTTTTTAAGGGGATATGGATCCAATCCGACCATAAAGCCTTTTAATCGAATATCTTTAACATAACTGCCCAATTCATTTTTTATAAGCGCATGGATAGAGTTTTCCATTTGAGAAATAGTGGGTAGATAGGAGGGTATTGCTTCTAGAACAGCTTTTGCTCCAGCTAGTGAAATAGGATTTGGAGCAAAGGTTGAACCATGATCACCTTTTATTGCTATTTGCCAAAGCTGCTGCGTAAATAGTGCTCCTCCTAAGGGCAAACCTCCTCCAATGCCTTTGCCTACTAATACAATATCTGGGTGAAGATTCCAATGCTGATAGGCAAACCATTTACCAGTTCTACCAAGACCAGATTGAATTTCATCACAAATGACAATGACTTTATGTTTTTGCTGATAAAAGGCTATTAAATCAGCCATTTCTTCGGATAAAATCTGAATGCCACCAGCTCCTTGTATCGTTTCAAGAAAAATAGCCAATACCGATTCTTTGTGCAATTCCATTGTTTTGCGGAATTCAAGTGGATCATTCCAGGGTAGACATATTGTATTAGGCAGAAGCGAGCCAAAACGTTTTTTTGTATCCGGTCGTCCTAATATGGATAAAGATCCCATGGTTCTACCATGAAAACCACCCGAGAAGTGGATAATTTTATTCTTCGAATCGGTTTCAAATCGTTTCACCATTCTTAAAGCTGCTTCAGTAGACTCTGTTCCGGAGTTAGTAAAAAATACTTTTCCCTCAAAATCAGCTGCTTGAAGAAGAGCACTTTCTACCCAAATTGCATCAGGATCAACAAAAAAATTTGAAAGGTGCATGTAGCGGTTCATTTTCTCTTTCATCGAACATAAGATAGGGGGGTAATTGTGACCAAAAAGCAATACTCCAATTCCCGAAAAGGTATCCATATATTCAATGTCTTCAGTGCTGGTAATGGTAATTCCCTCTGCCTTTTTTACTTGTATTGGATAGATTTTGTACATTTGTTGGTTCATAATGAGAACTTCTTCGCTAATTTGGTTACTGTTTTATTGACATCTTTACTGGAAACGAGCAAGGAAATGCTCACTTCGGATGTAGTAATCATAGAAATTCTTGTTGGGTCTAAAACTTCAAAGATCGAGTCCATTACACCTACTGTTTTTCTCATATTCGATCCAACTAATGTAATTTTTGACAAGTCACTTTGAACCGTAATAGAGCCTGACATTTCTGTTAATTTCTTTTTGACTACATCTAATTTATCTTCTGCGGTTTCCCAATCATCCTCCCAAACTGTCATGGATAAGGAATAGTTTTCCGGTTGATTCGAAAGAGCAATCATATCGATATTCAAGGAGTAGTTCTGCAATATACTGGTGATTGTTTTTAAAAAATCAGGATCAGATTGATCCATTCTAGCAGTGATAAGCCATTGTTTGTCTAAGAGGCTTATGCCAATAACTGGTTTGGTGTGTACGGTTTCAATCGTTCTATAAATCATACTGCCTTCTTTCTCAGAAAAAGTAGATGCACAATAGATAGGGATTTCAAACTTCTGAGCAATTTCAATGGAACGGTCATGCAAAACACCTGCACCTTGTCTAGACATTTCCAGCATTTCTTCGTAACTAACATAAGGGAGCTTTGTGGCATCTGGATAAATCTTTGGGTCAATCGAATAAATACCATCAACATCACTATAGATATGACAAGGGCATGAAAGTGCTGCAGCAAGGGCTACAGCGGTAGTATCAGATCCACCCCTTCCCAGTGTCGTGATTTCTTTTTGAGAAGTGATGCCCTGAAAACCCGTTATGACGATTACATCATATTCTTGAAGTTTTGATTTGATGTTCTTGGTTTGGATTTTCTGTATATTAGCCTGCCCCCATTTCTGATTCGTTGTAATGCCTGCCTGATATGCATTTAATGCAAGACTTGGTATGTTACTTTCTTTAAGAATCATGGTTAGTAGAGAAGCAGAAACTTGTTCACCCGTTGTCAACAGCATATCCAACTCGCGAGGATGCTTTTGAGTTGTGTAAGTGTGTACCATATCCATGAGTTCGTTGGTTGTTTTTCCCATTGCTGAAACTACAACAATAATCTTGTCGAATTCCTGTAGAGTTTTTTGGATTTTATGCAGTACTTTTTCAAAGCAATCTTTATCCTTTAAAGAACTCCCTCCATATTTCTGGACAACCATATTCATTGTTGAATGTCCCGCAGAGAAGTTACGATACCAGTTTTAGATCTTGTTTTTTCATCTACATTTTTAATCACTTTCGCAGGCATACCTGCAGCGACACTATATGGGGGAACATCTTTTGTAACAACAGCCCCTGCAGCAATTACGGAATGCTGCCCAACGGTAACACCTTCAAGAATCACGGCGTTTGCACCTATCAGTACATGATCCTGAATTGTAACCGGAGTGGCACTTGCAGGTTCAATGACACCAGCGATGACAGCTCCAGCTCCAATATGACAATGGGAGCCGATTTCTGCACGACCACCAATGACAGCATTCATGTCAATCATGGTTTGTTCTCCAATGCTAGCACCAATATTGATAACTGCTCCCATCATGACAACTACTTGTTTTCCGATGTGAACCATTTCTCGAATATGTGCCCCAGGTTCAATTCTTGCCTGAAGCGGAAGGATGTCTAAAAGGGGAATGGCGGAATTTCTGCGATCTGTTTCAACACGAATATGTTGAATTCGAGATTGATTGTCTTGTATCCATGGTTCCATAGTAGACCATTGTGCAAATATGATCCAATAATCTTTGCCTTGGTAGAATTCTAGACCATCAAAATCAGAAGGATGAAAATCTCCCTTTAACCAAACTTGTACAGGTGTTTTTTTTGAGCTATTCGCAATTTCATCAATAATTTGCTGGGTTGTATAATTCATTTTTATTGTCCTTCAAAGCGAGAGTTCATATCGAATAAACCACTTTTAAATTGGTTCTCAATTAACCATTTCGCACAATCCAGGGCACCTGATGCAAAAACTTGTCTGGAATACGCTGTATGTTTCAAGTGAATGATTTCGTTGTAGTTCGAAAAAATAATTTCATGTTCACCTGGTACACCTTTCAAACGAAACGATTCAATGGGAACATTCCGATTGAGTGTTTTTTGTAATGAATGGGCTGTACCACTTGGTGCGTCTTTTTTCTGAGTATGATGGGTTTCGACAATTCCAATATCCCAGTCTTTCAGTTGTCCACTGACAGCTTTGAGCATCGATTGAACACAATGAATCCCTAATGAGTAATTCGTGCTATAAAATACTGGGACCTGTTTTGCGCAATTTTCGATGATATCAAAGTGTTTGGGTGTTAAACCCGTAGTACCAATTACCAGTGGACACTGGAAAAAAATTGCTTTTTCGCAGGAAGAAGACAGGGCTTCTGGTACTGAAAAATCAATCAGACATTCTGGAGTACACTGTAGTAATTCATTGGTTTCATCTTTCCTATACACACAGGTGTGATCAGAAGAATCAATACAACGCAGAATTTCTTGGCCCATTTTGCCTAAATAACCAATAATACCTACTTGCATTGATAACCTAAACCTTTCAACTCGTTGACTACTAAATTTTCAGTGCTTTCTTGAACAGGGATCATTGGTCTACGTAACACATTTTTACATAATCCTAAAGCAGATGCTGCAAATTTAACAGGAGATGGATTGGTTTCAATAAACAACGTTTTCATGATCGAAAATAACTGATTGTTGATCGATTGAGCTTTTTTTAGATCTCCCTCAAAAAATGCATTTGTGAGAGATTTCATTTCTTTTGGAATAACATTGGAAGCAACCGAAATAACTCCTTCGCCTCCAATGGAAAGAATTGGAAGGGTTTGGTCATCATTGCCCGAATACACAGTTAAAGAATCAGGTTTTTGGGAAATTAACAGGTTAATCTGAGATATGTCTGCACTGGCTTCTTTTACTGCTACAACCGACGGGGCTTTTTTATGGATTTTTAAAACTGTGTCAGGAAGAACGTTCATTCCAGTACGGGATGGTACGTTGTAGAGAATGATTGGAAGCTTTGTTTCTCCAGCTAAATATGAGAAATATTCAACCAAACCCATTTGTGTGCTTTTGTTGTAGTACGGGTTTACTATTAATAAACCGTCTACTCCAAGCTCTTCGCCTTGTTTGTTTAGTTCTACTACGTGGGCTGGATTGTTACTTCCAGTACCAAGTATAATGGGCATTTCATTATGGAGATATTCTTTTGCAAACTCAATTAACTGTCTGCGTTCATCTTTAGAGATTACAGGGCATTCACCAGTCGTTCCGAGAAGGATACACGCATCTATTTTTGCATTGCGCTGTTGGTCCAATAAAGCTCCAAAGCTATTAAAATCTATGGAACCGTTTTCTAAAAAAGGGGTAATAACAGCAGTTCCTACACCACTAAATAATTTCATTACAGTTCACCTGTCCTTTCAGATAAAATTTTTCTGCGTCGCAAGACACGGTAACATTACCTCCCTGGGTGTGTAATGTCCAGGAATCATATTCGCTGTTTAATGTGTTCTTTAGCAAATAGGCAACAGCTACGCATCCTGTACCGCAAGATTTTGTTTCTCGATTAACGCCATTTTCAAATGTACGGAGCCAAATTTGATCATTGTCAAAACAGAAGACATTCACATTCGATTCACCTGGAATTAAATCGTGCTCTCGAATTGAATAGAAAAAGCTTTTTAAATCGAATGATTCTACTTCTTCTATTGAGTTTAACTGTCTTGCTACATGAGGAACACCAACTTTTATCAAGTCAACGAGTGTATCGTTCCAAATCATAGAGCGAAACAACACAGGAGTGGGCATCGATACGGTGGGTATACCTTCAGAATCTACTATTCCCATCACTTCTCCTGCATTTGTCTTTAACGGGACCCATTGATCAGCAGGAATATAGTTTTTCTTGTACAGGTAATAGAGTGCACTTCTTGCGCCATTACCGCACATAGCTGCGCAAGATCCATCGCAATTGTAGTATTCCATATGCCAGGATTTTTTATCTGGGTATAACCAAATCACTCCATCTTCACTACATGTATGACTTTTAAACCATTGAGTGGAGGAAAAAGAAGAATCTTTGTTTTCCATTACTAAAAAGGTGTTTCCATTTGCGTCACACTGAATCATTTCAACCTTCTTTCTAACTGAGTAAGAATCTGATAAGCATTCCAAACAGAACCTACCAATAAATTATCTGCTACACTCCAAAACTGCACAGCTTTGCTGTCACAAAATCTAAAACGACCGACATACACTTGATTAGTATGAATAGCATTCATAGCCAGAAGCGATGTATCGTCATAAGTGATATATGGCAGTTTTTGATAAGCTTGAAGAAGTTTATTTTGCTCAATACTATCCTTGGTTTCAACATACACAGATTCACCATGAGAAATCTCGATTGGAACCCGGACAGAGGTGGGATAGATACACAAAGAATCTTCTGAAAGGATACGCTGAGTTTCACGTATCATTTTCCATTCTTCCTGGCAATACCCATCTTCTTCTATAGGACCAATATAGGGAATGCAGTTTCTTGACAATGGTGCTTGTTCAATGGGTTTATCTTTTTCTTCATAGAAAGCATTGATTCCATTTTGACCCATGCCAGAGATAGATTGATACGTAGAAACAATAACCTTTTCAAGACCAAACAACTGCTGTATGGGATATAAAGATTTCACAAGTTGGATTGTACTACAATTTGGATTGGAGATAATACCGGAATATTCGTCTATCAAATGACCATTAATTTCTGGTACAACTAGTGGTATCGACGGATCATCTCGGTGAAAACTTGATATATCAATAACCCATGGTGCAAAGGATGTAGTCATCGAAGTCCATTGAGATGAAACCTCTGCGCTGGAGGCTACAACAACAACGTCACAAGCTTTTTGAAGAGACGTTTTGCTTGTTGTTTCAACCTTGTATGATTTGTTTTGGAACGAGATTTCTTTTCCTGTTGAACGCTCAGAAGCAGTTAAATAAACAATCTCAACGGGAAAAGAAGAAGTACGTAACAATGATAATAGTGTTCTACCAATAAGGCCGGTAGCGCCAATAATGCCAATTTTCATTTGGAACCTCCTGGAAATAGTAAATATCTTGAAAAGTCATTAATAAATCCTCCAAGAGGCTTCATCTAAACGGCTCTCCAAGAAGCAAAAAACTTCAAGGCAGTTATGCAAGTATCTCCTGCATACCCAGGTAAATCTATTTGAGGAATAGATTCCCTTCGGCGTTATACCCCTTTTCCATGGCATTCTACCTCATTTGCCATGAAATACGTATATAACGCTCCTCCGTACATATTCTTTTTTCAAAGTCGTAATAGTATTATAATACAAAAAGTGCCTTGTGTCAAATACACATGCAATTTAAGAATTACAAACAAAACCAGGCCATGGTATCATTTTCCTTCAAGATGTCAATGAAGCCCACGTATATCTGAATAAGACGATATTTAGGGTGATTTTTTTTATCTTCAACTTCGAAACATTCCTTCCTCGCGTAATGCAAGGAAGGAATGTTTCTCAGAATCACCACTTAATCAAGAGTAA
>NPIE01005496.1_pt1 | contig 109099 bp, 115 predicted proteins | sample 8637661 | NCBI WGS metagenome assembly NPIE01 (sample SAMN07420842, study PRJNA396082) | bioreactor metagenome | isolation source: sample BA12 brine-fed electro-methanogenic bioreactor BA | place: Japan: Kochi | collected 2016-12-09
CGGAGCTCTTTCCGCCGATCGTCCTGGGTTCCGAAGATGGCAAGGCCCTTCTCCTTGCGGGGCGGGTGGTTACGAAGGGGGGCGGCTTTATACAGGTCCGCCTCAAGTACGATGAAAAGTCCTTCGATGCCTCGGATTATTCCGGGGTGGAGATAGATCTCAGCAGCCCCAACGAAGGCTCCTATTTTATCTTTCTGAAAACCAGGGACAACCTCTTCCCCTGGAGCTACTACGGTGCTCCGGTGGAGCCGACCGGCAGCCGGACCACCATCCGCATCCCCTGGAGCAGCTTTACGGCGAAGAGCACCCTTCGGAAGAATCTCCGACCCGACCGGCTTACCAGCATCGCCATGACCGCGGCCTTCGAGGACTTCAACGCCTTTCTGAATATTTATCGCGTCGGCCTTTACCGTCAGGAGTAGCGGCATGTTTGTCCTGTATGTAATCATTGCGGCAGTACTGGTCATGTTTTTGTATATCATTTTCCGGCACCGTGCCGGAGACAGGCCGCAAACCCGCAGGCTGCGACGCTTGAACAGCGTATCGGAATATGTTTCCCGTTTTATCAAAGTCTCCGGAGCAATGTCATCTTTGAGAAAGGTTCCGTCATCGGAGAGGATATCTCCACAGCTTTCCGAAAGGCTTATGCTGGCGGTATCGGGGGTAAATGAGTGCGTCAACTGTTCCTACCGTCATGCTAAAACCGCCCTTGAAAAAGGAGTAGAGCAGGAAGAAATAGACCTCCTGCTCTCCGGTAATTTTGAAGGCCTTGGCAGGGAAGAGCTCCCCGCGGTCTTGTTTGCCCAGCACTATGCGGAGACGCGCGGTGAGGTATCAGACGAGGCGGAAGAAGAAGTGGAACGCTTATACGGCAGCGGCAGGGTCAGACATATGAAGGCCTATCTGGAGGCTGTCCTTTTTGGTAACCTGTGCTGCAACCTGGTCGATCTGTATGAGCACGGAGGGATCGGACCGACTGATCGTATAAAACTGCTCCCCCTCTATCTCTTTTCACTGCCCGTTTCGCGGATGGTCCTTCGGGGCGGGAAAAGATGAGTACCGCCTACTGGCTGGACCGGGATGACCGTATTATCAGGGTCTCCGGGGGGTGGGACGCCTTTGCTCTGGAAAACGATGGGGAGAAGGCCGTTTCGGAAAGAGTCACCGGCCGGAAGATTTTTGAGTTTATTACCGGCGATATTACCCGGATGTGGATGAGCGCAATAATCGGGCTGGTCAGGGTGAGCGGCGGAGAACTGGAACGCCCCTACCGCTGCGATACCCCCTACGTTCGGCGCTATATGCGCATGCGGGTATGTACCGAAATCAGCGGAGATCTCTGCCTGGAGCACATTCTTCTGAAGAAGGAAAAACGCTCCAAACCGGTGTTCTTTGTACCGGTCGTCAGCATTACGAAAAGCCCGGTAGAGCGGCGCTGCAGCACCTGCGGAAAAATCTTCCGTAACGGAGTCTGGATAGAAGCGGATTCCGTCCCCGATCTCCCTGCCGACGGAAATAAGATCCCCGTTGTCTACACCATCTGCGAAGAGTGCTGGAAGATGGCTGGGGGACGGAGACAATAGCGGCGTGTGCCGCTTCAGAAAGAGGTGTTAAAACCATCCACCATGGAGTGGATCGATTCCGCCAGCTTTCTCATCTCGCCTGCGACCACCTTGAAGGCATCTCCACGGTTTCCGAGCTTTGCTGCCTGAATGGAACCGTTAAGAGCCAGGACCCGCATGTTTTCGGAAATCTCAAAGATGCCGGCAATTACCTCACCGCGTTTGCGCCCCTCCTCCTTCCGGATATCCTCCCGCTCCAGCGCATCGACAATGATTACCGAGGCCATCTTCTGCAGGGGTTTTACCTGCTCCGGATCACCTCCGAGGCCCAGACAGCCGATCAGCTCCCCACGGTAGCGGATTGCCCCGTTGTAGCCCGCGTTGGCCCCCTTCATTTCCGCCGCCATGGCGGGACTTATCGCCATCTCGTTGAATTCCCCGGCCATTATCCGGGCTCCGCCCTCGTGAATGGTGCCGACCCGCTCAGGCTCGGCGGAAGAGAGAATTATTCCCCCTTCTCCGATAAAGTTGACCTTGCCTCCGGTTAACCTGTGAAGAAGATCGACGACCCGATCGGTCAGTTCCCTGTCGATAGTGATGTTCATGCAATACCTGTCTACTCATAGGATGACTACTGTTCTGACAAGTGCTATGGTACATCCGGTTCTGCAGGATGTCAAGGAATCCCCCTTGCCAAGGGGCTGATTGAACATCATAGTCAGGCTATGAAGATCAGGGGCGAGATCAGGCCTGTTATCAGCTTCGCGCTGGTTATTATTATTCTCCTCTCCATTCTCTTTCCCCTGCTGACGGGAATGAGTAATGCCCTGGGAATTCAGGAGAGCTGGCAGGGCGCAAAAAGCCGGTGGCATAAGGAGCTGTCCGATTCCCTCCGGGGATCGGAAACGGGGAGGGAGAGCCTTACATCCCTGATCGCGTCCCTTGAATCGGACAGCTTTCAGGCTCTAAGCCGCTTTTCTTCTGATGCTTTACGGAAGCCAGAGCAGGCAGCTGGCCATCACCCGGAAGGAGAAGGCTCTTGCAGCGGAGCTTAAGGAAAGATCCGCTGAGATTCATGAATACGAACAGAAAAAGATTGCCCGGGACCTTCATGACGGACTAAGCCAGAATATCGCCCTGGCAAGGATGTCAGTCGACAGACTCCCGGAGGGTAATGTAAAGAAACAGCTCCGGATCAGTCTCGATCACAGTTTTCAGGAGCTCCGAAAACTTTTATTTAATCTGCGTTCGGTAGAGGACTTTTCAGGACCCCCGGACGATCTTGTCAGACAGGAGTGTGAACAGTTTCAGGAGCGCTTTGGCCTTGAGATAACCGTTCTCGGAAGAACTCCGTTCCGGCCATCATGGAATATGGACCATTTCGCCCAGTTTTTCCGCATCCTCTATGAGGGGCTGATCAATGTAATCCGCCATTCCGGCGATGGGCAGACGGAAGTAGCTCATGAGCGCGGCTCAGGCTCTGTGGAGCTTTTTGTCCGGGACAGGAGCCGGGGTTATATTACCAAGAGTTCGGGCTTCGCCGGAGCTGCCGAATATTTCCACTACCGGAGGATGCTGGACCCGGTGGAACGGGAGCCGGGCGGACAGATCGCCGTGCGGCGCGTTTTTACCGTCTCGATGCCGGCGCCAGAATACGGGCCAGAGCTGTTCTGTTCTTCGGTTCCAATAACGGCATCTCCTTCACCGTCCCGGGAATCTCCTTTTCCCCTGAGCTGTTCGGCCGGTACTTTACCGGCCGCAGCCTCTTTTTCGGAGCGGCGCTTTCGTTCTCCTCCAGCTTTACCGCGGTCTCTCCCTCCGTGGGCGGCATGGAGTTCTCCATTACCTCGGGCTGGAATTTCTGACCCGCTCCCCCTGCGAATTTGACTTGCCCTTCCCCATAACCTACGCTTACAGCTATCGCCGTAAGCGAGCGGAGTCTTCGGTGTAAGGTGGCTTCATGGCTGCGAAAACATTCTTCATTCTGACCGTGTTCTTTTTGCTGAGCACTCTTCTTTTTTCGGTTCCTCTTTTCTGCGAAAGCGATTCAATCAGAATCGGAGCGACTCTTTCCATTACCGGGGCTTACGCCGAACCGTCGGAGATGATGTACCGGGCGTACCGCCTCTGGGAATCGCAGATAAACGCGGAGGGCGGTCTGCTGGGGAGGGGGGTAGAGCTAGTTATACGGGATGACCGGAGCGATCCCCAACTTGCCGCGGAAATGTACCGTAAAATGATAGACGATGAGGGCGTGGATCTGGTTCTTTCGCCCTATGGTACTCCAATAACCGCCGCGGTCTCCGAAATTACCGAGGAGCGGGGTGTTCCCATGATAGCGGCGGGCGCTTCGGGGGATATTTTGTGGGAGCGGGGCCACCAGTACATATTCGGGATGTATTCTATGGCCCGCCGGTATTTTATCGGGTTTATCGATCTTTTTGCCCGTGAGGGTCTGGACGGGCTGACTATTTTCTATGAGGACAACGAGTTCAATGTCGATGCGGCGGAGGGCGCCCTGGAATGGGCTGGTAAAATGGGGGTGGACGTTCTCGACAAGAGGATAATATCCTCCGACAGCGCTCTTATCGCTGAAGCCCTTGCGGGGCTCGCCGATCGTCCCGGCGACGGCATTATAATCTGCGCATACCCGGAGGCCGCATACGGGCTGCTGGCCCGACTGGAGGGGAGCGGTCTCCGTCCGGCAGCGCTTGCCATAACCATTATTCCGGTGCATCCGGATTTTATACTCAAGGCAGGCACCGCCGGAAATGGTGTATTCGGGCCTTCCCAGTGGGAGCCGATGGAGCGGATTCCTTTTCCCGGAACCCGTGAGTTCATACGGGATTTTATCGCCTGCAGCGGCAAGTCTCCTTCCTACCATGCAGGGTCGGCCTACAGCTCCTGTCAGATTATCTCCCAGGCCGTCAGGGCTGTCGGCAATCTGGACCGGCAGGCAATACGGGACTACATTTCCGAACTGGACACGGTTACCGTTATAGGCCATTTCAAAAAAGATCGCCAGGGACGGCAGGTCGGACATAATCCTCTTCTCATACAGTGGCAGAACGGCAGGAAGGAGATAGTCTATCCGCGGTCGATGAGGACTGCCGAGCCGGTATTCTGAAATGAAGTCCCCTCTCCGGCACGGAAAGCTGCCGCTCATAATCATCATCCTTATGAGTCTTGTGGTATCGGGGACTGTCGCATCGTTTATCTTTCTGGAAATGCTGACCCCGCCACTGTGGGACTATTTTGATGAGCGAAACCGGACGGGACTGGAGCTTGCGACTCACCTGGCTCTTGAGGCGTGCGAGGCGGGGCTGGATACGCTTCTGCAGCTCCGGCTTTCTGATGAACCCGCCATGGTGGAGACCATCCGCAATGATACCCTGCTCAGAATTGCCGATATAGACCGGGACCTCGCTCACATGGAGATCATCGTCGTCAATGAAAAAAACGAAGTGCTGCGCGGTGGAGATCCGGAGACCTCTTCATCATCCATCTTTTATGATCTGCCCAGGAAGTCTCCTGAAGAGGCCGTGGCTCCGGCGGGGGAGCCGGGATCTCTTATTCACTGGCGCTACTTTCCGTTTTTTCGCTGGCATCTGATTGCCTACCGTTCGGGCAGTGATGTTCGGGCTCCGGTAAAGATGGCCCGGAGGGTTGTGGTCTCGGCAATGATCTGTACCATTCTTGTTCTTCTGGGCACCCTGCTTCTGGTCTTCTATCATTACATACAGCGGCCGCTCGATCAGGTGGTAAAGGCAGCGGGAGAGGTGTCCGGGGGAGTTCTGGAACCGCTGCCTGTTCTGCGGAACGACGAAATCGGCCGTCTGACCATCACCTTCAATTCGATGATAAAAAGCCTGAAAGAAAACAGGGAGCAAATAGACAGGAACATGGAGGCACTGCAGAAATCTTTGCATGAGAAGGAGATCCTGCTTCAGGAGGTACACCATCGGGTGCGGAACAATCTGAACGTTATTGTCAGTCTGCTTAATCTGCGTTCCGACAGTATTTCCGGTACCGAAGATGCTGTTCAGGCCTTTATCGAGAGCAGAGACCGGATACGGAGCATGGCGATGATTCATCAACAGCTCTATGAATCCGGGGATTTCGGTAATGTACGGATGGACAGCTATATCAGGGAACTGATGGAAGATCTGCGCATCACCTCTGCGGTCGGGGATGAAATCCGCTTTGAAGCGCTGCTGGATCCGATATCGCTCGATCTCGTCCGGGCGGTACCCCTGGGGCTTATTATTAACGAAGCTTTGAGCAATGCCTTTCGGCATGCTTATCCGGACGGGCGGGGGGGAGCGATCCGGATACTTTTTAAACACGATCTGTCCGACCGGATGTATATACTCCGGGTTGAGGATGATGGGACAGGCATTCCGGAGGGGACAGAATCATTCAGCGGGCTGGGACTGACCCTGATCCGTGAGTTGAGTGCCCAGATTGACGGAACGCTGAATATAGATGGTAAGAGGGGTACCCGAATTACCGTTCAGTTTCCTCCAGTTTCCTGATATTCCTGATCCGCGAAAAAACTTGCTGTCCGGAGCAGCTTCAGGTATCATTAAACATAATAGGAAGGTTCAGAGGTGCATATGCCGGTCACCAGTATCGATCCGGCATGGAAAAAGCTCTACGAACTGATCAATGATGTAGCCCGGCAGAAAGATGCCGCTTCCATGCTGAACACCATTTTCAGAGAGATTGATCTGCTTGTCCCCGCGGATCATGGTGTGGTACTTGCAGAGGTAATTGACGGCATTCCATTTTCCCGCAGCTATCCGCCCTATACCGCTTCGCTTGCTCCGCTGTTCAATATTCACTATAACCGTACTGTCCCGGTCGAATATGATGCTCTCCGGCATTTGCTGGGTCCGGTCGACTGGCGCTGTTTTCCGGACTCCGAATACGACTTCGATTTCAACAGGCCTCTCGGAATTGGCCATACCCTGGGGATCGGTATAGCGGACAGGCTGAAGGGCTGCGAAGTGGTTCTCTCCATGCATCGGTCCAGGAGAAGTTCCGGTTTTACGGAACGGGAAGCCGCTACCGCATATGCCCTGCGCGAACCGCTTGAACACATCTACGACATCCGCCGCGAGGCCGACCAGCTTCTCTGCAGCACTCTTTTTGAGCGGGAGAAGAGCCGCGGATGCATGCGGCTGAGCCGCCGGGAATCACAGATTGCCGCGCTGCTCTGCCGGCGCATCACCATGAGGGAGATTGCCGCCCTCCTGGGGATAAGCCCCCGCACGGTGGAGCGTCATGCCCTGCATATCTACGAAAAACTGAATGTTTCAGGCCGCCGGGAACTTTCACGTGTCATTTCCGTCCCTCCTGAATCCTGAATCCTGAATCTGCGGATAAAACTTGACAAAAATAGTATGAATTAGGAAATTCTCCTTACGGAGGATTTATATGAAAACCAATATATACAGGTACTTTATGATTTCGGCAGTCATGCTTCTTCTGGCTGCCGGGCTTGTGTTTGCACAGGATCCGAAAAGTCCTGCGGAGACGAATGTAAGCTTTCCCGGGCCCGGTTCGGTAACTCTGCGCGCTTATCTTGCGGTTCCCGAGGGCAGCGGCCCCTTTCCTGCGGTCCTGATTGNNTTATGATACACGAATGGTGGGGGCTCAACCATGATACCGCCCTTCTGGCGGATGCGCTTGCGGAAGAGGGCTATGTCGTTCTGGCGGCCGATGCATTCCGCGGAAGCGTAGCTGCAACTGCAGGAGATGCCAGGCAGCAGGTCACATCAACCCCCCGTGAACAGATAGCGGGAGATCTTGATGCGGCTCTTGATTTCCTGCGTTCCCACCCGAAGGTTATGCCGGGCAGCGTGGCATCTCTGGGTTTCTGCTTCGGCGGCACCCAGTCCATGTATATGGGAACCCGCAATCCCGAACTGTCCGGAGTGGTCATTTTTTACGGAGGAGGTCCCATCAGCGACAGGGCACAGCTTGGGCAGATGAAGGATGCCGGTCCCGTTCTGGGGATTTACGGAGAAGAGGACCGGGGCATCCCTGTAGACCAGGTAAGAACCTTCGAAAATATTCTGGAGGCAGAGGGGGTCGAACATACCATACGGGTCTACCCCGGTGTCGGACACGCCTTTGTCAAAAGCGATACCTACAATGCCGGAGGAGCTCCGGAAGAGGCCTGGACGGAAATGCTGGGTTTTCTGAGGTCCGCCCTTAATCAGGAGAGCAGATAGCCGCCGTCAATTACCAGTATCTCTCCGGTAATGCCCCCGGCGGCGGTGGAGGCCAGGAAGAGTACTCCTGCTCCGATATCATCGGCCGTGGTAATACGGCCAAGCGGGGTTTTCCCGCTCACCGTATCTGCAAGCTCCGGAGCGTTTTTTCTCAGTCCGGCGGAGTCTACCAGTCCCGGAGCAAGGGCGTTCACCCGAATGCCGGCGCTTCCGAGTTCGGCCGCCAGACTGCGGGTATAGGCGGCAACTGCTCCCTTTGTGGCGTCGTAGTGGGCGCTTCCTCCGAAGCCCGGATGGAGGGCATTAATGCTTGCGATATTGACAATGGCGCTGCCGGGACTCATGTTTCGTGCGGCTTCGCGGCAGCAGAGAAAGAGCCCCCGCACATTGACCGCAAATATCCGGTCCCATTGCTCAAGGCTCAGTTCCGTCTGGGGCGAGAGGGAGAGAATTCCGCTGTTGTTGACAAGAATGTCGGGGGCTCCCGTTCCCTCCCGCTCCTTTACTTCCGAGAAGAGGGCGGAAACCGATGCTTCATCGGAAACATCCGCCCGTATGGCCTCGGCCGAACCTCCGGTGCCGCGGATGGTTTCGACGGTCTCCTGTGCGCCCTCCCGGGAGGAATGATAGACCACGTAGACCCTGGCACCGGCGCCAGCCAGGGCAAGGCTTATTCCGCGTCCGATATTGACCCCGCCGCCGGTTACTATCACGCTTTTCCCTTCGAGACCGAAGAGTTCTGTAAGGTATGTACTGTTCATGGTATATCTCCGTATGTGCGCCTCCGGCGTGCAGATAATGCAGCCGGAAGCGTACGGCAGTCCGGTTCCCTACTTGATTGAGGGAATGGACGGTTTGAAAGAGGTGTAGTCGGGAACGCGGAAACCGGCGGGAAAATCGCTTCGGGAGAAGGGTTTCCAGGTCTGGTTTCGGCCTATAAAGGCGATCTTGCCGCGGACGATAAGGTCGTTTCCTTCCTTCCAGATTACACAGCCGTAGGTCTTGGGTTCCTTTTTCTCCGAATCGGTCTTGTCGTTGCCCGGATCGAGGATTGTTCCGCCGCTCCACTGGTCTTTCCTCGCGTTGTACTCAAGGTCCCAGATTATATCGAGTCCGCTGAAGGGGGGATTCCCGACCAGATAGGGGCTGCGCAGTTCCTGCTTGTACATATCATCCTTGATGGTTTTACCGTCCTCATCGAAGGAAAGCAGTACCCGGCCGTACAGTTTCCCTCCGTAGGTGTACACGGCAACTACCGCCTTGGGCAGACCGGTTTCATCGTCAATGGTTTTCCAGAAACCGGTAACATCTTTTTCCGCAAACAGCGATGTGGTGGCGATCAGCATAAGAGCCAGAAGCGCCAGTACAATCTTGTGTCCTTTGTTCATACAAACTCCTTTCTCTCTTTTGTATAACTATGCGCCCCCTTTTGCAATGTTTTTTTCCTTTTCCTGCCGGATTTTTGGTAGTATGGTCGCTGTATGAGCAGGAGTATCAGCTACCGGTCCAGGTTCAGATTATGGTTCCCCATTATGGTCTGCACGGGAATATCAGTTTCCCTGGTGCATCTTGTCAGGGGACCTGTTCTTATGGAGGATGGCGGCACCGGAGAGAAGGTGGTAATTCTTCTCCTCCTTCTGCTCCATCTGCTGTGGCTCCTGCCGACGGTTCCTGCGGCAAAGGGAACGGCTGCTGCAAAGCTGCGGCGGCTCAGGAGGGGCAGCGCACTTCTGCTGGTCCCCTCTTTAATCTTTTTTCTCTTTGCGATTATCTATGCTGCCAATGCAAACATGACCTACGTCCAGTGGTTTGCAGAGACCAGCGGAAATCTGCATCTTGCCCCGGATTCCACCATTCAGCGTCTGAACGCGCTTCTGCGTTTCGGTCCCCTCCTGCTTATCGACCTGGTAAGCTACATTGCCGTAAGGCTGCATTTTTCCGATCCCCGCGGAGCTGGCGGGCGGACCGGGGGGCTGATCGGGAAATGGCAGGTCCTTATGGCGCTGCTCTCGGCGGCGGCGGTCACCCTCGCTTTCCCTTCTCCCGTTTTTCCCGGGGGATGCGCGTTTTTGGCCTATCTTGCACCCATCCCCCTTCTGCTGGTTCTTTCCGAAGCCTCCTTCCCCGGGGCCCTTTTCTCCGGAATCGCCTATGGTACCCTCCAGGCCCTCCTCGGAAACTACTGGCTCGGAACCTACGATCTGCTTACCCTTCACTTTGTCACCTTTTTTCACGCCGCCATTTTTCTCCTGTTCATTCCGGTCCTGCTCGTGCTCTCCCGTTCCCTGCCCGGCCTCCGGGGCCGCCGTCTGCGTCTGCCCCTGATCGCCCTCCTGTGGGTGGCCTTCGACTTTATCCGGTCCGGCGGTTTTCTCGGCTATCCCTGGGGAATCCTCGGAAGCAGTCAGTACAAGGTTCTGCCGGTCATACAGAGTGCATCGCTGTTCGGTATATGGGGGGTGAACCTCTTCGTATGGCTTACCGCCGCCCTTATTACCGGAATTCTGATCAGAAAAAAACGTGGTGAAGCCTTCCGGGGCGAGCTTTTCGGGCTCTCTTTTCTTGTCATTTTGGTGATGATGACAGGTGCCCTCCAGCTTCGTCACTGGGAATCATTACCTCCGGAGAAGCATATCGATGTCGCGCTGATACAGCAGAATACCGACCCGCGCAAGAATGACTATGCACAGACTCTGGCTGTTCTGAAGAAGCTCAGCCTCGAGGCGGTGGAGCAGTTCGAAGATGGACCGGACCTGGTCGCCTGGTCGGAGACCGCTTTTGTTCCGAACCTGCGTAAATGGGGGGCGATGGATCCACAGAGGCACCCGAACGCGGCGCTGGCCCATGATTTCCTTGCCTTCCAGAAGGATCTGGGGGTCTGGCTCCTGACCGGGAACGATGATTACGAGGAGCCCGATCCCGATGATCCTGATGATGAGGGACGAAAGCACTACAATGCCGCCGTTCTTTTCTCCGACAGGGGAGAGCGTATTGCCACCTACCGGAAGCAGCACCTGGTGCCCTTTTCGGAGTCCTTTCCCTACGAACAGGAGTTTCCGCTTATCTACAAACTCCTTCTGGAGTTCGACTCCACCTTCTGGGAAGCAGGGGATAGTCCGGTGGTGTTCCACCATCCCCTGGCCGATTTTATAAGTCCGATCTGTTTCGAGGACAGCTTCCCGGGGGAGATTGCCGATCAGGTTAACCTGGGGGTGGATCTTATCCTGAACATATCCAACGATTTCTGGAGCCTGACGGAGACGGAGGGGGAGCAGCATGGAGCAAACTCGATTTTCCGCGCCGTCGAGAGCCGCCGTCCCCTGCTGCGCTCCACCGCAAGCGGCCTGACCTGCGTGGTTTCGCCTTCCGGCAGAATTCTGGAGCAGCTGCCCCACTACGAGGAGGGGTATATTTCCGCCCGGGTCAATTTGTACGGAAGAAAGGATACCTTCTACCTCCGCCACACCGATCTTCTTCCGAAGGCCATTATCGGCCTGGCTCTGCTTTTGTTTTTCGCGGCGGCGCTGCGCGGGCTTTATCGCCTGAAAAGGATCTTGACGTAATAATCGGAAGATACTACTATCTGAAAATACTTATCTTTGCAGGAGGAGCGATTTATGAGAAAACAGTACACTATCTCGGTAATAACCCCCGGGTTTGGGGAGTGAGATAGAGGCTTTTCTCTAGTACGCTCGTCCATCCCGGGGGAATTGTGACCGGAAGGCGGTATGCCTTCTGTTAATCAATCCCATTTTCCGGATGGAAAACATTGCAGAATTCAGAAAATTACAATCTACTCGAACAATACGGCTGGAACGACGGCTTCAGGGATAAATTTCTCCCCTTCGGGGAGCAGGGTCTCATCCCCGGGCGGATTACCCGTGACGGCAGGGAACTCTACCGGGTGGTCACCGAAGGGGGGGAACTCCTTCTTTCTCCTTCAGGTACGTTTCGTTATCTGATGGACATGGGCACCCAGCCCTTCCCAGTAGTAGGCGACTGGGTCGCCATAAGGGAGGCCGGAGGCGGCCGCGGACTTGTCGAGGCCGTTCTGAGCCGGAACACGGTCCTTCACCGGCAGGGGGAAGATGAGGAGATCGGCGCAGCCAACATTGACGTGACCGCCGTAATCTCCGGCATCTCGGAGGATTTCAACCTCCGCAGGATCGAGCGTTTCCTGACCAATATCCACACCAGCGGTGCTTCGGCGGCGCTTATTCTGACGAAGGCGGATCTGGTGGATGATCCGGAAGCGTACCGGAGACGGGCGAGGGTCCGCTTCGGCGATCTGCCCGTATTTCTGGTCGATTCCATATCCGGCCGCGGCAGGGAAGAGCTTGATGAGCTGTTCCTGCCCTGCAGGACGGTGGTGCTCGCGGGTATAAGCGGTACGGGGAAGTCCACCCTGCTCAACATGCTCTTCGGCAGGGGGGTGGCGGGAACGGGAGAGCTGCGGAGGGGCGACGGGCGGGGCCGGCACACAACTACCGGCAGGACGCTCTACCGGCTTTCTTCGGGGGCCCTGGTTATTGATACGCCGGGTGTACGGAGTGTCGGTATCGCCTCCGGGGAGGCTGCCGCTCAGGATGCCTTTGAGGATATTGCCGCCCTGGCGGCGGGCTGCCGCTTTTCCGACTGCACACACCGCAGCGAACCCGGCTGTCTGGTCCGCGAGGCGCTCCTGGCCGAAGAGCTGGAGCAGGACCGGTACCTTAATTTTCTGCGTCTCCGCGAGGAGGCCGGAAGCAGGGAAGAGGAACTGCGACTCCGCAGGGAGAAGCAGAAGCAGTTCGGAAAAATGCGTTACCGGATGAGGAAAGAGGATCGCCGGGGAGGTCCTCATGCTTGAAGCCGGCTTTAAATGCTGCCGCTGCGGGGCGCCTGTCCCCGCAGCGGCTTTCGGAACCAGGCACCGGAACCACTGTCCCTTCTGCCTCTGGAGCGCCCACGTGGATATCCGCCCGGGAGACCGGGCGAGCCTCTGCCGCGGCGCGATGGAACCGGTCGCCCTCTGGGGTAAGACCGACGGGGAGCTCATGATACTGCACCGCTGTACGGTGTGCGGAACCATAAAGGCCAACCGCTGTGCCGGGGATGACAATGAAGAGGTCATCGAAGAGATCGCCTCCCGGCCTCTGAGGAGAAAAACTGGTTGAACCTGCGCCCGGGCGCCGGTTCATGCCTCAGGCGCCGGCGCCTGGGTCAGGTCCTGGCGGTCCGGAGCAACCTTGAGAGTGCCTCGGGATAGTTTTTTCTTCCCAGTCCGACCCGGAAGTGGCTGTCGGAGAAGCCGAAGAGCGAACCGGGCAGCATGAGCGTGTCAGCCTCCCGGATAAGCCGCATGGAAAGGGAGGCGGCTCCTTCTTTTCCGGTATACCGCGGGAAGGCTACCGATCCGGCCATGGGGGGAATCCAGGTGAAATTATCAAGGCCTGCAAAGGCCTCTTCGGTAATGCGGCAGTTCTCCTCGACTATTGCCCGTGCACGGGCGGTAAGCCGGGCTTCGGCAGAGAGCGCCGCCTTTGAAAGGTATTCGACCGGAGGCGGAGCGCAGATGGTGGTGTAGTCCTTAAGGGAGGCGGCCCCGCGGATAATCTCTTTGTCGCGGCAGGCCAGCCATCCCATGCGCAGCCCCGGAAGGCCGAAGCTTTTTGAGAGTCCTCCCAGGGAGATGGCCAGGGGGGAGTGTTCACAGGCGGCCGCGGAAGCCGCTTCGCCGAAAAGGCTCAGTTCGCGGTACATCTCGTCCGAGAAGAGAAGGGTTCCGTTCCGGTCGCAGAGCTCGACAATCCGGGAAAACTCCTCCTGTGAGGGGCGAAAACCTGTCGGATTATGGGGGAAGTTGACAATGACCATCTTCGGAGGTTTCGGGGCTTCCAGACGCCTTTTCAGCTCCCCGATATCAATCATCCAGTTTCCATTATCGAGTCGCACAGGCCAGGGGATTACTTCGCACCCTATCGCCTCGGGAACCGAGGAGAGCGACTGGTAGCAGGGATCAATCGCGAGAACCTTGTCGCCGGACTCAAGCAGGGAGTTCAGGAGAAGAAATATGGCTTCCGCCGGGGCCGCGGTCAGCACCATGTCCGTTTCGATTCCGGAATAGCGGCGGGCTATCATCTTTCTGAGTTCCGGATCTCCCATGGACTCGGTGTAGCCGAGGGTAAGATCCCCCAGTTCCTTCAATGCTCCCGGATTGTCTGCCCGGGCCGTGCCTGCCAGGGAGAGAAGTTCCCGGATCGTCATGGTTTCGCAGTCCGATGTGCTCAGCTGGTGAGAGACGGAAAATTCATACTGTGCAAAGTAGCGTTCCAGGGCAAATGGTTTGATGTTCATTCCGCGTTCTGAATCCTTATGCTGTTTTCCTGCAGCAGGGATACTCCCGGTTCCGGGCTCCCGTGGCCGGGGATAATCAGCGTCGGCGCAAGGGTTTTTATCATCTCCAGCCCTCTTGTAAGATGCTCCTTAGTGACTTTCCCTTCATCGGGGGGGAGTACCGGGGGCAGAAACAGCTTTACATCCCTGCCTGCAACCATATCTCCGGCCGCGATAATGCCGCTGTTCCGTTCACGTACAATCAGTCCGTCGGCGGTATGGCCGGCGGCGGGAATCAGCTCGCACAAATAAGCGCCTATTCTGATGAGTGCCGGTCCCTGGAGTTCAATCTCAGGAAAACGGGGAAATGCCGCCTCTTCAAGGGTGCCCCGGACCTTGAGCTGCTGCATATCTCTTGAAACGAAGTTACGCAGCATGCGGGTGGTTTCTTCCCTCGCTATGGTCGTACAGGGGGGAAGGGCGGTAGAGCCGCATGTATGATCGACATGCCAGTGGGTATATACCAGGTATCCGGGAAGCTCAATGCTGTTTTTCCGCAACAGCACCATAGCCGCTGCGGCCATGCTGGGGGAGCCGAAGGAATCTATCATAAGGGATACGCCGTTGCTGTTGAACACTACCGCATTGGTTTTTGATCCGCTGGTCTGTTCGGTCAGGAGGAATACCCCCTTCTCAAGCTGGCGAATGGTCATGGGTTCTTCTTCACTCGCCATGACTTACTCCTTTCCAAGTCTGTCGGTAAGGGCCATCTCAAGGAACTGGGCGTATACCCGCCATGATTCAGGGCTGTATCCCCCGGCCATAAGGTAGGCGGCGGGAATGGAGCGCCGGCTCAGAAAGTCGTATACCAGACGGTCCCGTCCGGCCATCTGTTCAAGGCTCAGTTTCAGTTTGGCCGCCGAGGGCAGGGTGTCTTTTTCGTATGGATCGGAGCCCGATACCACTATTGCCAGATCGGGTTTAAGGTACCGGTCAAGCTCCTGCAGCCCTTCGGCCAGACGGGTGTTGTATTCCGCCTCTTCTCCCTCAAAAACGGGAATATCCACATCGCTTGGAATAAATGAAGGATGTCTGGTCCCGTCGGGAAGAAACTCGAGCCGGTCCAGGGGCCAGCCGTTGCCCATGTGAATACTGAGGGTCCGGATAGTTGGCCTGTCCGCAGCAATAGCGGCGGTGCCGTCCCCCTTATGCGCATCGACATCGATAATCCAGACCGACCCCAGCTGCTTTTCTGCCATCAGCTTTTCGGCAGCTATCATTATATCGTTGATAAGGCAGAAACCGTGGCCGAAACCAGGATGGGCATGGTGGAATCCCCCGCCGAAGTAGAAGCAGAAGCCCTTCTCCAGGGCTGTCTCCGCACAGTGCAGGGTTCCTGCTGCCCGGAGCATCAGATTGTCAAAAAGTTCCACCAGGGGCTTTTGTGCCGATTCCGGATTGTAGCGGCTGTAATTTCCCTCCTCATCGACCAGTTCAAAGGCTTCAATGAGGGTCTGCTCCCGTTCGCTGCCGAACATCCTGGCCACATGGACCGGTGTATGGGCCCTGCTTATATCCGCCCGGGTGAGCGGTTTTCCCGGTTTCGTCAGCAGTATTGACTCCAGATGGGGAGCTATGGCGGGAATCCCTGAAAGGTACTCAATACATCTTGGCGCCCGGCTGTCAGAAACCGGAATACCAATACCGTAGTCCGAGAGAGGCGAAGTGTCACTATAATAAATAAGCATGACTTTATTATAGCGCAGCTCTTTTTTTTTGTCTGCAGGCCGCAAGCTTGACTAAAAATACCCCATCCTCTATATTAGGAAAATACAATATAAGGAGGCTGGTAAGGTGATACTGATATATGGAATTCTGGCTGTGGTCGTCCTCTTCTTTCTGCTTCAGTACCTGATGGTTCTGAAAATGAGGCTGAAAAAAGGTAAGCCGGCACCCGAACTGGAGGGGCGTTATGCAAAAGCCTCCCGTGACGGCAAAGCCGCTCTCTTCTATTTTTACAGCGACGGCTGTGGGGCCTGCCGCCCGATGACTCCGATTTTCGAGGAGCTTGTAAAAAAGCGTAAAGATGTCTTCAAGGTGGATATAACAAAGGATATGGCGACGGCCCGCAAATTCGGGGTTATGGGCACCCCTTCCACCGTTCTGGTCCGGGACGGAAAAATTGCCGAATTTCTGGTCGGTCCCCAGAGCAGGGAACGCATAGGTGAACTGTTGCCTGAACCGGGCTGATTCTGCTACTGTCGCTGCATGAGTACAATAAAGAAAAGCGGAATCGTCTCCGCACTGTTTCTCTCCCTGGAGAAGGGCTCGGACCGCGTAGAGACGGGCGAAGGGCTTTTTCTCGTTGATCACGGATTGTCCGGGGATGCATATTCCGGACCGGGGGACCGCCAGGTTCCTCTCTACTGCGTAGAGGGTCGTAAGCGCCTGGCCGCGGGACCCGGCGATGGTCTCTGTTTTGCCAGGTTTCTGGAAACGCTTCGTGTGGACGGCCTGGACACCGGAGACCTGGAAACGGGCGATAAGCTCGACGCCGGAACGGCGGTTTTGGAGATAAGCCCCGTACGGAAACGCTGTTTTCCCGAATGCCCCATTGTGGGACGCGGTGAGCGCTGCGACCTGGCCAGTTCCGTCCGCTTCTGCCGGGTGGTAAAAGAGGGCGTGCTGCGGCCGGGCCAGGAGCTGACGCTCAATTCCGGTTAATCAGCCTTCGGAGGCGATGAACTCTTTTACCTTTTCCCGGATCTCGTCCCGTATCTTCCGGGTAAACTCCGCTTTCTCCTTATCACTGCCCTGAAAAGAAGAGGGATCGCCGAAGGGCCAGTGAAGCCGGTGCGTTACCCCCGGAAAGATGGGGCACTTCTCCTCCGCTTCCCGGCTGCAGACCGCTATGACATAGTCGTAGATCCGTCCTTCTTTCCAGAAATCGAAAACGCTGTTCGTCGAATTACCGGAAATATCGTAGCCGGCTTCCTGCATGGCCTCAACCACAAAAGGGTTCAGTCTGCCGGGTTCCAGCCCCGCGCTTTCCGCCGTAAACTTGTCGCCCCCGAGGTCGTTCAGAAAAGCCTCGGCCATCTGGCTTCTGGCGCTGTTGTGAACACAGATAACCAGAACCCGCTTTTTCCCGTCTTCAGTCATATCATCTGACTCCTTTGTCTGAATGGTTGATTATCGGTCCGAAAGGGTCAAGCTCATTGCCCTGCCGGACAGTCGGATTCATCAAAAACTCATATTCGGCGCCGGCCGTACCCATTCGGTGATTGTCCTGCAGGTAAAACCGCGGTCTCTGTAATCATGCAGCATGCTTATGTCCTCCATGGCCTGACGGTCCTCGCCGGCCTCCGCAGCCAGCGCACGGAGAAGGGGAAGGCGGCATGCCGCCGAAGGCCGGTAGTGGACCCACTGCGCCTTCTTGTAGTGTTCCAGCACTCCCGCATCTCTGAGTTTCTGCAGATGTCTGCTCGCATTGGACTGGTTGAGGCCGAGGATGGTCTCGATCTCACAGCTGCAGAGATCTTCCGCTTCCGTGAGAAGCAGAAAGATCCGCAGCCTGGTTTCGTCCCCCAGGGCCTTCAGAAGACGGACGATATCGGTCATGCCGTCGGGAACCATCCCCGGGTACGGTTGGCAATACGGACCAGGGTGAGCATAACCGGCACTTCGACCAGGACTCCGACGACGGTCGCAAGGGTTGCACCGGAATTTATCCCGAAAAGGCTTATCGCCACCGCCACCGCAAGCTCAAAAAAGTTGCTTGCCCCGATCATGGCTCCGGGGGCGGCAATGGAATGCTTCACCTTCCAGATTTTTGCCCAGAAGTAGGCGAAGAAAAAGATGAAAAAGGTCTGAATGGTAAGGGGGACGGCAATCAGAAGAATATGGAGGGGGCTCTTCAGTATCACCTCGCCCTGGAAGGAAAAAATGATGATGAGGGTAAGCAGGAGCCCCGAGACCGTAATGTTGTCAAACTTTTTGATGAAAACCTCATTGAACCACTTTTCACCATGACGGCCGATGAGTGTTCTTCTGCTGAGGTAGCCGCCTGCGAGCGGAATGACAACGAAGAGTACCACCGAGAGAAAAAGCGTATCGTAGGGGATGGTGATATTGCTTATGCCGAGCAGAAGCGCCACTATGGGGGTAAAGGCGACAAGAATAATAAGGTCGTTGACAGCCACCTGCACCACCGTATAGGCAGGGTCTCCATCGGAAAGATAACTCCAGACAAAAACCATGGCCGTACAGGGGGCAGCTCCCAGAAGGACCGCACCGGCAAGGTATTCGTTTCCCGCCGCATCATCAATCCAGGGGCGGAAGATGACCCGGATAAAGAGAAAGGCGATAAGGTACATGGTAAAGGGCTTTATCAGCCAGTTGGTGACGGTCGTTATGGTAAGGCCCTTCGGTTTTTTGGCCGCGTTTACAATGCTGGAAAAATCAACCTTCAGCATCATGGGGTAGATCATTATCCAGATCAGAACCGCCACGGGAATGGATACCCGGGCATACTCGAGGGTACCGAGAAAACGGGGAATTCCGGGCAGCCACTGGCCTATGGCAACCCCCGCGGCAATACACAGCAGAACCCAGAGGCTGAGATAATGTTCAAAGAAACCTATTTTACGTGTTTCGCCTGTGCTCATGATATCTCCTTGTTAATGAGTATATGCACATATAATCATATACAAAAGAGCCGGTGCTGTCCATAGTGTCCCCGAAATCTCAGCTGAAAAAGGTTTTCCGGTCCCGATGGAACTGTTCTCTCCGATCAAGCACCGCTTTTGCCGGGTCGGGATTCTGTATGCCGTATTCGACAAAGAGAGCGCGGATCAGGGCAATGGAAGGAAGTGAATAGTCGATACCGGAGCTGGTGGAAGGGATTATGACGGGAATCGAGGAAAACTCCTGAAGAGGTGAAAGCCGGCTGTCGCTGATGGTCACAATAGCCGCTCCCCGTTTTTTGTACATGGAAGTGATGTTTACCGTCTCGGCAGGATATCTGGGAAAGGCAAACGAGAAGAGCAGGGTGCGGCTGTCCGCACTCTCCAGCCGGGAGATGAGCGTTCGGTTGTCCTGAGCGATCAGGCTCACACCCTCATGAAGATGCTGGAAAAGATACTCGGCATAGACCGCTGCGGCGAAGGAGCTTTCTCTTCCCAGAATATGAATGGATCCGGCGTCTCTCATGAGCCCGGTAATTACATCTATGGTCTGCCGCTCGAGCTCCCCGGCCAGGATATCCAGTGCCTCCCGGTCCCGGAGAAGGCTTTTACGGTAATCCAGGGACTCTTCCACTCCGCGTTCCATCCTGCCGGCCGTGGAGAGATCATCGTGAAAGGTCGATCGAATTTCCTTTATCATTTCCAGAAATCCGCGGTATCCCAGGGTCTGGGCAAGGCGGATTACAGTGGCCTCGCTGACTCCGATCCTCTGCCCAAGCTCAACACTGGATAAGAAGGCGGACTCCTGGAAGTTCTGTTCGATATATGCTGCAAGTTCCGCCTGCCGTCTGGTCAGGCTGCTGCGATACCTGTCAAGTCTCGTGAAAAAATCATCGGACGATTTTTTTGATGATGTGTTTGTCATAGAGTCAGTGTAGCGGATGGGGTGACCGCATGCAAGATGGCAAAAAAAGAGCCGTCCGGAAAAACCGGACGGCCAGATACAAAGGCAACGATAATTTACGGGAGCGACGGGGCTTGAACCCGCGGTCTCCGGCTTGACAGGCCGGCGCGATAACCAGCTTCGCCACGCCCCCACATAGTCACAGTTGCGAAAATGAAGATGCAATATTTACGCTTTTATGTCAAGTCCCGGACTGAACCCTCAGCAATTCAGTCTGTCATATTATTTCTTGACATCCTGAGCAGTGAGGATTACACTGTTTCCATTAGTTCACTCATTGAGCAAACTAAAAAGGAAGCACATGTATCAGCAGCGTCAGAAATGGGAAACAGTTCTGCAGATTATTACCCAGCTGCAGCGGGAAAAAACTGCCAGCCGCAGTTCTCTCGCCGAAGGACTGGAACTCTATTCCTCGACCATAAGTATTCGGATGAAGGAACTTGTCGGAAGGGGGCTTATCCGCGAATGCGGGACCGGAGAGGGCGGGCAGCGGGGCGGACGCAGGGCAACCATGGTCGAGCTTAATCCCGCCTACGGCTGCTTCGGCGGAATTTACCTGCGGCGCCGTGAACTAACCGCCTCTCTTTTCACTCTGGCTCTTGATGAGACCGCGCAGAAAAGCATTCCACTCCTGTCGGGCAAAAAAGAAGAGGTGCTCCAGGCATGCCGGGATGCCGCCGGATGGCTGAACAGCGAAGGCGGGGGATCGCTTCTGGGACTGGGATGTGCCGCATCATCGGTTGTCCTCGGAGGGGGGACCGTGGGCTCTTCATCCCATTTCCCCTGGACCCTCGAAGAGCTCCCCCGGATTCTGGCCGCCGGGACGGGCGGAGCAATTATCCATACCGACAACGATGCCAACCTTGCGGCTCTTGCAGATCTGGACCTTCTGGAACGGAATGAGAGGAATCTTATTCATTTTCTGGTGTATGACCGGATTCCCACAATCGGAAGCGGGATCGTTCTTGACGGGAAGGTCTACCGGGGCTCCTGCGGAGGGGCCGGGGAGCTGGACGAGACGCTCTGGAGTCTCGATAAACCGCTGGCAGGAAGCATTCTGCGTCTTGCGGGGCTGATGGGACGCTACCTCGATGTGAACGCGATTTTTATCTCCGGGGAGATGGAGCCGGAACTGAGCGGGGAAATTTCGTCTCTGATTGAAACCTCCGATTGCGGTTTTTCACGGAGGCTAATTACCGACAAAAGATGGGTTGAAAAAGGCGCGGCCCTTATGGCCATGCATAAACATATACAAACAATTACCGGGGGTGATGTGTGAAAGGAAATATTCTTATAGGACAGTCCGGAGGACCGACGGCGGTAATAAACGCTTCGGTAGCAGGGATTGCGGATGCCATACCGGACGGAGGGGCGCAGAAGGTCTACGGAATGAAGTTCGGAATAGAGGGCTTTCTCCAGGACCTTCTTCTGGATCTGGGACGTCTGACGCGGGATGAGCTGGACCTGCTTAGGAAGACGCCCTCTTCGGCTCTCGGTTCCTGCCGGTACAAGCTTGCGGATGAGGATCTGCCTCTGGTGCTCGAAAAGCTCAGGAAGCACGATATCCGCTATTTCTTTCTTGCGGGCGGCAACGATACCATGGATACGATCCACCGCGTGGAGCGGTATGCCCGTACGTCGGGGTACGAACTTTTCGGTGTCGGTGTTCCAAAGACGGTGGACAACGATCTTTTCGGGACCGACCATACTCCGGGTTACGGCTCGGCCGCCAGGTATACTGCTCTCTCGGTTCTCCAGTCGGGGCAGCTTGCCCGGGACATGCAGAAGGTGGACCAGTTTGTCATTCATCAGACCGTCGGCAGGGAGGCGGGGTGGCTTGCGGCCTCTTCCGTTCTCGCAAGGCGGCATGAGGGGGATGCACCGCATCTGGTCTATATACCCGAACGGCCTCTTTCACGGGAGAGGGTTCTGGATGATGTGAAGACGAGCGTTGCCGGTTACGGTTTCTGTTCGATCGTATGCGGCGAGGGGATCCTCTGGGAGGACGGTACCCCGGTATCTTCCACCGCAAGCCGGGATAACTTCTCGAATATAGAGTTCGGCGCCATGGGCGGAGGAAGCGCGGCCCTGGCTCTGCATCAGCTGATAAGCAAAGAGACAGGCTTCCGCGGCGAGTTTCAGATTACCGAGAGCCTCTCCATGTGTGCCGATGACAGGGTAAGCGAGGTCGACCGCCGGGAGGCGTTTAACTGCGGCCGAGAAGCGGCACGGCTTGCCGCAGAAGGTGTAAGCGGAGTCATGGTCTCCATGAAAAGAGAGCCCGGAAGTGAATACCGTATATCCTACGGGCAGGTTCCCCTGCACGATGTCGCCATAAAGGCGAAACCGATGCCCGATGCCTGGATAAACGGCGAAGGAAACGGAGTCAGCTCCGGATTTATTGACTATGCGCGTCCCCTGGTCGGGGAGCTTCCACGTTATATGAGACTTTGGTAGGAGGAAAAAAGATGGACATGAAAAAGAGCAGATACGGTGAGTACGCCCTGGTAAGGGAGATGCTGGAGACTCCGGAAGTTATCCGGAGGATGGACTGGAAGGCCATTGACGTGCTGGCGGAGAAGCTGGAAGGCCTCTCCGGCCGTCTTCTTCTGACCGGGGAGGGTTCCTCGAGAATCTTTCCGGCTAAAAGGGCGATTGCCGATGTGCTTCGGCGAAGCGGCGGGAAGGTGCCGTTCACCGAGGGCGCTACCCAGGCCATGGAGTACGAACTGGCGGGCGGGGCGGCCTGCATAGCGAGCAATTCCGGTAAAACAAAGGAAGGAGTCCGTCTCCTGCGGGCTCTCAAGGCACGCGGGGTAAAGACCATCGGCATCGTAGCCAACGGCGGAACACCCATTGTGGATGAAGCGGATGCCGGGCTTGTTCTCGCCTGCGGAGAGGAGAAGGCTGTGGCCGCAACCAAGAGCGTGATGGAGCAGGCCCTGGTGTATCACCGGCTTGCTTCCCGACTCTACGGCCTTAATCCTCCAAATGCCTTGAAGATTGCCGATGCGCTGGAGGTGGTGCTGGCCGCCGAACCTCCCGCTGAACTTACCGATGCTGTGTCGGGAGCGAAAAGCCTTTTCTGGGCCGGAAGGAACGACGGAGTTGCCGAGGAGCTTACCCTGAAAACCAACGAGATAGCCCGCAAACGTTCGGACTTCCTCGAGGGAACCTATGCGGTCCACGGTATCGAAGAGGTTATGGACAAATCCGATTGTGTCATTCTGGTAAATCCCTTCGAGGATGAAGAGGAGAAGTTCCGTTCGGTCCTCCTTGAAGGTGTCGGACTGAAGGTGGTGGCAATCTCGCACCGAAAAACCTCCTTCCCGACCTTTATCATCCCGGAGCTTGAAGAGGGAGCCGAGTATCTGCAGCTTGCCGCCGGTTGGAGCCTCCTTGTCGAAGCCGGTATCGCCCTCGGCATAGACCTGGACCATCCCGCACGGGCCCGCAAGGTAGGCAACGAGATGGAGCAGTAGATGAGCAGCCGCTGGATCAGCAGGGAAGGTGTTCCCGAATTTGTCCCCCGAAAGGGGGACAGGTGGCTTTTTCTTGTTCCGCATGATGATGATGCGGTGATAGGTGCGGCCCTGGCCATACAGTCCGGCCTTGAATCCGGTGTCGAGGTGAATGTCGCCATAACTTCCGACGGCTCCCTGGGTTACTGCGACTACCGGGAGCGCGATACCATAGCGGAAACCAGGGAGCGGGAAACCAGGGAGGCTCTCTCGCTGCTGGGAGATGTGGCCCCCCGATTCCTGGGATTTCCCGACGGAAATCTCTTTTCCTGCAGGCTGGAAATCCAGCGCAGCTTCTCCCGGCTTTTCCGGGAGCTCCGGCCGCAGGTGCTCTTCATCTGCAGCGGATCCGACCTCCACCCGGACCATAAGGTTGTACATGAAGACGCACTCATCTCTCTTTTTCACGCATCCGGTGCCATCTGGCCCGAACTGGGTCCTCCCCTGGAGACGCTTCCGGATCTCCTGGAATTTCCCGTCTACTGTGCACTCCCCGGGGATCCCCACTACAGGATGGAAGGGAATGCTGCCGCCTTCGGGAGGAAGCTGTCGGCCATTGCCGCCTACCGCAGTCAGCGGCAGATCGAGTCGCTGGTTGCAAAAATACGGGACGGCGGAGCGCGGGAGTACTTTCGCAGGCACAGCTTCGACCTCTACGATCCCCGCATGTACGACCATCTTTTTATCGAAGAAGCGAGCGGAGGAAATGCATGAAGATTACCGCCGGAAAGAGTTCGATGGAGATATTTCCCCGTTTCGGGGGAGCCGTCGGATCGCTGTTTCTTGAACCCCCCGGGGGAGGCGATGCCGTACCGCTCCTCTATCCGGATGCGCCGGAAGAGCTTGAAGAGAATCCCTGGTTCAGGGGGCGCATTCTTTTTCCCTTCTGCGACCGGATACCGGAAGGTCGGTACAGCTTCGGAGGCCGGGAGTATCGCCTGGAACCCAACCAGGATGACGGTTCGGCCATACACGGGCTTATCCATAACCGGCCCGGAAGGCTGACTGCGGAGATTATAACGGGCAGCTCGCACTCCATTACCCTTGGCTGGCAGCTCGGGGCGGACGCCGGCTACCCCTTCCGCCTCGAGCTGTTTGTATCCTACCGGATCTCATCCTCCGCCACAGGAGGGAAGGCGGAACTTATCTTTCACGCCCATAACTTCGGAGATGAGAGAGCTCCTGCCGGTTTCGGCTGGCATTCCTACTTCCGCCTTCCGGGGGGACCGGCTTCGGAACATGAGATCACAATCCCCTCGCAGCGCTATGTCGAGGTTGAAAGCGATCTTATGCCCACGGGACGATTTCCGGAAGTCTCCGGGCCCGGCAGCCGCTACGACTTCAGAAGCGGCAGGGCGGTGGGAGGAGAGCCTTACGATATTGCCTTTCCCGCCTCAGGCTCATCGGAACGAAGCGCCTTCATAGCCGCAGGAGCAGCCCGGGCGGGGATGAGCATCGACGGCGCCTTTTCCTATTTTCAGCTCTTTACCCCGCCCGACGGCAGGTCCATCGCCCTGGAACCCCTTACAAACGTTACCGACGCCTTTAACCGCAGCGATATGGGCATGCGGATTCTGGAGCCGGGGGAAAGGATGAGCGGACGGGTCGTGCTTTTTCTCGACTGATCATCTTGACCGCGTAAAGCGGCTGGTGTTATGATGATTCGTATGGACATCTATACAACTGGTTCGAACGGGAATCTCCATGATCCTCGCTCTTGACGCCGGCACAACGGCAGCCAAGAGCGTTCTCTTTTCACGGGAAGGCAAGGAGCTTCTGGTATCCGAAAAATGCTTCCCCACCCATTCAGGTGCGGATGGGCGGGCGGAGCAGGATGCCTCCCTCTTTATGAACGCCGTCCGGGAGGTTCTCTCAGCTGCAGGAGCCGCTGCTTCAGGCTGGAAGGGCGAAATCGATGCCCTGGTTCTCTCGAGTCAGGGCGGGTCCACCCTTTTTTGTGATGATGAAGGAACTCCCCTGGCGCCGATAATTACCTGGCTTGACCGGAGGGCGGCCGGCCTGGTGGACGGATGGTCCCGGGACGGACGGGCGGAGCGGTTCCGGGAACTCTCGGGCTGGACCCCCCAGCCGGGCCTGCCCGCTCCGGTGCTCGCCTGGTTTGCCGCGAACCGACCCGGGCTGCCCGGCGGAGCCAAAAGGATAGCATCGGTTCACGACTGGCTTATTAAAATGCTGACCGGCGAATGGATCACCAACCCCTCCTGTGCCGCGGAGATGCTTCTGGTTTCCCGGAAGAGCGGACAGTGGGATGTGGAACTCTGCGCAATGGCAGGAGATATCGATCCGGGGAAGCTTTCCCGGATTGCCTCATCTTTCGATTTTGCAGGAACGGTCAGCTCCGAAGCCGCAGGACTCTGCGGGCTCCCCGCGGGGCTGCCGGTGGTAAACGGCGGGCAGGACCACTGCTGCGAGGCCTACGCGCTCGGTATGAACGATCCCGGGCAGGCCATTCTGGCCTGCGGTACCGCCTGGGTGCTTAATACTGCCCTTCCCGACAGCCGCTCCGGAGAAGTCCCCGCGGAGATGGATCTGAACTTTCATATTCCCGGAGGCGTAAGCATCGCCAGCCGTTTTCTCGGCGGTTTCGGAGGTACCATGGAGTGGTGGCTCCGGGAGTTCCGGGCGGGCGACCGGGAGGGGATGGAGCGGCAGGCTGCTCTGGTGCCTCCCGGCTGCGGAGGGCTCCGTTTCTCTCCCGTCGGCACCGGACCGGGCAGGATAGAAGGGCTCGGGCTGGAACACGGCCTGGCCGACCTTGGCCGGGCCCTTATGGAGGGAACCGCCTTTGTGCTGAGGGATGCCCTGAAGCCTCTTTCGGGGACCTCCCTGGAACCCGAGCTGCTCTGGATGGTGGGCGGCGCGGCAAAAAGCTCCCTGTGGTCCTCCATTATCGGGGCCGTATGTGCAGTACCCGTTATGCTTTTCAACTACTCTCACGGGCCGGCGCTTGGAGCGGCCATGATAGCGGCGGAGAAGCTCGGCTGGGTAAGCGGGAACGGCGAGGCAAGGGAGCTGTTTGAAGTAAAGGGCCGGGAGGTCTCTCCCCCCGAAGAATGGAAGCATTTTTACAGGGAAGCATAGCTACAGGGAAGCACAGCTTCGGAAATAAGGAGATACATGATATGACAGCAAGAAGAATGAGCCGGATCTTCGGCGACGACGGAAAAGCCTTTGTGGTGGCCTGTGATCACGGAATGATAAACGGACCCATGGAAGGGATAACGGATATGGGCTCCACCCTCCGTGCGGTGGTGGAGGGAGGTGCCGACGGCATCATGGCCACCTACGGCACGGCGATGCGCTACCCTGAAATACTCTCAAAATGCGCTCTGGTTCTCAGAATAGACGGCGCCGCCTCCCTTCAGTGTCCGGTTGAGGGTGCGGGCGATGCCTTCTATTCCATCGACGATGCCCTTCGTCTCGGGGCCGAGGCGCTCTGCGTAACCACCTTCACCTGGACAAAATGGGAAGAGCAGATGCTCAAGGTCCTGGCCGCTACCATAAGGAAGGGGCACGAGTGGGGCATTCCCACCATGGCGGAGATGATGCCGGGAGGCTTCGGCGGCGGACCGGAGTTCCGGACCACCGGGGCAACCGCCCATGCCGCAAGGGTGGCTGCGGAGCTTGGCGCCGACTGGGTGAAGGTTCCGTACTGCGAAAATTTTGAACGGGTTGTGGAAAGCTGTTACGTACCGGTGGTGGTGCTCGGCGGTCCCAACGATCCCGACAAGCTGAAGACCCTTTCCATGGTAAAAAAGGGGATGGATGCAGGAGCAAGCGGAGCCACCATCGGCCGGAACATCTGGCAGTCGGAGAATACCGCAGGAATGACCGCCGCGGTACGCGCCATTGTCCACGACGGGGCAACGGTAGAAGCGGCCGCCGGCCTTCTGGGATAGACCATGAAAACCCCGGAACTGCTCTCCGGACTCTCCGGTCTGGTGATCGACATTGACGGAACCCTCTGGCGGGGGAATGCCCCCCTCCCGGGTCAGGGGGAGCTCTTCCGCTTTCTCGATGCCCAGGGTATCCCCTTTGTTGTGGCCACCAACAACACCCACTCGCCGGAGCGCTACCGCGAAAAGTTTCTCTCCGCCGGATCGGACATTTCCGCCGACCGGATTCTGACGGCCAGCGAGGCAACGGCCGAATATCTTCTGCGCCACTTCCCCCTCTCCAGCCGGGTTTTTGTAATCGGCTACGGGGATCTGCAGAAGGCTCTGGAGCGGCGCGGCTTTTCACTGGCAGCCGATGCCTCCGAAGGGGCGGAAATTGTGGTAATCGGAGGAGATTTCTCCCTCACCTGGGAGAAGCTTAAGAACGCGATTCTTCTGGTATCCCGGGGAGCCGCACTTATCGGTTCGAACCCCGATATGCTCATTCCCACCGAAGAGGGGCTGGTGCCGGAGGCGGGAACCACCCTTGCTGCGGTAGAGGCCGCCACGGGACGGCGTCCCCTGGTTATCGGGAAGCCGGAGCCGCCGCTTTTCGAGCTGGCGGTGGAGAAGCTGGGGCTGCCCGCTTCGGAAGTGGCAATGGTTGGCGACCGGGTCGCGACCGATGTGGTGGGGGCCCATGCGGCAGGTCTCAAGTCGATCCTGGTCTGTACGGGGGTGGACAACGAAGCCTCCGCGAGGAGTCTCGGGGTGGAGCCCGATGCGGTCTTTGAGGATCTTCACCGCTTCAGGAACGCGTGGGAGTTCGCCCTGCAATCTGGAACTGTTTCGGGGTAATACCGTAGCATTCTGAAAAACACTCTATAAACCAGGAGAGGTCGCCGAAGCCTGAGAGATAGGCCGTATCGGTGACGCTCTCTCCGCTCTCGAGCAGCCGGCAGGCATCTTCCAGCCGAACCTGGCGGAGAAAGGTGATGTAACTGCTGCCTGTCGCCCTGCGGAAAAAACGGCAGAAGGATGTACGGCAGTAACCGGCCGCTTCCGCAGCCCGTTCCAGGCTTATCTCCTCCCGGTGGTGTTTCTCCGTCCAGTCAATTACCGCCCGTATCCGGTCGGAACCACCGCCTGTACTGAGACCCCGCAGCCTGTTTTTTTCCCGGGGACGGGCTCCGTCACACAGCAGTTCGACCAGGCGGAGCAGAAAGAGGGAAAATGCGATTGCGGACTCCTGTTGTTCCCTCTCCAGCCCCCTCATAAGCGCGCCGATCTCCCGGTGCCTCGGTGGAACGGGCGGAAAATGCTCCAGGGAAAGCGAGTCGGCGGCGAGAAGGGTGTCCAGATCCAGCATTGAAGCAAGCATTCCCGTATGAACCTGCAGCACCAGGATCGATCCTCTTCCCCCTTCAATCTCAATCTGGTGCACCGATCCTGGGTGGAGATAGATAAGCGGAGTCTCCGGCAGAGGATAGCTTATGCCGTCGGCACCGACTTTCCCCCTGGCCTGTTCCGGCAGAAGCAGCTCCATCAGCGGGTGGTGATGAAGAGAGACCCGTTCCCCGCCCCTGCAGTACTCTTTTCTCCAGATGCGGTAAGGCTGTCCGGGTGAAAAACGATGGGTGGATTCCAGGAATGAACGGGCGTTTTCGGCTGCTCCCAGATTTCTCATAGATGCTAATATTACCATACTTTTGGTCAATAAAAAGAGAGCTTTTTACTCTCTTCCGGGCAATAATTAGGGAGGCTTGTATAAAAAGGGGGAAGGAATGGATAAGAAGCAGTTTCTGGAATATACGGTTGAACGATCGGCGGGTGAACGTCCGCTTTTCCATCCCATCCTTATGCAGTTTGCGGCTCATGAGATAGGCAGGAGCTACCGGGATTACTATCTTGATCACCGTGTGCTGGCTGATTCGTGGATAGCATGCATGAAGCGCTACGGAGCCGAAACGGCAATGCTCGTATCCGATCCGGGAAGGGAGGCCGAGGCATTCGGCGGTGTTTTTGCCCATCCCGAGGAGACGGTTCCCCACTGCAGGGATTACCCGGTTGTTACCATGGAGGATGTCGAGGCGCTTGCTCCCCTGGATCTCCCGGCCCTGCTGGCGGCGGAGAGAACCCGGGACCGGATTGACGGTGCACGCCTGCTTCGTTCAATGCTGGGAGAAAAGGGGAATCCCGAATCACTTCTTACCGGCTGGGTTGAGGGGCCTCTGGCCGAGGCGTGCGATATTGCCGGAGTCTCGGAGATGTTGATGAAGCTTATGCTTGAGCCGGAATTCATAGACCGACTGATGCGGACCTGCCTCGATACCGGCAAGGTTTTCGCGGCAGCCCAGGCCGGGGCAGGCTGTGACATTATCGGTGTGGGCGATGCCATCTGCTCCCAGATATCCGCCGATACCTACCGCGAACACGTGTGGGAGCTGCACAAAGAGCTCTTTGCATCCATCCATGAGTCCGGTGCTCTGGTAAAACTCCACATCTGCGGGAACATAAGCCATCTCCTTCCCCTCCTTCGCGAAAGCGGGGCGGATATCATCGATCTGGACTGGCAGGTGGACATGGACAAGGCCTGGCAGGATCTCGGACCGGAGATTATCCGAAGCGGCAACCTCGATCCGGCGGCAGTGGTGGAGCGTCTGACTCCGGTGGAGATACAGAGCAGAGTGAAGCATCTTATTACTGGCGAAAAGGGCCGGCCCTTCATCCTTTCCGGCGGATGTGAAATTACCCCGCTTACGCCTGCGGAGAACCTCCTGGCCATGAAACTTCCTGCCAAATAGAGCCGGCCCGGCAACTGCCATCTTTGTTTTGCTTATCCTTGCCGGTTTCCGGAAACCCCGTGTAGCATTAAAGGGAATCAACAAAGGAGGCTGCTATGGAAGGTAGTGCAACAGGTGCCCGGGCGAGGATTCAGCGCTTCGGGCGATTTCTGAGCGGGATGGTAATGCCCAATATCGGGGCGTTCATAGCCTGGGGGCTGATTACTGCGTTTTTTATTCCCACTGGATGGGTGCCGAACGAGAAGCTGGCTGCGCTTGTAGGACCGATGATAATCTACATGCTGCCGTTGCTTATCGGCTTTACCGGCGGGCGGATCGTCTGGAATATTCGCGGAGGTGTTGTCGGAGCCATCGCCACCATGGGTGTTGTGGTCGGTGCCGAAATCCCGATGTTTATCGGAGCCATGATAATGGGACCCCTCGGCGGTCTTGCCATCAAGAAGTTCGATGAAGCGGTTGAACCCCACATCCCTGTGGGCTTTGAGATGCTGGTCCACAACTTTTCCTCCGGAATTATTGGAGCGCTTCTGGCTCTCTTTTCGTTCCTCCTGATAAATCCCCTGGTTACCGGTCTGACCACTGCTCTGCAGGTTGGGGTTGAAGCAATAATAAATGTCGGTCTGCTGCCTCTCGTATCGATATTTATCGAACCTGGAAAGATTCTCTTTCTCAATAACGCCATAAACCACGGTATCCTCGGACCTCTCGGGGCTGCACAGGTGCAGGAGATGGGAAAATCGATCTACTTTCTCCTTGAGACGAACCCCGGACCCGGTCTAGGCGTCCTGCTTGCATACATGCTCTTTTCGAAGGGTGCGGTCAAGGATTCGGCTCCCGGAGCGGTTATAATTCACTTCTTTGGCGGTATTCATGAAATATACTTCCCTTATGTCCTGATGAACCCGATTCTACTTCTTGCGGTAATAGCCGGAGGAGCTTCGGGTGTAGCGGTTTTTGGACTGCTTGGGGCCGGTGAAGTGGCAACTCCCTCACCCGGCAGTATCTTCGCCCTAATGGCGGTTGCTCCGAAGGGCGGGCTCTTCCCGATACTGCTTGGAGTTCTGGTATCAACGGCAGTCAGTTTTGTGGTGGCCATGCCTTTGGTCCGGCGTTTCACCCTCAGACAGGTGGACGGAGATGCCAGCCTGGAAGCGGCTAAAAGCAAGGTTCAGGATTTTAAAAATATCGGCAGAATTACTCGGATTGTTTTCGCCTGTGATGCGGGCATGGGCTCGAGTGCCATGGGTGCGAACCGTCTGAGGAAGAAACTGAAGGCGGCGGGAGTGGAAGTCGAGGTCCTGCATGCTTCGGTGGACGAGATACCTCAGGACGCCCAGCTTGTGATAAGCCACGCGAATCTCAGCGAACGGGCAAGACAGTGTGCTCCCAATGCGCGACACTTCAGTATTACCAATTTTGTAAATGCTCCCGAGTATGATGAAATAGTGAGGGAGCTGTCCGGGAATCTGCAGAACTGAGAAAGTTGATAATTACGGGAGACTGCCCGCTTTGCCGGGCAGTCTTTCGCATATGTTCAGAGAAAGATGGAGGAACTATGTCTTCTTTTATTCAACGGCTTATCTCCAGCAATACCATAGCCACGGGGATTGAAGCTTCGGACTGGGAAGCCGCGGTCCGCTTTGGCGGAAGGATGATGATCGATGCGGGCCTGTGCGAACCCCGCTATATTGAAGCCATTATCGATAATCATATGAGTTTCGGTCCCTATTTTATAGTCGCTCCCGGTATCGCGATGCCCCACGCCAAGCCGGAGAACGGCGTACTGAAAACCGGCTATGCCTTTGTCATGCTCCGTCGGCCTGTGGAGTTCGGTGATCCCGACAACGATCCCGTGGATATGCTTATTTTCGCGGGAGCGGTTAACCGGGAAGAGCATAACGAAGAGGTTGTCGCCCAGGTGGCCGAACTCTGCGACAGCGATTTGTATATCAAACGGCTGAGAGCTGCGGACGGCATTGCGGAAGTGAAGGAAATACTGCTGGATTTTGATCGTGCCTTTCAGGCGGGGGAGCTGGAATGATGAAAAGCAGGGGAGCCCGGCTCTACGGTAAAATGGATATCCGGGTGGAAGATTTCGACCTTCCGGACATCGGCCCCGACGAGATCCTTGCAAGGGTACATGCCGACACGCTCTGCATGAGCACCCTTAAGGCGGCAAAGCTCGGTCCCGATCACAAGCGCGTACCCGATAATGTCGCCGTCAATCCGATCCTTACGGGGCACGAGTTTGCCGGAGAGCTGGTGGCGGTCGGTGAAAAATGGAAGGACCGGTATGCCGCCGGCGACCGTTTCACCATTCAGCCAGCCATCAACTACAAGGGCAGCATGGATTCGCCAGGCTATTCCTACCCGTACTGCGGGGGCGATGCTACCATGGTAATCCTGCCTCCGGAGCTTATGGAGATGGACTGCCTCCTGGTGCACTCGGTGGAAGAACACTTCAGGGCCGCCCTGGCCGAACCGTATTCCTGCGTAATCGGAGCCTGCAGAAGCCTCTTCCGTACCGACCGGACCTCCCACCGCCATTTTATGGGAATCCGTTCCGGCGGGAAAATGGCGATTCTGGGAGGCTGCGGACCCATGGGGCTGGCGGCTATCGACTATGCCATGGCCGGACCTCAGCGGCCGGTCCGACTGGTGGTAACCGATACGGACGATGCGCGGATAGAGCGGGCCCGGTCCATCTTTCAGCCCACGGCGATGGAACGGGGGATAGAGTTATTCTTCATCAACCCGATCAGGGAAGAAGATGGGGAGGCTCTGGTGAAACAACTTTCCGGCGGTGCGGGTTTTGATGATATCCTTGTGATGGTCGCTCATCCCGCGATTCTGGAACAGGCCGACAGGCTGCTTGCCTTCAACGGCTGCATCAATTTTTTTGCGGGACCTGTGGATGACGGCTTTTCGGCAAAGATAAACTACTTCGGCATTCACTATTATGAGCACCATGTTATCGGAACTACCGGGGGGACTGCAGATGATGAACGGGAGGCGCTGACGCTTATGGAAGAGGGGCTTATACGTCCTGAGACAATTGTAAGCCATGTGGGCGGGCTGAACGTGGTACCTGAAACAAGCCTCGCCCTGGATACACTTCCGGGTGGTAAAAAGCTTATCTATACGGGCTTCGATTTCCCTCTGCTTGAGCTTTCATCCCTTGGAGCGCGGGCGGAAAAAGAGCGCTGGCTCCAGCCTCTTGCTGACATTGTGGAGAAGAGCAATGGTCTCTGGTCCCTGGAAGCCGAGAAATGGATTTTTTCCACCTGCAGACCCCGCAGCGGAGAAGCGGAATGAAGAGAGAGCGGGTCCTGGCTGTCGGATTAAGCCCGGCCCTCTCCCGGGTCGTCCGGCTGCCCTCCCTGGTTCCCGGATCGGTAATCCGTGCGCAGGGCTATCTGGAAGCGGCAGCCGGAAAGGCGGCCAACGGCGCGCGTGTGGCGGCTCAGCTTGGAGCCGACCCCGTGCTGCTCTCTCCGATCGGAGATGAAACCCTGGAATCCTACCGTCAAATGGCCCTGGATGACGGAATTGCCCTTGAGGCGGTGGTCTACCGGGGAAGGACCCGACAGGCGGTAACGCTCATTGATATGGAAAGGGCGGAAGCAGGCCTCGAAGCTGCCACCGAACTGATTATCGGCGAGAGCGAGCCGGTGCCCTCCGATGTCTCGGAGGAGCTGCTCGACCGGGGAATCACCCTTATGAAAGAAAGTGATCTTTCCCTTATTGCCGGAAGCCGTCTGGACAAGGTCGCGGTGGAGGTTCTTACGGACATCGCCTCTGCGGCTGTCAGCCGCGGGGTGCCGCTCTTTCTGGATATACGGGGAGAAGACCTGATCCGGGTCCTGGAGTCGGCAGGATCTTCCGATCCGTCGACCGACGCGCCTGTCGTGGTCAAGATTAACGGGTCGGAGTTCTGCGATACCTTCGGTTTTTCCGCGGCTTCCGAAGAGCATTTGAAAAAAACGGGGGAGCGCTTCGGCTGTTCCTTTGCGGTAACCCGGGGGGGAGAGCCGGTACTCTTCTATTCCCTCCATGAGCGGAGGAGCGGAGAGGCGGCGGTAAGCGCGGCTTCCCCCATGAATCCCATCGGAAGCGGCGATACCTTTCTTGCAGCCCTGGCTCTGAGACTGTGCCGGGGATACGGTTTTATGGAGGCCGTCTCCTTCGCGGCGGAAAAGGCATCCTTGAACACCCGTTTTCTTAAGCCGGGGACCATTACAGCACCATGAATCTGAGGAGGTAGGGAATATGCTTGAAGAAAAAATTACGGTCAAATCGGAAGAGGGCCTTCATACCAGGCCGGCGAACCGCTTCGTGCAGCTGGTTAAACAGTTCACCTGCGCAGTCGTCATCAGCAAAGGAGAAAAGGAGGCCCCCGGAAAGAGCCTTCTAAAGATAATGAAGATGGGTGTCGTCCAGGGTGATGAGGTTACCCTCCTCTGTGACGGCCCCGATGAGGATGCGGCGATGAATGCTCTTAAAGATCTCCTGATAAAAGGGCCGGTAGAGGCGGGAGAGCCGGCATGAAGGGTACGGCATCGTCTCCCGGTGTGGGGGTCGGCAGAATTTATATCCTCAAGGAGAGAGAAGTACCCATCGCCTCCTGCGTTACGGTGGAACCCGAATCGGAACTTGAGCGGTTTCGCAAAGGAGTTGAAATCGCAGCCGATTATTACCGGAAGCTGACGGTGAGGATCAGGGAAAGGATCGGTGCGGAAGACGCGGAGATTTTCGAGGGTCATCTGGAACTTCTTACCGGAGATGACCTGGCAGAGGGAGTCCAGGAGGCGATTCTTGAGGAAGAGCTTGCGGCGGAAGCGGCGGTCATGCAGTTTGCCCGTGCGACGGCCGGGGAGTTCCGTCAGCTGGAAAGCGACTACTTCCGCCAGAGGGCAGGGGACATTGTCGATATCGGAAGACGTCTTGCCGAGGCAATCTACTACGGTTCGATTTCCGATCCCGGAGCACTTCCGGAGAGCTGCATCATAGTCGCCGAAGAGCTTACCCCTTCCTCGACCGCCCGTCTGGATACCGACCGGGTTGTGGCCATCGCCACCGAAAAGGGCGGGCGTACCAGCCATGCGGCGATAATTGCCCGCTCCCTTTCCATTCCCTGTGTCACGGGTATTCCCGGTCTCCTTGCGGGGCTGCGCCCCGGCCAGCTGGTCATTGTCGACGGAGACGCCGGCACCATCGAGACCGAGGTAGATGAAGAGAAAGCAGCCCTTGCGGAAGAGCGGCGCAGGCAGCAGACCGACCTTGAGCGCCGGAGAATGGAATGGTCGGCTTCGACCCGCGCGATGACCGGCGACGGAACACCGCTTACCCTTGCCGCAAATGTAGGCGGGCTCAAGGATGCGGAACAGGCCGTCCGCTGCGGCGCCGAGGGTTCCGGGCTGTTTCGGAGCGAGTTTGTCTTTATGAGGTATTCGGATTTTCCCGGGCTTGAACAGCAGGCCGAAGAGTACAGAACCGTCTGCAGAGCCCTTGCGCCCGGGCATGTTGTCGTTCGGCTTCTGGACTGCGGCGCCGATAAGCCGCTGCCCTATGCACCTGCCATCCAGGAGGACAATCCCTTTCTGGGCCTCCGGGGAATCCGCTATCTGTCGGCCCAGGACGGAGAGCTGCGAACCCAGGTTGCCGCGATCGCAAAGGTGGCGCAGGAAGGCTATCCCATCAGGCTGATGATACCTATGGTAATATCGGTGGAGGAGATCCGTACGGTGCGGACGATGCTCGAAGAGGTCGCTCCCGATCCCGCGCTCCGTCCACCCGTGGGCATAATGGTGGAAACTCCCTCGTCGGTCATGATAATCGACCGGCTGGCAGCGGAATCGGATTTTATCAGCATAGGTACCAACGATCTGGTCCAGTACACCCTTGCGGTGGACCGGGGTAATCCCGGAGTTGCCCACCTCTATCAGGAACTGCATCCCGCGGTGCTGCAGGCAATAGACCGGGTCGTCTCGGCCTGTCATGAGGCAGGAATCCCCGTGGGGGTCTGCGGCGACATGGCCAGTCACCCGAAAAGCGCCCTTGCACTTCTTGCCCTCGGGGTGGATGAACTGAGCTCAAGCACCGGAGCCATTCCGGAACTTAAGGCGGTCTTTCTCGGAATTTCTGACAGGGGGATCGAGGGACTGCGTTCCGCCCTCCTGGCATGTGAAGATGCGTCTTCCGCGGACGCTCTCCTGTCCGGTTTTATTCCCGGGAATCCCGTTCCCTGGAAGGAGATGTAAGACTTGAAACAGCGGATACGGTCCATACTCAGAATCCTGAGCGAAGAGGCTTCCTGGGTCACCATAGAACATCTGGCCGTAGAGCTGGGTGCGGGGGTGCGGACCGTGCATCGTGATCTTCAGCAGCTCGAACATGTCCTTGCCATGCGGGGAATCCCCCTTGAAAAAAGACGGGGTGTGGGTGTACGTCTTGCCGCCGGCACTGCCGCAACACTGGATGCCGATACCCTGGCAGGGGATCTGCATCTGGAGGTTGATTCCGAAAAGCGTCCGGTCATGATGCTGGTATATCTGATAGCCTGCTGCAGGTGGGTAAAGTATGCGGAGCTTTCCCATAATTTTTACATAAGCGACTCTTCGGTCGGCAACGATCTCGACCAGATTGAACTGCTTCTGCCTGAGGGCGTCTCCATTGAAAGGCGCAAGGGGGTTGGGGTCCGGCTTTCGGGAGACGAATGGACTCTCCGAATCCTATTTCTTCAGGCTCTGCCGTCGCTTATCCCGAAGGGAATGCTCAGGATTTTTTTCTCTTCCGCCCGGCGGGGAGATAAGGGGGGCGGATACCGCTTTCTCAACATGCTGGGAATTGAACAGCTTTCGTATACCCTGGGCACCATTATTGAATCATCCCAGCAGCGTCTTGGTATAAAATTTTCTCCCATTGCATTTGTGATGCTCTTCAGTTATCTCTTCGTCAGTTACCGGAGAATTGCTGAGGGGGGGCTCATCCATGAACCCCGGCCGGGGGTTCCCGGTCTCCAACCGCTGCCGGAGCTTTATCTCCAGGCTGCCGAAGCGTGCGGGGAAGAACTCTTTTCCACCGTGACAGGTGGACGGGTTCCGGAAAGCGAGACCCTCCAGCTTGGAAGGATCCTTTCGGTCTGTGAAACGGTCAGAATTCCGGAACAGCCCCTCGCCGGAATGGTGACCGATCTTTCGGGAGCTCCCGAGCGGATCGTGGAAAAAACGGTGCTTTTTGTCGAGAAGCACCACGGCATCTGGCTTCATGAGGACAATGATCTTCTTGTGCATCTGAAGCTGATGATTGCTGCAGCAATACGGCGGCTGGTATTCAGTATCCCCCTCTGGAGTAGCCGCTTCACCGGTGAAAACACGGAAGCTGAAGTGCCTTCGGATATCGCCACCCTGGAGCTGGTCCATCAGTTCAGTGATGAACTGACCGGGCTTATCCTTCCGCTTCCGATGAACAGGATACTTGAGGAACTTCATGATGCAGCGATAACCCTCGCCGCCGGACTTGAGCGGATAAACCGCCGCAGGCATGGAGGCATACGGGTTCGGATTATCTGTTTCGAGGGGCTTGGCATGTCCCGGTACATAGAAGGGCTTGTCCGGGAAATGGTTCCGGCGGGGAGCGTAATAGATGCCTCCTGGTATGACCCCGCCTCGGATTCCATATCGGCGGCGGCTCTGCAGGCCTGGGATCTTATTGTCACAACCTATCCCCTGCCGGAAGGAAATGGGAAGGTGCTTCAGATTTCCGGTGACGCGCCGTCCGACGAAGTCAGAGAAAAGCTTCGGCGCAGGATCTCGGAAATCCCCCACGGCTCTGCCACCGCCCGTCCCGTTTCGGAGGCAGTCTCCTCCGCAACCCTCTCTCTTCCTCTGATTCTTACCTTGATTGACAGCTTTTTTATCGGTACCGTGCCGGACACAGGAGATGATGTTCTTCTCGCAGGGAAGGCTGCCGACATGATGGGCAGCCGGTGCAGCGACTCCGAAGCACTTATTGCCGACTTTATACGGCGCGAATCCTTCGGTTCTCTTCGTTTTGAGGAGGAGAAGATAAGAGTTCTCCACTGCCGCTCCGCAAGTGTTACGACAACGGCTGCCGGTCTTATCCGCTCCGGAGAGGAGGGCAATGGTGATACCATTCTTGTACTTGCCGCTCCGGTGCATGCCGCCAAGGAGGAGACACGCATCCTTTCGGAACTGGTGGTGGCCATTACCGAGTTTCCCGATTTCTGCTCCGTTCTGCGTAAAGGCAGTCGCAGTGAGCTTCAGTCTATGCTGCTAAAGTTGTACAGCTCCCGGATGACGGAGTGATATTTTTTCCGGCTTTCGGATACTGCCTTCACATCCCGCTGATCAGAATATTGAAGCCAATGACGATAAGAATGGCTCCGCCGAGCAGCTCCACCTTCTCTTCGAGAATACGGTAGAGTTTTCCTCCCGCCATTACCCCGACCGCACTGAAGATAAATGTCACCAGGCCGATCACCAGAACCGCCGGAAAAACAGGATAGGAGGCAAGAGAAAAGGAGAGACCCACCGCAAGGGCATCAATACTTGTGGCAATTGAGAGCAGGAGAAGCCGTGCTGGACTGAGCAGTTCCGCCGGACTTTTTTCTTCCGGATCCTCGCAGACTCCGTGGCTTTTTATTCCCTCTATAATCATGTGGAGACCGATCCCTGCAAGGAGAATAAAAGCCGCCCAATGGTCCCATGCTTCTATCTGATGGCGGAACAGAGAGCCCGCGTACCAGCCAATAACGGGCATGGCCGCCTGAAAAAAGCCGAAGGAGAAGGCTACAAGCAGGATATGCCGTGGACGGGCTGCGGGCATGCTGCACCCGGACGAAAGGCTGACCGCAAAGGCGTCCATGGAAAGAGCAATGGCTATACCGGTTATGATGAGGGGCGTCATAAAGAGGATGCCTCTTTTCGCCGGTTTCTGCTCCAGCGCACGGTCCGTTCGATCCCCTCTTTCAGGGGCTTCGGCCGGTAGCCCAGTTCCTCCCGGGCGCGGCTGCTTGTCACTTCCCAGTCGTAAAGACTTTTTCCCATCCAGCTCGGGGTCAGTTCCGGTTCCGCCCCGAAAAGAACCGCCCCGGCAAGCTGTATCCAGGTGAAGATACCCTGTATGAAGAGAGGTAAGTGGATCATCCGCCGCGATATTCCAGTGGCTTCTCCGAGGAGTTCAAAAAAGCGGTTGTAGCTGCAGTTTTCTCCGCCGATTATGTAGCTTCTTCCGCTCTCTCCTTTTTCCGCCGCCAGAATATGGGCGTCGGCCACATCTTCCACATAGACGTAGTTTCCCAGCTGCCGTCCGTTTCCGGGGATGATCCTCCAGCCGCTCTGTACATAGCGGTCGATAAGTCCGGTCACCGAGGCGGGTTCGCCGATGGGGTAGGGGCCGAATACCCTGGTCGGGCAGAGAAAGATGATTTCCATGCCGTGACGGATGATAAAATCTTTTGCCCGGAGGTCAGCAAGAGCTTTGGAGGATTCGTATTCGTTCAGGAAATCGATATCCCGCGCCCGCTCTTCGCGGATGGGGCCGCGTATGGAGGGCCCCCAGATGCCGGCGGTGCTGGTAACAACGACCCTTTTAATTCCCGCAGCCTGGGCCGCTTCGAGTACCCGTTCGGTTCCGAGTACGTTCACATCAAAATAGTGTGCGGGATCCTTTGCCCACACCTTCGCGTAGGCCGCCATGTGAAAGAGCAGGTCGCATCCTTCCATGGCCGCCTCCATGGATGCCTTGTCCGAAAGGTCACCGGGGAAGAGTCTGACTCCGAGACCCTCGAGAAAAGCCCCCTTCCCGGGGCTGCGGACGAGGGCGTGGACCTCCTCGCCCCGCCCGATCAGTTTTTCCGCGAGAACTGCGCCGATGAAACCGGTAGCCCCGGTAATGCACACCCTCACGCGTTCTGCCCTCTTTTATCCTTTGCGCTGCGCATCCGCATGTCGCTGCGGTATGCGAAGGCGGCAATGCCGTTGGTCAGGGCAAGGACCGTGTGGGCAAGAACAGCCACCAGGATGCTTCCCGTCTGCAGGGTGATGATGCACAGCAGCAGACCGAGAAAGAGGGCTCCGACCGCCTCGGTTGCCCCCTTGGGAATGTGTACCGCCGAGTAGATTGCCAGGTTTATGCCGATGGCCGGCCAGGGACCGAGCGCCATGGCGAGGGGAAAGAGGAGGATGCCCCTGAAAAGAAGCTCGTAGGCGGTCAGGTAGAGAATCCAGAACCCCGCGTGGATGGCAAAGGTTTCGGGCCCCCAGACGCTTAGACCTATTTCCGGGTAGCGTCCGAAGCCTGTCCCCGAATGTGCAGTTTTACGGGCCCCGGCCCAGGTGAGCAGGAGAAGAAGCGGCAGCAGCGTGATGCTCCAGAGCAGCGTCGCCCGTAAAGCCGCTTTTCCGGCAGGAAGGGCAAATCCCATATCCGCAAGACTCAGTCCGGGGAAGAGACTCTTTGCAGCGATGGTGCAGACCAGACCGAACCAGAGTACGCCCCAGCTTTTATTGAAGATAAAGAAGCGCAGCGAACCTCCCCCGTCTCCCCAGCGGCGGTCGAAGGCTTCCTTCAGCTTTCCGTTTTCTATGACGAACCAGTAGATGAGATAGGAAACCGCTGCGCACAGCAGCATAAAGAATATATCCAGTCCCCTGCTTTCGCAGGCGGCAAGGTCGAAGAGTGCTTTGGGAGAGATCGTCATCGGGAAGCCTCCGTGTATCCGTTATCCTTGAGCCACCGGTAGCTCTCTTCAACAGCCTGTTCCAGGGATGTTGCGGGCATAGCCAGTTCCCGGCGTGCCCTGGCCGGGTTGTAATAGTGTTCATCGCAGCCGATCCTTGCCATGGTATAGCTGAGGAGCGGGGGCTTTCCCGTAAGAGCGGAGCCAAGACTGCCCAGAGCGCCGGTCGCCAGCACCAGCGGGGTCGGCATTTTGAAGCCGGGGGGAGAGACTCCCAGTACCCCGGCGGCAAGGCGGAAGAACTCGCCGTAGTCCAGGTTTTCATTGCCCGCTATGTAGCTTTCTCCGATCCTCCCCATGGAGAGTGCATTGACCGCCGCGGATGCCACGTCATGGACATGGGTCCAGCATTTTCCGCCGGCGGTATAGCCCGGTACCTTTCCCGCTGCAAGTTTAAGGAGCATGGTACCGGAACTGGGAGTGGCGTCGTAGGGGCCGATCATGAAGGTGGGATTTACCGTCAGGGCCGGAAACCCGCGCTCCGTGAACGCCTGCAGCACCAGTTTCCGTGCTTCGAATTTACTGTCCATGTAATCAAGGCCGTATTTTCCGCAGATGTAGGGGGTCGTTTCATCGCCCGGGCGTTCCTTTGTTCCCGGTGAAAAGCTGTTTGCTGTACCGATATAGACAAAACGATCCACCTGGGCGGCCTCCGCGGCGCGCAGGACATTGGCGGTTCCATCGATGTTCACCCGCCGGACTATCGCGGAGCGGGACGGCCAGACCGAGGTGCTTGCGGCGGCGTGGATTACCGCCTCGCTGCCGTCGAAGGCCCGGGTGATGGACCCGTAATCCAGGATATCGCCCCTGAAGCGTTCGATCCTGAGACCCTCAAGACTTGCCGTTTTTCTGCCCTCCTGAAGGAGTACTCTTACGGTATGATCCTGACCTAGAAGCAGTCTGACGATGTTGCTGCCGAGCAGTCCGTCGGCTCCCGTTACTGTTACACGCATGTCGAAGATTATAGAGAAGGTGCCGGTGAATTACAACTGAAGGGTATCCGAAATTATCGCTCTTATCCTGACTGCTTTGGTCCATTATATATTATATTGCATAATGGATATCTCTGTGGTATTGTCCAAAAAAGATTATAGGCCGGAGGATGAACATGATACATACTGAGAAAAATACCTTCTTTTTTGCCTCGCGCTTCGGGATAGTAATTACCGGTGCCGTAATTGGAATTCTGGCATCGCTGCTTCAGTTTTTTGGAAATCCTGCGAATATGGGTATCTGTGTAGCCTGTTTTGAACGGGACATCGCCGGAGCGCTCGGTTTTCATCGGGCAGCTGTGGTCCAGTATCTTCGTCCTGAGATAATGGGTTTCGTTCTTGGATCTGCTGCCGCGGCAGTTCTGTTCCGTGAGTTCCGTGCAAGGAGTGGTTCTGCACCGGTAATCCGTTTCTTTCTCGGTATTTTCGCAATGATCGGGGCTCTGGTTTTTCTCGGGTGTCCCTGGAGGGCTCTGCTTCGCCTCGCAGGAGGAGATCTGAATGCGATAACCGGTCTGGCGGGGCTTGCAGCGGGAATTGCGATCGGGGTTGAATTTCTCAAACGCGGCTACAGCCTCGGACGATCCCGAAAAAGCGGGAAGCTGGTTGGGTGGATCATGCCTCTGTTTATGGTGTTCCTGTTGATTCTTAGGGTCCTTTCGCCCCAATCAGCCGGCGGTGCAGTGTTTTTCAGTGAAAAGGGTCCGGGCTCGATGTTTGCTCCGGTAGTAATCAGCCTTGCAGCGGGACTGCTTATCGGTTTTCTTGCGCAGAGGACCAGATTCTGTACAATGGGTTCTATACGCGATGTCATTTTAATGCGGGATTATCACCTGATAAGCGGAGTGGGGGCACTGGTTGTTTCCGCCTTTATCATGAATCTGCTTCTTGGTCAGTTCAATCCGGGAATTGCCGCCATGCCGGTTGCCCACAGCAGCCATCTCTGGAATTTCCTTGGAATGATGCTTGCGGGGCTCGCTTTTGCTCTTGCCGGAGGATGTCCGGGCAGGCAGCTTTTTCTTGCGGGCGAGGGTGATGGTGATGCATCGGTCTTTGTCCTGGGAATGATAGTCGGAGCGGCGGTCAGCCATAATTTCGCACTTGCCGGATCCCCGGATGTCATTATCGAAGGAGTGTTAAAGACGGGCGGAACAGGAATACCCGGGATGATCGCAACAGGCCTGGGGCTTCTGTTTACGCTTAGTGTCGGTTTTACCATGAGGGAGGATTAATATGGAGTTTGATAAGCTGGATGCACGGGGCCTCAGCTGCCCTCAGCCGGTCATTCTTGTCAGAAAAGCGATTGCCGCGGGTAATCTGCCCGTCGAGGTTCTGGTGGAGACTGTTACCAGTCGGGAGAATGTGAGACGAATGGCCGTAAAAATGGGATGCAGCGTGGATGTCCGGGAAGATGGAGCCGATTTTCATGTGATAGTCAGCAGAACATGAGCAGGGATCGTTTAATCTACCTGGACAACGGTGCCACCAGCTGGCCGAAGCCTCCGGAGGTTGCGGAGGCTGTCTTCTCATTCCTGACGGATGTTGGAGCAAGCCCCGGAAGGGGCGGGCATCGCCTTGCCCTTGATGCCGGGCGGATCGTCGGCCGGTGCAGAGAAGCGATTGCCGCCCTTTTTGGACTCGAAGACCCCATGAGGGTCGCCTTTTCCGCAAATGTAACCGAATCACTGAATCTCATCCTTCGCGGTCTTCTTCGGCCGGGGGACCGTGTAATCACCACGGCCATGGAACACAACGCGGTCATGCGGCCTCTCAGGGTTCTGGAGGGGTGTGGGGTGCGGGTGGAACAGCTCCCCTGCAGCGACTGCGGGCGTACAGATCCTTCGGACCTGCAGGCAGCCCTGAAGTCTCCGGCAAGGCTGGTGCTTGTAAATCATGCTTCCAATGTTACCGGGACCGTTCAGGATATCCGCAGTTTCGGGGCCATCGTCCGTGGCGCCCGAAAAAGGGGCGGGGACGGATTTCCGCTCCTGCTTCTGGATGCGGCTCAGAGCGGTGGATGCATCGGCATTGATATGGAGCGGGACGGAGTTGATATTCTTGCCTTTACCGGGCACAAGGGCCTGCTTGGGCCCACAGGTACCGGCGGGGCCCTTTTCGGCCCCGGGGTAAGCACGGTAGATATTGATCCTCTGGTCCGGGGAGGGACCGGCAGCAGGTCCGAGTCCGAAGAGCAGCCAGCTTTTCTGCCCGACCGTTTTGAGAGCGGAACGCTCAACAGCGCGGGGCTTGCCGGACTGCTGGCGGGGGTCGAGTGGCTCGGCCGCAGGGGGATAGATGAGGTGCACGCTCATGAGACCTTTCTTGCGGGACGTCTGCGCGGCGCCCTGGCGGAGATGGGCGGAATCAGGCTCTACGGGCCCGAACGGACGGAAACAGGACTTTTTTCCTTCAATATAGAAGGGATGGAACCATCCGAGGCGGGTTTCCGTCTGGATGATGAATACGGGATTCTCTGCAGGGTGGGGCTTCACTGCGCACCGGGAGCCCACCGGAGAATCGGAACCTTTCCGGGCGGTACCGTAAGGTTTGCTGTTGGCCCCTTTACAACCGGAGAAGAGGTGGAGCGTGCAATTGCGGCGGTCAGGGCACTCTGTCCTTCGGGGAAACGGTGATGGGAGAGCAGGGTACTGCGGAACCCCGCTGGGCTGTAATACTTGTTTTTTCCACCAGCCACGCGATTCGCGGAGAGAAGCTTCTCTCGGAAGCCGGTATTCCCTGCCGCCTTATTCCGGTTCCCCGTCAGCTCAGTTCCGACTGCGGAAGCTGCATACGGATTGAAGCCTCCCTTACCGCGGCCGCAGATGAAATTCTGACTGCCGGAAAGGTGGGAGTTCAGGAAATTGTCCCTCTTTTCAATTAGAATTGATGAAAGGGGGAGACTATGGACAGCAAAGAAGTTGTGGTTATCGGAGCCGGACTTGGAGGGCTTTCTGCCGCCATAAGGCTCGGGGCGGCAGGTTACAGGGTTACTGTGCTGGAGCAGTCCGGACGGAGCGGAGGGAAGGCGGGAAGCATGATGCTTGGCGCTTACCGTTTTGATACGGGACCTTCCCTGATCACCATGCCGGAGGTCTTCGATCAGCTCTTTGAAGAGGCAGGGGCTGTCCGTTCCGATCTCCTTCCTTTTCAAAGGCTTGATACGGTCTGTTCCTACTTTTTTCCCGACGGAAGCCGTTTCAATGCACCGGGAGATCCTCGGGCGCTTGACGGAGAGCTGGTCCGCACTCTCGGCGAAGCGCCGGGAAGCGGCGATGAGTATCTTGAATACAGCCGTAAGATCTATGAAAAGAGTGCCCCTCTCTTTCTTCACCGCTCTCTCCATGAATGGTCTACCTACCGCGATCCGGCGGTCTGGCGGTCGCTCCTTCGCCGGGGCAATCTCGATGTGAACAGGACCATGGACCAGGCGAACCGCAGTTTTTTCAGGGACCCGAGGACCATACAGCTCTTTAACCGCTATGCCACCTATAACGGTTCGAGTCCCTACAAGGTTCCGGCTACGCTTAATATTATTCCCCATGTGGAGTACGGCATGGGTGCTTTCGGCGCTCCGGGGGGAATCTACTCAATCGTGAAAGCAATGGAATCACTTGCTGTTTCTGCGGGAGTCAATTTCCGATTCGGCGAACAAGCGCTCGGGATTGAATGCAGAGGGCCCGGCGGTGCCGTTTCCGCGGTTCGGACCGGGGCTGATGTGTATCCGGCCGGAACCGTGATAAGCAATGTCGATGTACAACTAACCTATCGGAATCTCCTGAACGAACCGGAGGCGGCTGCGGCGGTCCGCTACCGTTCTCTTGAGCCCTCATCGAGCGGACTGGTCTTTTTCTGGGGGATGAAGCGGCAGTTTCCCGAACTGGGACTGAACAACATTTTTTTCTCCGGTGATTACCCTGCGGAGTTCCGGGCTCTTTTTGAAGAGCTGAGACTTCCCGGGGAACCAACCGTATATGTGAATATTACCTCAAAGATAAGCCCGGAGGATGCCCCGTCGGGCAGAGAAAACTGGTTTGTTCTGGTTAATGCACCCCGCAATGCGGGACAATCCTGGAAAGAGGAAACAGAACGGGTCCGTAAAGCCGTTATTTCCCGCCTGAACAGGGCACTGAATACCGACATTGAACCCCTTATTGCGGTTGAGGAGACCCTCGATCCCGCGGGTATTGAAGCGGAAACCGGAAGCCTTCACGGAAGCTTGTACGGAATAAGCAGCAATACCAAAACCGCCGCCTTTCTCCGTCACCGCAACCGCAGTACGCAGCATCCGGGGCTCTATTTTACGGGGGGCAGTGTTCATCCCGGCGGGGGTATGCCGCTTGCCGTTCTTTCCGGAAAGATCGCCGCGGATCTTGTCAGGAGCCGGAATAAACAGTCGTGAGGCATTTGACAGAGAGGCGGGCTGAAGGGTAGAGTTGTATTAAAGGTATATACATCTGTACAAGAGGGGGTATTCATGTCTGTAGAGCGTTTTCCCGCGGAGCGTCTGGAGCTGCAGCGGATTTATTCCGGCGGGAGTCTCCGCGGCTTTTCCGAAGCGGTTCTTTCCTGTCCGAAGGTAGAGAGGGTCTACGGCCCTTTTCTTTTTCCTCCTGCCCCCGAAGACCGGAGCTACACCTTCGGATCTTTTGTTGCCTCCATCGATGGCCGGATAGCTTTTCCTTCTTCGCCCGATGGAACACTCATAGCAAAAAGCAACCGTCTTGACCCCGACGGCGGGCTCTGCGATTACTGGATACTGAACCTGCTGCGCGCGGCCTGTGATGCGGTAATTATGGGAAGCCTGACCATTGCCCAGGAGCCTGCGCTTACGGGAGAAATCTTCGATCCCGATCTGCTCCGCCAGCGTCTTGCCGAAGGTCGTCCTGCCTGCCCCCTGAATGTGGTAGTTTCCCGCAGCGGCGCCAATCTGCCGGTGCATCATAAAATTTTCACCTCCCGGGAGATCCCCTCCATGGCCGCGCTCTCTCCTGAGGGTGCCGCCGCCCTTGAAAAGGCACATCCCGGTCACTTTTCCGCAAGGAGGACCGAAGAGCTTGCTTCAATTCCCCGGGCAGGGGAGAAGCCTCTGCTTGTCGGAACAGGATCGGGCGGAGAGCTGGATCCTCCTGGACTCCTGCGGCTCCTCAGGAAGATGGGCGCCCGGCGGGTTCTGATTGAGAGTCCGACCTTCCTTGCCGCCCTCATGGATGCCGGAGCCCTGGATGAGCTTTTTCTCAATACATCGGCCATCTTTGTGGGAGGCAAGGCGCTGAGCATAGGAGAAAATTTTACTGCCTTTACCCCGGAACGTCACCCTCATGCCCGGGTCGTCAGCATCCATGCTCACAGTGAGAGCTTCTTCTATACCCGATACCGTTTTGAATATGGAAATTCATGAAGATGAAGCTTTTGATTTTCGGCTCCGCCCTTGCCGTGCTCTTTAATGACAGCCCGGGGGCAGTCTCCGCGGCAGCCTTGTACATAAAGACAGTGGAGTCTTTATTGCCCTCGCGGCAAGTTATCTGCTTACTTTACGGGGTTCCGGCCGGGTACTGATCCTTGCCTTCGAACCCCGTCAATATTCCTTATACTTTGCCGCCCGAACGGCGTTCGGATTCCTTTTTGACGTTGGCGACCATGTCTCCAACAATCCCGTCGATGGAATCATCAACATCAAAATGAAACATTTCGTTAAAAACAAGGTGAGTCGTTCCATCTTCGTTTCTGCTCAGGTTATGTACTCCCGTGTAGTCCATTCCTGCCGCATTTACTCCAACATAGGCTATCTGCTTCGGCTTGTCGTAATGCACAAACTCCTCGTCCACAAACCATTCGGCGCCGTTGGCGGGGTCAAAAAGCTCCCAGTGGCTCTTCATGCCCACTCCTTTTTTTACCTCCGAGGTAATGGTGACTGATCGGACATTCTCTTCGAGCTCAACAAAGAGTTCAATGTCTTCGATAACCTCGAAGACCGTCTCCATTGGAGCGGCGATATCCGCTTCCTTGCGTACGAGTTTGTCGGTCGGGTTCTTTTTTTCTGGAACTGCTGGGTATCCCATAACATGCCTCTCTTTTCCGGTGTTTTGATGATGAGATTATAGCAGAGATTCTGTAATTTGAAAACGGTTTTGAAAACGTTTTTATAAACCGGCCCAGTCATGCTGCAGGGTGCTTCTTACTTCACCGTGAGGGTGTTGAGCAGCTTCAGCAGTTTTTCGCTGTCTACCGGTTTCGCGATAAAGCCTTTCATGCCCGCTTCACTGCAGCGGGTACGGTATTCATCGTTGTCATAGGCTGTGACAGCCACAATCGGAATGGACGATGTTGATCCTGAGTTTACAATGCGGTGTGCCGCTTCGATTCCGTCCATTACAGGCATGCTCAGATCCATAAGGATAAGATCCGGAAGGTGTTCTGCGGCCCGGGTAACCGCTTCCTCTCCGTTTACCGCTTCTATGACCGAATATCCCGCTTTTCTGAGCAGGACGGAGAGAAAGAGGCGGTTTATGCCCTCATCTTCGGCAATAAGAACGCGCCTGGTCTGAGCGGTATCGGAGGATATGTGATGGATTTTCCGCTCTTCCTTCAGCCGCAGGTTTTTTCCCAGAGGAATACGTACATGAATTTCGGTTCCCTCCGCTATCCTGGACTCTATACGGATACTGCCGCCAAGGTCTTCGACCTCTTCCCGGACGATGGAGAGCCCTATTCCCATTCCGCCATGCTCCCGCGTTGTATGCTGCTCGCACTGATAAAAGCGTTCGAAGACCTTCTCCAGTTCGGATTCCGGAATACCTATCCCCTCATCCCGGATCAGAAGCTCCATGCAATCATCTTCAAGCGCTGCCCTGCATAGGATGAGCCCCGAGTTGCTGAATTTCGAGGCGTTGGAGATAAGCTGATTCAGAATCTGGCTCAGCGCCTCGCTGTCGCCCTGGAGGTTTTCGAGTCTGCTGTCGATCTCCACCAGAAATGAGAGGCTGCTGCTTCCGGGATCCGACTCGTAAACGGATATAAGGCTTTTCACCATATTGGCCAGGTCGAAGTTCCGGTGGGTTCTGGCGGTTTTCTTTTTCTGAAGGTCGCTCAGGGTGAGCAGCTCTTCGATAATGTCCAGGAGTTTCTCTCCGGACTCCAGAATGTGTTTTGTATATTCCGTACTTGTCTCATCGCCCGTCCTTGCGGCAAGGAGGGAGGCAAAGCCGAGAATTCCGTTCAGTGGGGTACGAAGTTCATGGCTTACGTTGGCCATGAACATCGATTTTTTCAAATTCAGCTCCCGGGCGCGGGCCATTGCTTCCTGCATCGCTTTTTGCGCCTCATGTTCCTTGCTGATATCCTTGAATACGCAGTAGGTCCTGAGCTCCCCTTTGTTCAATCCGTACCCGATGCACCCGTCAAAGGCTACCCGTATTGATGTCCCGTCGCCTTTTTTCATCTCAAACTGGACATTTTTTACCGAACCTCTTCGCTTGAACTCGGCAAAGTTGCTGCGGAAGGAGTCACGGTAATTATCAAGGAGAAAAACCCCGAACCACTTTCCGATAACCTCTTCCTTTGTATAGTTCAGGGTGGAGAGCCATGCCGGGTTTACATCGACAAAACAGCCCTCTTCATTCAGAGACTGATAGGGATTGGGTGATTTTTCGTAGAGCATCTGATATTTAAGTTTCTGTTCCTGGAGAGCCAGCTCCCGGCTTCTGGATTCTGTCTGATCGTAGGCAAATTCGATTACCCCGGAAATGAGTCCCCCTTCCATCAGTGGTATTGCAATGAGCTTCCAGTAGCCTCCGGGGCCGTGATCGATATATGTCTCTTCGCGTTTCCCCGTTTCCAGAGCTCTTATGGAGGGACAGCCTTCGCATGCCTCTCCCGTTTCCGACCATAGCTGGTAGCAGAATGCCCCCCTGACGGCTTCGGTCATTTTCCCTTTATGCCGGTAAAGTGCTTTGTTGGCCCAGCGGATCCGGAGATCGGGATCGAGGAAGCAGCAGATTTCCGGAAGCGCGTCCAGAATAAGAGTCTGTACCGATTCGGGAATCAGATTTTTAAAACTGCCTGGACTGGCCATTGGAAAACTGTAATTGTTTTATTCGCGGAAAGCAAATCTACTCCCGGAAACCGGAGACCAGGCGGAGAAGTTCGACTCTGCTTTTGACCCCTGTTTTCTGGAAGATATTATAGACATGGGTACGGGCGGTGGCGAAGGAGACGCACATAAGGTCGGCAATCTCCTTGTTGCTTTTCCCGGTGCTGATAAGAACGATAACTTCGGCTTCCCGGGGTGTTATTGCATAGGCATGGATAAAGGAATCGCTCAGGCTGCGCTCTTCTTCTATCACCGTAGGTCTGGCCAGATAGCGGAGGAATGCTGCTACCGAGATTATGCTCCAGATCAGGTAGAAGATGAAATCGAGAGAGATATTGATGCTGGCCGCGAAGGGCACGAGCCGGATAAGGCGGTAAAAGATGGTCGAGAGCACGGAGAATCCCGCGGTAAACCAGCCGAGCCTGACCGAAAGCCAGCGTATGGTCTCTTCCTTGATAAGCTTGCCGTGGCGGATAAGCACATAAGCGAGAAAAAGCAGGTAAAGCGAGATGAGGGCGGTAGAGGGAAAGCGCAGCTTTGCCTGAAGCGCTTCTGTTCCCTGCAGTACGNNGGTCATTATCAGCACCGTAAATGCGGTAGCCGCTTTCAGAGCCCTGCGTGGAGTTTCGGGAAGCTGAAGAAGGGCAAGCGCTACTCCGACATAGACCGAAATGCCAAATATATAGCCAAGAAAGTAGCGGAAGGCCAGTGCGATGACCGGGAAATGAATAATCGATTCAAAATAGAAGGAGATAATATTGAGAAAAAGCGAGGCGAGGAGCATCACATTCACGATAAGAAGGTAGCGGGTGAAGGGGCGCCGGAAACGGTGATGAAGCATGGCGAGGGCGGCGACGCCCGCTCCCCCGGAGGAGAGAAGCACAATATAGGTGAATAAAATAAAGTGGCTCACGCCGGCATAGTACGCCGGCGGAGCCGTCAGGTCAAGCAATTACATCCCGCTGCGGGTGTTGCTGCAGACAATCAGAGGCGGTAGACCGCTTCAGCCGCTTTTCCAGACCATCAAGGAGCAGCTCAAGGCCGAATGTGAAATCCTGTACTCCCGAGTGTTTTCCCTCCATAACCAGCCGGGCGAGTTCATTGAAGCAGGGAAATTCGGAGACGTCGGTGGAGTCGAGGAAATCCCGTGCGGTATCCGGATAGTCCGGCGCATCGAAGGGGAAATTGAGTTGCTGGAGGGTAAAACCGTAGATATGGCTATCCATGGCGTTCCAGATCCGGTCGGTTTCTTCCCATGAGAAGCCGGCTTCCCGCAGGGAGGCGAGGGTTGCATTAACATAGCGGAGCATGGCCGGACCGGCATTCGGCCGGGATACCAGAACAAGAGTCGCCCAGGGGTGACGTACCAGGACTTCGTGTGCCGAGACGGCTCGCCTGGTCATTGCCGTCTTCCAGTGGTCGTTGATGTCCGGAAGCTCTATCTCGCTCACGGCAAGTTCGACAATACCGTCGATAATATCATCCTTGTTTTTCACATGGTTGTAGAGGGACATCGCCTGTACCCCGAGTTTCCCTGCAATTCTTCGCATTGAAATAGACTCGATCCCGCCGGTGTCTGCGAGGCGGATGGCGGTCTCAAGGATTTTTTTCCTGCTGAGGAGCCCTTTTTTGAATGCATTCTTTGTTTCATTCAGGCTTGACATACTTACAGTGTAAGCTTAACTTACATTGTAAGTCAAGTCGAGAAAACAGAGGAGGAACAATGATGAAAAAAAATCTGTATGGCCGGAGTATCCGGAAGACGGGAAGGAAAAGATGAATACGAAAACCGGTCATGAAATCAGGCCGGCATCTGCGGCAATTGTCGCCGGAACCGGACTTCTTGCGATGGCAATTATTGCCGCACTCTCGAACTTCGGAGCTTTGGAAAACCTGATAGTTCGAGGGGATGCCGCTGCCAATGCTGAGAATCTTATCCGCTCCGCTGCTCTTTTCCGGCTCGGTGCGTTTGGATTAATTACGGCCGCAATTCTCGATGTCCTTGTTGCCTGGGGGCTTTATATTGTGCTTCGCGGTATCAATCGGGATCTTTCGCTCCTTGCCGCGTGGTTTCGTCTTGCCTACGCCGGCGTGTTTCTGTTTTCCATCATGCACCTGTTTGCCGCGGTGCGTACGGCGCCGGAGAATCCGGCGGCTGCACTCGCTTTGATCGGGCGTTTCGATGAAAGCTGGCAGGCCGGATTAACCGTCTTTGGGCTTCATCTTATTGTCCTCGGGGCGCTGCTGTGGCGGACGGGAGGCTTTTCCAGGCTTGTCGCATTTCTGCTTGCTCTTGCGGGAGCCGGGTATGTATTCGACGGTACGGTTACCCTGCTCGGCCTGAATGTAACTCATTCTGTTTCCGGCTACACCTTTATCGGCGAGATTGTATTTATTGTGTGGCTGTTTATACGGGGCGGCAGAAAGGCGAACAGTTTGCTATCATAGTCAGCTCTGAATAATCAGGAAAAAAATATGCATAACCTTCTCCCTCTTGTTGCATAAGAAGCCATAATGAGGTAGTTTCTGCAACAATAGATGTATAAATATACAATTTATACGAATGTCGTTGCAAAAAGGGGAGATAGATGAACGATGCTGTCCTGATGCTTTCCGACGGTGCCATGTTCCGGGGGCAGGCTTTCGGAGATCCCGAAGCCCTGGATAATGAAGGTGCGGCGGGTGAGCTTGTCTTCAATACTTCCATGAGCGGTTACCAGGAGATAATGACCGATCCGTCCTATACGGGACAGCTTGTGGTTTTTACCTCCGCCCATGTGGGAAACTACGGTTGTGATCCGAACCTGAGCGAAAGCGGCACCGCCGGAAGTGAAGAGGCGCGCCTTCGTCCGAAATGTGCGGGAATCGTTCTGAGAAATCTATATGAGGGTGTTCTTCCGGAGAACCGTCTCTCCCTCGACCGCTACATGAAACGGCATGGTGTTGCCGGCATCACCGGAGTTGATACCAGGGCCTTGACCCTGCACCTGCGCGACCGCGGCAGCATGAACGGTATGGTATGCCGATCCGGGGCGGTCCTGGAGCGGGTCCGCTCTCTTCCACCGATGGAGGGGCGTGCCCTTGCACGGGATACAGGCTGCGGAATTATCCCCCACGGGAGCTCTGCGGAGAGAAGGGTGCTCCAGGGACCCGCTGTTGTCATGGTCGATTACGGGCTTAAGAGCGGGATCCTGAGGGAGCTTGAAAGATGCGGCGTCGCGGTCACGGTGGTGCCTGCTTCGGCGGAAGCGGAGGAGATTCTGGCCCTGAAGCCGGAGGGTGTTCTACTTTCCAACGGTCCGGGAGATCCGGGGGTGCTTGACCGTGAGATACGTACGGTTGCCGCCCTGATCGGAAAGGTGCCGCTCTTCGGCATCTGTCTCGGCCATCAGCTCCTTGCCCTCGCCCTCGGCGGCAAAACCAGGAAGATGGATTACGGCCATCACGGAGGCAACCACCCGGTCCGCGAGGAAAGCAGCGGGCGGGTTTATGTTACCAGCCAGAACCACGGCTTCGAGGTTGATCCCGACTCGCTTCCGGCCGATGTGGAGATAAGCTGGCGGAACCTCAACGACGGTTCGGTGGAAGGAATCCGGCACCGGCGGCTTCCCGTCTCCTCGGTGCAGTTTCACCCGGAGGCCTCTCCGGGACCGCGGGAAGCGGTAATCCTGATCGACCGCTGGGCGGCTTCCCTTTCGGGCCGCCGCTCCGGCCGGGATGTACGGGATCTACGGAAAGGGAGGGGCTGAGATGGGAGCACGTAAGGACATTGAATCGGTTCTGATAATAGGAAGCGGTCCGATCGTGATCGGTCAGGCCTGCGAGTTTGATTATTCGGGAAACCAGGCCCTCAGAGCACTGAGGGAGGAGGGGTACCGGCTGGTGCTGGTAAACCCCAATCCCGCGACGGTCATGACCACTCCCGGGAGTGCCGACGCCATATACCTGGAGCCGCTGACCGTGGAGTCTCTGGACCGGATTCTGGAGAGGGAGAAACCCGATGCGATCCTGAGCACCATGGGGGGACAGACGGCGCTCAATCTGACCGGGGAGCTCTCCCTGGCAGGAGTGCTGGAGAAGCACGGCGTGGAGATTATCGGCGCCTCCATGGAGTCCATCGATCTGGCCGAGGACCGGGGGCGCTTCAAGGAACTTGTCGCGGGGCTCGGCCTGGACTCTCCATCGTCGGTGCTCTGCCGCAAAGTCGATGACGGAAGAAGCTTCGCCGCGGAAAACGGCTTTCCCCTCATTGTCCGGCCCAGCTTTACCCTCGGAGGGAAGGGCGGCGGCCTCGCTGCGGACGAGGGTGCGCTCGAACTGCTGCTGGCCGAATCGCTCCGGGAGAGCCCCGTCGGTACCGCCCTGGTTGAGGAGTCGCTCATCGGCTGGCGGGAGTTCGAACTGGAAGTGATGCGCGACTCCGGCGACAACGCCGTGGTGGTCTGTTCCATCGAAAATGTCGACCCCATGGGGGTGCATACCGGCGACAGCATCACCGTGGCTCCGGCCCAGACCCTTACGGACGTGGAGTACCAGCGCATGCGGAGCGCCGCCATCGACATTCTGCGCGCCGTGGGAGTCGCCTGCGGAGGAAGCAATGTCCAGTTTGCCCTCTCCCCCGACGGCGGCCGGATGGTGGTTATCGAGATGAACCCGAGGGTTTCCCGTTCCTCCGCCCTTGCCAGCAAGGCGACGGGGTTTCCGATCGCCCGCTGTTCGGCAAAACTCGCGGTGGGCTACACCCTCGATGAGGTTATGAACGAAATCACCGGCCAGAGTTCGAGCTGCTTCGAACCGGTCCTCGACTACTGCGCCGTAAAGGTTCCCCGCTTTGAGGGAGAAAAGTTTCCCGCCGGCTACGCCAGCCTCGGCACCAGGATGAAGAGCGTGGGAGAGGCTCTCGCCCTTGGCCGCTCCTTCGGCGAGGCCCTCAACAAGGCCTTCCGCTCCCTCGACGAGGGGCTGGAAGGGCTGGAATCACTTCCTCCGGGGATGGATGCGGAAAAGCTTATCGCTCTGATGCATCCCATGCGCCTGCGGGCGGTAAAGTCGCTCCTCGAACAGGGTGCGGGTATAGAAGAGATATCCCGGCGCAGCGGCTTTTACCCCTGGTTTCTGCAGCAGATTGCCGACCAGGTCAAGCTCGAAGCGGAGCTGAAAGCGGCCGGGGAATCCGGGTTGGAGCCTTCCGGCGCGGAACTTCTGCTCCGGGCAAAACGGATGGGGCTGAGCGATACCTGGATTGCCCGTCTTTACGGAGCCGGCAGTGGTGGAGATTGTACGGCTGAACGCGTCCGGCAGCTGCGGAAAGAGCGGGGAATTACGGCGTCTTATCACCTGGTGGACACCTGCGCGGGAGAGTTTACCGCCCGCACTCCCTATTTCTACTCCACCTGGGGAGAGATGGATGAGGGCGGCGCGCTTCCGGGAGAGCGGCGGGTTCTCATCCTCGCTTCGGGACCGAACCGGATAGGACAGGGGCTGGAGTTTGATACCTGCTGTACCATGGCCTCCGCCGCCTGGCGGGCGAGCGGGGTAAAGACCATCATGGTGAACGCGAATCCGGAAACCGTATCCACCGATTACAACAGCTCCGACCGTCTCTACCTGGAACCCCTCGGCTTCGAAGAGGTGATATCCATAATGGAAAAAGAGAAGATCTCCGAGGTGGTGGTACAGCTTGGCGGTCAGACACCTCTCAACCTGGCGGAAGAGCTGGAAGCATCAGGGGCGCACATAATCGGGACCACCCCCTCCGCCATAGCGGGAGCCGAGGGCCGGGGTACATTCTCCGACCTCATCAGACGGCTCGGCTTGAGACAGCCCGAAAACAGAAGTGCCGGGGATGCTTCTTCGGTCCGGGCCGCCGCGGAGGCTATCGGTTTTCCGGTACTGCTTCGGCCTTCCTTCGTCCTCGGCGGCAGGAGCATGTTCATCGCCTACGGGCCCGAAGAGCTTGAGGGCTTTCTCTCCACCGCTCCTCCCATGAGCGCGGAACGTCCCATTCTTGTGGACCGCTTTCTGGAAGATGCCTTTGAGTACGATCTTGATGCAGTCAGCGACGGAACCTCCATCTATATAGGCGGGATAATGCAGCACATAGAGGCCGCCGGGGTCCATTCGGGTGATTCGGCGGCGGTCTTTCCTCCCTGGAAGGAGCTGCCGGAGGTGCACCGGCAGATGCGGGAAGCGGCCCTCCTTATAGCGCGGGAGCTTCCGGTGGTCGGTTTTCTCAACATCCAGTTTGCCGTACGGGACGGGGAACTCTTCGTTCTCGAGGTTAATCCGCGTGCCTCACGGACCATACCATTTCTCTCCAAGGCCTCCGGCGTGGATCTGGTCGATCTTGCCGTGAGAGTCTGGAACGGAGAGCCCCTGGCGGAAACCGGCCTTACCGGCGAAGACGGCATCGGAGAGGGCGCATGCCGCGTCGGCTGGGCGGTCAAAGAGGCCGTCTTTTCAGGAGAGCGATTCCCCGATTTCGATCCTCTTCTGGGGCCCGAGATGCGCTCCACCGGAGAGGTCGCGGGCTTCGGATCCGATTTCGGCGAGGCATTTGCAAAGGCGCAGATTGCCGCCGGAAACACCCTGCCCGCCGCCGGAGAAGGGGGAACGGTCTTTGTCTCGGTAAACCGCCGCGACCGCCTGACCATCCTTCCGACGGTCAAGCGTCTGGCCGCGCTTGGATTCCGCATCGCCGCCACCAGGGGAACCGCCTGGGACCTCTACCGCAACGGCGTCATGAGCGAGGTTATCCTGAAGGTGCACGAGGGGCACCCCAATATCATCGATCACCTCCGGCGCGGCATGATCGACCTGGTTATAAACACTCCCGTCGGCAGCAATGCCCGGAGGGGGGATGATGAGATCCGGAGCGAGGCAATGCGGCTCCACATTCCCTATACAACCACCACCAGCGCCGCCGAGGCGGCCGCGGAGGCGATGGAACGCCTATCCAGGGGAGAAATGGAACCGGTCAAGCTCCCGGAGTTCAGCTCAGCTCCTCGTGCTCGAGAAAGCTGTAGTAGCCGTCCTGGCTGAAGATTATGTGGTCCAGCAGGGGAATGCCGAGGATCTCGCCCGACTGGTGAAGCCTGCTGGTAACCTCATGATCCTCTACACTCGGCTGCAGGTTGCCCGAGGGGTGATTATGTGCGCAGATCATAGAGCACAATAAAACCCAGTGGGGATATGTGTTGCGCCTACCACGATAGAATACAGTAAAACCCTATAGGGAAAATCTACTTCATTGATACAGATAGAGCACAGTAATCCCCAGTGGAAAGATGTGTAACATCAACCAGGATAGGTTTCATTAAAACCCATTTGGAGATATCTGCATCATAGACCAACATCCATTACAAATTTCCCCGTTCAGAGGGCCCGCATAAAGCATATTTAACAGTAATATGCACGGAGGACCTATGAAGAAATGTGGATGTTATATACGAGTTTCAACACTCAGTCAGAAAGATAACTTCTCAGTAGAAGTACAACGAAAGCGAGCAGTTGAGTTTTGTGAGAAGAACGGATATGAAGCTGTTCTTTATGATGAGCAAGCTTCTGCATCAACCCTATTACGAGAACAATTTACCCGACTACTTACTGATATCGAAAAGCATGAAATACACGCGGTATGGTGTATTGAGTTTACCCGTCTTACTCGTGATGAGGCAGATGCTATTGAGATAAGGCGTCTTTTTGTTCAGCATGATATCAAGCTTTATATCAATGGAACTGACACAGACCTTACAACCCCAGAGTCAGTACTTATGTTCAACATCAACAGTGCTGTTGCATCCTATGAACGAGCCCGTGTAATTGAGCGTAGTCTTAGGGGTAAGAAGGAATGGCGAGACAAAGGTAATCTGAAATACTCTATATTCCATGGCTATGACAATATCTACTTACCTGATGGAACCAAGAAAGTTATTGTAAATGAAGAGGAGGCCAAAGCCATCAGGTATATGTTTGAATTATATGCCTCGGGATTATCCTTGAGGAAAGTGTGCGAACGTCTGACAACTGAGGGATTTCCAACAAAGAAAGGTGGTAATTGGGTATCATCCAATGTATGCAGAGGTCTTCAAAAGCTTGAGTATGTAGGTTTAACGACTGACTCTTCAGGAGAAGTTATTAAGTCAAAAACCTATCCAGCTATTGTTGATATGGACCTATGGAAAAGAGTACAAAATCAAAAGCGAAAGAGTACTGCTGGTCCAGTGAAGAACCTCAAACGAGGAAAATTTCAACTTTCAAACCTGATGCGGTGTGGGAAATGTGGAAGCGGTTATTACTACAACTACACTTACAGTTATCGAAAATATAGCGAACCAGTCAAAGTTGAAGTATATGGCCACTATAAGAAGAACAAGAAGTCCTATACTTGTAATAACCGACCTAAAAGTGTCCGAAAAGATTTCTTTGAAAAGCTGATTGGAGCTCTCTACCTTGAAACCTTCAATAACTCTGATGAGATTCAGAAATATATCGAAATGGAACGCCGTGATTTAATTCAGCAAAAAGTCGATATTAAAGAGTCCGTTGAGAGGCTTGAGAGACAGCTTAATGATGCGGAGAAGCGAAAATCTCGATTGATGGATGCTGTTATAAATGGGATTTTCTCCCAAGCTGATGCAGCTGAGAAATCTGGTGAACTAAATGAAGAGATATCAAATCTCAAGTCCTTATTAGCTGAGAAAACAAAGAACATTAGGCTTAAAGAGGATAATCTAAATGAGTTGATTGAAGATTTTGCTCGGACGGATACTGATGAATTCTTTGATATGCCAGACTGGGAAAAGCGTAAGATTTATACCGAAAGGATTAAGTCCATGACCATCACAGATAGGATTCTGGATGTGACTTTTATCACCGGCCTCAACTACATCTTGGATATTGATAACCTACCCGATTGGGTTCTTGGCGGGATGGAAGTTGTTGAAACCTATCTTGAAGCAACAGCGGATGAAACATCTACTGTAGAAGTTTAATGATGAAATTCTTCCTCATTCAAAACTTCAACCAGCCACTATATCCAGGTTTCATCCCAGGTCGCCGAGGATTGACCCAGATGAATTCGTTTGCCAAAGGGGTATCCATATATCCCTTTGAGCCGACGGATGCGATAGGAATGAACCTGGATAAGATTGTCAATTCATCATGTTCTTCATAGTCTCTGCTGCTGCAAAGTAGCAAATCACTGAATGTTCATCACCAGTCTCAGCCCACTCCATCAATGATTCAGCCAGTACCATTGCATCGTAGGTGAAATCTTCTACACTCTCCGGTTTGTAATCGGGCGACTCTCTCAGCAAACCTTTCGCAATATTCAACGCCGTCAATCTCACATTCATTTTCATCTTCCTCCTACAGCTTATAACTGGCTAAATTTGCCTTCTGCTTCAACTTGGGAGAAAAAAGTTGAAAAAAATGTGTTCCACCGGTAATGCAACCTATATGAAGAATAATCCTTAGATTAAAAAGAGATTGATATGAAATGAGAGTAGTTAAAATTCACATCATCAAGATTCACGACAATATATCGTAATTGATTGATAGGGATTTCAATTGGTCGGGCTGTGGGTCCTTCGCCAATAATCCAATCAATTTTATTTTTATTTATTGCGGAATTGAGGGGATTAAAATTTTCTGATTCTATCGTTTTTTTACTAACTTCAACAAAGACGTACTTTTTTTCTTCTAATGAAGTCAGATACCCAGTAATATCTTTTATCTCACATCGGGTTAGGAAATCTTCAGTAAATTTAACAATCTTAGAATTGATTTTGATTTCAAGATATTGCAGAAATACCTGATTGAAAAGAGCCTGATGTTTTGATCTCCATGATTCTGAATCTGCAATATTAATTACAATAGATTTCTTGCCAGTTGATAGAATTGGCAATATCTGATTTTTGATATCTTTGAATTCCTCTTTTGCTTGATCAATTCCCATATTGTAAATGATCTTCGAAATCTGAGAGTTCTCTATTTCAAGCATCTGAATTCTTTTACTCAAGTTAATAGTGGAAACTCTCATTTTCTTAACATCATTGATAAGTTCGTTTATCTCATTTCTCAATTCTGAATGGCTATCAGAAGACTGTCTTAATTGTTTAACATCATCGATGAGTTCGTCTATCTCTTCTCTTATTTCTGAATGACTGGCAGAGATTTCGTCTGATTTTGATTCTTTCTCTTCGACAACAGCTTCTACAGAATAGTAGTGCTCTTCATATTTATCATTAAAAAAACCATGCTCAACCACCTCTCTACAACAATATATTTGTTTATACTCGTTTTCATATTCGGAGATAGACATGGTTTTTTTATTTCCACACCGATGACAAACCAAAAAGACTTTCCCTTCCACGAAATTCCTCCAACATATTTATTACCAAAACCGTACAATTATTCTACACTAATATTATATTGCTCCGGCAAGTATATTCAGTATCCATCCCAGACAGACGAGGTTCATCCAGAATTCAGTTTCCCGAAAAAGGAGTATTTCCATATCCCTTTCCCCAGAGGACGCGATAGGGATGAACCTCGGACGACCTCGAAAGAAAGGGCTTTGAATATGGAGGAATTTACATATTAGAAATCAAGAATAAGTTCTTCAATAACGGTATCTATCTTTTCCCGTTCTTCTTCAGTCATCTTCTCATAGGTGTGCTGAATCATTCCTACCAGATCAATCAAATCCCAAGTTTCAAGGTGTGGTGCTGTCCTCTTAGCTTTTTTGAAGTCATCAGAAAAACCTTCACAAGTTGAGATTACAAGACTCCTTTCGGCTTTCTGACTTCGAGAGAATTGAATTGATTCCTTTAATTGCTGACCATCACAATCCCCGGTAATTATACTAACACCGAATTTACATGTCTCTTTGCTATCTGTTGTTGGCAGCTCATAGTGAATTGCTGATTTGGGTCCTTCAATAGAGAATGAATTCTCTTCTCCACTATCGGGAATGAGCTTATATCCAGAGGCCGAAAGGACAGTAAGAAGTGCCGATTTTACCTGACCCAGATTCATTACTTTTACGGCATCTTTGAGAAGATTGATATCTCCTACGATTTCATCTTTACCGATAAGAGCTTTGACACTATCAACAAAATCACTGAAACTTTCTTCATCAAGGATCTGAGCAAGGTCAAGTTCGAAATTGGTTAGATATAGGTCTGATTCTGCTATCATCATTTTTGCCATGGGAAGCGCTGTCGTTATTTTGGGGTCTTTTAATGCTTTATTCACTCTATGAACAAAGTATTCTTTTACTTTTACAAAAATTGCCTCTCTCTCATCACTATTTGGAACCGTGAGAATAGTCGACCGGTATTTTTGAAAGAAATGCTTATAAGCACCAGATACAACCAATGTCATGAAAACCATCTGGTCTCGATTTAGTAAAGCTTCGCCAGTTTTTTCATTTATTTGAAAATTCTTATGATTTTTATATACAGAAACAGCTATCATCAGATACTGCATGAGCAAGAACTCTTTGCCCTCTTTTGTGAGAATACCACCTCTATCAATTTCCTGGAAAGTCATCCAAAGCCTGGGCATATCCATTTGATAGTATCGTACACTCCACATCTTTCCGGTGGTCACTTCATTAACCCGATTGTTATTGAAATACTGGAAAAGAGCTTTCATCTTTGGTTCATCATATGCTCCGAAAGTCTGAGCTATAGATTCTATTTGAGTACTATGTGGATTTGATATTTTATGTGGATTAGGTTCTATGTGATCTGCAATCATATCAGGCACTTCTTTGCCTGTAGTTAATCTATCAATATCTAAGGGATTAATATCATCATCTACAGAAGATGATACGATTTCATCGTAGTCTTCCTGATCATAAGAAAAGGCTCCTTTGACAAAAGAACTAATCTCTTCATAACTTCTCTTCGATTTTCGGTGATATGATTGATCTCGATATTGTTCAACATCTACTTCTTGAGCAAGAAGTTCATCCAATTTTTGGTCTTCAACATCCCAATTCTTTAAGGGATCAGCTTTCTTTTTGGCAAGTAAATCTTTTTTTGCCTGTATCTTCTGTTTTTCAAGAGCACGAAGTGCTGCTCGATATTTATTGGGGTCTATACCATCTTCTCTCAACTGCTTATCTTTTCCATCAGAGATACTGGTATCAACAAGTAAACAAGCTTTATTAAAAAAGTATCCCCGTAGATCAGCAGTCCTATTCTGTGCATCATGTAAAGTTGGATATTCCTTAAATACTGTTGTATTCATACTGCGAGAATAATACCCATCAATTAATCTGACGTTTTGTGAAAGGTATTCAATTTCTTGATCGTCAGAGAGAGATGTTCCTCTTTTTCTTTGGCTACTGGATTTATAATTTACAGCGTCAAATACAGCCACGCACAATGCTTTCATATAATCGATATTATCTTTTGCTGTTAGATTCAATCCTTTTCTCTTTTTATCGAGAATTTGCCACATTCGAACTGGATTATAAGTAATATGATCATTTTCCTTGAAATTGTAAGAGAGTAAATCTTCAATTTCTAACCGTTTTAGTAGCTTGTGTAGTATGTGATTGTTCATAAGAAGAATTTTAGAAAAATATTATCAAAAATCAAGTCGGGTCAGTTAATTGGCATTTCTCTACCTGTTCTCCATTGGTGAAAACAGATTGAAGGAGGCCAATATGGCTAAGATTACACCGAAAGAAATGAAACCCATTGCTGTTGAAATCAGCAAAACCCTGGACCCCAACTGGAATTACATTGAATCCGTAAAGAAGGTAAGAAGTCTTTATCTCAGATGGTCCAACATCAGCTCTCAAATCCTGAACGAACTTTACATCGCAAAACAGGCCATCACCAAGGGTGGAACTCGTAAAAGTGGTCTTCCTAAGAAGGGAGAGATGTCCTGGAATAAATATATCGAGGAGGCATTCGGTGGCATGATTTCTAAACGCACCATCGACTCTCATCTTCTCGCATATGAGCAGAATGGATTCCAGAAGCCTGAAAAGCTGACTGTAAATACCATGTCTGACCACACCAAAGTGGTTATCAAGTCCGCAGTGAAGGAAGCTGATGGCCGGGTTAAAGTTGAAATCTTTCTTCCTNNTGAGTTCGATTCAACCTATATCCAGTATTTCAAAGCATGAGTCGGTTCCCACCTTCGGGAGGGAAATATACAAAACTTTCTACAATCAATTTTAAGGAGAATACATTATGAGTATCAGAGCAAACAGTGTCGTAACAGAAGCAGATATCCAGGCTTGGAGCTGGGATGAGTCACTTGCAAAGGTGAAAGGTTTCTATGTTGGTTCGTGGAAGAACCTGAGCAAAGAATTGCTCGAAACACTCTATGAGGCTAAACTTCAGCTCAATAAAGGCCCCGGGAATCCTCATGGGGGAGAAACATGGGCAGGTTACTGTCGTGATGCCTTTTCCGATAAGGACGGAAATATGATGGTTACCCAACGGACCGTCGACACATGGCTTTACCGTCATGAAATCGGTGAAGCTGCTTGGAATGCTGAACAGGCGGCCAAAAAAGAGGCCAAAGGAGTTGCAGGTCCTGTAGCCTTCGACAATGACTCCATTTTCATTACGAAGTGCATCAACAACAAGGATGGTAGTTATACCCTTCGTATGAACTTCTCCGAGTACGGAGATACACTCTTCGAAGAGACTGTCAGAGTCTAACTATCGGGCCTCCCTCACCGGGAGGCTTTTTCATTATTAAAGAAGTTGGCAATCACTTCATTTTTACTATACTCATCCGGATTTTCTGCCCACTTTAGAAAACCTTCTGCCAGAGTCATCACATCAGATGTGAAATCACCAGCTGGTTGATGGCCGTAATCTGCATAGTCTTTAAGAATATCATTTGCTACCTGTAAAGCTGTAATCCTGTCAGATCCTTTACATTCAGTCATTTTGAACTACCTCCTACATACTAATACGCCCTGAAAGTCCCTATTGCTTCAGATTTTTTTGAAGTTTTTTAAAAAAGTTATAGCAAGGTCAGCTGAAAGTTAATTTCATACCCGTTCTCCATGGATGAAAGCGGGAAGTTAAAGGTGAAGGTTTTCACCACTTTCCTGAAACCAAACCATGGAGGTGTTGTATGAACAACGCAAAATTTACTTATATCGCTGAGTTTGCCGGAGCTGGTGGCACATGTCTGGGTGCAAGAGCTGCCGGTGGGGAATGTCGTCTTCAGGTAGAATGGGACCCTTACGACCTTAAGAATCAGAACGCCTATAAGCTTCTGAAAAAGAACTTCCCTGAAGTAGCAGCAAAAGGTCGTATCATCAACTACGACATTACATCTTTTACTGGCCGTCATCAGCTTAAACTTGCCAATCTTGAGCCTGGTTCCCTTGATCTGCTCACGTCATCAGCGCCGTGCCAGGGTTGGTCAAGTGCCAATACCAATAAAAAGAAGGATGATCACCGCAACGATCTGTTTCTGAATAGTATTAAAAACATCCGCATCACTCAGCCAAAAATTGTCCTCTTTGAGAACGTGAAAGGGCTTACAACGAATAAGTCTCTCCGTTTCAAGTACTATCAGATAATCACTGAGCTGAAGAATGCAGGCTACCAGGTTAAAACCTATGTCCTCGACAGTAAAGATTACGGCATCCCTCAGTCGAGAGTTAGAAGTTTTGTAATCGGTGTTCGTGAGGACCTTTGTGAACAGTACGGAGTTGAGCCTTCTGTTCCTGATTTCCATGATACCCAAGTCGGTATCGGTGATGTTCTTCCCCATCTTCAGGGACATATCCGTGGTCAGTTTGACAAGGATGTAATCCCTGCCAACGTACCTGTTAGCTGCATCACCAAAACCGTTGGGTTTAAGGTCATTGAGAATGGTGTTCCTCGTTACCCCACCATTCCTGAGCTGACGACCCTTTCTACATTCCCCGAGGACTACGATTGGGGAGATTCCTCCTTCAACCAGGTTCACAACCGTGTCGGTAACTCTGTTCTTCCCAAGATGGCTGAAATACTTATGGAGCACCTCTACGAGACAGTCATTAAGAAAATCAATCCTCTCCACAGAGCTGCTGAGAGGGCAATCATCGCAGCGAGAGATGTCGCTTAACACTGGATATTCCGGCTTCGGCCGGAATTGTACGAACTTTCCATATTAAACAGGAGGCTATATGAAACTCAGACCATATCAGATTGAGGCTGTTGAGGCTTTACGGAACAATAAAAAGGGTATTATCGCTGCTGCTACAGGTTCTGGAAAAACTACTATGATGGCTGCCTCTATTCATGAGAAATCTCATCGGGGTAAAGTCCTTGTACTTGTTCACCTGCAGCATCTTGTCATCCAGACAGCTGAAAGAATCACAAATGAAACTGGGCTCCGCGTTGGACAGTATTTTGAAAGACAAAATGACAGCTACCAAGATTTTGATGTTCTTGTCGCAACATGGCAATCTCTCAATAAACTGACAGCAACAGATGCAATCTCGAAAACTGCCTTCTATTCGATAAATGTTGATGAAGCACATCATGTGAGCGGAAAATATTTTGATACTGTAACCTACTTTAATTCAGAGTTTCTTCACGGATATACAGCCACTCCCTACGGTCCTGGTGAGGAGATTCTATTTGAAGTCTTTGGGGATGTTATTTATTCAATAGACATATTTGAACTTATCGAGAAAGGTTATCTTTCCAAGTTTGATATGAAGGTATATAGATCGGCGGTAAAGAAGCTCAATCCTGAGCTTAATAGTGAATATCATCAGAGAAAGGATGAGTATATCAGAGAAACAGAAAGACAGCTGAGGAAAGAAAATCGGACTCCGAAATTTGTCCATTTCTTCAAAAATAATAAACACATCAACGAGTTCCATGAAGCTGCTTTAAAGAGTAGAACAGGAGTCTATACTTCTATGACCTACAAGAGAGCTCGGGATAAACTCTTAAAAAAGTTTAACAATGAGAGTGAGTGCTTGAATCATCTATATAGTATCAGGATGCTGGATGAAGGGGTTGATATCCCAATTATTAACGGGTTGGTGTTTCATGAGCATGCTGGTAATTTTAGAACATTTACACAAAGACTTGGTCGTGGTTTGCGAGTATACAATAATGCCGAGCATATAACCTATATAAATCAGTTCGTCGACTATGACGATGAAGATACAATCAGTTCTCTTGCCTCCTTCCAACGTGAAACAGAGACTGCAATGAACCTACGAAAGGGAAAAGAGGAGGATTATATTGATTATGTAAAAATAGAACTCGATAAGGATACATACTCCTTTCTTGAAGAATATAAAAAAAGAGCTGCAGAGAAGGCTGAGAAGGAGAGAATTAGTATCGCATATTGCGGTAGGTGCGGCAGGAATTTTTTTACCAGGAAGAGAAACCTCGATATGCTCCGTAAGGGAGATGAACTGCTTTGTAATTCCTGTCAGCCTGGTGGTGGGGTTGAGAGTACCTGCTCGACCTGTGGAGAGAAGGTTGTTGTTAAGCAAGCCAAGTACAGGCTGTATGCAGATAGTAATTCCAAAATATTCTGTTCTACTCATTCCCGTTCGAAAAATAAGAGCATCACTATAAAGTGTGATTACTGCGGTGAGGATTTTGAAATGCTTAAAAGCGCATACCAGATTAAGGTCAAGAACGGCCAGAAGAATTTTTACTGTTCTTCAGAGTGTCATCGGTTGAAATCCATTAAAAAGGTAAACTGCTCTGTTTGTGGTAAAGAGTTCGAGATGAAATGTGGAGAATATAATAAGAAAATAAAACGGGGAGACAAGTTTTACTGCATTGAACATAAGATCTGCTATAAAAACCGAACCCGGAAATCTGAGAAAGTTGTCTTAATAAAGACTCTTAGCTGTGTTGTCTGCGGAAAGGAAGAACCAATTAAAAAGCGGACTTTTGAGATGTATCAGAAGAAGCAGACAACATTCCTCTGCCAGGAGCATAAATACCATCGTCAGGGAAGTATAGTCAGGTGCTACAACTGCGGAGAGGAGATGGAGGTCTCTAATGTGAAGTTTAATGAATACCATAGGAAGGGGCTTAACTTTCATTGTCCTGACTGCAAGGGTGTCATTGGCAGGTAATTCGAATAATTATTAATACACCGTATTTTCTATGGAGGAGATATTATGGCTAAAAAGAATGCAGGAGACATATTAACAGGTGATTGGAATCCGGTTATAGGTTGTGAGAGGTATTCTTCAGCCTGTAAGAATTGTTGGTATCTGGATGGAATCTTTCCCTGGCACCAGAGAATGGGATTGATACCATCGGATGTAGAATCCAGTGAAGCGACTGTATTTGTGAAAAGGATGACAGTCGATAACCTGAAGTTGAAGAGCGGTATCGTTGGAATCTGTCAAAACGGTGATTTGTTCTGGGATAAGGTATCGGATGCAGACATCCATCGTGTATTTGACCTGATTGAAGAGGTTGTCCATCGTAAGCGGACACAACCTAAGTATCTCTTCTGGACTAAGAGAGCTGAACGGATGGCTTCCATTGTCAATCAGCGGTATCCCAATGGAGCTCCTGATTATATGGCTTTTGCCGTCTCCGTTGAGGACCAGAAGAGTGCTGACGAGAGACTTCCCCATCTCTGCGCTATAAACGGGACGAAGGTCATCGCCATTGAACCTATGCTGGATGAGATTGTGCTCGGTGATAATGTCCAGCTGGTTGATTGGGTTGTCGTAGGTTCCGAGACAGGTAAAAATGCCCGACCTCTCAATGTGGATTGGGTGCGGTTAATTCGAGATGAAGTTAAGGCTGCTGGATTGCCGTTCTTCATCAAGCAGCTTGGCCCTGACCATAAGAACAGCATCCGTGAGTTGGATGGTCGTGAGTGGTCGGAGTTCCCGGAAGGATTTGTAAAGTAATTTGTGTACGGCTCCCACTTCGGGAGCCTTTTTCATATCTGCAAAACCCACCTATCACGATAAGATTTCCCCATGGATTACGATGACTTCATTTGGTTTATAAAAGAAAGAGAGAAAATTAGATTTCAAAAAGAGATAGGTCTACCCCGGCCATGGACCAATGATTTTATTCTTGATAAAACTCGGTTTTGCAATATCGACCGTATACATGACAGAGGAACAGTAAGATTACTCAACTTTGTCTCTGGGATGACAGCGTGGGAAAAGGTTCTCTATATCACTCTATATAGGTCTGCTATCTCAAGTGAAAAGTTCCTGCACCGTATGTCTGGGGTTTGGATGCATGATTACAGAAACCTAAAACTACTTGATGTCAGTATTTCCGATTCAAGAAAACCGTATCAGATATTCCTTAGACAGGGTGATACCATCAGAGGATTCGTTGTTGATGTTGCTGCACATGTTGCAAAGGAGATATGGAATAACCTACCTGATTGGAGTGGTATATCAATCTTAGATGTCTCAGAGAAAATAGCCAGATATTATCAGGTAAGATACGGAAAAAGAATGATTTTCTTGGCTACTGAGATTGCTAAGGATTTAAGCTACTTTTTTCCTCAGATTGATCCTGATTCTGAATGCAGGATGAATATTGGTGCTCGGGTGGCTCTTAAGAAATTGCCAGGTAGAAGAGTGGATTCTAAAATAGAAAGTTTACTAAATTCAACTTCCCTAAATTTTTCTTCCCTTGAGCATGGATTATGCGAGTGGGGCAAATACCTCACCCGCAAAAGATACTTTGAAGAACATGGTGAATTAAAATCAGCTTGGCTCTACTAATCTAAACTGCTCAGAACCTCTGAATTGAAGAGCCAATCCACAAGGAGCTCTTTCAATTTAGGTGTTAGGTCGAACTGCCTGAAGCTGTGATGCTCTGTTACCTTATTCTCAGCACTTCGGGCAAGGGTTGTATCAACTATGTTTTTGACGTTTACTCCTGTGTAGAGGATTATTTCTGAACAGCGAAAATTTTCGATATTATCGTCTGTTGAATTAAGGAAGCCAGAAAAGGAGATGAGGAAGTCTTGCTCTCTCTCATTGATGAGAAAAATTTGTGTGTCTGCTGAGCCTTGGAAGACTAATTGTGCTGATGCTATTAATTTCATAATTTCACCTTAACTGCCTTTTCGTTCAGCAGCCAGTCGGCAATCCTCTGTTTCAAGCTGCTGGTTATTTCTACTTGCCTTAGATTTTCCTTCTTCAAATCTGCCTTCAATTTAGTTGCCCTCCCTTTTGTAAACATCACTACCTCATGAACCTCGAAGCTTGATGCCAACGGAGCTTTATCACTATCCATAAATCCACTGAATGAGAGAAGGAAATCTTGCTTCTTATCGGTGATGACAAAGAGCTCTATTTGAAATTTTTTAGGTCCAAGTTCTTTGGTCTTGCATAATATGTGTGCCATTTATACCTCCTCCTTCATCATGCCGTGGTTTATGGTTTTAGGGAGCAGGGTTATACAATCCATTCAGGCACCTCCAAGTCGATTATCATGTCTTCAAGGTCTTCATCATTGAGGAGTTTAGGTTCGATGTGCTGTTTGTATATCTCAATGCGTTTCTTGCGATAGCCTTTACCGTCAGCAGTCTCTCCGCTTGGAAATGCCAATTCTCCGATTATATTCACATGGAGCTTGTCTGGTGCTACCAGTTCATCTACCAAGTTGCGGTAGTTTTTGAAAACTTTATTAAGACGGTTATCCCAGCTATTAACGAAGTATGTATATAGCTCAGAGTACCGACTTAAAAACGGCTTAAATACTCCATACCTATCAATTACACATAGTCTCTTGGCTTCAAGTTCTCTGGCTGTCTTATCGCTAAAATTACTCCATGCATATTCAATACTGGCAGGAGTAAGGTATTTTCTTATCTTCTTGAATTCCCCCAAGTGAGCTTTAACAAATGCATAATCACCAGTAGCTTCTTTAAGCCCCATCGCAGCATTATATTCATTGACAATTTGCTGTACTTCATCAGATGTTTTATGCAGCGGAGGGCGGTAAACAAAAGAATCTTCTTTGATGCATGAGTTATTTATATTTTTAATGCATGAATCTATTGATTCAGTTCCGTCAGGAACGTAAGTAGCTTTACTTACTTTATTGTTATTCTTTATTTTTAGTTCTTTATTATTAGTTGCTGCGTGGTTTAAGCGGGCCGGGCTGTCTTTTTTAAGCGGGGTGGCCTGTGTATTATCATCATCCTGGCCTGCTTTATCTGAACCGAATATCCATTCTTCATACTCTTCAGATTCGTCAAAAGGATAATCAATCACTGCCTCAACATTTTCTTCCTGTTGCCAGTAATATTCATCAATCTTCTCTTGGAGCATCTCGTGGTTGATAGTATACCAGTTGGCCTGGCCTTCCATGGGAACCATATGAATTATCCCATCAGCCTTCAATTCTCTTTCTGCTGTATTCTGAGCAGTGCGTTTGAGATTAATCTCTTTTTCAAATGTTGACCTTGATACGTAGAAGTGGCCTGTAAAGCGGCGATTGGTTTGTTTGTAGAAGTTGTCTGGTTTAGAAGCCCAGTACTTATGCTTATCGAGAACCAGCATAAGATAGGCGGCTGTATTAGGTTTGTAAATCTTGTTTATGACTTTTAGTTGTTGGAAATATTTCTCTGCCATATATAACCTCTCTTATTTTGAAATAAAGTGTCCCCCATATCCTTTGAAACGAGAGTGGATATGGGGAACGGTTATGTATGACGGTGAGCAGCACTCTCGTGAGCTCATCACCGGCATACATCCTTATCTTTATTAAATATGCCTGAAAGGTTGCGTTTTATAGAAAAGTTTCCAGATTGTTTGTTCTACCGGTGGGACTCCTTGTCTTTCTTTCTCTCTGTGATGGCTCGAGCTTTTTCTATATTTATTAGAGTAATGTGCCATTGATGGTCTGGGTGTCTTTTTACTTCAAAATTATTTATGCATGAGAGACAGAAGAAGAGCTCTTTATCTGTTATGTTCCAGTCATCCTGGATGGCATCTATTGATAAGGTCAGCATAATCTCATCGCCCATAAGTCTGTCGATATATTCGTTGAAGGTTTCTTTTTTTTCTTTCATATATACAACTATGCTTTCACGAGCGTATAGGAAACCATTTCCCCTGCTTTTCATAAATCCATCTTCTGACTCCATCTTCATGCTGGGGGTAAAAAGTATAGGTGACATCTTTCCAGTCATTGGATTCTGAATCTGCAAGATAGGCTCCACAGAGGTCCAGCTCAGCATCAAACTGTTCACCTACGGACATACCTGTAATTTCACGGATATCATGTCTTTCGAGGGTGAATCTGTAATATGGCTCAAACCGTTCAGGCCTGGTTATTTCAATATTATTCTCTCTTACATAATAATTGAGGTATGCGTATAAGATGGCAACCTTGGGTCCATAAAAACTGAGTATTGCCGGGGATATGTTCAGATGTGGTGATTGTTCTTCTAAATCGAGCATTATTCCTCCTTTTTAGGATTATCTTTAGAGAAACTATGCTTTTGTTTGGAAAGGATGCACCTGTATGGTAGGAAATATACCTATAGAAAATCAGTTAATACTTAACTATTATTAAGGAGTGGAGGAATTGATGAAAAAGCTATTCTTACTATTTATCGCAATCGCATTCATCTTTATGGGTTGTGTAACAACTACAGACAATCAGGTTTCTGAAAATGAAACGTCAGCCTACAGACCTCAGTACAACATGTTTGAGGAGAATGACTGGATATCAATATCAGACGTCCAGTTCTTTCGGGATGAGACATCTCTCTATCTTTATATATCCTATGATTCAGAGAGTGCTGGGGAGTGTTTTATCTTCAACCCTCCATCAGGTAATGCTTTCAAGCTGTCCAGCAATCTGGTTGAAGGTTCAGGTTCAATATTACAGGGTATTGAGAAAGACTCTCTTAAAGGTGTTGAAGGAATCACCGTCTTCCTCAACCATGTCACTTCAAATGATTCAACCAGAGTCGGGCTTTTCATCAATAGCGAAGAGATTCGTTATAATCAGATTCCTGAAAAACCGGAAACACTTACAGGAACAATCATCGAAACCATTGAGCCCGTACAAGAACAGAATAATAGCATACCTATTGTTGTTGAAGATCAAACTACGAATATTGAACCTTCAGTCTGGTCGTTTTACGAAATCTCTCCAAACGATGAATATAATACCGAGTTAAAAATTAGTATCGAAGGTTTAGATGTTGAAGATGTGACTCTAAATTTTGATCAGAGTTGGACGAATGAGAAGAACCAATCACGAGTTAGGAATATATCACCAGCTGTTCAAACTCCTGATGCAATATATAGATTTAATATTACGCCTACTGAAACAGAGGGAAGAATTGGAATGAATTTATTTTCAGACCGAAATAATAACTCTCAATTCGATGAGACAGCAGAAAGCGAAGAAATATCAAGCTTTATCTTGGATGTGACTACTGGGAAAGGTAATGAATATGTAATTCGATATATAACCGCAAATATAGCCTTACAGGTTCAGGGAGACTTAAGCAGATATACTCATCCCATGTTTATTACAAATAGATTTGGTCGTGGGTCTTTCCCTCGTAAAGCATTCCCTATTTCTGACAGCATCGAAATAATGACAATGGTTCCAACCTATTATTCAAGGTTTCAACCTGTAGCCAGCACCTGCGAACTTTTTGCTGATTTGAATGGAGATGGTATATACGATTATGATAATGAACCTATAATTTCAAATTCAATTACTATCGATTTGGAACATCCTGAATCACCAGAATATATACTGACAGTCGAAAACTAACTGAGTAAGGGGGCTTTGGAGAATCATTAAAGGCGGTACTATCTATCCTTAGGAGGTCCTAAGTGAAGACTATCGCCGTTACATCAGTTAAAGGAGGATGCGGAAAAACATCCTCCTCCGTTGCCTTGGCTCAGGTGCTGAGTCAGACAGGCTCCAAAGTCCTGCTTGTAGATTTAGACCCACAGGCATCTGCAACCCAACATATGGTTGTGGAAGAAAATCCTGAATACAATTTCAACCGTACTATCCGGGAAGTCCTTCTCGGTGAAATCAAACTTGAAGACATACTTGTCCACCCCTGGGATAATGTCGCTTTTGCACCTGCTGACCTCAGATTACAGAATATAGAGGTAGAACTCGCATCTGAGAATAATCCCATCTTTATCCTCAACGATGTACTGGAAGAAGTCGCAGACGAGTATGATTACACAATTATTGATACAAGCCCGAATACGGGATTAATGACCAGAAGTGCACTGACAGCAGCAGATTATGTTCTTGTCCCAGTCCTTCTGGAAGGGTGGCCGGTAATGGCTCTGGACCTTATATTCCAGATGATTGAGGGTGTCAGGAAATCGCAGAAGTACATAGGCAAGAATATTGAGCGTATCCTCATCGCTCCCAATTTCTATGTCGACAACTTGGTTGTAACTCGCTCCTTCCACTATGCACTTCGTCAGGGATATACCGAATATCTGGCAGAGACGGTGATTCACCGCACAACTGAAATATCTCAAGTCTTCGCCCAGCCTTTGGCTCAGCTGAAAGAAGACTCCCGACCTTACCAGGAATATATCAATCTCGTTAATGAATTATTGGAGGGACAGAAAGATGTCTGACAATTTGAAAGATGCAGCTATGAAGGCGGTTCAGAAGAAAAGTTTGAATGTGGAAAATTCTCCACAAACGAAAAGAGAGAGGAGCAAACTCTATAAGGATTATTACGATATTCAGTCAGGTGCTCCGATCAGTCTTGATGTAATAACCAAAAGAGTCAAAAGGCGATTATCAGATATTGATAGATCCTCAGCTGGCTCGATGCTTGATCTCTTCTTCATATACCAAGGGTGGCAAAGCCTATACTCCCGGGAAGATTCATTCAGTAAGTACCTTAAAGATGAAGTCCAGATTTCACGCACTCATGCCTACGGGATTATCAATTCTGTTGAGCTGCTTAATGAGTACTTCATCCATAAAGGCAATCAGTCTGATAACCTCGGAGACTTCATGAATGAGATTACTTCTTCTATTGAAGACATCGGAATCAAGAAGCTTATCATCATTTCAGCTATGAAGAATGAAGAACAGAAGTTCGGGTTTGTAGATCGTCTGCTGGAAGGTGAGCAGATTACCGCAGAGTCTCTACTTCAGAAGCCAGAAAAGACGGAAAAGCCTGCTCTGAAACAGACGACCGTGAAAATGGATGGCAATGATTTGAAGGTCGGTAATACTCTGGTCCTTACCTTCAATTCAGAAAATGAGGCGATCCGCAAGGCTGTCTTTAAGACGGTAGAAAAATGGTATCTCAAGGACCTGGAACCCAAGAAGGTGAAGAAGTAATGGAGTGGGATGTCGTTTATTCATATACCAGAAAACAAGCAATCGAAGACGGGGTGTTGATAGATGTTACTGACCAGGCCAAAGAAACCGGCTTCAAAATACCAGTAGCTATCACCTCATCCCTCTGGTACGGACATGTCGTACCAAAAGATATACCTGGTCAGTCGGTAGAGGGAAGACTTCACGATGTCCTCTGGTTGCTGTTCTTGAAAGCCAGGGGAAGTGAAGAAAGCATCATCTACTATGATGTCATTTTCCAGACGACAGAAGAGAAGAAGGAAACAGTCAAAATCAAAGCCATCATCGGTCCTGGTGATGACCCCAGTCCAGTTTTGACCATCCTCTATCCATGGGATGATTGAAGTCTCGAAATTATTTTAGCAACAAACCATATAATTATTCATATGTAGTACAAGATAACTGCATGCACAGAGAACAATATTTAATAATTTTTACCGGGAAGAGGGATGATGATTGGTTGGTCGAAGATGAGTTTTACAGCCTCCTCAAGGACAATCAATCTGCCCTCAATATTTCCAACCCTATACACCATTTCAGCGACCTGACACATCTGACAATCAGTTATGCCTGTTTCAAAAGCGGTGTTCTTGAAGAGCTCAATCACAACTTCACCTACAAAGTAATAAAGATATGCCTCCCCGATGGAGAATGGAAAGTAAACGAAGACTTGGATTGTCTATTCCGAGAACTAATCTCTGATTTTGATGAACCAATAAACTCCGTGCTCTATTACATGATTGAGCGGAATGGAAAAGCTGGATTCCATGGCGTCAGTAGAAGTAAATACCATGATCAGATTACCGACGATGATCCTCTTGATGATATTGATTCGGTTATCAAGCGTAATCCGGCCATATTCTACAATCATTTCTCTGGCAAGCCTTACACAGATGACCAGCTTTCAGAAATAGCAAAGATGATATTGGTTACAGGAGGTGCTTCATGATAAGTGATATCTACATCCCAACAATGACAATCCTGATGAAATACTACAATGAGAAGCCATTTTACGAATATGTAGTGGAAGAACTTCCTTTCTGCATAAACGACCATCTGCCGGGAACTGATACTTTCGTCTCAATTGAATACCAGAAGGACAAAGTAATCCAATCCCTCCTTGAATATATTTTGTGGAAGGATTTGAAATCGATTGTTCAACTGAAGAAGAAGGGGGTGGAGTTCGAGATAGGAGTATTTCACTTGCAATTGGAAGGTTATGAAAGCCTGGTGAAGAAGAGGCTTCCTGGCGTTGAGTTTGTATTACAAAATCTCCATCAAAGTTACTCCTTCATCTCATCCTACCATTTCTATCTCGACCAGGATGGAATCCGAAAGGTCTGCAAGATGCATACATTCGAGAGTGATATCGATGAAGATGATGATTTTGAAAATCCTTCTGAGTATGCAAACCTCCTTGAAAGTTATTTCTATCATGGCAATATACCTGATTCTTACTCGGATGAAGTCGCCAAAATGGTTTTATTACAAGGGCGGTTATGAGAGAGAGTATCTACTTCCCTGTGATGATTTCATCTCCAATATATGCACCTTCCTTCTTTGAAAACCTGGCTAATGCAATCTTGAAATTTAAAACCCCTGAGGGAGTGAGTATACAGATGATCTATAACGCCTCAGACCAACTGACAGAACATATCTTCGAGATGGTGAGACGAAAAAACTACATCGCTGAGTATGACAATCCAGAGATTATTGATGAGAAGATTTCAATGATTGAGATTGTCTTTAACACGGAAGAGACCCTTATTCATAAACCCTTACCCTGGCTGGAAGAGCAGATACTCGACTACGTGCGTGGTTATGAATATTTCTCGGTCGTTCTATATCTGTTTTATCTGGTTGAGGATGGTACAAGATTTCGGTCGATCAATATTGCCAAAGTATTCAAAGAGAATGAGGTCGAAGTAGATGAATCTCCTATAGAGGATGATATGAGCTATCTCTATGGGTTATCAGGTTTCCTTAACGCTTTATGGTATCAGCCATGTGGAGAATCGTTTGATGAAAAGTTTCCAGATTTAACAGCCAAGTTTTTCCTGTACTTTGGAGGGTGAAATCTGCCTGGTAGAATTTACTACATAAGATTTTTGGAGGGCAAAATGCAATATTCATTTCCGGTTCCAGCAGATGAGAAAGACTTAAGACCTGCTTTTAATATAGAAAAACGTGACTATTCAAACCCCGATGCAATATCAGCTGAGGTAGAGCGGTACCTTAACAACTACTCTCCAAGGACGGTGCGTGCATATCGGTCAGACCTTTATGATTTCCATCAGTTTGTGAATATGCCGCTTCAGAATACTCGGGAAGAACACATTCTCAAGTACATCGAATACCTGGAAGGAAAGGATTATTCTCCTTCGACCTGTAATAGAAGAATCGCCAGCTTGAGTAAGCTCATCAGTATCTATGTCGCAATGGGGTTGATGAAATACAATCCGGTCCAGAATCTGGGGGCTCTGGGCAAGCTCTATAAGCCTGTATCGGTAGGTACTTCCTATAAGACTGTTACCAAAATGGATGTTGAGGCTGTGATTGCAAATTCCAGGAGAAAGACCTCAGCAATAGTAAAATTTCTCGCTAATACCGGTCTTAGGGTTTCTGAAATGATTGGGATTAAGAAGGAAGACCTTGAACCATATAATACGGACTTCATGCGTATAAAAATCCTTGGTAAGGGAAGGAAGATCCGCTTCATCTATATTTCATATCCTTTATACCAAGAGGTGAAGGATGTTTTCGATTCTGAATCCATTTATCTGTTCGCCTCTGGCAGTGGGAATCAGTTGAGCCGGGTGAATATATACCGGCAGATAAGTAGAAGTTTCCTCAAGCATGCCCATAAGAAAGGGATTGGTCCTCATTCTCTCAGACACTTCTTCGCCACTCAGAAGATAGTTGAAGAGAAGAAGGACTATAAAGCTGTATCAACCTACCTCGGACATGCCACTCCAGGGCTCACAATGCAATACTATGTTTCGTCGGTTATGCAACCGGAAGAAACTGTAATCATCTAATCAAAATCCCCAAATTCCTCTTCTCCTGTCCAGTTATTTAGATATGTAAGGACGGGAGAGGGAAAAAAATCACCATCAAACACGATTTATTTTCCTAAGTCAGGAAAATGACCTTTTCCTCCCTGTTCTTGATTAGTGAAAGGACGGAGAAGAGAAAATTATCCAACTCTTCAATCATCTTTCGTCTTTTCCTATAGAGAGGAGAAACGACATGACTTACACAAATGCATTTATCAACTACCTGACCAGGGGGGATTACATAGACAATCCCTATGAGAAGGAATACACACCTTCATTCCTGGATTCAATCGAAGACCTGGAAGCAGAAGGCAACATAATTCCTTTTCCTTCCTTCGACTTCGATCCTACGGATCCTGCCAGTAGTGCTCTGGTTGCGTAATAAAAGATGCCGGGTGTATCCCGGCTTTGAATATGGAATTAATTCATCATTAAGGAGATTTGAGTATGAAGATTGAAGTGATTTTTCATTGGGACGAAAGGGACTTTGATACCTGGGATATCGAGGTTGAAAGCCTGGACCAAGCGGTAGAAATGGCTATCGATGAATGGCTGAGTGAAGGCGGTGATGGAGACCCTTTGTTTGAGTTTTATGCCGTTGATGAAAATGGTTCCCGGGGAGAACTTCTCCGGTCTGGTGATTCGGATGACATTCAGTGTGCTGCATAAGTGAGGGCTGCGTACTCTGATAATTGACTGTATAGGGGCAACATAATTGCCCTTATGGAGTTCGCGAAAAATACGCAATTGGATGTCGTTTCAGAGCAGTCTGACGGCATATATAAATGTAAATATTTTTTAAGGAGTTCAGGTATGGAAATGAACAATGATGTTTTGGAAAAAGTTGAAGGTTTGATGGCGGATGTAGAAGACAAGGAGACGTTTCTCCGTTCTCTGGTGATTAGAAATTCGAAGGATATTTTTTCCTTCATCTCTCTGATCAAATTGCATCAGGATAAAGGATACTATTTTGGAATCCCTTATTCTATGTGTGCTGACATCGTTGAAAGTGCAGAAGATTTTTCTCAGCTTTGTAAGAACTATCAGTTTGGTGAAACGGAATCTGGTCGTGAATTTTACAACGATTTCAGGAAAGCTATTGAAGAAGAGATTTTGAATTAGAACTTCGGGAAGAGCCCTTCGGGGCTCTCGTCTAAGCCGTGCAAAATTAGTAATTGGGTGCCGCTGTTGAACAGTAAATGGCAGATATAGATGTAAATTTTTCAAGGAGTGAATGATGAAATACAGTGTGAATGCTTACTATGGAGTCGTTAAAACCTATTCAAAGGTTTTTGAAATTGAAGCAGAATCTGAGTCTGAAGCAGAGGAAATTGCTGAACAGCTTATTAATGATTGCGATGGTATTGATGATTCGTGGGACATCGAGGAGGGAGAAATCCAGTGGGGAGATTTTGGATTTGAGATTGAAGAATCGTAAACTCTTCTATTATCGAGAGCCCTTCGGGGCTCTTGTACAATCTGGCAAATAACGTAATGGGGTGCCGACTTTGAGATGTCTGGCAGCATATAATCTTGAAACATATATTTAGAGGTAATTTGAATGAACGCAGAGCAGTTGATAGAAATCGTGAATACAATTGTAAATAATTGTATCGGTTATGCAGAAAACGGTAAAGTTATGGAATCAACAGTGGAAGATGAAATTCAGGGGTATGATGAATTGTCGATCGATGAAATTGGTAGTGTCATTGAATATGTCCATGAGGGATTGGTTAACAAGGAAATTGAAATAACTCCTTGTGTTAATCCTATTTTGGAAATGATGCTTGAAGGTATTCAGTCAGCTGAATAAATGAGACCGGAGGCTATAGCAGGTATGGTTCCTTCCTTGAGAATGAGGGAGATGTAAAATCTGCGTTCGATGATTGACAGAATTTAGAGAATCATCTATAAATAAATCAAGGAGTCCAACTGGGGCTCCTTTTTTATTGCCCTTCCCGTAGTTCTCCATGAACGTATTTTATCCCTTCAATCATTCCATCCATCTGACTGGCAATCCCATGTGGGTCGAGTTCCATCGATTTGTCATTGGTCATGAGTAAATCACGTAAAGTTTCCAGATTCAAAACCTGTGTATAGAGAATATCAGATAGTTCCATCTGGTCATTATCGGTACCATGCCGTTGGTTAAGACATAAGGATTAACATCTTTTTTTGCTTTCTCAATGAGTCCTTAATGGTCGATAATTGAACCATAAGGAGTTTTTCATGGCAGTTTGGTTATTCAGAGCAGGTAGTAATGGTGAGTATGAGCAGAAATTTATTGATGATAAAAGAATATATCTTACCTGGGATGATTTGGATGTTGACCTCAAATCATTCACTGAAAAGACTGATTTGCAAAGCTATCTATCGAGTAACTTCCTTGGAGAATATTCGAAAGTCGGAAAACTGAGAAACCATGCTGCTCAGATATGGCCTATGGCTCACCGAATGCAGAAAGATGACTGGATTGTTTTACCAAGCAAAATGAAGTCCACAATTCATATTGGTAAGATTACGGGCGATTATAAATACGACTCCTCTTTAGGCAGTCCTTATTACCATTATCGAGATGTTGATTGGTTTGCGCCCGATATTCCCCGTTCAAATTTTGACCAGGATATTCTCTATTCTTTCGGGGCATTTATGACAGTTTGCCAAATTAAACGAAATGATGCCGAAGCCAGATTGAAAACTATGTATGAAAATAATTGGGTCGCCCCATCTATTTCCCGGATAAGTGAAATTGACTCTGAATTGAGTGACAGTGATTCACATCTCGATACTGTGGACCTCGAACAATACTCAGACGACCTTATAGCCAAGTTCATAATCAGAAAATATAAAGGTCATGGAATGGCTGAAATCGTAGATGAAATTTTGAAAGCATATGGCTTCACTACATATGTCAGCCCTCCAGGACCAGATAAAGGTGTAGATATTTTAGCAGCTCCTGGTTCTCTTGGTTTTGGTAAGCCACGAATATGCGTTCAAGTAAAAACACAGGATACTCCTCTTGAAAGGACAGTTCTGGACCAATTGATTGGGTCTATGCAAAACCATCGTGCGGACCAGGGATTATTGGTTTCATGGAGCGGCTTTAAGAGTTCTATTGATAGAGAAAAAGCCAACCAATTTTTTAATGTTCGGCTGTGGGATTCTGGTTCAATCATCAATGAGATAAAGAAAAACTATGAGAAGTTCAGTGATGATTTTAGAAGCGAGATACCGTTGAAGAGAGTCTGGACCCTTGCTGATATTGTTGAAACTTAATGCATGTTCACCAGGTGAATGTGCGTTCGTGAGATGAATAGGCTGTTCACGTCGTGAACGCTGGTGTTCGCCAGATGAACCGATATATATAGATAAAAATAATTATCATAAATATAATACTACTATAGGAGATTAAAAATCTCATATGCATATAGGAATCTTCGATTCATATTTCTATAGGAGCTTACAGCTCATATTTACTGCATGAAGTTTTACAGATAAATTCTCGCATTTAATCTATCCCCCGCAACCAGAACAAGCTTCTCCAACAGGTTCATCTGTATAATATCCATTCTTTGTAGTCCCGTACCACCGGCAGGACGAATTATGCCTGGTATTGGATGAGCTATTTATCCAATATAGATTTGGACTTTCCAGTTCCAGTGTTTGAGCAGCATATTCTACCTCATGGTCGGTCTGGTTAAACTGCTCAAACGGCCAGCGGGATATATCAAAAACAGCCTCAATTTCTTCCTCCTGGTCATCAGGCAGAAGAGGGTAAAAGTCTATCCCAGTGAAGGCTTCCACTTCATCAATGGAGAATGCATATGCTTCCAGGGGCTGAGTAGCCTTCTCATTTGGCAAGATGAAGCCGATGGCTTTAATCTCCGGCTCAGTATAATCCAACACCACTTTATAATAGTATTCCGGGATTGCAACCTCATTCTCTCCGATGGTGGGATATGCTGCTTTAGTCAGCACAGGGCCAGTGACTATATAAATAGATGTATTTTCATAAGCCCAGGTGCGGACATAAGATTCAAGCTGTGACCAGATGCCACGGTTGAAGCTTGGTGCTTGTGGGCTCATATTGCTCATGAAGAAGGAATCAGACATTGATTCTGCCGTCATCTTCATATCAGCAGCCGGAGCTAAGTGACCTCTATCAAATCCAGACCCACGATAATCAGCCAGTGCAGCAGAACCAGTACCAATATCGGTATCAGCTTTGAATGAATCATTCCTGGCTATAGATCCCATTACCTCATCTCTGGTCAGTTCATACGCAACCCAGTCAGCCTGCTCAAACAGTTCATTGTATTGAAGAACGTAGAAATTTTTCTCAATTACCGTGTCTGGGTTGGTGACGGCTGGTATCTCAAGTGATTGTGCATGGAGCGAGAAGACCAGGTTGAAAAGTAATAGAGGGAGTAATTTTCTTAGCATATCTGAGATTGTATCAAAAAGTGAAAAATAATTCAAAAACTCTCCTTCCATAGGCCGTTTTGCTCAAGGCCGAAGCATATATAAATGTAAATAATTATTGAGGAGGACCAAATGGAAATGGTCGAAGAGAGCGTTGTTGAGAGTAAGGATTTGAAGGCTGGGATGAGTGTTGAACTTGAGTTCAATCTTTGGATTAAGGAGAATATGGAAGAAATTAGGAATAGGCTTTTGACTTGGAATGAAGAATATGAAGATGAATACTATGATCTTGCATCTACAATAACCCTTATTGCATCAAAATTTTTCTTACAAGAAAAGGGACTCCCTTTTTCGCAAGAAATTGATGCCGGATTTGGTACGATTATACATGCATGTGATCTCTTTAGCTAAATACAATTGCCCCGGAAACGGGGCTTTTATATTACATATAACCGCCATTATCGTATTTCATAATGGCGGTTATGTATTATGATCTGAGGCCAATTGACTCAAAAAACTGACTCACCTTTTTCTTATCAACTAAGAGGAAATCATCAAGCATGGCCTTGAGTTCTGTAAAATCACTCAATCCATATTTGACATAATAACTATTGGGACATCTGCGCTCTAACTCTGGATCCAAGGTCTCCCAACAATAGCCACCGTTGATATTCTCAAGTTTCCCAAATCGATACCACTTTTCATTTGTGTTTTTATCTGTCGACCATGAATAAGCATTTTCCAAATTTCTACGTATGTAAAGATTGAATATATCATTACGATATTCTGATTCATCAAATATCAAAGATAACATAATTTCAGACCCAGCATTACTGATTATGGCACCACAAGATTCAGGAATATATTTTTCAGCATTTTGAAAATCATTTAAGTTGTGTATATTTATCTGGTCTAATATAACTTTTGTTTCTATTACTACTCCATTATTATCCCAGTAGACATATGTTTTCTTTGGGTGTTGATGGATTTCAAGAGTTCTCAATAAATTATCTTCCTCATCAACTTTGGTGAAGGCAATTAAAGCATCTTCAAAAAAGGAAGTTGTTTTAACTCCATCTGCATTTTTAAAATCAACGTGTAAATCTAAGTCTTCCATTTTCTTCTTTTGTACACTTTGATTCATAATGGAGAGAATATCCGAGTCTAAGATTTTATCTCCTTTTTTATACGCTAAAAGTTGTTTTAATAGATCCATATCATCGACTCCTTATGAAAATAATGAAATTATTCCACATTACCGCCAGCCATCCAGAAGGCTGTACAATTCATGCACCAGAGCGGAACGCCTATCTCCTCGAGGAGTATCTTCCAACTCCTTCTCAATCTCGAAATGCCGGTTCAACACGGTTTGAAATCTGTCGGAATGATAGCTCTCCCTTATCCAGATCAAATCATCCTCTGTTATAGCTTCCAGAACTCTCTCTGGCATATATTCCAAAAAGTCCGGCTGTGCCCAATTGGATGAATGAGGCACTTCTTCTGGCATTTCCTCTCCCAGAAGGTGAGGGATGAGATAGATGTTGGAGAGCATAGTCCTGGCAAGTATGAAATCTCCATCCTTCCCCATCCGGTGTAATATCAACGCCCAACATAGTAGAGCAAATGGTTCACCGCTGTCGTCTGGAAATTCCTTTTCAAACCAGCGCATATATTCAGAAGAGCGGCGGTTGTCACCAAGGAGGAAGTAGAGATAGAAGAGGTAGTACCTGGCACCGCCTGAATCATCATGACCGCCGTACTCCCGTTTGAAGACTGAGAGCTGTGAGCGGATTTTGGTGATACGGTTGGATATTCCTTTCGGTGTTTTGGGGAAGGTCATTCTGGTGCAATCCAAAGTTGAGCTTCAATTAAATAATGCATGATATTATCAATCAGGAAATTTCGTATTTCATCTATATTTGCACCAACTCCAAACATTGAATCCTTTTTGTTGAGAAATATATTTGTCTTAAAATTGATTTCTATATTTTCTTCCAGTTTGTTATTTTTTATGGATAACCTTTCCACTATTGCTGATGCAGCTTTAATCAATTCTGTTATACTGTTAAATGTAATATCTTCATCTACAGAATTAATTAACAAGAAGTCTGATTTTCCATTGACTTGGAATTTGTATTCTTTGTTTATATTCTTGATTATAATTTTCAGACTCGTATCCATATCTGCTTTTTCATTTGTTCTATTTGAGTCATTATCTTCTTTCACATAGTTTAGGCGAAGAGATGGTTTTTCTGGTGGATATATACCCGTGTCATTTTCGAAGTCATCTCCAATACACGGAGTTGAAAGCCAGCAATCACATCTGAAACATAGATCAGCATCAAAAAGAAAATCGTGGAACACAGGTGAACCGCACACTTTACATTTACCTAATGGAAATGCAGTGCCATAAGTCATTGTGACTCCATGTATGCTTTTAGAATATTCATCAATAAAATTAATATGAGCAAAAAACCCCATAATTTCTTTTATGAGTTTAGCGAAAAGATACTCTAAAATGTATGCTGGTTCTTCTTTATTGTGCTTTATTAAATAAAATATATATTCTCGAGACAAATTATCCAACTTTCTTTCATCAAGAAGCCTATTCTCATCAAGATATTTCATGATGACAATATTGGGAGTCTCTTCTCTTATAGTTTTTTCGATCTTTTTTTGAAACCATGATTTAAACTCGTTAAAGTCATCGAAGGCTTCTTCACCAATCTTGTAAAAGTTCTCTTTTTTAATAATTATGATAGGGGGGATATATTCGGTATTAAACTCGATTGATAATGTTATCATTACTATTACTCCTTGGAGTTGAATTTGAAAAGTAAGTCAAAAATATTACCGCTTTAGGACTGTGAGCCAGACGAGGACAGCTGATTCTGTTATATAGTCTTTTAATTGTTTTGGGGATGGTCATAAACTTTGCCCATTTACCTCAATATCGAGGTGATCGTTATATATGGTTTTCCCTCTTGGGCTGCTTTTTCTATTTTTATTTGGACTGCTTCTTTGAGAGAAATCCTACCTTCCAAGATATGAATTAAATCTTCACCCGAAAAAAGAATAATACTCCCTTTCTTTCCCTCAAATCTTTGAACGACCTCATCCCTGAAACCATTAACGGAAAAGAATACACCCCGAGTACTGTCCAATTTTGTAACAACTTTTCTCTCAAACCCACCAATCTTTTGTTCATTTGGAGGATCTTTCTCCCATTTGGCTTCTACTAAATAATCGAAACCTTCAAAGCGGAAATGACCATCAATTTGTTGAGTTTCAGTTTTATAGGGCTTCCTGTATTCTATTCCTTCAAGGGCAAATAATCGCATCAAGATATCTTCGAGTGCATAACCAGCCCCTTGTCTATCCTGGTCGGCAAATGCTGAAAAAAATGTTTGTTTCAAGTCCGCAAGTTCATTTGATCTTTCTTCTACAATCTTGCTTTTCTCTTGAGCAATCTGTCTTCTGATTTTTGCATTTGTCTTGTTTTCTTCAATTATGATCTTATTTTCTAATGCAAGCTCTTTGAGTCGTCGTAATGCTTCTAACCCAGCAGCAGGATTTTGTGCATCATCATCAGGTAATTTTCTCATTTTACACAGTTCAGTAAGAATTCTACGTTGATAAATTTCTCCATCAGGAGAATCATCCAAATCATCCATAAGAAGCCGAGCCCATACGAATTTCTTCTCATGCTTATGTCTACTGGTCATTTCTCTATTTAGCTCACATGACATGAAAAAAGCTTCAACATTATCTTTGTAATGAAAGCAGGTTCCAATGCATTGGATTATCTGCTTTCTTATTTCATAAGGAAGGGCCATAATGATCTCCGAAGGATTCTGGTATTATATATAAACAACTATTCTCATATTTTAAGGAAAATGATTGAAAAATCAACGATTTTCTTTATTATGTAGTAGTATCAATTGGACAAAAAGGATTCCTATGGAAGACAGATGGCACTCGGTCGAAGAAGTAGCTGAGTATCTCGGTGTTAAGAAAGACACTCTTTACAAATGGATTCAGAGAAAGGACATTCCTGCCCATAAGGTAGGACGGCTTTGGAAGTTCAAACTAAAAGAAGTCGATGAATGGGTAAAACAACAAAGGGATAATAAAAACAGTAGATGACCAACTATCATGCTAAGTATTTTGCACATGAATTAGTAAAACGCTCACCGGCCAACAGCTATGAGAAGCTCACCAACACGATTCTTGATGCGAAGGTCGATCTCAACCCTCATCAGGTGGAAGCTGCCTTATTTGCCTTCCAATCCCCTCTTGGGAAGGGAGCAATACTGGCTGATGAGGTCGGTCTTGGTAAAACTATCGAAGCAGGTATCATCATCTCCCAGAATTGGGCTGAGAGAAAGCGGAAAATTCTCATCATTCTGCCCTCAAATCTTCGTAAACAGTGGTCTCAGGAGTTGATGGATAAGTTTTACATCCCATCAGTCATCCTTGAGACAAAAAGCTTCAACGCAGCAATCAAATCTGGAAACTTTAACCCATTCGATACCAATGAAATTGTTCTTTGCTCATATCATTTTGCCAGGAATAAGGCTGATTATATCGCAAGGACAAACTGGGACTTGATTGTAATTGATGAAGCCCACCGTCTTAGAAATGTTTATAAGAAGAATAATGTCATTGCCAATACCATTAAAAATGCCGTCAATCCTTACAAGAAGATATTACTTACAGCAACACCGCTACAAAACTCTCTTCTTGAGCTTTATGGACTGGTCAGTTTCATTGATGAGTATGCCTTTGGTGATTTGAAAAGCTTTAAGGCACAGTATTCACACCTCAACGGTGATAATGCTTTCCGCCATCTTAAAGAGAGACTAAAACCTGTATGCAAAAGGACATTGCGTAAGCAGGTTGTTGAGTATATCCGCTATACAAAACGTATACCGATGACCCAAGAGTTTATCCCGACTGACGATGAACAGCAGCTGTATGAATGGGTTTCTGAGTATCTTCAACGTCCCAACCTAAACGCACTACCGGCAGGACAAAGAACACTCATGACATTGGTAATGAGAAAGCTTCTCTCCTCCTCGACTTATGCCATTGCCGGTGCCTTGAACTCTATTATGACAAAGCTTGAAAAGAAGTTGAAAGGATTGAGCAAGGTTCAGGCTGGTGATACGTCCTGGATTGATGAAGTCCTGGAAGAAGTGGCTGAAGACTATGAAGGACTGTCTGAAGAAGCTGATGAATGGGAAGATGAAGAAGGCAACCTCTATACAGAGGAAGATATTGAAGCAATCCAGAGAGAAATAGATGACCTACGAGACTTCCGAGACCTTGCCATCTCTATTACTGAGAATGCAAAGGGTGAAAAGCTTCTTACAGCACTTCATGGTGGTTTTCAAAAGATAGAAGAACTTGGTGGTGTTAAAAAAGCCGTTATCTTCACCGAGTCCAGGAGAACCCAGGAGTATGTTCTTCAAATCCTGTCTGAAACTGAATATGAAGGGAAAATTGTTCTCTTCAACGGCTCGAATAATGATGAGAAGTCAAAGGAAGTCTACAAGAACTGGCTTGAGAAGCATAAAGGTACTGACAAGATAACTGGTTCTAAGACTGCTGATATGCGCGCTGCATTGGTCGACTACTTCCGGGAAGAGGCTGTAATCCTTATTGCCACAGAAGCGGCCGCTGAGGGTATAAACCTCCAATTCTGCTCCTTCATCGTCAATTACGATATGCCTTGGAATCCACAGAGGATAGAACAGAGAATTGGTCGTTGTCACAGGTATGGTCAGAAGTTTGATGTTGTTGTCCTCAACTTCCTGAATAGGAAGAATGCAGCAGATGTTCGTGTTTATGAACTCCTGAATGATAAATTTCGACTCTTTGAAGGCGTCTTCGGTGTCTCTGATGAAGTTCTTGGGGCTATTGAATCTGGTGTGGATTTTGAAAAGCAGGTATTAGCCATTTATCAGAATTGCCGAACCCAAGATGAAATCAAAGATGCTTTCGATGATCTCCAATCACAATTCCAAGATAGCATTACCACAGAGATGCACAATACCAGGCAAAAGTTGCTTGAGAACTTTGATGAAGAAGTTCATGAGAAACTGAAGGTGGCTAAAGAGCGGAGTGAATCTCTTCTGTCCACTCACAAGCAGAGACTCTTTGATATAACCAAGAAAACCCTGGCTGGATTTGCAGACTTCGAAGAAGGCGGTTTTGTATTAAATACTGTTCCTGATGCAGTAGATGCAACGGTCGGTCGGTATACTCTTTCTCAGGATGAAAACCTTGGCCATCGATATAGGATTGGACTACCTCTGGCTCATTATGCAATTACACAGGCTCAGAATCTTGAAACAAGTAATGTGGAAATTGTTCTCAATTACACCGGTATCCCAAAGGTCTCAGTTATTGAACCATTTATTGGGAAATCAGGTTGGATGATGGTTAAGAAGGTAACTATTGATAGCTTTGAGGTCATCGATGAGATCATTGTTTCCTGCATCTGTGATGATGGAACTGTTGTTGAACCAGATATCGCCAGACGTCTTTTCTCTGTAGAGGGGAAGGTCATTGGAGATGTAGACTCGACTATACCCGAGAAAGTTGAACTGAATTATAAATCTCTCTTCAAAGGCTTTACTGGCTGGTTGGCAGAAGAGAATGCAAAATTCTTTGATGAAGAGATGACAAAACTTGATGCCTGGGCCGATGATTTGAAGAAGTCTCTGGAGATTGAAATTAAGCAGCTGGATGTTGAGATTAAGACTCGGAAGACTGAATCGAGAAAGATTACTGAATTAGCTGCCAAAGTATCTGAGCAAAGGGAAATTAAGAAGCTTGAATCTCAGCGGAACGAGAAGAGGAAGCTACTTTTTACTGCTCAGGATGAGATTGAAGAGAAGAAAGAAGGGCTTATCGATAACATCGAGAGCCGGATGAATCAGGAAATAACTGAAACAGAATTATTCACCATTAGATGGGAATTGAGAGGATAGAATATGGGAAAACAGCGTTTAGAGCTTACATGGATTGGAAAGAACACTCGACCAAAATTAGAGTCGAGAATATTAATAGAAGACTCAAAAAAATCTTATGGTTTATCTGAAACAGATAATATGCTGATTCATGGTGATAATCTGCTTGCACTAAAAGCATTGGAGCAAGATTATTCTGGTAAAATCAAGTGTATCTACATAGACCCTCCTTATAATACAGGTAATGCTTTTGAACACTATGATGATGGTTTAGAGCATTCTATTTGGTTGAGTTTAATTCGTGACCGTTTACTTATTTTAAGAAACCTATTGACTGATGATGGTTCGATCTGGATTTCTATTGATGATTCTGAAATGGCATATCTTAAAGTTTTAGGAGATGAGGTTTTTGGCCGTAATAACTTTGTTACAACCATAATTTGGCAACAAAGAACAACAAGAGAAAATAGAAAAGTATTCTCGAATAATCATGAATATATTCTGTTATTTGCAAAAAACTATTCTCTTTTTAAGGATTCAAGAAATGATTTACCTCTAAATGATGAGGTTCTGAGTAGATATAAGAATCCAGATAATGATCCAAGGGGACCTTGGCAATCTGTGTCATTGAATGCTCAAGCTGGTCATGCAACACCTTCTCAATTTTATACATTAACTGCACCAAATGGAAAACAGCATGAATTACCAAAAGGGCGATGCTGGTTATATACTGAGGACAAACTTAAATCTGAGATATTAGAAAATAATATTTGGTTTGGTCGAGATGGTAATGGGGCGCCTCGACAAAAGAAATTCTTGAAGGATGCAAAGTCTGGGTTAACTCCTGAGACTTTGTGGTTTGCATCAGATGTGAGTACTAACGATAAAGCGAAAAAGAATCTGATTCAAATGTTTCATGAAAATGATGAAGTTTTTGATACTCCAAAACCCGAGGAATTAATTGAAAGAATAATACATATCGGCTCCTCTCCTGGAGATTATATCCTTGACTCCTTTTTAGGCTCTGGCACAACAGCTGCTGTTGCTCACAAAATGGGAAGAAAATGGATTGGTATAGAACTTGGTGATCACTGCACAACACATTGTAAACCTCGTATGGATATGGTTATAGCAGGAGAAGAACAGGGTGGAATTAGCAAATCAATAGAATGGCAAGGTGGTGGTGGATATAAGTTTTATGAACTTGCTCCCAGTCTCCTCAATAAAGATACATATGGGAATTGGATAATCAACCAAGAGTACAATGCGGATATGCTCGCTGCTGCGATGGCAAAGCAAGAGGGATTTAGATATAGTCCTGACCCTGATATTTACTGGAAGCAAGGGCAAAGTACCGAACAAGACTTCATCTTTACCACAACCGAATTCCTAACTCAAGAGCATGTAGAGTTCATTCATTCTCAGATGAAGGAAGGAGAATCTCTTCTCATATGCTGTAAAGCATTCAATGCCAATGATTCTCACTTCCCCAACATCACAATAAAGAAGATTCCGAAAATGCTTATGGGTAAATGTGAGTTTGGCAAAGATGATTACTCTCTCAATATCATCAACATCCCGATTGATGATAATGAAGAAGATTTTCCAGATTCAGTTTCTGAACCAAAACCCAAATATGTAGCTGGTCAGGCTGAGCTTTTCGATTTGGAGGGAGACAATGAATAAAACAGCACAGATGATTACACAACGGCTTTCTTTAAGAACTCCTCAGGCGAAAAGCCTTGAAATCCTTGCAAATATTCTGGATGAGATGGAGCTCTCTAAATCACCAGACTTAAATGCTCTTTTAGAACAAGTACATGATAAATTCGGGACCTGCACACACTTTGAACGAGATTTTCCATCCATCTGTTTTGCTCTTGCTACCGGAGTAGGAAAGACCAGACTTATGGGTGCCTTCATTTCCTACCTCGCCATAGAAAGAGGAATATCCAACTTCTTCGTTCTTGCTCCAAATCTAACTGTCTACAATAAGCTGATAGAAGACCTTTCAAATCCAGCTTGCGATAAATATGTATTCAAGGGGATTGCTGACTTTGCTCAGAATCCTCCCAGGATTATCACTGGGGACAATTACAATACCAAGATTGTAGACCAGACCAGATATGCTCAAGAGTTTGAAGGGATGGAGACAATCAATATAAATATTTTTAACATCTCAAAACTCAATGCGGAAACCAGAAGTGGTAAAGAGCCTAAGATGAAACGCCTTTCTGAGTATCTGGGGGAATCCTACTTTCAATATTTAATGGGACTGAAAGATTTGGTACTGATTATGGATGAATCTCATCATTACAGGGCAGATAGAGGAATGGCTGTACTTAATGAGCTCAATCCTATCCTTGGTCTTGAACTTACTGCCACTCCTCAGACTCAACAGGGTTCAAATGCTATTAAGTTCAAGAATGTGGTATTTGATTATCCTCTTGGTCGGGCAATGAAGGATGGGTATGTCAAAGAACCAGCTGTTGTTACCCGAAAGGATTTTGACCCATCTCAGCATACTCCTGAGGAATTAGATAGGATTAAACTTGAAGATGGAATCCGTATTCACGAAAATGTTAAGCCTGATATTGATATCTACTGTCGGAATAACAACCTTCCAAGAGTTAAACCATTCGTCTTAGTGGTTGCTAAGGATACGACTCATGCCGGTCAGCTAATGGACCTGATAAAACAGCAAAACTTCTTTGATGGGTATTATGCAGATAAAGTCATGGAAATCCATTCTAATCAGCGAGGTTCTGAAAAGGATGAAAATATCCAGCAGCTTCTTAATGTAGAAGATCCTGACAATTCAATAGAGATAGTAATTCACGTTAATATGTTGAAAGAGGGATGGGATGTCACCAACCTCTATACCATCATCCCTTTGAGAACATCTGCATCCGCAACCCTTACAGAGCAGACGATTGGTCGTGGTTTACGCCTTCCGTTCGGAAAGAGAATGAATGATGATGCAATGGATAAGCTCTATATCGTTTCCCATGATAAATTTCAGGCCATTATTGAAGAGGCTAATAAGCCTGATTCTCTCATCAACACCACGCAGATTGTTGATATGGGTGATTTAGAACTTGAAGGACATCAAGAAGTTATTACAGCTGGCAACTCATTAAATGAAGAACTTGATGAGACAGCAAAAGCTATTGAAGAAGCTGATATTAGCCAGGAAGAAAAAAGGAAGAGAGTCTTTGTCGAGGTTGATTTAGTCAGAAAGGTTTCAACTTACGTACATACTCAGAATACAATCCATAAAGCTGAGGACCTTAAAAAAGAAGAAGTCACTCAAGCAATTGTTGAACGGGTCCTTAGAGAAATAGATAGCCGAGACCAGAAGGAGCTTTTTGACAATCGAGAAGAGATTGTTGAGCAGGTAAAAGCGGCTATTCAGCGGGTCTATGAACATGAGATCACCAGCTCAATTAAGATTCCCCGTATCTCGATTGTACCGGAAGAAGATTTTGAAGTAGGTTTCAGAGATTTTGACCTGGATACTCAAAATCTGAGATTAAGCGAGATATCGGAAGATTTACAAGAAAAAGTTTTAACCCGGAAAGAAGGAATTAAGCTACTTCTTAAGGGAGGTAGGCACCGGGATGTTTCAGACCATCGGGATATCATAGTCAACGAACTCATCAACTACAATGAAGTGGATTATGACGAACATGCCGACCTTCTGTACAAATTATCAGGTCAGGCTCTCGATAGCATCAAAGAAGGTCGTGACCAGGAAGCTGTAGACAATATCATCTGGAACAAGAAGAAGAATATAGCAGAGTTTATCTATACTCAGATGAAGCCTCATTTCTTTCTTACCGCAAAGGGTTTTAGAACTGAGATTTCTACGAGTTTTTCTGAGATCCGACCCCATAACATGAGTAAGATTGCTTCTGATAAAGTCCATCTCTATTCTGAGACAATAGAACCAGCATCAAAGATTAAAAGCTGTGTTTTTAATGGTTTTAAGAAGAGTTGCCATTCTCTACTTAAGTTCGATTCTAAGAGTGAGAAGGACTTTGCCTTCATCCTTGAAGAGGAAGCAGGAAGTCCTGTACTGAAATGGCTGAGACCAGCCCCTCATCAGTTTAATATCACCTGGGGAGTTCTTAATCCTAAACAGTATGAACCGGACTTCGTTGTTGAGACTGGTGATTGTATTTATCTGATTGAGGTTAAGGCCGAGAAGGATATTCAAACTGCTGATGTTCAGGATAAAGCCAAGGCAGCTATCCAGTACTGTAAACATGCGACTGAGTATAATGCGGAGCATGGGGAGAAGCCTTGGAAGTATATTCTCATCCCGCATGACAAAATCACAATGCAGATGGGATTTATGACACTGGCTGAGCAGTATGAGGTGGATAATGTCTGATATAAATTTGCCAGAAATAATTCCAAGTTCCTTACATTCCTTAGATCAACTCACTACAGCTTTATCAGTCCCTCGAGATATATTGGCTTCAGATGAAGAAATATCTGAAGCTTGGTCTCGTTTACCTCGCTTATTAAAGCAAGTGCCCCCTGAACTACGTACAGAGGGATTGGCAAGGATGTGTGTTGCAGTTGCATCGGGGCTATTTGACAGTGCAATAAACTATGTATGGAATGCAACAATTATAGAGCTTCGAGAAAAAGTGAAGCGCTTTGGACTAAGTGTTGTCCAACAGATCATGCAGGAACCTAATTTCGATGAAGAGAGGCTACTCGAACTCCAAGATGCTAAGCTTCTGGATCTCTGTCTCAAGCTTAATTTAATTACAGAGGATGGTTACTTCAAACTTGATCAGTGCAGAGATATTCGAAATAACTTTTCAGCAGCACACCCCACAGTAGGGGATTTGGATGACCATGAATTTCTAAATTTCACTAATCGCTGCATAAAGAACGTTCTGATTGAAAAAAATGATCATGTCGGTGTCGATCTACAAGCCTTTCTGGGTGCACTAAAAGGAGGCAAATTTAATTCGGAACAAAAAGCTCAATGGATATCAAGGATTGAGAGAACTCATGAAGCTCAGCAGCTCTTACTATTTGGAACTTTGCATGGTATTTATTGTGATCCTCAATCTGGTGAAGAAACAAGAGTTAACAGTTTAGGTATTCTTGAACACTTCTCTTCTTCATTTTCACCATCTGCTAAATCTGATTTCATTAATAAACATTCTGATTATATGGCAAAAGGCGATCAGAAAAGGCACACCGCTTCAAGACAGTTATTTGAAAAGCTTGGAATTCTCTCTCTTCTTGATGCTCATGAACAACATTCGATGATATCTAACGCATGTCGCAAACTGACAGAAGTTCATTACGCATTAAACAATTTCTACAATGAGCCTCCATTTGCAGAAAGACTCTTAGGCCTTTCTCAGCAGATTGAAATTCCAGATTCAGTGAAAGAAGAATTTGTTGAATCTGTATTGGTTTGCGGTATTGGAAATCAATATGGCGTCTCTAATGCAGCACAGCCATATATAGAAAAAATCATTAAGGGCTTTTCTCCTCATGAGGTTGAATTACTATTTGGGCTTGAAACCAAGAAAGGAATTATCTCTCGACGTCTTGGAGCTCATGCCTCATGTAGGCGACATTTTAAGGCGATTGTAGAAGCAATTGACGAATCGACAGTTCCTACAAAGTATAAAGAACGTTACCAGGAGTTGATAGCTTAATAGGAAATGTGGAAATTATTCTATATTAATGATTGATAAGAAGGTTCAAATGAGAAAAGAGATGGCTTTAGAATATGATGCATTTATACGTTCAATTAAACAGAACAAGGATACTCCTCACTCTGTGTTATTAGGAGCCGGTGCATCAATTTCTTCGGGAGTCATTTCCGCTTCTGATTGTATTTGGGAATGGAAGAAAGATATCTACTATTCTCAGAATCCTAATGCGATAGATTACTATAAAAATATTAAAATTGATTCTGTTAGAGAAAGTATTCAAAATTGGATTGATCAGCAAGGAATATACCCAGAGTTAAATAGTGAAGGCGAATATTCCTATTATGCTGAAAAAGCTTATCCTATTGCAGATGACAGAAGGAAGTATTTCCAAAAGATTGTAGCAGATAAAGTTCCTTCAATAGGCTATCGGCTTCTAAGCTTGCTCTGTAAACAAGAAATAGTTAAGGCAGTTTGGACAACAAATTTTGATGGTTTATTTGTAAAAGCGGCATTCCAAGAAAACTTAACACCGATTGAAATCACTTTAGATGATGCGGACAGAATTTATAGAAATCAAAATAGTACAGAAGTATTGTCTGTAGCATTGCATGGAGACTATAAGTATTCATCATTAAAAAATACATCAAAAGAGTTAGACTCTCAAGATGACGTGTTTTCAGAAACTCTTTCAAGATATCATAATGATAAAAATCTAATCGTTATAGGATATAGTGGTCGAGATAAGTCTTTAATGGAGGCTTTATCGCAAGCATTTAGCCAGAAAGGTTCAGGTAGGTTGTATTGGTGTGGATACGGAGCTGAACCAGGAGAATCTGTTGTTGAGTTAATTGAGACGGCACGAAAAAACAACAGACAGGCATTTTACGTACCTACTGATGGATTTGATAAAACAATAATTCACTTAGCCAATGCATGCAACGAAGACGATTCAGTCGGTAGGAAACGGATTAGTGAATTGCTGGCAATCCATTCAACAAAGAAAGATTACACAACTCCCTTTACAGTAAATAAGAACCGAACGGACATATATATAAAAAGTAACCTTCATCCGATTTCATTCCCAGGTGAGGTGTATCAGTTTGAGGTTGATTTCAATAATAATAGACCATGGAAACTTATCGAACAGCTCACAATGAATAGTTCAATTTGTGCTGTTCCGTTTAAAGGGCATGTCTATGCATTAGGTTTTATGTCTGAAATTAGTGAGCGTTTCTCTCATATCATGAAAGGCTCTATTCAAAGAAGTCCGATAAGTGTAAATGATATTCGTAACAATACGGCTTTCAACTCCTTAATGTTAAAAGTGATAACAGCGGCGTTTGTAGAGGGTAAGGATCTCGATTCCAATGGTAAAGGTAAAATCTGGAATCGCAAGCCTATTAGAATTAATAACAATTCAGGTTCTTCATTTTCTGTACACGAAGCATTAACGCTCGGCTTTTTCTTTGATGAAAAAAAGAAATATGCGTTTTTATCTTTTAAGCCCTCATTATTTATCACTGGTGACGAAAAGCAGCTTAAGGCTGTAAGGATTGAAGAAAATAAGAGATATTTCGATAAAATGCACAACAATAAGTATGATGCAAAGTTGTCAGAATGGAACAATCTTCTATTTCCAGATAATAAGTTTAAATTTGAATATCCTTTAAATTCTGGTACAGCCTTCAATTTCTCAATCTCAAAAAATACGGCATTCTCTGAAATCATGGTCCTTAATCCCAATTATAGGTCATATCTTCCTCAAAAATATGATAATAGGTTTACTCAACATGAAGGAATCCAGTTATTGGAACCACAGTTAGAAGTGCTAAATAAATTAACGAAGAATCCGTCTAAAGATTTTCATCCAATGAGAGCTTTGGTAAGTCATCGGCCATGGGATACATTGCTAAACGGAGAAATTTATTCTTCAAATATCGATTTAGCTGTTGTTTGCCAAAAAAAACACTCAACCAGGTTTTTTGAATTCTTATCAAAATTAAACCAGACGCATGCTGCACATCATAACTATGATTATTTAATAGATTATCCCGGGTTTAACAATGTCTATAAGACCCCAATAAATATTCCGTATGTTGATAGTGAAAAATGGTTAGATATTGATGTTGACAGAGAAATTGGAACAGATATTGAAAAATCAATCAAACTTGGTCAACTGATTGTTGATAAGATTAAATATCTGAATAATAAGTTTGAAAGGAATGTTGTTTGTATTTTCATTCCAAATGAATGGAGTAAGTATAAAAAGTACGAAACAGGTGCTGAGAAATTTGATTTACATGATTTTGTGAAAGCAGCAGCTGCTACCCAAGGAATAGCTACTCAGTTTATAGAAGAGAGGACTCTCTCAGATAGTTTACTTTGCCAAAAGCTCTGGTGGCTATCTCTTTCATTTTACGTAAAATCTATGAGAACTCCCTCGATTTTGAGTAATGTGGAAAAAGATACAGCCTTTGCTGGTATTGGTTACAGCATCCAGGATTCTCATAATGGAGCTGGGAGCATTGTGATTGGATGCAGTCATATTTACAACTCTCTTGGACAAGGCTTAAAATATAAGCTATCAAAAGTAGATGATTTCTATCTTGATAAACAAAAAAATCCGTTCTTGTCCTATGATGATGCATATCGATTTGGTGTTACTATTTTGGAATTATTTTATAGTTCTATGAATGATCTGCCTAAGAGAGTCGTTATTCATAAAAGAACTCCCTTTCAGAAGCAAGAGATAAAAGGCATAGTTGATAGCCTTTCTAATACAGGAATTAAAAACATAGATTTAGTTGAAATTAATTATGAGAGTGATGCAAGATATTTTGCTACGAGAGTCTACCAAGGAGACCTTCAGATTGACTCATATCCTCTTTCCCGTGGGACTTGCATGCTGATTGATAATAACTCCGCATTGCTTTGGACGCATGGAATTGTTCCATCCGTTCGAGATCCTAAACATCGGTATTACCAAGGAGGGAATAGTATTCCAAAACCTCTAAAAATTACGAAGCATTATGGCAGTACTAATGTAAATCAAATAGCAACTGATATTCTTGGTTTGACGAAAGTAAACTGGAACTCATTCGACTTATATACAAAATTGCCTGCAACAATAGAGTCTTCAAATCAAATTGCTCGAATTGGAAAACTATTGTCTCGGTTCGAAGGACAAACATATGACTATCGATATTTCATTTAGTATCTGTCCCACCAGTAGGACTGAATTAGGAAAAATTACCACATTCCGGCCTGTCATGAGGTGTGCCAGGACTCAAAAAGATTAAATACATGACTTTTTGCTCATTTTAGGCGATAATCGAGTAAGGGTTATGTGGGGTTTCATGCAGAATTTCATTCTTTTTACCCTTTGGAGTATCATCTTGGAAAAATTTTGGAAATCAGCATTAGCAGTCGGTGGAGTAAGTGCAATTGGAGCATTCATATTTTTAGGTTTGTATAAAGAATGGCTAAAACTTACGATTTTCAATGAACTGAGTGGAGAGCAGACTTATATATTGATGATCATTTTCCTTGTTCTTACATTTTGCAGTTTGATAGCATTTATATTTGCTTTCATAAAATCAAAGCAAGATCCGAAGCCATCGATTGAACAAAACATTTCAGGTAAAGGTATCGGGGTTATTAGCACTGGTGACTCAGCGAAGATTAATATCAGCAAGAAGAAATAAAGAATATGGCAGATGGAATAAAACAGGATTTAAGTGATGATAGTATTGGAGCTATAAGCACTGGTGATTATAGTCCAATAACGATCAATGTAACCAATAATAAATCTGAAATTGATAGCTTGCTTAAACCTCTTTTAATTGAAATGGTCGATAGTGTAAAAACCTCATATCGTAACAGAGCAACAGAACTCCCTCCTGATATTGAAGAAAAAATCGATTATAATAAAGTAAAGATTTTTAAGGATGATCTTCGTGATGCGATGAATTATGTAATCATCATCGATGAAATGATTGAGAATCTGAACCGCGAGGATGACGATGCTGCTGATTCAATTCTTTGGAGTATAAATCAACGTTATAGAGACATAAAAAAAGAGTTGTTTCTTGAAAATAGTATAGACCCATCAGACCATAATCAAGCTATCCAATGTATAAATTCTCATGCTGATATAATTATCAATGCTGTAAAAGATTCAATTCAAAAAGATATCCCTTCAGTTGAAGGAAAAAAGATTGAAATCGTGCGTTTCTGTATTTTACTAATTGTTTGCTATGGCTTCATTACGTGCAATATTTTGGAGCGACCAATTTCATGATAAAACCAACGTTAAACAACATATCAGGTTCTCTATACTGTGTAGGTGCATTTGTTCTATCTGTGTTGAATGAAAAAGATAATATTTCTTTGGAAGAGCTCTATGAGTTGTACAAGGAGAGGTATGAGTACATCTCCTTGAGTGTATTGCAGTTGGCAGTTACATGGTTGTATGTGATTGATTCCTGTTATTTGACTGAGGATGGGTTAATAAAATGCTCTTAGATCGTTTAGTCATACTTCATAACGGTATAGTGCTTAGGGAAATTACATTTCATGAAAATCTAACTATTATTACAAGTCGGGAGTTAGAAGGAAATAAGATTGGGAAAAGTACGGTCTTAAGGGTTATCAATTTTTGTTTAGGTTCTGATGGAACGTCTATATGGTTAGATCCTATAAAAAAAGAAGAAAATGTTGAAGTAAAGTCTTATGTTCTTTCTGAAAATGTTGATTTCGTTCTATATCTAAAAAGGGGCAAAGAAAGGATCGAATTAAAGCGTTCTTTTATTGTAAGTGAAACAAAAAGTGGGCCACGTATTAAACGTCAAGGGTGGATAAATGGGGAGCCATTTCATGGCAATAAGAAATACACAACACATTTGAGTGAATTGATAGGTCATCTATCAGATAAGCCTTCTTATCGACAGCTAAAGAATAGAGTAATAAAAATAGATAATGGAGAAGAGTATAATTCCCTAAAATATTTAAATTTTGGAACGTCTGATGATGTCTATAGACTTATTTATTCATCTCTTTTTGATTTTTCTGCTATTAGCAAAGTAAGATCAGAAATTGATATCAAAGCTGAAATTGAATCTTACAAAGACCGTAGAAATGCCATCTTGGATGGTCAAAAATATATAGACTACAAAAAAAAGCTTGATGAGATTGATCTGGCTCTTGCAGAATTATACGATGCTGAAAGTAAGTTTGACATAAAAAACCCTCATTTACGCGAAATGGAAGCATTAAAGATAATTAGAGGGGAGATTGTTCAGGAAAGTAATAAGATTTCAGCGATTGATATAAAACTTGAATATAATCATAGATCAATAGAAAGATACAAAAATCAAAAAAGCGACCTTGATATCTCTTTAGTCGAAAATATGTATCAAGAAGCGAAAAGTATAATACCTGGATTACAAAAAAGTCTTGAAGATGTCATTGGCTTTTACAACAGCTTTCAAGATAATAAAATCAATTATCTATTAAAATTGCAGAAAGACATTGAATCTGAGAGGTCTGTAATACAAGCATCTTTAGAATCAAAATTAGATTCTGAAAAAGGATTATTTAAAACGCTTAGTGATCAAGGGTATCTTGCTGATTTTATTGTCTTAGAAAAAGAGATTCAGAGTAAAAAGGAGGAACGAGGTAAGATACTTTATGTAATAAATGAAGTTCAATATATCAATGATGAAGTTAAAAGATTAGAAGGTGAATTAGAAAGTATTCTATCCTCAATTAGTGAAAATAAAGATGATTTCTCAGATAATGTTGCATTATTCAATACATATTTCGAAGAGTTTTCTAAGTCAATTTTTAAGGATTATACGAATAGTCTTGGATATGATGTGGATGAAAGTAATGATATAACATTCTATATTAAGAATGGAGAGAAAAATACTGGAGAGGGAAACCCAAGAGCAGAATCGATGATATTTGATATTGCATTTGTCAAATACCTTATGGAGAAAGGGAAAAAGTTCTTCTACTTTTCCATTCAAGATAGTCTTGAAGCTGTTGATGAAGAAAAACTGAAAACCATCTTTAATAAGGTGATTGAACACAAGATTCAAGTCGTAATCAGTATACTCAGAGATAAGATATCAGATTCTCTTGACGATGAACTAAAGGATCATATCAAATTAGAGTTAAGTCCTGATAGTAAGTTCTTCAAGCTACCCTAAATATAATCCTACCAGCTTCGCAGAATAACGATTAATTTCCACATTCAAAATATTGGGGAAATCTGCTGCGCCTACCATACGGGCCACAACAGTAACCCTATCGGATGATGTCTTTATCTCAGAAAGAGATAGCTCAATTTTTGAAGGTGAAATCCGCTCAGATGGTTATGAGCCATAGGAAGGCCTGTATCATATATAAAATGCAATAATGGCGAAATAATGCCTTATTGATACATTTCTGGGTAAATCATTGCATCTTGCTCTCTGAACTATAAAATTAAAGTATTAGCTAAGGAGGCAATATGGAATATCAATTAGTTGCTGTAAAAGTCGGGCATAGGGAAGACTCTGCTACAAAGGTTCAAGGAATACTCACATCTTTCGGCTGTAATATAAAGGTTCGTCTCGGTCTTCATGATCTCCCTGAGGGAGCTTGTTCTCCGGTGGGGTTGATTATTCTGCAAGTTACTGCACAGGATGAGGATTTGAATAAGTTTCTCGATGAACTGAATCAATTGGAAGATGTTGTCGCAAGGTCTCTGACAATATAAAATTCATCCCTGTAGCATATGTTACAGAAATGAACTGAAAGATTCCGTATATTTGATGCATGAAATTATATGAAGTATTAGCAACTGAATACAAAGAGATTTTCCCTTCATCTCAGGAGAAAGTAGATTTTGTTGAAAAGTACCTTGAGGAAGGGCACTCTCACCAAATACTCGATATCGGGTGTGCAAGTGGAGAGTTCGCCCATCAGTTATCCTCTGCTTCCAGAGAAATAATAGGTATAGACCTTGATCCTCTTATGATTGAAGAAGCAAGAACTCTATACCTTTCAGCAACCGATTCGACCATTCATTTTGAACAAGCAGATATGCTCCAATTTCTATCCGATTCTGATCCAGATAAATATGATTTGATAAGCTGCCTGGGGAACACTGTTGTATATCTTGATGGTGAGCCAGAATTGATTAATTTCCTTCGTTCTGCAAGAAAGGCTTTAAAAGTACACGGGACTATTGTGCTCCAAATACTGAATTATAGTAATCCTAAAATTGTGCCTGGGTTCATATTCCCAAGCGCTGAGACTGCAAAGATAAAATTCCAAAGACAATATGTATCCCTGGAAGATTCGTTGAAGTTTGGATTCAAGACCACCATAAAAGATAAGTCTACTGGTGAGACTGATACTGATTTACACCGACATCATCCATTCTTTAGCAACCGGATTGTTGAAATTGCACGAGAAGTAGGATTTAAGGATTCAAATATTTACGGTGGTTATGACGGGAAAGACTCTGAAGCATCGGATTTCTTTCATCTTATAGAACTCAAAAAATGATTAAGGAGAAGCCCCATGGGTGAAGCAATAGGAAATAACAAGATTAAAGAGGAAAAACTAAGGGAGATAGTTCGAGACCTCAATGAAGGTACTGACATCCGAAAGGTAAAGAAACAGTTTGATAAATTGATTCGTGATATAAGTCCTGAGGAAATAGCCAACGTCGAACAGTCTCTCATAAATGAAGGTGTTCCGGTCGAGCATGTTCAGAAGCTTTGTGATATTCATGTTCAGGTATTCGACGATGCTCTGAAAAAACAGGGAAAATCCAAAGTTCTTCCCGGTCATCCGGTTCATTCTTACAGACTTGAAAATAAAGAATTGAAGAAACGGTTGAGAGGTCTAAAGCAATCAATCAAATCTGATTTCCTGTCAAAGCTTAAAGATGTGAAAATGATTGAGCTCCATTATATCCGAAAAGAGAATCAGCTATTCCCGTTCCTTGAGACCGTAGGGTTTACAGGACCGTCGAAAGTCATGTGGGGGAAGCATGATGAAATCAGGACATTATTCAGGAAGCTTGAAGAGGATTATAATAAAGGAGACCTGGCTGCTGTAAAGAAACAGACCGGTGCTCTGATAAACGCCCTTAAAAATATGGTTTTTATGGAAGAAAAAATACTCTTTCCTACCTCAATCAGAAAACTCCCACCTCAGGCATGGTCTGCAATCAGAAAGGGAGAATCTGCCATTGGTTACTGCTGGATTGAACCGGGAAATCTCTGGGATGCCAATATTGTTGGTGGTTCCAATTCAAAACCAGCTTCTGTTCAAACCTCTGAAAAAACACAGACTGGAGATGAGAAAATCTCACTTGATACAGGAGCACTTTCAGCAACGCAAATTAACCTGCTGCTTAAAAATCTTCCCTTTGATATGACTTACGTGGATGAGAACGATAAAGTTGCATATTACTCAGAGGGCAAAGAGCGTATCTTTCCCAGAAGTCCCGGCATCATTGGTCGCAAAGTAGCCAACTGCCACCCTCCCAAGAGTGTCCATGTGGTGGAGAAAATTGTTGACGCCCTTAAGAAAGGAGAAAAGGACCAGGCTGAGTTTTGGATTAAGATGAATGGTATGTTTATCCACATCCGATATTTCCCCATTTTTGATGAACAAGGCAAATACAGGGGGGTTATAGAAGTCAGTCAGGAGGTTTCAGGTATCAGGGCTCTTGAAGGTGAGCGCCGTTTACTGGATTGGTAATGAATCCAGTAATCACGATTGCGTTAGTTGAATATATCCAGCTCCTGTACAAGGGAAAGCTGGATAAATCTCTATTTTCACACTTTGAAGGTGAACTGAAAACCTGCTCTGCATGGGAAGTCAATATAGCCATTGAAAACCTGATAATCCGTTATCAGGATATTGTGGCAATTGAGAATACTGTTGCCAAGTTTATCAGAGCTGCAACTTTAGGATTGGAGAACCAGCAAAAACCGGAATTTCCTTCTGACAGCATCTTTCATATCCTGGATACAGAAAACAGGTTAATTGATGAAATGCTGAGCAACTTAAAAACGACTTACCTCTCAAGCTTGTCAGACTTAAAAGAAAACTTACAAGAATCCAAAATTCTACTTAAAGCTGAACTTGAGAAAATTAAAGCAGTTAAGAAGCATTATCTGAAATTGCAATATGGAGTTTTTTCCGCATTAGAAGCAGCCGGAGCTCCTACAAAGTGCATTCAGTTAATGTGGCATCTGGAAGACACCATCTGGCCGAAATTAAAAGACTGTCAGGATATGCTATCCATTTATAACTGGGATTTTAATCAGTTTAACAGGACATATGGACAGATGTTTTTCCTGCTGGGTTCTCTGATCTTTAGAGAGGACAGGATACTTTTTCCTGTTGCATATCAATACTTATCTAAAGACATTCAGAAGACGTTGATGCTTGATGTAGAATCATATGGAATAATTAATAATAAGGCAGGTGATAAAATACATGATTAAACAAATTGATTTTGATACAGCTCCGTCGGTTCTTTCCACTGAGTTAACCGAAGGGCGAAGACTTTATGCTTCAGATTCTACAGCCGCTGTCATCATTGAGTTAAAGCCAGGAGGAGAGATTCCTGAACATGCGACAGAAGAGGATGTGTTTTTTCTGGTATTACAGGGAGAAGTGTTGTTATCCATTAATGGTGAGTCAGCTTATGCAAATTTTCAAAGCCTTATCGAATGTCCTCGACGAATTCCTAAAGGAATGAAGAATAATGGGACGGGCATAGCCAGGGTTCTTGTGGTTAAGATGAATTAATCTCTGAGAAAATCTTTTAGAAACGTGATATCTATCACAGTGTCTGGAGGAGAAATAGCTTATCCTGCATTAGCAGGAGGCTTTTATGAAAGAGAAAACACGTAACATAATCAGATGGTTGATTGAAATTCTGGCTCTTGCTTTTTTCATCGGATTGACAATTAACCATAAGCTTCAACTCTGGTTTGCCATTTTCTTGTTTGGGGTAATCATCTCTATATTCGCAGGTCGGTATTACTGTGGTTGGATATGCCCGATGAATACGCTTTTCCGTCCTATTCAATGGATATACAAAAAACTTAAGATTAAAAGATTTAAATCTCCCAAAATCCTTTCAAATGCATGGGGCAGATATTTCATCCTTATTCTGTTTCTCGTTGCTATGGTAATGATAAAACTATTCCATATTAAGATAAATCTTCTTTTGTATATCACTATGTTTTCGGTCGTTGTTTCCTTGTTTTTTGAGGAAGCATTCTGGCATCGCAACGTCTGTCCCTTTGGAACTATTCTAAGCATTGTTTCAAGAAAGGCAAAGCTTCCCATGGAAATTGAAGAATCTGGCTGTATCAGCTGTGGAGCCTGCCAGAAAAAATGTCCCTCCAGTTCAATTCTCACCAGAGAAGATGGAAAGCGGTATAATCAGAAGAATGAATGCTTATTATGTTATCAATGCATAGAAGCATGTCCTACGAAGGTATGCAAAATCGGATAAAAAGGAGAAGAAACTATGAAGATTACATCTGTTGAAATCGCTGAAACTGTCGTTCAGAAAAACGGAGTAAAAGCTCAAAAACTATATGACCACGAGGAAGCTCTTGTAAACCATCTTACTTTTCAACCTGGAGCCAGATTGAATACTCATACGACACCTGTTGATGTTTTTTTCTATATCCTTGAGGGTAAAGCATGGATTGAAATTGGAGAAGAAAGAAAAGCGGTTGAAGCTGATTCTATTGTGGAGAGTCCTAAAGATATTCCCCATGCTCTTGAAAATTACAGTGCTGAGGATATTCTTAGGGTTATGGTTGTGAAAACACCAAAACCATAAAAAACAGACTGAACGAATAAATGGAGCATATATGGATGTATATTTTCTGTACCTGGTTGTTGTGATATTACTGGTACTTTCATTAATCAAAAGCCGGGATAAAACAAAAAAGGCCTTTAAAAAAGCCCTTCGTTCTATGGAAAATATCCTGCCAGAATTACTTTCTGTACTTATGCTGGTTGCCATGATATTAACACTGCTTGATGAAAGTACCATTTCCCGTTATTTAGGAGATTCTTCAGGCTTTTTAGGTCTTATAGCATCAGCATTGGTCGGAGCGATTACATTGATTCCCGGCTTTGTTGCTTTTCCTGTGGCTGGAGAATTATTGGATAGTGGTGCAGGTGTTCTTCAGGTGGCAGCCTTTGTCACTTCTCTGATGATGGTTGGGATTATTACTCTGCCTATGGAAATCAAGTACTTCGGCAAACAGACAGCAATACTGAGAAATTTGTTGTCTTTTTTATTCGTCTTTGCTGCGGCATCCTTTGTCGCGTTGATTGTGGGGGTGATGCAATGAAAAGATTCCTCATCCGCTATCGTGGGACATTAATTACTTTGGCAATATTAACTGTATTTATAGTTTTTTTTCCTCACAAAGCCCCGGAAGCGGGAGCGGCGCTCTGGACTCAATTAAAAACATTATTGTTGATTCTACCACCTATTTTTATTCTGCTTGGTCTATTGGATGTCTGGGTTCCCCGAGTGCATATGGTGAAACTCATGGGTGAAGATTCAGGGATGAAAGGAGTCCTCCTCGCATTGGTTCTTGGTTCAGCAGCAGCCGGACCGCTTTATGGAGCCTTCCCTGTTGCTGCTGTGCTTATGAAAAAGGGAGTAAAGTTTTATAACATTCTGATTTTTATCGGTGCGTGGTCAACTACCAAAATCCCTATGCTGCTTTTTGAAATGAAATCTCTGGGATACAGCTTTGCTCTCTCCCGCCTTGTTATCGATATCATCGGTATAGGAATAATTGCTTTGCTTATGGTCAAGTTGATTCCTCAACAGAGGATACAGGAGATTTACAAGAAGGCTCAGGCGGAAGAAGATCAAGGTAAACAGATTTGAAATTTTCTGATCTTTTCAAAGACGCAATACAGAAAGACTATGAGAAGGGAGAGGTCCTTCATAGACCTCATGAAAAGTGCATTTCTCTGGGATATGTCCAATCAGGAATGTTAAGTATGAAGAATTTCTTGTCATCAGGAAAAGCCTTATCACTAACGAAGTTTTATCCTGGAGAAATGTATGGTGAATTGCTTGTACTTGCGGAAGAGAATTATAGAGGATGGTTGATTGCCGATGAACCTACAACTGTTCTGGAATTAAATGTAGAACGATTAAACAATTTATTGATGGAGCCATCTTTTAAAAAAATATTTTTTCGAAGAATATCCTATCGGGTCTCTACAATGACAGAAAGAATGGAAATCCTTACATATAAGAAAGTTTCAGACCGTATTATCCTATACCTTTTAAGTCACTATAATGAAGGAAAGGAGTTTGAAGTCAATATTACGTCTTTGGCTGAAGAGTTGGATTGTTCCAGAGAAGCGTTATCAAGAGCCATCTCATTTCTTGAGAAAGAAGAATTTCTATACAAGAGAGGACATAAATTGAAAATTTTGAGTTTTCCTCTACTGGAATCTCAGCTATCATTCAATTAGGTCAATATGTTAGTAAGTCGAAAAATGGATGAGAAAACTCTCCATCGGATGCATTTTATCTATTGTAAAAATAATCATCAAACTTCTTCATCTTTATGTGAATCCTGTAAATCACTTTTGGATTACAGCCTTCAGCAAACCGAACATTGTAAATGGAAGGAACAAGGGCGGTTATGTTCATCTTGCGATGTTCATTGCTTTGAAGCAAGTAAAAGAGTTGAAATTAGAGAGGTTATGAAATTTGCAGGGCCAAGATTGATCTTCTCTAATCCAATATTAGCTCTACGATACATATTACAGAAATCTATGCAGGGAAGGATTTCCAGAACAAAGTAATCTGGAAATCCTTCCATATTCAATTATTTACCTGCCATCATGGCTGCAACATCTTCCGCTACTTCACCGGTAGGTTTGATATCGAAATTCTCAACCAACACCTTAACCACATTGGGAGAGAGGAATGCTGGAAGGGATGGTCCCAGACGAATCCCTTTGACACCGAGGAAGAGCAATGCCAGTAATACGGCGACAGCTTTCTGTTCATACCAGGCAATATCATAGGATATGGGAAGGTCATTGATATCATCCAGCTCAAAGACCTCTTTCAGTTTCAGAGCGATCAATGCCAGAGAGTAAGAGTCATTACACTGTCCGGCATCAAGAACTCTGGGGATACCGCCAATATCGCCCAATTCCAGTTTATTGTAACGGTATTTTGCACACCCGGCAGTTAGAATAACACTGTCATTGGGTAGTTCTTCTGCCACATCTGTAAAGTAGGATCGGGTTTTATGACGGCCATCACAGCCACCCATAACGACAAACCGCTTGATGGCACCGGATTTAACGGCATCAACAACTTTATCTGCCAATGCAAATACCTGTTCATGAGCGAAACCACCAACAATTGAACCGGTTTCAATCTCTGTAGGAGGTTCACAGGTCTTGGCTTTCTCAATTACTTCTGAGAAGTCTTTTTTTCCATCTTTCTCTTCAATATGAACAACTCCAGGGTAACCTGCCATACCGGTGGTATAGATTCTGTCTTTGTAACTATCTTTAACGGGAACGATACAGTTGGTCGTCATAAGGATAGCACCATTAAACGAGGCAAACTCCTTATCCTGTTTCCACCAGGCATTACCATAGTTTCCAACAAAATGTTCATATTGCTTGAACTTTGGATAGTAATTGGCGGGGAGCATTTCTGAGTGTGTGTAGATATCAATACCTGAATCTTTAGTCTGTTCAAGAAGCTGTTCGAAATCTTTCAAGTCATGACCGGAAACCAGTATTCCAGGTCTTGTTCCAACCCCGATATTTACCTGTGTAATCTCGGGATTTCCATAGGTTTCGGTATTGGCTCTATCCAACGTAGCCATAGCTGTTACAGCTGCTTCACCTGTTTTTAAGGTCAATCCTATCAGATTATCAACAGCGGATTCAGTAACGAGGTCTGCCATGGTCTTTAGGTGAAAATCCCATAAAGCCTCATCTTCGTATCCCAGAACTTTGGCGTGAGTTGTATAAGCAGCCAAGCCTTTTAAACCATAAATGATTAGCTCTTTCAAGCTTCTGACATCTTCATTCTGTTCAGCCAGTATTCCGATGCTGGCAGCTTTTACAGCCCAGCTTGATTCCGGTTGATCCCAGTTGGCTGAATCATGGTCAAAACCTGCTCCCTTGGACTTTAATGTGTTTCTGATAACCAGGGCTTCTTTGATTAAATCGGTGATGCGGTCATCATCGAAATTGGCATTGGTTATCGTGGCGAATAATGCACTGGCAACAAATTTGGCAATGCTTGCCTTTTCTTCTTTGGTAATGGCATTTTTGCTATGAGCATTAATGGCAAGACCGGATATGCCCTTGAGGGAATAGATTAGTAAATCTTGTAGATTAGCGGTAGTTTCGGGCTTACCACAGACACCTTTGATTTCACAGCCTGTACCTTTAGCTGCTTCCTGACATTGGTAACAAAACATGACGGACTCCTTTCAACGTTTTATTAAAGTCTAATAGTTGAAAAGATTTATTCCAGTAACATATGTTACCATTTCAGTGAATTGTTAAGATTTTCCAGATTCTATTTGTAAGAGATGTATACTTCACCAATTATAGCATAGCCTCTGGCGAGTGAATGCGGACGATTGTTCTACTGGTGGAACTGAATAGCGATTAATTTCCACATTCAAAACGATGGGGATTTCTGCTGCGCCTACCATCAGCGCAGCCGCGTGGTCGGTC